>Ga0315289_10003559_pt1 | contig 23529 bp, 26 predicted proteins | sample YL17G11_40_MG_FD_203452 | JGI IMG/M metagenome (GOLD analysis project Ga0315289, IMG submission 203452) | Sediment microbial communities from Yellowstone Lake, YNP, Wyoming, USA - YL17G11_40 | ecosystem: Environmental > Aquatic > Freshwater > Lake > Sediment | place: USA: Wyoming | collected...
CGTACTATCGTTTACGAGGAGCGCCATCGGCACCCAGCAAGTGCCCCCCAATTCCGTCCTGATCGGGCTGGCGCTGTTCCTGACCTTCTTTACGATGGCGCCGGTTTGGAACACCGTCAATCAAGCCGCTCTGCAGCCATACCTGCACCACGAGATCCCATTGGATCAGGCGACGGATAGGGCGTCCGTGCCCATCCGGAACTTCATGTTCGCGCAGGTGCGGGAGAAGGATCTGGCTCTGTTCATCGGCCTGGCGCATCTGAAACAACCTGCGACCGAGGCCGGCGTTCCCACCTACGTCCTGATACCAGCTTTCCTGATAAGCGAACTCCGAACGGCTTTTACCATCGGATTCCTCATCTTCATTCCCTTCCTGATAATCGATATGGTCATTGCGGTGACCCTGATGTCCATGGGCATGATGATGCTGCCTCCGATCCTGATTTCCCTGCCGTTCAAGATCCTGCTTTTTGTGCTGGTGGACGGATGGCACTTGATCATCAGCTCGCTAGCGCTGAGCTTTCATTAGAGGTGTGAGACATGACCGATGCGTCGGTAGTAGAGATCGCGCAGAGGGCCCTGATTCTGGCCATTACCATAAGCGCGCCCATCCTGGGTTTCGGCCTGGCGGTGGGCCTGATCGTGAGCGTGTTTCAAGCCGCTACGCAAATCCATGAGATGAGCTTGACCTTCATCCCGAAGATCATCGCCGTGGCCGCCGCCGTGGCCATCTTCGGCCAATGGATGCTGACCAAGATGGTGACGTTCACGAGCGGCCTGCTGCACGGCATTCCGGCTATGCTGAGATAAAATGGACCTGGCATATTTGAGCATCGAGAAGGTCGAGGTGTTCGTTCTGGTTCTTGCCAGAACGGCTGGCATATTCAGCCTCGTGCCCATATTCGGGGCGAGCCAAGTGCCGGCTCAGGTAAGGGTGGCGATGGCGCTGGGCCTGGCCCTCGTTCTTGTTCCGCTCAACACGGCGGCAGGGGCTGGCCCGATTGCGGCGGATGTCCTGTCAATGACGGTACTCATCGCAAAGGAGGCGATTGTAGGTCTCGTGATCGGCTTTGTCGCGGTGCTGGTATTCGCTGCAATACAGGCGGCAGGCGATTTTGTGGATTTCCAAGCTGGGTTCACCTTTGCCTCGATGCTGGACCCCATGCACGGCTCCCAGACGGCAATCGCGGGGCGTTTTCACCATCTGCTCGCCGGAATGATCTTCCTTGTCACGAACGCACACTACATAATGCTCTGCGGCCTGGCGGACAGCTTTCGACTGGTTCCGCTGGGCCAGCTCGCGTTCAGCCCAGCCGCGGCTGGAGGTGTAGTGGATTTGTTCGCAGCCCTGTTCGCCGTGTCGCTCAGAATCGCGGCGCCGGTACTAGGGGCGGTGTTTCTTGCGGACGTTGCCATGGTAATAGTGGCTCGCGCTGTCCCGCAGATGAACATACTCATAGTCGGCTTCCCTCTGAAACTCGGAGTGGGGATGGTTGGCATGGTCATAGCCCTGCCAGTGGCGGTTGCTTTGATGCGAGGCACGCTCGCGGACATATATCCCTACACGGCCGGCCTGCTCCGGCTGCTGACTGCAACTTGAGGAGATTTGACCTGTGCTGACGCAGGATAAAACCGAGCCCGCGACCCCGCGCAGGCGGGAGGAAGCCCGGGACGAAGGAAGGGTAGCGAAGAGCGCCGACATCAACTCCGCGATCGTGCTCCTTGTTTCGCTTCTCTTGCTCAGGGTCGCCGGGCCGTACTTGTTGCAGGGGTTTATGAGCGTGGCAAGGGACACCTTCTCCAGTTTGCACCACCGGCAGTTGGGGATGGACACTGTGCCGAGCCTGGCGGCGACATACGCGATCCGGTGCGCCTGGCTCTGTCTGCCCGTCGCGGCTGGAGTCGGAGCAGTTGCGCTGGCTTCGAATGTGCTGCAGGTGGGGCTCAGGGTTACTCCGAAGGCCATTGCTCCAGACTGGAACCGTATGGACCCGCTAAAGGGGCTGGCAAGACTCGTATCTTGGCGCTCACTGGTCGAGTTGGTGAAATCAACAGCTAAGATAGGCGTTGTGGCGTACTTTGTCTACTCGTTTCTGAGGAGCGAGTATCCGGCGGTCTTGGATCTGTGCGGTATGCCGCCGGTGGCCATAGGTGGAGCCGTGGCCGGCCTGTGCTGGCGACTGCTCGTTCGCGGGTGCGCAGCAATGCTGGTCATCGGAATCCTTGACTATATGTATCAGAGGCTGAGCTTCGACCAGAGCCTTCGGATGACCAAACAAGAAGTAAAGGAAGAGTTCAAGCGGTCAGAAGGGGATCCGCACGTGAAGGCCAGGCTAAGGCAGCGCCAGCTGGAAATCTCCCGCCGACGCATGATGCACGATGTGGCTCGGGCGGACGTCGTGGTCACCAACCCAACGCACGTGGCGGTCGCGCTCCGGTATGCTGCGGCGGAGATGGCCGCTCCGATGGTCGTGGCCAAGGGCCAGCGACTCCTGGCCGAGAGGATCAAGTCCGTGGCGGAGGCACACGGCGTGCCAATAGTCGAGAACCCTCCGCTGGCGCGGCTGCTGTACAAGACTGCTGAGATAGGCCAGCAGATTCCTGAAGAACTCTATCAGGCGGTAGCAGAGATACTGGCGTTCGTGTATCAGTTGAGCGAGAAGGCCGCCGGCCTTCTCAGGAGGACGTAGCGCCGCCCTCGGGGCGGCCAGGTAGGATCGGAGGAAAGGTTCCTCCGACACCCGGGACCAGTCAGCGACTGACCGTTGGGCTCTGGACAGAGCGAGAGTTGGCTTCGGCTCCAAAGAACGAGCCGAAGCAGGAAAGGCATTCTACGTGGCGACTAGTTTAGCACGAGCAAGACCGGTAGGGCTCCGGGCGATTGCCAGGTACAGCGACTTCTTTGTGGCTGTGGCGGCAGTGGTCGTGGTCGGCATGATGATCATGCCCATGCCCACCTGGATGCTAGACGTGCTTCTCACGCTCAATATCACGGCATCCTTGACCATTCTCTTGGTGACGGTATACACGGTTGCGCCGCTTGAGTTTGCGTCGTTCCCGGCAATGCTGCTTGTCACGACTCTGTTCCGCCTGGCGCTGAACATCTCGGCGACCCGGCTGATTCTGCTGCACGCGAACGCGGGAGCAGTCATAGCCGCGTTCGGCTCCGTGGTGGTCGGCGGCAACTATGTCGTCGGGGTCGTAGTGTTCATCATACTTGTGGTCGTTCAGTTCATCGTAATCACGAACGGAACCGGCCGGGTCGCGGAAGTCGCTGCGCGATTCACTCTTGACGCTATGCCGGGCAAGCAGATGGCAATAGACGCCGACCTGAACGCCGGCATAATAGACGAGAAGGAGGCCCAGGGCCGACGGGAGGAAATCAGCAGGGAAGCGGATTTCTATGGGGCGATGGACGGCGCGACCAAGTTCGTCCGGGGCGACTCGATTGCGGCCGTGGTAATGATAGTCATCAATATACTGGGCGGCTTCCTGGTGGGCGTGGCGCAGCGCCACATGGACTTCATGACCGCAATGCAGACCTACACGCTCCTGACAGTTGGCATGGGGCTCGTGACTCAGATACCCGCCCTGATAGTCTCAACCGCGGCCGGCCTGATGGTGACGAAGGCGGCGTCGGAGGGCAATCTCGGCAGCGACATGACGATGCAGATGCTCTCGCAGCCGAAAGCCCTGGCAGTGACCGCCGGCATCTGCGGCGTGCTCGCCCTGATCCCTGGATTGCCCAAGCTGCCATTCATGGTAGCGGCAGCGAGCGGGGCAGCGCTGGCCTATATCCTTAAGCAGCAAACCGGGGGCCGCGGCCCGGAGGCTCCGGCAACAGACGAGACGCCCAGGGTTCCCGAATCTATGAGTAACCTGCTTGCCCTAGATCCGATAGAGGTGGAGCTCGGTTACGGACTGATCCCGCTGGCGGACCCGAAGCAGGGCGGTGATCTTCTGGAGCGGATAACCGCGGTTCGCAGGCACGCGGCGCTCGACCTTGGCCTGCTCGTTCCGGCTATCAGAGTCCGAGATAACCTGCAGCTCAAGCCCAACGCGTACTGCGTCAAGCTGAGGGGGATGGAGATCGCGAGCGGCGATGTCTATCCGGGACAACTGTTGGCAATGAACCCAGGCGCCGCCTCAGCCCAGCTCCACGGAATCGAAACCGTAGAGCCGGCCTTTGGGCTCCCAGCTACCTGGATATCGGACGTCCAGCAGTCCGAGGCGGAGCTCGGCGGTTACACGGTTGTTGATCCCCTGACCGTCATCGTGACCCACCTGACCGAGCTAATCCGAAAATACGCGCCTGAGATACTGACCCGCCAGGATACGCAGATGCTGCTCGATACTCTGAAGGCCCAGTCTCCGGCTGTGGTGGACGAGTTGGTTCCGCAACTCCTCAACGTCGGCGATGTCCAGAAGGTTCTGCAGAATCTGCTGGCGGAGCGCGTCTCGACAAGGGACCTGGCGACGGTGCTGGAGGCGCTGGCGGACTCAGCTAAGATCACGAGGGACACAGACTTGCTCACCGAATACGCCCGGCAGGCGCTCAGCAGGCAGATCACGACACAGTACCAGTCCAGCGATGGTGTGGTAAGGGTGTTTACGCTGGATCCCGCCATAGAGCAGACCATGGCGGATGGCTTGCGGCAAACGGAGACGGGTGTGCAGCTAGCGCTTGACCCGGCTACCATCCAGCAGATTCTGGAGGAAACCCGTGCCCAGGTGGAGCGGATGGCCGCCATGGGGCACCAGCCTGCGGCTCTGTGCTCCCCACGGGGGAGGATCCACTACCGACGACTCGTCGAAAGAATGACGCCGACACTCGCGGTCCTCTCCTACAACGAATTGTGCTCCGGGACCAGGCTTGAAACAGTCGGAATGGTGACCCTAACACATGAAGATTCTACGGATCAGATCGCGCAGTATGCGTGACGCCCTTGCAGAGGCAAGGCGGCGGCTGGGTGAGGATGCAACGGTGCTGCATACAAAGCAGTGCAGTGCGCCAGCCTGGTTCGGCCTCCGCCGGAAGCACGGCGTCGAGATTCTGGCGGCTGTGGATACAGAAACCGGCCTGCGGGCATCTTCCTCGCTCGCACCGCCTGAGCGTATTATGACCCTCGAGCCTGGCCTGGAGAAGATGACTCAGCAGATAGAGGACATCCGGTGCGTGCTTACCAGGTTAGATTCACGCGCTGAGCCACCCAGCCAGCGGCTTCCGTCACCGGTTTTCGAACGTCTGGTTAGGAATGGTGTTTCGGAAAACCTGGCTCAGGTGGTTGCGCCCGATGATGCGCGAGAGCAGGATTCTGCCAGAATCCTAGACATTCTTTCCCGCCGCATCAAGTGCTCAGGTCCGATCAACTGCAAGAACGGCCAGGCCAGGATGGCATTGGTGGGGCCGACGGGAGTCGGCAAGACCACGACGGCAGCGAAGCTGGCTGCCCACCATCTCCTTGCGCTGGGGAAGAGCGTTGCACTAATCACTCTCGATACTTACCGCGTCGGAGCAGTCGAGCAGCTTGCGACCTACGCCCGCATCCTCAGCATCCCCCTTGAAGTGGCGCTGTGTCCGGAAGATGTGGACGCGCTCGTTCGCAGGCACTCTGACAAAGACCTGATAGTAATAGACACGGTTGGCCGGAGCCAGAGGAACAAAGCACACCTGGCAGAGCTGGCTCGGTTCGTCCGTGCGGCACGGCCCACGGAGGTGCACCTCGTCGTGTCCGCCTCGTCCAGCCCAGCGGCGCAGAAAGAGGCGGTCGAAGCCTTCGGCTCACTATCGCCAACCAGGATGATATTGACCAAGCTGGACGAATGCCCGCAGTCCGGGTGCATCCTTGATCTGGCCGTGTGCAGCCTGCTGCCGTTTTCTTACATCACCTATGGGCAGGAAGTGCCCGACGATATGGAGGCTGCCGACCAGGAGCGGCTGGCGAGGCTCGTGTGGGAGGGAGTGCCGTGATTGATCAGGCATGGAAACTGCGGGCGCTCACGCGTGGCAAGGATCTTCCAAACGCGGCACGACGAGCCTCCCAGGAGACCCCCAAGGCCGATGCGGCTGTAGTCCACGTGGTAGCTGTGACAAGCGGCAAGGGCGGGGTCGGGAAGACCACGCTGGCCGTCAACCTGGCGGTGCTGCTGGCGGATTCAGGCAAGCGAGTTCTGATAGTGGACGCGGACCTCGGCCTGGCAAACGTTGATGTGATGCTCAGGCTTGATTCCAGCCGCCATATAGGTCACCTTTTGCTTGCGCAATGCACACCCGATGAGATTGCGGCTGTCGGGCCATCCGGTGTCCAGGTGATTTCGGGAGGATCGGGACTGCAGGAACTGGCCGAGGCAAGCGATGCGGACCGGCAGCTCCTTCTCGACAAGCTCAGGGGGTACTACCAGCGCTTCGATTACGTCTTCATTGACACCAGCCCAGGGATCGGGGCAGACGTCGTTGATTTTCTGCGGGATGCGGACGAATTAGTGCTCGTAACGACCCCGGAGCCTACGTCCCTTCGCGACACTTACGCTGCCCTAAAGACGATTGGCAGGGAAGCGCCGAATGCGGACGTGCGCTTGGTCGTCAATATGGCTTCCGCCGCACAGGCGGAGGAAGCCATGGCGGTATTGAACGAGGTGGCCTCGAAGTTCCTGAATCGAAGGTATGATGACTGGCAGTGCGTCGAGTGCGATCCAATGGTCGGGAGAACGGTGCGTGAAGGAAAGCCGCTGGTCTCGGCATATCCGAGGTCGGCGGCGGCCATCTGCCTGAGACGACTGGCCCGCAGTCTTGGGCACAATAGGCCGTCGTTACGAGGGCCGAATAGCACTCTGGAGGCAGCCCATGCTGCGGCGCAGAGACGCTGAGAGAGTATGGACGGTTTTTACCAACTACTGAGCCTTATGATATCGCTGGCGGGGTTTGGGATCGTCGCCGGATCGCTCCTCCTGGACGGCGAATGCCTCCTCGTGGCGGCAGGTAAGGGCATAGTCGTGTTTATCGTGCTGACGGTCCTGCAGCGGGTGCTGGCAGGCGTGTTCAAGTATGCGGCAGCTTGCAGGCCACGCACTGGCGCCACAGACGGCGACAGCGCGGATCGGGAATAGGCCGGGCCAGGCTGACGGCGAAGGTGTACGGAGATGCGCGAGACGAGCAATCTGTGGAAGCGCTATAAATCGCAGATGGACCTCGAGGCGCGGCAGCAGATCATTCTGACCTACGCGTATTTGGCCAAATACGTCGTGGACCGGATGAGCATGCGGCCCACCGCGGTCGTCAGCTACGACGACCTGGTCGCCCACGCTATAGTCGGGCTGATTGACGCTGTGGAGAAATTCGACCCGTCACGCGGCATCAAATTCGAAACCTACGCAGTCAGCCGAATAAGGGGCGCCATCCTCGACGCTGTGAAAAGCCTGGACTGGATACCCAGATCCGTCCGCGCTTCCGAGCAGGAGCTGAGGCGCGTCCTGGTCAACCTCGAAGCGGAGCTTGGCCGGCCGGCCACAGACGGGGAGGCGGCAGCAGCCATGGGTATCAACGTTGATCAGCTGAGCCAAATCCTTGCGGATGTCGGGCAGTCGGCGGTCCTGTCACTGGAGAACCTTATGGCCTATGGGGAGGAAGGCGCACAACTGACCGGGCCTTCAGCTCAGTCGAATCCTGAGTATGACCCCGTATTGGCTGCAGAGCTCACCGAACGCAAGCGGCTGTTGGCTCGCGCAATCGAGAGCCTACCTGAAAGAGAGAAGCTGGTTATCAGCCTGTATTATCAAGACGGCTTGACGCTCAAAGAGATTGCGGCGGTGTTGGGCGTCACGGAATCCAGAGCCTGCCAGTTACATTCGAAGGCGGTGGTGCGACTCCACGGGAAGCTCGAAAGGCATACGGAGTTGCTTCTGGCTGCCGCATAGTGTTGGAGTGTAATCAATGGACGTTCGATCGGCAGATACGACCAATCTTGCAGCTAAGCGGCTCGAACTCGAGAAGACTCAGCCGGTGAGACCAAAGCCAGGCAGCTTCCCGGACGACCGATTAGCGGCTCAAGCGACGGTGGAGGCTAACGGCCACGTCACACGGCCGAAGCCGCCCAAGGATCCCAGAGACGAGAAGAAGGCAGGACGCGTGGGCAGAAGGCCGCTTGCGAAAAAGGCTCCATCGGCCCCGGAGGCGGCTCAGGCAGACGCCTCGGATGTTGACCCTGCCGAGCATCATATTCTCGACGTCAAGGTCTAACCGTCACTACCGGAGGTCAAGATGGCAAGTGGATGGTTCGTGTTCGCACTGGTGGCCTGCGTAGTTCTGTGCAGCGGCTTAGTTCTGGCAGCAGCCGTAATACGGGCGGCTTGGGCACAGCGGGAGAAAGAGAGCCTGACGGCCGGCGATCTAAAGGCGCTGGAAGAGTCGGCGGTCGTTCTTATCGAGCAACTCAAGTCGGAAGCTGACAGGGGGATTTCGGAGCTGGACGAGCGCTTCGCGGCGCTTCACGGGCTCATCCTCGAAGCCGACCGCAGGCTGGCCGCGCTCGGAATGTCGGCACCTGACCAGACGGATGCGGCTCCGCCGGCGGCGACCCGGCCGCGCCAAGAGGCACTCGATGCCCGTGCACAAGATGGACGTGTGGACAGGGGACGGATTCTGGAGCTGGCATCGAGCGGGCTTGCGTGTGCGGATATAGCGAAGGCTACGGGCCTTGACTGCGCAGAAGTCAACCTGGTGGTCAGTCTTGGCAAGACGGAAGTCAAGGGACTGGAAGCCGTGGCTTAGGTTGGCGTCGCGCCAACAGCCAATCCCCCTGCTGCCGGCTGCATCGCCTCTTTGGACTCGGTCATCGTTCTGTCGGTCGGTCTCGCCCTGTTGCGTTGTATAAGGGCCAGCCTGGCGCGCACCGAGAGGTCGGACCCCGCAGCCTCCGCTATCGAAAAGACCCGGGCCTCCGACACCTTCCGCCCAGACCAGGCGCCCGAGGGTCGGCTCGCTGGGACACCCCGGAAGGACAGGCAAAGCAGAATACAGGCCACGCCGGCAAGTAGGGCAAGCCAGCAGTAGGTCGCCTGCCCGCTGGAATCCGGCGTACCACGGCGCGGCGAATAGAGCGTCGCCAGCAGCGGACTGGCAACCGGCTGCCCCCTTACGACCCCGGCCAGGCTTTCCGAGACCTGCGGATCGGAGCCAGAGACAAGCGTGGCGGCGAGGCCCATGACCAGTTCCTCATAGGCCCGGCGCCGGATGGCTGGCGGCCACTCGGAGGAGGTTTCGACCAGCATGCTGCAAATCCCGCAACTGGTGAACCAGCGGTGAGCAAGCCGACGGTCCGATTCCGGCCCGTAATACGCTGAGCGCAGTGGCAGGTCGTCATGGGACACGCGCACCTTGGCAGCGTTGGCAAGAAGCCTGGCCAGACGGCAGTCGGCTTGGTCGCCAGAACGCGCAACCTCGATGCAACTCCGCCCGTACGGTTCTGCATCTACCCATTCGTGCTCGTCCAGGAGCACATGAGGCCGAAACTGCTTCACCAGGCGGGACACGGCGAGGGTTTCCGGTTGAGTGGGAGCAGCCCAGTCCCTGTTCAGGTCAACCCCCGAACTGCTGCACCGCCCTGAGGCGGCAAAGCCATCCGGGTTGACAACGGGCACAAATGCAATGACAACCCTTTTCAGGATGTCGTGTTTGAAGCGTCTCTTTGCTGCAGCAAGTTTTTCGATCAAGTCCAGCGCCGAGTAGACGGGCGCGGGCTCGTTGCCATGCTGCCCGCATAGCACAAGTATCCGGAGTCTGCCCGGGGAGATGGACTGAAGCCCGTCGGGGTCCGTAGCTATGACCGCATACAGAGGACGACCCTGCCTCGAAGCGCCGATCCGCGTTACGAGTGTGAACCTGTTCCCCTGAAGCGACTTCAGACGGTTGATTATGCCTGCGTACGGGTCTCCCGCGGCGCGCGACGGTATCGGGCAGCCAATGGATAGACTGAGGCCAAGAACGATCAGCACTCGGCCGAGCTGACCGGACGGCGACCGCCGGTGTGGTTCGCTTTCGGGAAGATTAGAGCTTGCTGTCGAGGAACCGGGCCTCGTGCCCGGAAGGGGATTCTCTGTATGCATCCTGCAGCCCCCTGCGTTGATTCAGGCTCACAAGAGCCGTCTTGCATCTGCTAAGCCCAGCAGACAGGGTGGACTCACACTCGGCCTGCTTCCCTGCCAAGGAGCTCTGGCTCACTTGGATCTGGCCGATGAGCGCCTGGAGTTCTTCACGGGCGTGCGAACCAGCGCCGCGGTCCTGGGCACCGGCTTCGAGGATCAGGTTCTCCAGGCTCCGGGCGCAGTCGCCGATCTTCTCGCACAGGTTCGACCTCGCGGAGAGCAGCCGCTGCGCCTCTTCGACACTCCAGGATTGAAGCGCTGCAAGGAGTTCGTCGGTGGTCTGCTCCGTCCGCCGAAGCAGTTCGAGGTAGTCCAGCGCGGCACCGGAGGCTCTGGTCAGCACGTCCCGAGGGCTGCCGGTCATGCGGCCCTTGCCTCCTCTTTCACCATTGGAGCCCCGCCAGAGCGGACGAGAAGCTCGGCCTCGGCCCAGGCGGAACGCAGCTCGGTCAGCATCTCGATGGATTCCTGAAGCGCAGCAGTGTCGCGACGGATGTTGGCCTGCGTCAGGCGATCGAACATGTACGTATAAAGGCTGTCGAGGTTAGCCGCAAGCTGAAGATCTGCTTTCACATCCAGGGTGCATATGAGCTCGATGAGGATGTTCTGGACCCTGATGATGTTGGCGCTCTGCTCGTCCAGCTTGCCTTCCCTCATCTTGTCCACGGCCAGTCGGGCGAAGCGGATGGCCGCGTCATAGGTCATCAGGAGCAACTTGCCGGGGGTTGCAGTCCTAAACTGGTTTTCCTGGTATTGAGAATAGGGGTCGCTTAATGACATGGCATCCTGCCTCCCGTCCGTTCCTCGAATCAATACTTCCAGGCATTGGCTACCTGCTGCAACTGGCTGGTCAAGAACGAGCCCTGATTCTGCAGCCTGCTGAGCGCACTTTCCATTGCGGCGAACTGGTTGATGAGCCTGTCCTCCTTTGCGGCTACTCGCTCTTCGAGGGCTGCAACGTCGTCGTCAATGTCGTCTATCTGCGTCTGCAGGGCGTTCTGAGCACTCTTGACTGCTCCCACACCCGGCCGAGTGATGAAGTCGAGGTATTCGCCGAGCACTGACGCCAGGCCCTTGGTGATCCGGATGAGGCCGTAGCTTCCCGGCGTCTGTGCCGTGACCCTGATCTTCAAGCCTTCGGTGTTGGCATTGCCTTCGTTGCCGGTGAGCAGGTATCCGCTGCCGGTTGCGGCCTCTCCGTTGATCGTGCCCGCAACGTCGGTTCCGGCCGCGCCCGTTCCCGTACCGGCCTCCCCCCAGTAGCTTGACTGCGTGACTTCCCCGTTCCCCAGCCCCGACGTATTCTGGACGGGCGTGCCCCCACCATTCGAGACGCTGGAGACGGCCGTGATTGTCAGCGCTGAACCATACCCTACGCGCCTCAGAGTCAGGTAGTCACCCGTTCCCTGGCCGTTGATGTCGGTGCTCGATGCAATCACGCCGGTTTGCGAGGTGTACTCGTTGATCTTTGCGACGACCTGGGCAGCAGTCATGCCGGCAGTAAGCTGTACCCCCGTTCCATTGATCGTTAGCTGCTCGTCCTGGGCCAGGGCATCGGTCTGCGCAACGCCAGCTGTCACTCTCCCCTGCGTCGCGGCGGCGGTTATCTCAACTGCGTAGCCAGCCGGGCCAGATGGCTTGGTCTTGTCCGTACACGACATGTAGGAAACAGCGGAGTTGGTGGCTTCTCCCACCGCCGCGAGGAGCCGTTTGATGGGGTCTAGCCCAGCGGCTATCACTTCGTCCAGCTTGGTCTCGTCAATCGTCAACTTGTCATCGCTGGTCGTGGAAGTGACACCTATCTGCGACAGCACCACGATCGTCTGGCTCAGTCCCGAAACCGCGCCGAACAGCTTGCCTGCAATGTCCGCCTCGATGGTTTGCAGACTCGAATCCGCAAATAGCGTGCCGGCTGTTTGCGAATTGGCATCGTATTTGAACTGCTGCTTCATGAAGTCCATCAGGTTGTTGTACTGGTCCACGAAGTCCTTGATCGCCAGCTTAATGGAGTCCGTGTTGTTTTGGATAGTGACAGTGACAACCTTGGTTGGGTCGGCCTTCTGCAGGTTGAGGGTGAGGCCGGGAATCAGGTCGGTGATCTGGTTGGTGCCTTTGGTGACTGTAATCGCACCGGCTCCCTCTCCCAAGGTCACAGATGCGTCCTGAGCCGCCTGCATGGTGGAGAGAGTTGGCGTCGTCCCGCCGGTCAAGTTGGCCTGGATGGTAACCTGCCCGGCGGTCCCGCCCGTGTTGCTGGTGATTATGAGACGATAAGGGCTGGTACCGGAGCCATCGTTGATGATGCTCGCAGTCACTCCTGCTCCGGCCTTATTGATAGCATCGCGCAAGCCTGCAAGCGTGCTGTTCGATTCGTCAACGGTGATAACCTTGGCGGTTCCTGAGCCTATCTGAATACTGATCGTGCCTGTGCCGACGCTCGTAGTTGTCGTGTCTGCATATCCCTGGGTGGCCTGCTGATGTGCGCGTGCAAGAGAGTTGACCGTCAAGTAATAGGTGCCGGCCTGCGCCTGGGCAGATGCAGACCCTGTGAGGATCGTCTCGTCGCTTGAGACAAACGTTTTTGCATCGAACGTGGAGCTGGTCGCCAGCAAGTCCGCCTTTACCTTCAGCGCCAGGACACGCGTGTTTGCATCCTGCCAGACCGTCAGCTTCGTCGAAAGCGCGGTCTGCTTCTGCTTGAGACGCGTGATGGGCACTCGCTCCAGTTCCATCAGCTTGCTGATGATGGTTGCGGTGTCCAGCCCCGATACGAGTCCATATATTGATGCAGTGCCAGGCACTTTGTTTGACCTCCTCCGTCACGTCTCATCCGCCCAGGGAACCGATGCGGATGCAACCCAGGAAGAAACGGCCACGCTACATGCTGTCATTCTGAACGAAGCGGAGAATGACATGAACAATGTGGACTAGGTGAAAGGTGGCCGCCCACCAGAGCGGCCACCAGTCCCTTACGTTAGAACAGGCCGAACGCTACCTCAGTAGCTGCAGAAGCGCCTGAGGCGCCGCGTTGGCCTGAGTGAGCATGGCAACACCCGCTTGCAGCAGGATCTGGTTGCGAGTGAACCGCACCATTTCGGCTGCCATGTCGGTGTCCCGGATGGAGCTTTCGGACGCCGCGATGTTCTCCTTGGCTACACCGAGCGTGGCGATATTCGACGCGAGACTCTGCTGCGTTGCACCCAGCCCGGATCTGAGAGTTGACACCGTACCGATCGCTGTGTCAAGGGCGGTTATCGCAGACTGAGCATCGGTCGTGACGTCGATCGTGCTGATCGAGAGGTCGGTGGCCTTGCAGCTGCCGATGTCCACGGATATCGTCTGGTTGGCGTTGGCGCCTACCTGGAAGACAAGCCCGGTCGCCGTGCCATCCAGCAGAACCTTGGTGCCGAACTGAGTGTTGGTCGCGATCCTATCCAGAGCCGCCAGAGCGGATGTTATCTGGGTCTGGTCGGCCGTCAGCGCGGTAGTGTCGTTGACGCCGGTGTTCGCTGCGTGCACCGCCAGGTTGCGCATCGTGCGAAGCAGTGAGTGGACTTCAGAGAGAGCACCCTCTGCCGTCTGGATCATGTTCACAGCGTCGCTCGAGTTGGAAATTGCCTGGGCAAGGCCGCTGACCTGGGCGCGCAGGCCTTCGGAAATGGCCAGGCCCGCGGGGTCGTCCGCTGCCCGGTTGATCCGGAAGCCTGAAGACAACTTCTCAATTGAGGCAGACAGAGCATTGTCTGTGGCCTGCAATTGCCTTTGCGCGTTCAACGCTGCTAAGTTGAGGTTGATACGCAGTGACATAGTTCAATCCTCCTTGAGAAATTCCACCCCGAAAACACCTCGGGGCGGTGGGGCCTCCTGCCCCGTAATCTGCGCCGGCACAGCGTTTCTAGCTCGACTCCGGGGCCGGCGCAACTGCTGGTGCGGCCGGAATCGAGTTATCCTGGGGTCGGAGAGATCCCTTTCAGGAGCCGACCCCCATTTTCACCATCTTTACCGCCCTCCTTTCCAACCGTATTTGATAGGACCAGCGGAGCACTGCCGCAGGTCAGGCCGCCTTGGCCGCTTCAGGGCGCGAGCTTCCGCTCGCGCTGTACCCTATGACGTGTTTTGTGCAATATCGCTCGTCCTGCAGCACGACTTGACGCGCCTGCAGGGTACGCGAGTTAATGACAATGGGCGCCACAAGGTTCGTCGTCACTTTCCCTTCGTCTCGAGCCACGGTCACCGTAGTAAACATAACGGACTCGCCGGGGTCCTTCAGATCGAGTGACTCGGCCTGCCCGTCGGTCAGCTCGACCTCGTACTCAGGGAAGAAATCAGCCGGATTGATCACAATGAACGCCACGGCCGCGTCGTCCACCGCCTGAAGCCACTTGAAGGCCGACTCCGGTATATCCTCGATAAGAACAAAGCGTGTGCAGTACTCGAAGCCGAGCATGCCATCTGGCATCTGGAGAATAGATTGATCGTTTACATCAATCGTTCCGAACCTTGTCGTCTCAATCCGCATTGTGTCCTACTCCTCCTTTTTCCAGTTATTTGAGGAAATCCGCCAATGAAATCTGCAGTATGCGGCTGGCAGTTGCTATGGCAGCCTGGTAAACGTTCTGCCGGGTCTGCAATTCCACTATCGCCTCCGTGAGATCGGCATCCTCGGTCTTTGAGAGCAAATCCATCGCCTTCACCTTGGAATCGGCGAGTGCTTCCTTGCTCGATTCCAGCCGGCTCAGCCGGCCGCCGACCTGCGACCGAACAGCGATCAAGTTGTTGAGGTTCGCGTCAATCTCCGTGATCTGGGCCGAGATCTGTTCAACGTCTCCAGCAAGAACCTTCTCCTTGAGAGTCTGGACGACTGCGAACACGTCCGGAGCGCCCGGCGCCCCGGCCCCACCCATGTTGAAGACAACGTCCCCGGTGACGTTCGCGGTTATGTACACGCCCGGGCTGACCTGGACGGCAAACCGGCCGGCGTCACCTTGGTAGGAATAGGGCGGGCCGCCAGCCGCATTGGGCACTATCGGCTTGGTCTCGCTCAGACCACCGGCAAAGATATACTTGCCAAGGTGCTGCGTGTTGGCGGTTGCCACAAGTTGCTCCATGATCGTGTCGAGCTGCGCTGCTATGGCGTCGCGGGCCTCTTCGGTCAACGTAGAACTTGCTGCGCTGAGCGCCAGGCGCCGAGCATCCTGAACCGCCGTTACTGCTGAGTCCAGCGCTGTGCTTGTCAGGGCAAGCTGGCTGGAGGCGATGTCCGAATTGCGCCCGAACTGTTCTATGGAGGCGAGCGCAGAACGAAGTCCTATTGCCCTGCCGACTCCGGGCACATCGTCACTGGGACGGCGGATGCGCTTGCCCGACGACGCCCTGTCCTGTGCCTCCAGCAGGCGCTCCGCGCTGGATCTCAGGTTGAGGCGGACCTGATTCGTGAGCATACCGAGGGTGATTCTCATCTAGCTACCTTCCCCCAACTCCCATGCCGGTTATGACCGTCCCGATCATCTCGTCTATCACGGTAAAGACCCGTGCGGCCGCGTTGTAAGCTTGCTGGAACTTGACCATATTCGCCATTTCCTCGTCGAGCGAGACACCGCCTATTGACTCCCTCTGCGTCGCTAGCTGCTGGCCAGAAAGGGTATGTGCATCGGTGCGGGAGGCAGCCTGCCTGGCGTTGGAGCCAATAAGGGCGACCAGCCCCGAGTAAGCGCCGCCGATTGTCTCGCCATCAATCAACACCTCGTCCTTTACGGACGCAATAGCGAGCGCAAGAGAGTTATCGCCGGGATTCCCGGTGGTCGAGGTAGCAACGCCATCCGGCGCAGCGACCAGGCTGGATTCGACCGCGATGTTCGACGCATCGGTGCCGGGCACGAAGAAGTTGCCCGCGGGCGCGCCGCCCGTGGTGACGCCAGTCGAGTGCAGCGCATTTACCCTGGTCACGATCGTCTGCGCGATCGTATTCAGGGATTGTATGTAACCTTCAACGACATTGTCGCGTATTTCCAACTGGCCGGCCAGTTCCCCACCTGCTACCTGAACTGCGGAGCCGTCGTCGGCCCATACGAGCTGCGACCACCCGTTGGCGCCCTGAGTCACCGAAACCTCGGTCACGTGATCCCCTTGGATCAACGCCTTGCCAGATATGCTGACAATCAGCTCGGAACCGGAGGCGCCGTTCACCTGGACGCGGGCGATCTGGGAAAGCTGATCGAGCAGCAAGCCTCTGCGGTCCATCAGGTCGTTCGGCTGGTACCCGTCCGCATTCGAGCGCCTGACCTGCTCGTTGATGTTGGCGATTTCATGGGCGAGTTGGTTGATCTGCGCGGCGTTATCAACTATGCCCTGGTCCGTGCTCGTCTGGAGTTCACGGAGATCGCGGTAAAGCGTGCGAGTGCGATCGGCCAGGGCCACACCGCTCTCCACGACTGAAATGCGCGCGGGCAGACTCTCTGGGGAAGCGGAGAGCTCCTCCCAGGAACCCCAGAACTGGTCCATGAGGGTCGAGAGTCCGAGATCGCCGGGCTCTGAGATGACCGACTCAACCTGCCTCAGCGAGTCGTTCTTGAAGCTCCACGTGCCGAGCCACTGATTCGACATCCAGACCTGCTGGTCTGCGTAGTCGGATTGCATGCGTCTGACGGTCTGAACGAGAACGCCGGTGCCGAGCTGAGGGATTCCAAGCCCGGTCATGGCAAACGAGCCAGTCAGGGGATCGCCCGGAACGAACACCGCCTCCTGCCGGTGGAAGCCCGGCGTGGCAGCGTTTGCGATGTTATGGGCAGTCACGTCAATCGCGTATTGCTGCGCACGAAGCGCACTCACCGCTATATTCAGACCGAAGAACGATGACATCGTGGTGCTCTCTGCTCAGACCTTTCTGTCGAACACGAGCGCCGGGTTAGCCGCCTCCGCGCTGGGATCGTAGGATGGCAGGTCGGCCGCGAGCTTCGATAGGATGCCTATCGAGAAGCTTACGAAATCCATGGCGTTGGCAAGCAACTGGGCGTTGCCTTGAACGATAGAACGGAGCCGCGTGGCTGCCTCGCTCGTCTGCTCCGCGATGCGCTGATGTTTGCCTTCGAAATCGGGCGATAGTGCGGATGGATCCCCGGCTTCATTGAGTCTCGCGAGGAGCATCTCTTCTCGCCTGTCAAGCTGCGCCAGTTCTGCCAGCACGGGATCGTGGTTGGCCAGATTCCCGACAAGCTCCGCATGCCTGCCGGCGAGCAAGATGCCTCGCTGCTCCTCCGCCAGAGAGAGGAGTCTCCTGTACCGATCGAGCCGCACTTCGGCGACCGCGATCAACTCGTTCCTGATTACTTCCGCATCCATAACAGTTCCGAACCTCCCCCAACCCCTCCTTCCCAAGGAGGGGAGGGATCACCCGTCCCCCTTGATAAGGGGGACCACAGGGGGTTTTGAAACCAGCTCTAACTCTAAGGTTTCGTCTCGCCGCGACCGGCGGCGTCAACTATCTCAGCGGCCAGCGCCTGCGGGTCTATCTGGTAGTTCCCGGACTGGACCTTTTGCTTCAGATCTTGAACAAGCCCTGACCGGATTTCTGGAGAACGAGCTACGGCCTGTTTGAGCTGCTGCATCTCCGCTGCCCTCGTGGACAGGATTAGCTCGTCAGCCCCGGTGGCAAAGCCAGGACCAGACCCGCCCCGAGTGGCGTACACCTTGTGCAGGTGCAGCTCGAGAACCTTTTGTATTTGAGCGTTGGAAATATGCACTGAAAACACCCTCTCCGGCTGCGGAGGTGGGTTCCTCCAAATTACCTACTCGACAGCTTCACCAGAAACTTTAGCGGTTTTTGGCGTCGCGAGCTGGACGTAGATCATGTCGCCGAGCTTGAGTGCGCCGGTGTTGGAGATCTCTTTGGCGACCTCTTCGTCCAGCATGGACTGGAAAATCTCCTCTTTCTCTGCCGAACCAAACAGGTCGGCCTTGGGCACGCTGGCTCGCATGTTCTTGATCAACTGAGCGACCAGAAACGCTTCGAACTCCCGGCATGCCTTCCTGAGCGCAGGGTCATCCCGCCCGGCAGCATCCTGCTTGGTTACGCCGGCATCCGGCCTCACCACACCGGCATCCTGAGCCTGTCGAAGGATGCTGTTCTTGGCTCTCAAACCTTCGACCAACTCATGGTCAAATGGGACAGACGGCTGGATCTTCATCTACTTCTGCCTCGACTGCCGCGTCAGATGATCTCAAGCTCGGCGTGCAGCGCTCCGGCCTCCTTCAAGGCCTGCAAGATGGCGATTATGTCCCTGGGCGTAACCTTCAGCTCATTGAGAGCGCGGACAAGCTCTCCCAGAGTCGTGCCGGGCTGCAGGTTGATGAGGTAAGCCGGTTCCTCCTGCGCCGTAACCTTGGTTTGAGGCACAACCACCGTCTCACCGGTCCGGGAAAGCGGCGAAGGCTGGGAAACCTGGAACTCAGTGGAAATCTCCACGCTGAGGTTGCCGTGCGAGACGGCGACAGGTGATATCTGGACCGAGCCACCGATAACTACCGTCCCGGTGCGCTCGTTGACTACGACCTTCGCAACCATAGACTGGGCGACGCCAAGCTCGCCGATGTCGGCAATCAAGCTCGTGACGTTGTCGAGTCCGTTGGCCCGGACCTGCACGGTCGCGGCGTCCAGAGCCGTGGCTGATCCGGCACCCAGCGTTGCCTCCACGGCCCGAGCAATGCGCACTGCTGTCGTAAAATCGGGGTTATTGAGCAGGACATTGACCATGCCGCCATTGGCAAGAGCCGCCGGGACCGCTTGTTCGACGGTGGCGCCTCCGGGAATTCGGCCGACCGTAGTGTGGTTCTTGGTGACGGTAGTTCCGCCGCCTCCTGCCGTGAATCCGCCGACGGAAACACTGCCCTGAGCGACAGCGTATACGGAGCCGTTGGCGGCCTGGAGAGGCGTTTGGAGCAAGGTGCCTCCCTGCAAGCTGCGCGCATCGCCGAGCGACGAAACTACTACATCGATCTTGCTGCCTGGCCGGATGAAGGGCGGGAGCTCGGCCGTCAGCATCACCGCGGCGACGTTCTTGACCTTCAGCTTGGTCGCCGGAACAGCAATACCGAACTTCTGGAGCATATTGGCCACGGACTGGGCCGTGAAGAGCGACTGCTGAGTGTCGCCTGAGCCGTCGAGGCCGACTATGAGACCGTAGCCGAAAAGCTGATTGCTCCTTGCCCCCTCGATACGGGCGATGTCCTTTATTCTGACGGCCTGGTCCGCCGAGGCGACAGTCAGCCAGCCGCCCAGGACCAACAAGATCGCCAAGAGTGTCACGAGTCTTCCGAGGTGCATACCATCTGCCTCCGCTAGAAAATGAACTTGATGAGCTTGCTGATGATACCTTCCTTCTGCCGGTCGCCGGCGGGGCCTTTGCCCGTGCATTTGACCTCGACGTCAGAAAGGTAGGTGGAGAGCACAGTGTTGTCCGTCGCTATGTCCTGGGGACGGACTGTTCCGGTGAGAGTCATCTCCTGCTTTTCGCGGTTGGTGATCATCGCACGCTGGCCTTTGATTTCGAGATTGCCGTTCGGCAGCACCTTGGTCACCGTGGCGGTAAGCTTGGCATCGAGCTTGCTTGTCATAGTGGTCGCGCCGCCCGAGGCGCCCTTTTGCGATGAGGAGAAGCTGAACTCCGGCACCAGGCTGAGCAACGGCCCAACGCCTGCCTGGCTGGAGTGCTGCAGGCTCTTGTCGAAGTCGCTGGTGGCCGTTAGCGACGAGGACGCCTCCTCCACTACGATTATCGTGACGAGATCACCGACCTGCCTGGCTTTGACATCCGCAAACAGGCCATTCGAGGTCGGCGCCCACAGCGAATCCGCCAATAGAGGCAAGCCGCACAGCAATATGAGAATCGCTGCCACGGATGTTGTACGTCCGAACCACATTGTCAATTCCCCCTGTCAATCAGTATTTGCACAAGTCCGGGCCCCACCACGGTGCCGCGAACTTCACGGACGTCGCCCGTGAGCCTGACTTTGATGCGGTCGCCGGGACGGCCATCGGCCGCCGCGATTCCCTTGTCGGTGACCCGAACGCAGCTCCCATCCACAACAACGGTGACGGCGTCGCCTGAGCGAACTGCAGGCGGCGCGGAAATCCAGGCCTTGCGAACTACCGCGCCTTCAGGTATAGGCACTGCGGCGACCATTCCGGCTGTCGGCGATTCCAGAACGATATCGTTGCCAAGGGTCGTGATTTCCCGGTCCCGTAAAGCTGAGTTTGCAGCGGTGATTTGAGTGGACCTGGGTATCGTCTGTGCTGCCACGAGCACCGGCGCGAAAACCCGAACGAGAATGGAGACGTGCGTAGTAGTGTAGACCTGACCGTCAACGACGGACTCAACCGGCAGGCTGTTCCTTCCCTTTCTCAGGTTCTGGGCGCCGGGTCGGACTCGGAGCTCGAGCTTCCCCAATGGCACGACCTGGTCGGGCGGAATCCGAACCGGCTCGACGGTGACGGTTCCAGGCCACCCGCTGTCGCGCAGCGCGAATTCCCTCGCGGCCTCGAAAAGCGCCTGCCCCGACGCCACAGACGACGACCGCGTGACAGCCACCTGGCCCGGACAGAGCAGGTTAACCGAATCATCGGAAACGCCTTGCCGCCGGAGCGCTATGATGATCTGCTCCCGGGCGAGCACGCGCGTCTTGCCAGGCAAGGCTGACGGGCAAATCGGGATCGTCCTCAGCTTCGCAGCGAGGGCCTCGTCAGCGCACTGAACCGAGGCAATGTCTGCAAGCGTCACGTTCACCGCAGCCACTTCTGACGTTGGCCGCACCATGACATCAGCCAGGGCAGAGCCGCTTGCCGACGCACACAGCGCCATCAGGCTCAAAGCCAGCGTTAACTTGATGAGGACTCGCGCCATGGTTTAAGCTACCGCCTCAGGTTGTTGGCGATGTTCAGCATCTCATCCGCCGTCTGGATCGCCTTCGCGTTGACCTCGTAGGCTCGCTGGGCGATGATCATGTTGACCATTTCCTCAACGACCTTCACGTTCGACATCTCCACGAAGCCGTGAGAGAGCGTCCCCAGCCCGTTCAACCCGGGCGTGTCAACGATTGGTTCCCCAGACGCCGCAGAAACCTGCAAGAGGTTCCGCCCTGCGTTCGTCAGACCGGCTGGATTGGAGAACTTGGCGATCTGAATCTGGCCGATCTCCTGTGGAGCGTTCTGGCCAGGCAGGGTGACTGATACAGTTCCATCGGATCCGATGGAGATGGCGGTCGCCTCGGCAGGAATTGTGATCTGCGGATCAAGAGGGAAGCCATCCGAGGTCACCATTCTCCCCTGTGCGTCGAGCTTGAAGGTGCCATCGCGAGTGTAGGCCATACTGCCGCTCGGCAGCTGGATCTGGAAGAAGCCACCCCCCTCAATCACAAGATCAAGGGGATTCTCGGTCTGCTGGAAGTCTCCCTGGGAGAAGACTTTCTGGATAGCTGCAGCACGGGTGCCCAAACCGACTTGAATGCCCGTAGGAACCTGTGCTCCCTGAGCCTCCGTGGTCCCGGCCGAACGTAATGTCTGGTAAAGCAGGTCCTGGAAGTCAACCCGACTCTTCTTGAAACCCGCTGTGTTCACATTGGCGAGGTTGTTGGAGATCACGTCAATGTTTAGCTGTTGGGCCTCCATTCCGGTGGCCGCTGTCCATAAAGACCTGATCATTTGTTCAGTCCTCCTATCCTGTCTTGCCCATCTGGTTTATAGCTTTGTCTAAGGTTTGATCCAGAGCCTGTATGGCTCGCTGGTTGGCTTCGTAGGCCCGCAAGCCGCTTATCATAGAAACCATCTCCTGGATGGCATTCACGTTCGAGTTCTCGAGACGTCCTTGAATTATGCGGCCGCGCTCCGTGCTGCCTGACGCAGCGCGAGCGCCGCCGGGCAACTCCAGCCGCAACTTGTCAACTACGGCGCCGTCCACACGGACGCTCCCGTCTGGGTCCACGGACCAGTTCATTCCCGAAACCCGCACAGGCCCGTTCTGTCCGAGGACTGCGTCGCCGTCGGTGGTCACGAGCTGCCCTGATCTGTCCATTGTGAAGTTCCCGCTCCGGGTGAGCCGCCGGCCGTTCGGTCCGGTGACGACGAAGCAGCCCGGCCCATCAATAGCGAGGCTGGTGGGGTTGGATGTGTCCTGCATCAGCCCCTGGCTTGAATCCTGCCGCGCAGACGCAACCGGGATCACGCATTGGGCATAGGAAGCTGATGGGCTGCTGATGGCATTTGCCAGTTCAGCTCTGAAGCTGGAGATGCTCACGCATGAGCGCTTGTAGCCGGGGGTATCGCAGTTTGCCAGGTTATTCGAGATCGCGTCCTGGTGTTCGATCTGCGCCAGCATTCCGGCCGCCGAAGCATAAAGACCTCCGATCACACTACTTGACCTCCGGGTTATTTCTCGACACCGGGACGGGAGAACTTTAGCGGTTTTTGCGGGGGATGGGGCCGGAGGCGCCGGGAAGATGGAAGATGGCGGGACTTGGGCAGCGGCACCAATGGTCGGGGAGCTAGGTGGCGAGCCCCAGTGCGCCGGCTAATTCAAGCGAGAGGTTCTGGCGCGGCGGAATCAGACGTGGATTAGCAGGAACGGGCACAGGCCGAGGGGCCCTTCCGGGCCCCTCCAATGCTAACAGACCCTACATCCTGCCTGCTGCCCAGAGCATGCCGCGGGTCACGATTCTGAGCAGCTCGGGGGTGGCGAAATCGCTGGCTACGTGGCCCATTGAGCAGTAGAACACCCTGCCCTTGCCGTACATCTTCTTCCAGACCGCCGGCATGACGCAGCCCTCGATCCACGGATAGTGCTCGCCTGAGAACGTCGTCGTGGCCAGCACCTTGTTGGAGGGGTCAACCTGCATATAGTACTGCTCGGATGTCATCCTGAAATCGGGGACTCCCGCCGTGATCGGGTCATCGTGGTCCACGACGTTGACCTCATAATCAACCATGTCGCCGGGGTGAGACACCCACTGGCCGCCGACCATGAACTGATACTCGGCCTCGACGCGGAACGCGTCGCCCATGCCGCCATGAACCCCCGCAATCCCGGTCCCGCTCCGGACGGCATCAAGCAAGGGGTTGAGCTGTTCAGGGGTAATCGTACCGCCCGTCCACATGGGGACAATCAGGTCGAGCGCCTTGAGCTTCTCCCCATCTTTGAACGAGTCGAGCGTATCGGATATTTCGACGCCGAAACCGTTGTCTCGGAGCGCCTTGCCGAGTATCCCGGCAACCTGCTCAGGTTCGTGGCCTTCCCAGCCGCCCCAGACGATCAATGCTGAAATCATCTCATCTCCCTCTTGCTCTTGAACCACAGATCCCGCAGACTGAGGGATTCCACAGATGGAGGAAATCCAGAACTGGAC
>Ga0315289_10003560_pt1 | contig 23517 bp, 18 predicted proteins | sample YL17G11_40_MG_FD_203452 | JGI IMG/M metagenome (GOLD analysis project Ga0315289, IMG submission 203452) | Sediment microbial communities from Yellowstone Lake, YNP, Wyoming, USA - YL17G11_40 | ecosystem: Environmental > Aquatic > Freshwater > Lake > Sediment | place: USA: Wyoming | collected...
GATCCGCCTCTCCCCACCGATGCACGTGTTCTGCTTCACGGAGGCGGCGCTGTGGGAGCTCGTCGGGCGGTGCGGCCTGACGACCGTCAAGCTAATTCGCACTTATCACGGAGATCCGAACCATTATCCGGACGCGGCGCCGACCTCACTCTTCGGCCGTGTTGCACGCGCACTGGATGTGGTCAGCGCGAAACTCAATCTGGGAGAAGTCCTGGTCCTCTACGCGACCAGGAACAAAGCGGGGAGGCCAGTATGAACTCCTTGAACCTTGTAGCGTACCTTGTAGCGCCCTACGACTCATTCCACCGCCGTCCACTCATCCGAGCGCTTGGCCGTGCAATCTCGGGACACGGCGGGATACTCTGCGTAGAGCCGTGGGTCCGCCGCCTGAGCGGCGCGCGTTCTCTGCGACAGGCCGAGGAAAATGTCTACGTTTACCAGCCACACGTCCTGCCGCATGAATCGGCTCTCCATTGTCTCGGAGTTCAGACGGCGCACTGGCGGTCCAATGCGAAGCGCCTCCGCAGGGCCATTGCGGAGGTAATGGGCAGCGACGGAATGCGAGTCGCCTGGGCGTACAAGCCTGAACAGCTCTGGCTTGCCGGCCTGGCTGACGAGACCCATCTCGTCTATGAATGTTACGACGAGTACCGGTTCGATATGGCGGGCAGGCAGCGCCCGGAGATATGCGACCTGGAGACAAAACTCCTCCGCGCCGCGGACTTGGTCTTCATCACGTCCGAAGAGCTGCGCCCCGCAAGGTCTGCGCTCAACGACTCGGTCAACCTGCTTCCGACCGGCGTGGACTTCGAACTGTTCAGCTCGCCGGAGGCGGACGTTCCTGCCGATCTTGCAGCGCTGCCCAGACCCAGGATAGGCCATGTCGGCAATCTGATGGCCTGCCTCGATCTCGATCTCCTGCGAGGGCTCGTCGCAAGCCGTCCGCAGTGGTCGTTCGTCCACATTGGGCCCGTCGCGCCCACGGTGGACATCGCCGGGCTTCGCAAGTTGCCCAACTTCCACCTTCTGGGTCGAAAGCCGCAGGCCGAAGTGCCGGCGTACCTGAGGGGTCTGGATGCCGGATTGATCCTTTTCAAGCCAAATCGTTTTACCAGCGGTGTGGACCCGCTTAAGCTTTACGAGTATCTGGCCACGGGGATCCCCGTGGTTTCGACGCGGTTTGCCCCGCTTGGCCCGGCCAAGGACATTGTCTGGACGGCTGGAGGCCTGCCCGAGTTCGTTGAGCGTCTGGAGCTGGCCCTGGCGTGCGATGATCCGGCGCGGAGGCAGGCGGGGATAGAATTGGCCAGGAGTCGTAACTGGCCGATAGTGGCGCAGCAGGCAATTGAGGCTCTGGCAACGCTGAGGGCGCCACTGATGGCAGCGGCATAGGGGTAGGGAATGAGAATTCTGATCGCGACTCCTGGATATCCGCCTCAGGTCGGTGGAGTGGAGCAGGTAACGCACAGCCTGGCAAGCGAGTACGTCCGGCGCGGGCATGAGGTCGCAGTCGTGGCTCCAAAGGTGCGCGGGCTGCCGACCCAGACCGAGGTGGATTCGGTCCAAGTGTCGCGCATTCCCTTCCCTATGCCGCATTGCTCGCCCCGCGAGCTCCTGGAGTTCGCCTGCCGATTCCCATGGGGGGACAGGGCGTTTCGCCGACTTGTGGCCCATTTCCGCCCGGACGTGATAAACAGCCACTTCGCGGCTACCACCAACAGCCTTTATTCGATCAGGGCTGCGGCGCGTCATCGGCTGCCCCTGGTGGTCAGCCTGCACGGAGGAGATATCGAGAGAATGCCGGCCGAGGGTACATCCTGGCGCATTGCGGCATTCCAGGCCATTAAGCGCGCCGATGCCCTGACGGCGTGCTCCGACTATCTGCGAGTCCAGGCTGGTCACCTGGCCCCGGAAGCTCTTACCGCCACGGTCATACGGAATGGCGTGGCCGCGGACGAGTTCCGGAAGCGAGTCAGCCTGCCGGATGAGGAGCCTTTCTTCCTCGGGGTCGGAAGGTTCGTTCACGAGAAGGGATTCGATCTCCTGCTGGAAGCCTTCTGCTCGGTTGCGAGACTACGGCCAGACATTCACCTGGTTCTGCTTGGTGAGGGGACGGAGGAACGAGCACTCCGCGCGCAGGCACACCGGCTTGGCATCGAGGAGAGTGTGACCTTCTTGCCGAGCATCTCACGACGGCTGGTGGTGGAAGCGATGCAGACGTGCATGGCGGTAGTAGTGCCGTCCCGGAGAGAGGCGCTTGGGGTGGTCAATCTGGAGGCAATGGCTGCCGGACGGCCCGTCGTGGCCGCCGCCGTCGGCGGCATCCCGGAAGTCGTCAGCCACGGCGAAAATGGCCTCCTTGTTCCACCCGAGGATCCTGCGGCCCTGGCCGCAGCAATGCTCGAGCTTGCCGCCAGTGCGGATCTCCGCAAGAAACTGGGCGCGGCGGGACGCCGGCAAGCCATGACCCGGCACACCTGGGCTGCTGCAGCCTCCGACTTCCTTGCGTGTTACGACGGCGCCATTCGTGCTAGTCAATCGCGTTGGGAGGCGAGGAATTGAGAGAGAAGGCTGACACGGATGCAGCCTCCCTGCCTATTATCTTCTTCGGAGATCGGTGGGACCGGCGCAAGCGCCGCAGGCAGCAGTTTGCCGTGCGCCTGGCCGCAGGACCCTACGTCCGAGGCGTGCTTTACGTTGAGTCGCCGCTGCCGCTCACCTCGCTCGTGAAAGCGCGGCTGGGCCTGGCCGGCCAGGATGCCGCTGAGCGCTGGAGCCGTGTCCGCAGGCTGGGGTCTCGCTTCAGACCGGATGACTCCGGCGTCCTCGTCTGCACGCCGCGCACTCTGTTCCGCCTTACCGGAATCGGCTGGATTGACAGGCTGCAGCGCCGAAGGGTCGCACGGCAGGTGATCGAGGGCTCTCAGGAGCTGTGGTCTGCGAATCCGAGAAACCCGGAGGCGCTGGCCATCATAACGCATCCCTGGTGGCCGGCCTCCTTCTACAGGTCGCTCGGCCTCGATATCAACTGTTACGATTGCACCGACGATTTCTCGACGTTCTACGACGTGCCCAAGCCGGTGCGGGCGATGCTTAGGGCCCACGACGAGGAGCTTACGCGGTCCGCGCACGTGGTCACGTGTGTGTCCGAGTCGCTGCTGGAAGACAAACGCATGCTGAACCCAAACTCGCACCTCCTTCCGAACGGCGTGGATCTCGACCTGTTCACGAACCCGAGTCCCCCGATGAACCTTCGCCAGACGTGCGACATCCCGTCGGACGTCAGGTTACTGGGTTACGTCGGAGGTGTCAACCAGCGCGTTGACACGCGCTTGTTCAGGGCTCTTGTAGTGTCGAGGCCGGAGTGGCACATAGCCATCGCGGGCACGAACAAAGACTTCAGCGTCTGCGGCGTGCCCCACATCCACCTGTTGGGCCAGTTGCCGCTGGAGCAAATCCCGGCCTTCTTATCCGAGGTGGACGTTTGCCTGATCCCGCACAAGGTGGACGACTTGACGCGCAGCATGGACCCGCAGAAGATCTACGACTACCTGGCTTCCGGCAAGCCGATCGTGTCAACGCCGGTAGCAGGCACGGAGCGCTTCCGCGAGCTAATCGAGATCGGGCGGACGCCGGACGAGTTCGTCGCCGCGGTCGCCAGAGCGCTGGGCGATGGCGAAAGGTCGCGCTGGGCTTGCCTGGCCGCCGCTGCCGCCAATGGTTGGCAGACCCGGGTCGAGCGCCTATGCGAGCTCGTTGCAGAGTCCCGGTGCGCGAGGAGGGCTGCGTGACATGGAGTGTTCTGTCAGCACAAAGCGCCCGGTCTTGAAGAGGAACCGCGCATTGACCTCACTTGAGCAGCCGGTACTCATAGCGTTTCTCTCAGAGGACTGGGATTCGCCGCCGGCTGGCTTCACTCGTCGTCCGCTACTCTTGGCGGTCCACCGGAAGCTGGCGGCGGAAGGTTGGCGGACTCTCGCGGTCGAGCGCCCCATCTGTCCGGTGACGACGTCCCTGTTCGAGCCCTGCAAGATGGCGCAAGAGCTGCTGGGCAAAAGGAGGCTCCGTCCTGCGGCGGATGGACTGCATCTGGCGACACCAGTGGTCGCGCTGCGAGAACGACTGGCCCGGCGAGTCCGGCCCGTGCAGCGCGCCAACGCAAGATTGCTCAAGGCGCAGCTCTCGACCTGGCTCCGGCTCCTGGGTCTGGAGACCAGGCCACGCGTGGTATGGCTATTTCATCCCCGCCAGAGCTGGCTCGTGGACGTTACTGTTCACGACGCACTTATCTACGAGTGCTACGACGAATACGCGGGGCTTGTACGAAACGAGGCCGTCAGGGCTTCGCTCTACCGCGCCGAGTCTAGCATTCTGTCTCACGCCGACCTTGTGCTCACCACCTCGAGCGAGCTGTATAGCTCGCGCCGGCGGCACAACCCGAACACCCTTCTGGTGAACAACGGGGTCAACTATGAACTCTTCGCATCCGGGGCCGGCCTTCCGGAGCCCGACGACATAGCCGGGGTTCCCCATCCCCGAATCGGTTTTGCCGGGATCATAAACCGGCGACTGGACCTGGATCTGCTGAGCTCGGTGGCGGCAGCTCGGCCCGATTGGAGCCTCGTGATGCTCGGCCCTGTGAGGGAGCTGCGTCGGCGAGACCTGGCGCAGCTCCGAGGCTGTCCCAACGTGCATTTCCTGCACTCACGGCCCCAGGCCGAGGTTCCCGCCTACCTGGCTCACTGCGATGTGAACATCATCCCTTATGCGCGAAATGGGACTACGGCCGCCACCTACCCACTGAAGCTCAACGAGTACCTTGCCGTCGGCCGACCTGTCGTGAGCACCGACTTCTCCGCGGACCTGGCGGAGTTCGCCGGGCTCGTGAGGGTCGCCTGCACGCGCCTGGGGTTCATCGCGGCCATAGCTGCTGCGCTCGACGAAGACAAGCATGAGTACGCCGCCCGCGCGCAGGCCCTGGCCAGGAATGCTTCCTGGGAATGTCGAGCCGACAAGGTCGCCGCAGCCATTCTCGAATCAGCATCCGGACCGTGGAGGAGAGAGATATGCCTAGCAAGATCTGCGCAGTAATAATCGCCAAAGACGAGGAGGAGCGGCTTCCCGGCTGCATCCGAACGCTGGTCTGGTGCGACTCGATTCATGTCTTTGACTCCGGCAGCAGGGATAGAACCGTAGAGGTCGCGCGAGGGCTTGGAGCTAGAGTCGTCGAACTGCCGTTCCGGGACTTCTCCTCCCTGCGCAACGCGGCGCTTGACCACCTCGATGCGGACTGCGAATGGATTCTCTTCGTGGACGCAGACGAGCGCGTGTCGCCCAAGCTGCGGGCACAGATCATATCCGTCTGTGCCGAAAACGACCCGCGCCGCTGTGCCTGGACCGTCAGCCGCCGCAACTACCTCCTCGGACGGTGGGTTCAGCACTCCGGCTGGCACCCAGACAACGTTCCACGCCTCTTCCGCAAAGGAAAAGTCCGCTACGGAGAGCGCCTTGTCCACGAAGAGCCAATAGTGGATGGGAATGTCGGCGCCTTGAGCGGCGCCCTGCTCCACTTTACTTGCGAGAAAGTCAGCGACCTGGTCCGCAAACTCGATCTTTACAGCGACCTGGAAGCAAGGGCACTCTACGAAGGGCGGACAGAGCCTATCCAGTGGGGCTGCTTTCCTTCGCCCAAGTTCCTTCACTCGGTATGCAAACGGATCTACGACCGCTGCCCGTTCCTGAGGCCGCTCATCCTGTTCTCGTACTACTATTTCTTCAAGCTCGGGTTCCTGGATGGATACCGCGGCTTCTTGATCGCCGCCGTCTATGGCTTTTCCGACGCCGTGCTCTCCAACGCGAAAGCATGGGAGCTCGAACTGCAGACGAACAGGGCTCGCACCGCCGAGGCAGCAGTAGGAGAGCAGGTATGCGCCTAGCAGTTGATGCTCGCACTCTCGCCCGGCCGACCACTGGAGTCGGCAGCGGCTTGGCCTCGCTTCTCTCGCATCTGAAGCCGCTTATGCCAGCCGATGAGATCGTTCTGTTTCACGATTCGCCGTCTGGGCTGCCGGGCTTGAGGAACCTGCAACTCCAGGACGTTTATCTCCGGTCGCCGTTCAGCCGCCGAATAACGGGCCACAACGTGGGGGCCATGCTCTGGCTCAACTGGACGCTGCCCCGTGCGCTGCGATCCTGGCAAATTGACACCATCCTCTGTCCGAACTTCTTCGTGCCCGCGCTGAAACGAGTGAGGAAGGTGATCATAGTTCATGACCTGGCGCCGCTCCGGCTGCCTGCTGCTCACTATCCTCGCGCGTGGCTCGCATACTTTCGGATGATGCTGCCCGGCAGCCTGGAACGTGCCGATGCGATCCTCACGCCCTCACAACACGTCAGGGATGCCATTATCCATAGATTCGGAACCGACCCGGCCAAGGTCATCGCGACCCCCCAGGGCGTAGCGCGGGAGTTCTTCCTGGCTCCGCCCTCGGCCCTCCTGGACAGCGTGGCTCAGAAGTATGGCATCGAGCAGCCCAGCGTGCTATCTGTCGGCCAGAACAACCACAGGAAGAACCTGCTGGTCCTGGTGCGGGCCCTGGCTTTACTCCGACAGCGCGATTTCCCGAGCTTGAAACTGGTGGTGTGCGGCCCCCGGGGCGCGGCGTCCCGCCACCTGGATCGCGAGATAGAGCGGCTGGGCCTTGCTAGCGCGGTGATCCGCACCGGACCCGTCTGTGCGCCGGAACTGTCCTGTCTGTACAGGCTGGCAACGCTCTTTGCCATGCCATCGCTCGACGAGGGATTCGGCCTGCCGGTGCTCGAAGCAATGGCATCGGGCACGCCCGTCCTGGCCTCCGATCGGGGCGCGCTTCCGGAGGTCGTGGGTGACGCGGCGCTCGTACTCGATCCGGAAGATGTGGAAGGGTGGGCGGACGCCCTCAGCCGCCTGCTGTCGGATGAGCCGCTTTCCCGTCTGCTAAGGGATCGAGGAATCGCCCGTGCCCAGGAATTCCCATGGGAGCGGACGGCGGCCCAGACCCTGCCCGTCCTCCAGGGCGAGCTGGCCGCCGATCCTGTCGAATGGAGGCGTGCGGCATGAAGGCTGAACTTGCTGAGCCCATCGAAGCAGCGCCCCGACAGGGACGCCGTCTCCCGGCTGCTTGTCCCACTGTGTCCGTGATTGTGCCGGTCCGAAATGAGCGGGAGTTCGTCGGCTTGGCGCTTACGGACCTGAGCGCCCAGGACTACGACTGCGTTGAGGAGATACTGGTGGTGGACGGCGAGTCAAGCGATGGGACCCGGCAGATGGTCGAGGACTTCGCTGCCAAGGACAGAAGAATCCGGTTGCTGAACAACGAGAAACGCCGCGCAAGCACAGCACTCAACGTTGGCATCAGGGAGTCCGTCGGCGACGTCATCGTGCGGGCTGATTGCCACGCGCGTTACGCCCCGGACTACGTGCGCCAATGCGTGAACTGCCTCCGTGAGACGGGGGCGAGCAACGTTGGAGGCCCAGCCATCCCGCTCGCGAATGGCGGACTGATGCACGGGGCCATAGTGGCCGCGCACCTGAGCCGGTTCGGAATCGGTGTCGCTCGATTCCGAAGGACCTCGTACGAAGGCCCGGCAGACACAGTCTGGCCCGGCGCCTTCCTTCGGTCTGCCATTACGGAAGTTGGCGCTTTCCGCGAGTGTCTCGACAGGACGGAGGATATCGAGTTCAACGCCCGACTGCGGCGCGCCGGCCACAAGATCTACGTCTCGCGCGACATTCGCGTATGGTATGTTCCGAGGCGGACGCTGCCGGCGCTGTGCGCTCAGAGCTTTGCGAATGGCCGTGGTGTGGCAGAGATGCTATTTCTCGACCGAAGCGCCGTTCGCCTCCGGCACCTGGCTCCGTTGGCGTTTGTGAGTGCGCTCGCCGCGGCGGGGCTTATGGCCGTGCTGGCTCCAGCGGGGCGCACCGTCCTGCTGGCCCTTCTCTCCTGCTACGCTCTGCCTCTTACAGTCGCCTGCGTTTGCGCCTGCAGGCAGGCCCGAAGAGCGGCACTGCTTCTTCCCGTGGTCCTGATCGCCCTGCACATGAGCTACGGGCTCGGCTCGCTTCTCGGTGTCTCAAGGACCCTCGGAAAAGGAGTCTTAAGGCGATGGAAGCGCTGCTGATCTTTGGGGCTGGATGCGCGGCGTCGCTCGTAGCCATCAGGGCTGCAATGGCTCTGGCCTGGCGGCTTGACCTACTCGATCGCCCCGCGCCGCACAAGATTCACACCAGGCCGGTGCCGCGCATCGGCGGGCTGGGTATCGCCGCGGGCATTCTGGCCGCCGGTGCGCTTCTCCTGGCCTGGAACCGCGAACCCCAGCCCCACCTCCAGCTCCTTGCTCTTCTTCTGGGGGCGGTTGCGGTCACCGTTGTTGGCCTGCTGGACGACATCCTGTGCCTGCGCCCATCTTCGAAGCTGGCGGGCGTGGCGCTTGCCGCCGCACTCCCGATCGCCGGGGGACTCGGACCGGCGTCGCCGGCTGCTGCGCTCGCGGCCTGGGCTTTTGTCATCTTCACCTCAAACGCCATGAACCTGCTCGACGGACTCGACGGCCTTGCGAGCAGCGTCGCGCTCATCGCTGCTTCGACTTTCCTGATCGTCTTCTGGATGTCCGGCATGGGCGCCTTTGCCTACTTTATGCTGGCGCTCATAGCTGCGCTCGTGGGGTTCCTGTGGTACAACCTGCCGCCGGCGCGGACGTTCATGGGCGACACGGGCAGCCTGCTCATCGGCTACCTCCTTGGCTGGAGCGGGGTAGTGTTGGCCGATTCGTCCGTCCGCGGCGCGCTGGCGGCCGTCCTTGTCCTTGGCGTGCCGATTGCGGATGTGGTTTTCGTGGTGTGCCGCCGGATTCGACGCCGGCAAAGTATAACCGTCGGGGCACTGGACCATGCCTATTACCTCATCGCTCGCAGCATCCGGCAGGCAGGTGTGCTGCGCCTGTACTGCCTGGCAGCCGGCCTGCTCGGAATGCTGGCGCTCATCTCCTCCGGGAAGTCGTCAACTACCGGCCTTCTCGCCCTGGCTGTGGTCACGTCCGGCGTGTGCCTGGTGCTCGCTCTCGGCAATCCGATATCGGAGGAACGCTGTGAGAAAGCCTGAGTTCTCCCAAGCTGTCGCCGCGCTGGCAATACCTGTATGCCAGCCGGAATCGCCTCGGTTCGAGGACGTGGCGGACGATTTCAGAAGCATCCTCGATTCTGGAGTGCTCACAGCGGGACCCTACCTCGAAGCGCTGGAGGAAGAGGTCGCAGCGCACCTTGGCTGCCGCCACGCTGTTGCGGTTTCTAGCTGCACAATGGGGCTGATGCTCACGCTGAGATCGCTTGGACTGACCGGCGAGGCCGTACTGCCAAGTTTCACCTTTTGTGCGACCGCGGCGGCTGTGGTCTGGGCCGGCTTGAAGCCCGTCTTTGTGGACAGCGACCGGCGCACGTTCAACGTTGATCCAGCCGCGGTGGATGCTGCCATAACCGCGCGAACCAGCGCAATTATTGCTACTCATGTGTTTGGCAATCCCGCCCAGGTCGCGTCGCTTGAACACATTGCGAGCACCCGCGGCATTGCATTGGTATTCGACGCTGCGCACGGCTTCGGCAGCCGCCGCCGCGGGCAGCCGCTCGGGTGCGGCGGGAACGCTGAGGTCTTCAGTTGCAGCCCGACCAAGCTAGTTGTTGCTGGTGAAGGAGGGATCATAACCACCAACGATCCCGACCTCGCGCGGTCGCTGCGCGTCGCGCGTGAGTACGGCAACCCCGGCGACTACAACTGCACGATGGTCGGCACCAACGCCAGGCTCTCGGAGCTGCACGCTGCCCTAGGGCGCGTCAGCCTTCGATCCATCGAAGAGACCTCTCTGGCAAGGAATCGCATCGCCCGACAGTACCGGCAGGCGCTGTCCGGCGTTCCCGGCATCAGTTTCCAGCATATCCCGACCGGCAGCAGGTCCAGCTACAAAGACTTCGCCGTAGTGGTTGACGAGGCCATGTTCGGCAGGTCGAGGAACGAGCTGGCGCTCAGGCTCGCAGCAGAAGGCATAGACACACGGGCTTACTACTGCCCACCGGTGCACGCGCAGCACGCGTTCGTGCGTTACGTGAAGTCCGGCGCCGAGCTTCCGGTGGCCACGTGGTTGTCGGAGCGCGTGCTGTGTCTGCCGATTTACCGCCGCATGGCCGGGCTGGTCGAGCACATAGTTGACCGTGTATGCAGCCTGCAACAAACCTCCGGGCCGGGAACCAGCCGAGGCCTCGAGGTCGCGGCTTAGCAGTGGGAGGGGGACGACCTAGATGAGCAGCCGATTGATAAGTGCCGTTAAAGTCGCGCTGGACGCTGTCTGCGTCTGCAGCGCGGTTGTTGCTGCGTTCGCATTGCAGTACGACGGGTGGGCGGCCAACGCCTGGCCCGACGCCAAGGGGTGCGCTCTCCTGCTCACAGCCGTGACCATAGCGTCTCTTTGGCTGCTGCACGCCTATCGTTCCCTGTGGCGCTATGCGGGGATTCTGGATATGGCCCGCGTCGGCATAGGCGTTGTCTCGGGCTCAGCAGCTTCCTACGGAATCAGCCGATGGTTGGGCTCCCCACGCCTTGACCCAGAGGTCGCGATCGTAGCAGGCGCCCTGGCGGTGCTGCTGCTGGGGGCAGCGCGGGTCGGGGTCCGCCTGACGCTCTCCGCGCGGCGGCGCCTGTGCTCCCGCGCTTGCTCTCACCGGGTGCTGATTCTGGGTGCGGATGACGACGGCGAGGCCGTCGCCCGCGAACTCTTCAGCAACGGCAATGGCCGCCGCCCGATCGGGTTTGTGGACGACGACCGGGGCAAGCACGGCCGGCTCATCCATGGCCTGCCTGTCCTCGGCACAGTGAAGGACCTCTCGCGGATTGCGGGGCAAAAGCGGATAGACGAGCTTGTCATTACCGGCCAGGGCCTGTCGCCGGAGCTTTGCGGTGAGGTCGTCTCGGCCTGCGCGGACGCCGGCGTCAGAATGCGCTTCCTGCCATCCCTGCCCGACCTGCTCTCGAAGCCGGGAGGCCTTCGCGCTTGGCACGAGGCCGATCCACAGGCACTTCTCGGACGCCCGATTCTGCCCGCCGACGAGGATCGCATCGGCGAGTTGATCCGCGGACGGACGATCCTGGTCTCCGGCGCGGGAGGCTCGATAGGCTCCGAGCTGTGCCGCCAGATCTCCAGACACTCTCCCCACGCGCTCTACCTGCTGGACCAGTGTGAAAACGGCATTTTCGAGCTCGAACAGGAACTCAAGGACGAGGTCGCGTTCCCCGTAGTTCCCGTTGTCGCCGATGTAAAGGACAGAGCAAGGCTGGACCAGGTGTTTTCGACGGTTCGCCCGTCTCTTGTGGTGCACGCCGCGGCTCACAAGCACGTGCCGCTTATGGAGGCCTGTCCGGAGGAGGCGGTCAAGAACAACATTCTCGGCACGCTCTCGATAGCGTCTGTGGCGGCAGAGCGCGGCGTCGAGAAGTTCGTGCTGATCTCGACCGACAAGGCCGTTTGCCCCAGCAGCGTGATGGGCGCAAGCAAGCGCGTGGCCGAGATGATCGTGCAGGAGATCGCGGGCAGTTCCACCACAGAGTTCGTCACCGTGCGCTTCGGCAACGTGCTTGGGAGCAGCGGTAGCGTCGTTCCTGTCATGCAGAGGCAGATACTGCGCGGCGGCTCGGTCACCGTCACCCATCCCGAAATGACCCGATATTTCATGACCATCCCAGAGGCTGCCCGGCTCGTGCTGGTCGCTGCGCGGGAGGCCGCCTCCGGCGACTTGATTGTGCTGGACATGGGCAGGCCGGTCCGAATATTCGACCTTGCCAATCTCCTCATCCGCCTGTCCGGCCACGCCCCCGGAGAGGACGTCAAGATACGGTTCGTTGGCGCACGCCCAGGAGAGAAACTGCACGAGGAGGTCATGACGAGCGGCGAATCCGCGCGGGTGCACCGGAACGGAAGCATTCTCACCTCGAAAACCAGGCCGTCCGCTCCGGCAATCCTCCACAAGGCAATCGCGCGACTTGAAGCTTTGGCTGCTGCCGGGGATAGGCGGGGAATCCGCCGCGAACTGCAGGCCCTTGTCCCGGACTACACGGCTGGCTCGGCTCCGGGCCTGCCGGACCCAAACTTGAGCGACGCCGCTTCCACGGCCCCTGCCGACGACACGACGTCGCCATGGGCGGACAGAAAGGCTGCCTGACGACCAGGGACAAGGGGTCTGGCTACCAGCATCCTTTTGTCATACCGACAGAGCCAATGTTAGCCGCATCTTGAGCTCGTCGAAAGGTGCGGCGCTTCGAAGTCGGCACCCTTCGACCCTTCGACGAGCTCAGGGTGCTCAGGATGCCTCATACGTGGCACAAACGACGCTCCTGGTGATCTGGCGGCAGCCCATCAGCCGGCGGACTGCTGGAGATGGAATGTGGACTGACAGAAGGTGTCAGCCTTGGGGTCACGCACTGGAGTGGGGTTCCGCGCTCGCCCGCGGACGGGCTTGTCGGGTCGCTCTGCTTCCACAGCCACTGGTAGGCGCCGATGATGGCGCGCCCGTCCTGGCCTTAGGCAGATCGGCGGACTGATGCGCGGCCAACCAGTCTATCCACGGCTCCGTACAACTCGGCCGCCTGGATGGGCTTGTGCATCAGCACGTCGAACTCCGAACCGGAATCCGAGACCGCCTCCAGGTACTGGGGGTCCCCGCTGAGCAGCGCCACCGGTGTTCGGGAAGAGAGCCTTCTCACCTTCCTTGCGACATCGAGGCCGTTCATGCCTGGGAGGGTCAGGTCAACGATCACAGCCTGAAACTGGCGTCCCTTGACCTTGCGGATCCCCTCGTCCCCATCTCGCGCGACTTCGACCGCGATCCCGATTTGGCCGAGCAGGCCGTGCACTACGCTGCTGACGAAATCGTCGTTCTCAATCAGCAGCACACGGCCTCTTTGTCTCTCGGCGGCCCCGATCCGTCGGGGGTTGATCGCCCTGGCCTGCGTGTCTTGGCCGGGCCGACCCTCTGTGCGCACCCTGCGGAGCCAAGCAGGTCGGTCGGCCAGGAGACAGGCTATCCGTCGAGCCCCCTCCTGTAGCTGGGAGCTCTCCTCGAGAGCGCTGGCTGCCTGCTCAATGCAGTCCTGGCTCTGGGCCAACAACCGCGCGATCTCCGCCCTAAGGACCACAATCTGCGCTGCCCCGGGCACCACCATCGCCAAAACCGTGGCATCTGCATCCTGCGTTTCGCCATGCGGCTGGAACATAGGTACCGCCCCCTTTCATCCAGTTACTTGAACCGCAACCAGCGGGTCAAAGGTGCTAAATGATCGGTGAGCCTGCCGATCGTCGTTGTTCGGCTCTATGGTCCTTTTCGCCTGTTGTATTGGCTGTTAGTTGTAGATATTCCTCCTTTGTGCTGGGTATGTTTGTGAATAATGGCTTAAATCTAACGTCAGGCCGCGGTTAACCGGTTCTAGGAAAAATGTAGGCCAAATGCGACATGTGGTTATCGAATATCACCCGGTCACGGATGCTCAGGGCAACTACCGGGGCGCAAGGTGCGGTGCTAGAGTCGCAGCCGTTGAGAAGCTCGTAGTGGCCGGGCGCATCCTGAGCCCGTCGAAGCACCGGCCTTGAGGCCTTGGAGGGGACGGCCAATTGTAGAGAAACCCGGAGTGCTGCTCGCGTCACGGAGGTCAAGCCCCGACGGATCGGGGTGAAGTGAGCGCGATAAACTTAGAGGGCTTAATGCTGCCTGAGGTCCTGCGTGGTTATGTCCAGGAAGGCATCAACCACTTTTGGATCGAATTGGTTGCCCGCCTCCTCCTTCAGCCTTTCCAGCGCTTTTTCCTCGGGCAGCGCCTTTCGGTAGGGTCTGTCGGAGATCATTGCGTCGAAGGCGTCGGCCACAGCCAGAATCCTCGCCAGCATCGGTATGTCCTCGCCGGCCAGGCCCTGAGGATACCCGTTCCCGTCGTATCGCTCATGGTGGTGGAGGATTATATGGGCGATGTCTCCCAGGTCCGACATCTCCGAGACGATTTTGCTTCCCAATCCCGGATGGTTCTTCATCTCGGACCACTCCTCATCCGATAGCTCGCTCGGCTTCAAGAGGATTGACTCTCTTACCCCGATCTTGCCGATGTCGTGGAGATACGACGCCCGCTCCAGCATCTCTATCTGGTCCTCGGGCAGCCCCAGCTTCGACGCAATCATCTTTGCCAGCTCTGCGATCCGCCGGGAATGTTCCGCCGTGTGGTGCTCCTTTGCATCCATCGCCGCGCCAAGCGCCTTGATCGCCGCGAGGAGAAGCTTGCTCCGTTCCTTCGATTGCTTCCCTCGCTCAACAGCGGTCCGGCGGAGATTGCGCTCAACTATTACGGGCACCTCCAGGAGCGAGAACGGCTTGACCAGAAAGTCCGACGCCCCCCTGTCTATGGCCTCTCGCGCCGTGGCCATGTCGCCGAACGCGGTCATCACCACGCTGACCACCTCAGGATACTTCCGTGCCACCTCCGACAGCAGATCAAGGCCGCTCATGCCAGGCATTCTCACGTCTGTGAGCATAAGGTCAATCCGCTCTCCGGCAAGGGTGCGGAGCGCGTCCTCGCCGCTTGGCGACGTGAACGCCCGGTAGCCACAGTGCATCAGGCATTCGCCCAGCATCTTGAGCGTCTCGGCCTCGTCGTCCACGGCCAGCACGCCGCGGCGTCGCAGATTCTGTGCTTGTGGAGTAGCTCCTGGAGAGTTCCCCATCGTCCTCTCACTTTCTCCCCGCCCGCGCGCTGACCAGTTGCAGCACGGCATCGAGATCGAGCGGACTGTGAAGCACGGTCACATAAGCCATCAGCCCTCTGACTCTCTCCAGGACCGCCCCGTCCTCGTACCCGCTTACTACCATTATCTCCGGCAGTTGCGGGAGCCTGAGGATCTGCTCGATAACGTCCACGCCCGAGCCGCCCGGCAGCCCGAGATCCACAAGCGCCAGGTCGAATGTCACTTGCCCGAGCAGAGCCATTACCTCCTCGGCGGTGGAAACTCCAACCGCCTGATGGCCTTTCGAGTGGAGCGCGGTCAGAATCAGATCGCAGACGGCGTTGTCGTTTTCCACGACCAATACGCGAGCAGTCCTGGTAGTCGTGCTGGCGAGCCAGCGGTCAATCGCCGCCTTGCTGAAGCGCCACTGTTTACCTATCTTGACCCCGGGGATCTTGCCTCGGCGGACGAGGTGATAGACGGAGTCAATAGACATCTGCAAATACGCGGCCAACTGCCGCAACGTCATTGTGTCGGCCATAGCCCCTACGCCATTATCTGTAGTCATTTGTGATTATTGGCAGTTATTTGCAGATTCTGTAGCCGCAGACCCTAATGCCGGCGAATCCGGATGCCAATAATTCTCTCAGCAAACCGGCGCCACCGGCTGACGCCGAGATTGTCTTATCACGATGATGAGTGAATACCCATGACACGGCCTAGCGAAACGTCATACCTCACCAGCATAACGTACGCTCCACGTCCGGTGTTCATCGTTTGGTTGACCATTATATCATTACTGCTACTATTTTGCATAGTAGCTGCTGCAGGCTGTCTTGCAGTCACGGGGACCTTCGCTCTTCTCGCCATACCGCTTATGTGCGCGCTCTCCATCCCTGTCGCGTCCGATCTCACTGGCGGGACGTCCGACAAACGACTGGTCAGGGAGAATCACGAACTCAAGAACAGGAAGAAGGAGCTCGCTGCGTTGTTGGACGTCGGCAAGCGGGTATCTGCCCAAACCGGGCTGCACAACCGGCTTGAAGTCCTGGCTCGGAGAGCAGCCAACGTCATCTGCGGCACGGACTGCGCGATTCTCCTCCTAGACCGACGCCAGGGCAGCCTTATACCCGTCGCCACATCTGCTGGATGGAAAGCGGCGTTCCGGGGACTCGTCCTCCCACTCGACCCGGCCGCCCTGACTACTTCCACATTGATGGACATGCGACCTGCCAATATTCCCGAACCTTCCGCAGAGGAGCAGTTGGACTACCGGCTGAGAAACGCGGCCTCCGGCTCCTCGCTTGTGATTGTGCCTGTAGAAGTCGGCGGGGAGCCGTTCGGGCTTATGCTCATCGCGCGGACGAAGAGGCCGAAGGGTTTCACGCGGCGCCAGATGCCCCTTCTGCAGACCCTGGCTCGGTTGGCTGCCGTCGTCATCCAGGACACCCGCCTGTTCGAGCAGGTCGAGAGGGCGAAGCAAGAATGGCAAGCATCGTTCGACAGCATCCGGGAGCCGATCCTCGTAGTGGCCTCCGACGGCACGGTGGCGCGTGCCAACCTGGCCGCGGCACGCTTCTTTGCCCGTGATATCCGGGAGCTTCAGAAATTCAGGTGTCACGAACTCGTGTGGAATCGCGGTGCCTCGTGTGACGAGTGCCCATTCCTTGGGGCACAGCGTTCGGCTGAGGCGGGCCAGGCGGAAGAGCTCGCCGGCAGGTTGGGCGAGGAAGACTTTGTCGAGCATGGCCACCCGATAGTCGGCGCCGATGGGCGGCTGAAAGGGTACACTCTTCACCTGTCTATTGTGACGGAGACGAAACGGCTTCAGGAGCAGATGGCGCGCGCCAATCGGCTTGCGGCGATCGGGGAACTCGCTGCCGGAGTCGCGCACAACTTCGGCAATGTTCTTATGGGGGTCTCGGCGACGCTCGATGTGCTCGCGCTCAAGCTGCCCGGGGTGCCAGGCGGAGAGAAGCTGGCCCCGATCGTGGCTGGAGCACAGGTCCAGGTCTCACGAGGGGGCGACATCATTCACAGGATGCTCTCGCTTGCCCGCGGCACGCCCCCCGTAACCGGGCCTGTGCCGATTGAAGAGGTCGTCAAGGATGTCCTTGCCCTGGCCAACACGCATCCGGCGGCGAGGAGTGTCACATTCAGCGTTGACCTTCCGGCCGACCTGCCGCCGCTCCTTGTAGCTGCAAGTGAGCTGGAGGAAGCTCTGCTGAACTTGGTAATCAACGCTGTGCAGGCCTGCGACGAATCCGGCAAGGTGACAGTCGCAGCCCGCCGATCGCGGCGCGACGGCTCCGTTGAGATCAGCGTGGTTGACAACGGCTGCGGCATTCCCGAGGAGGACCTGTCGCGTATTTTCGATCCGTTAGTCTCGCTTCGTTGTGACGGCACCCTCGGCACAGGTCTCGGCCTGTCCACCAGCCTGGGTCTGGTCACGGGGATGGGTGGGACGATAGACGTCGAAAGCAGGCCGGCGTACGGAAGCACGTTCACCGTAGTCCTGCCTGCGGCGAGGCTGGAGGCTCGGGCAGCTTGATTGCCCAGCGGGTCCGACGCACGGCCAGATTCTTCGCTGTGCTCAGAATGACATCAGTCCTAACGTGTCGTGCTGAGCGAAGCGAAGCATCTGTCTAGCGCGGACTACTGACGAACGGCTCGTAGTGGCCGGGCGCTGTCCCGGCCTTTAGACTCTCGCGGATGAACCGGGCTAGAATCGTGTGAGCCGGTAGTTGGCGCGTTCCCGACTTAGAGGAGGTAAGGCTATGCGCGTAAGAGTATTGATCGCAGACGACGAAGAGCAGGTGTTGACCGGGCTGGCCGAGATGCTTGAATCGGCAGGCTACTCTGTTATTGCCAAAGCCCGGACAGGGCGCGAGGCTTGCGAGCTGACTGCCGCAGTGGATCCGGATGTTGTGCTGCTCGATCTCAGGATGCCGGATATGGACGGCATCGAGGCCGCGCGGACAATCGTCCAAACCGCACCTACCCCGATTATCCTATGCACAGCGTACTGCGATGAGGGTCTGGTCGTCCGAGCCGCGGAAGCAGGGATCTACGCATATCTGCTGAAGCCGTTCCACATCTCCGATCTCGTGCCTGCGATAACAGTCGCGCGGTACCGCCATGCCGACGCTGTGAACCTTGGGCTGCAGATTCAGAAGCTCGGACAACAGCTCGAAGCTCGCAAGTGGGTCGAGAAGGCCAAAGGCATTGTGATGAAGAACCGCAACCTGGACGAGGAACAGGCCCATCGCTACCTGCAGATGGAAAGCCAGCGCCGCAGCCAGCCTCTCGTAGACCTCGCCCGTGCTGTAGTTACCGCAGAGGAGATGCTCAAAGTGAAAGTTGTCGGGGAAACCGCCGGCGCTCTGGCCTGACCCGCATTACTCATGTCATTCTGAGCGCCAGCGAAGAATCTGGCGTGGAAAGAACAGATTCCTCACTTCGTTCAGAATGACAGTATGGAGCATGGCCGCGCTTCTCGTGAATAATGCGGGTTAGCGGTCGGACGTGCAACTCCCAGCCTCCCACTCCCCGCTTCCCACCTCTCACCTCTCGTTCCGGCATCTCAGGCGGCTTGGGATAAGGCTTCGGATCCTGGCAGAATCACTCTGAAAGTCGCGCCGCGCCCAGGTTCGCTGTCAACTTCGATGCGCCCGCCGTGCAACTCCACGATTCCGTAAGTTACCGACAGGCCCAGCCCTGTGCCTTGGCCCTCGGGCTTGGTGGTGAAGAACGGCTCGAAGATGTGCGGGAGGTGTTCGGGCGGAATGCCCGGCCCGGTGTCGCTCACCGTCACAGTTATCTCATCGGCGTTGGCTGCGGAGCTGATTCGCAGCTCACCGCCGGTCTGCCCCATCGCCTGGCTGGCGTTGAGCACCAGGTTCATGAAGACCTGCTGGATTTGGACTTGGCTACCGTTCACCACGCGGCCGGGGCAGCCGAGATCCATCACGAGCTTCACGTTGCTCACGTTTAACTGATTGCCCAAAAGGGAAATCGCATCCCGAACGGCCTCATCCACAACAACGAGCTCCTGTTCGTCTTCAGACTGGCGACGGGCGAACCGCAGCAGACCCGACACGATGCTCGAAATCCGCTCCACATGCTGCAGGACGGTGCTCAGGTGTCTCGCCTCGGTCGAGTCCTCGGGAAATGTCTCCAGCAGAAGCTCCACGCGGCCCTGGATCACCTGAAGCGGATTGTTGATCTCGTGGGCTATACCCCCCGCAAACTCACCGATGGTCGCCAGCTTCGCGGACTGGACCAGCTCTGCCTGCGCTTGCCTCAGTTCAGCCAGCGCTCCCTCCAATTTGGCGACCTGCTCCTGGAGATCCTCCCAGAGCTCTATCTTCCGCAGCACCAGCGCGGCCTGGTTTGCAAGCGTCGAAAGAACGCGCAGATCATCTTCAGACAAGCACGTTCCCCCTCGTCGCTTCGAGATGTTGATAACCCCCCGAACCTCTGAGTCAACGCGTATAGGCACAATGATTGCTGACACCAGCTCGCTCGTGCGCTGCGCGCGAGTTCGAAACTCGCCTCCCAGCTCGTCACTGTTCAGGATCACGGCCTCCCCGCTCTCCGCTACGAGGCCCGACAGCCCATCGCCCAGCCGCACCCGTGCCTCTCTCACTACCTCCTCTGGAAGACCTCGCGCCGCCACCACCCGCAGCACGTCCGTCCCGTCCTCGCGCAGCATTATTGACGCTGTGTCCGCCTCGATCACCTCCACGGCTATGTCCAGCGCCAGGTCCAGTGCCCGGGGCAGGTCCGTCAAACTGATCAGCTCCTCTGACAGGTCCCTAAGCTTGGAGACTTCGGCGTTCCTACGCTGAAGCTCGCGGGCCCGCTCTAGCAGATCGGCGATAAGTGTGTTGTTGGTTCTTCTCAGACGCCTGGCGCTGTCGCGAAAGTAGGCCGAGATCGCCAGCACGCTCAGGATGAGCGCTACGCGCATGACCTTGGTATTGAGAGCCACCGCCAGTGGGTGATCGCCGCCGACCTGCAGCGCCGAGCTCCAGTCAATCGCGCTCAGGGCGCACGCCAGCAGCACGATGATGAGCACCGCCAGCCACCACATCTGCGAGTCCCGCTGCTCCAGCGCGCGCAGTTTCGGATCAGGCGTCTCTGTTGTCGTCTTCACAGGGGCTGCCGACCTCCGCTTCCTCCGTAGATGGTACATAAAAAGATGGGTGCCCACGGGTCCGACGTTCGGACCTCTAGGACACCCATCGCCCTTGGCTGCAACCGCCCATCGTGGGCAGCCGCTCTGCTGCTGCTATTTTCTAGCTACTATTACCATTATTGGCTGTTTACTGCCAATGGCTCAGGCAGCGGTGCGCGTTTTCAGATGGAGGACCCGATCCATGTAGGGGTCCGGAACGCAGAGGATGTTATCACCGTGAACGCAGTCTTGCACACGGCCGAGTTCGGTAAGCCCAGGACCCACACGGTAGAAGCTGTAGGCTGCGGCTTCCCGGACGAGCGACAGCAAATCCGCCGGACAGTACCCAAAGGCCGCGGCGGACTCCTCGTTTATCTCCAACAGCCAGATCGGAGGGGCTCCAGACGACAGCAGCTTCGTGCTGCCCTGGAGCACTGCCATTTCGCTCCCTTCCACATCGCATTTCACGAGATTCGGAGGCCGCACGCTGCCATCTGTGCCGAAGTACGAATCAAGGCTGACCAGCCCGCATTCGTGCCTTGTGTAATCCTCCCGACCCAGCGTGTTAAGAGAGGCCCGCGCCGGCGATAGACCATCGAATACGTGAACGGCTGCCGATCCACAACTCGCCCCAACAGCGCAGTCGTTGAGGAATACTGCTGCGGAGCCCGGGTTGAGTTTGACATTCTCTTCAAGTTGGCGGTAGGCTGCCGGATTCGGTTCAAAGCTGTGCACACTGCCTTCGCTGCCCACGATGCTGGCGAAAAGCGTCGTGTACCACCCGAAGTTTGCCCCGACATCCGCCGCCATGTCGCCCGGACGAAGCACCTGCCTGAGGACGCGCGTTTCCCAAGGCTCGTAGGAGCCGAGCAGCAGCAGGCGCAGATCAAGATCCGGGTCCGATAGCTCAAGCTGGAACTTTCGGCCGTCGCCTGTCGTGACGATCCTTCCTTCGCCCGTCATTCTGCCGACGCGACGCAGCACCAGCCGAGCGCCTCGACCCAGCGAACGCCGCAACACGCCAGTCGCAGTTTTGCCCCGGTACGCTCCAGTTGATATTGTGCCGCGACCGCCCGGCATCTCCTGCCCTCCAGTCCTCATATTTCGACCACGGTAATTATGGCGCGGGCAAGGCGCGGCCAATAGGGCTGAGACAAGCTTCCGCACGCATTGCTGCTGTGACTGAACGATGGGCCGCGATTAGCCGATAATACTTGTAACGCGAATACAGGGAAGGCCTGCGACTGCCCATGACGGGCAGCCGCGAGCTAGGGCGATGGGTGTCCCAGGGACCAAGGTTCGGCCCCACGGACACCCATCGTGCCATATTGGGGGCAGCACGGGTTCTGCAGTCAGGCCTCGCCCGGCGTTGGTGGAGGTGATCAGAGAGGCAATATGAACATCTGCGTAATCGGCACAGGCTATGTGGGCTTGGTCACGGGCGCTGTTTTCGCCGACCTGGGCAACGACGTCATCTGCGTGGATAAGGACACCTCCAAGGTCAATACGCTCAGGCGGGGCAAGATGCCGATCTTCGAGCCCGGTCTCGAGGAGATGGTCGCCCGCAATGTCGAGGACGCCCGACTTTGGTTCACCACGGACATCGGCGACGGCGTCAGGAAGTCCGACGTGATATTCATTGCTGTTGGCACTCCCTCGGCCCAAAACGGTGAGTCCGACCTCTCCGCTGTTGTCGAAACCGCCGAGGGTATTGCGCGCAGCATGGACCGCTACAAGGTCATCGTCAACAAGAGCACCGTGCCGGTCGGGACTGGAGATCTGGTCCGTGATGTCATCGAGCAAAACAAGCTGCGCGACGTCGAGTTCGACATAGTCTCGAATCCCGAGTTTCTGCGTGAGGGTTCGGCCATTGCGGATACGCTTTATCCGGACAGAATAGTGATAGGCGCCCCGAACGGCAACGTAGCGATGCGGGTGGTAGAGCTCTATGCCCCGCTCGAGCGCCCCATGCTGATCACCGACGTCCGCTCAGCCGAGATGATCAAGTATGCCTCCAATGCCTTTGTGGCAACCAAGGTATCGTTTATCAATGCGATTGCGAACATCTGCGAGAAGGCCGGGGCGGACGTGCTGCAGGTGGCAAAGGGCATGGGCTGCGACACCCGCATCGGCCCTGCGTTCCTGGGTGCCGGACTTGGCTATGGCGGGTCCTGCCTGGGCAAGGACATAAGCTGCTTGATCCACACCGCGGACGACCTCGGCTACGAGTTCAAGCTCCTCAAGGCTGTCGTTGACATCAACGCCGAGCAGCCCGGGCGATTTGTTGGGCGGATGAGAGAAATACTCGGCGGGCTGGAGGGCAAGACCATCGGCATTCTGGGGCTTGCGTTCAAACCGAATACCGACGACATGCGCGATGCCAGGTCAATCCAGGTTATCGGTATGCTGCTTGCTGAGGGCGCGCACGTGAAGGCATACGATCCCGTCGCCAGTGAGAACGCCCGCAACATCCTTCCCCAGATCGAGTACTCCGAGACCGCCTACGACGCCGCCGACGGGGTAGATGCCCTTGCCATAGTGACAGAGTGGAACGAATTCAAGCTTCTCAACTTAGAAAGCCTGAAGGAGCGCATGGCCAGGCCGATACTGTTTGACGGCAGGAACATCTACGACCCTCAGCGCATGAAGAAGCTCGGGTTCGACTATTATCCCATTGGCAGACCTCGCAATGCTCGAGGCTGCAATGGCGCTGGCCCTGCTGAAGCTGCTCCCAGTCAACTGGTCCGGAAGAGCGCCTTGGAGAAGGCCGCCTGACCTCGCGTGGCCCCGATGGCCCGGCCGGTGCCTCGCCGGGCCTGGTTCCGATGGCCCGGCCCGTGCCGCGCCGGGCCTGGTTTGCCGCACGTCCTCGTGCGGCCGCTAACGGCCGGTGCTAGAGACATCTCCAACGGTGTGTCTCGGGGCGCGCTCTTGCCCCGAACCGCTCGCACCACCCATCCCCCCCACAAGTGTCGTCTACGGGCAGGAGAACCGGCAGGTCATGAAGTATGCTAAAGTAAAGCAAGCCGACTGTGCTGCTATCCAGGATAACGAGCCGAACGTGTATGTTGTCGAGCCACATCTCCAGGAGAACACAAGGCTTTACCCTCATCGAGCTGTTGGTGATTACCGCCATAGTAGCGATTCTTGCGGCTATCCTGTACCCTGTCTATGTCTCTGCCCGCCAGGCCGCCAGGTACCTGCGGTGTGTTAACAACACGTCCCAGCTTACCAAGGCAATTATACTATACGCGCAGGACTACGGAAACATCGGGCCGCCGCTGACCGGTTGGGGCGGCGACTGCTGGACCAGCGACGTAAGAGCAAGTCCGCTGTGGCGGTATCTGAAGAGCGGTGTCCTCAGCGGCGCGGTGACCTGCTGCCCCAATGACCTGCCCGATGCCAAGGGGAGACGCCGGAAGTGGAGCATCACAATGAACGGGTTCCTGGTTGGGACCTGGTACTGGTTCGCCCACGGTCTCTCTGGAGGCCAGGAGGGGATGCCTTACGATATGTTCAGCAAACCGAACCGGCTGCCGGCCTGGGTCTGC
>Ga0315289_10003561_pt1 | contig 23514 bp, 44 predicted proteins | sample YL17G11_40_MG_FD_203452 | JGI IMG/M metagenome (GOLD analysis project Ga0315289, IMG submission 203452) | Sediment microbial communities from Yellowstone Lake, YNP, Wyoming, USA - YL17G11_40 | ecosystem: Environmental > Aquatic > Freshwater > Lake > Sediment | place: USA: Wyoming | collected...
GGGTTCGTGTGAGACCACCCGTTCTACGGGAGGTTGCATCATCGGATGTGATGTTTCCTATTCGTACCGACTCGGCGGGTACCCACCCGATGACGTGTCTCGAGCGGGCGCGAAGATCCAGTGTGACAGTGCCGGAGGAACGTTCATCGACACCATACCTTCTGACGGGGGTACGTACTGATGAGTCCTTATCGCATCGCAGACAAGCCCGCCGCCGCTCGTAAACTCGCTCGACGTCGAGCCCGATTGCGTAGCTTCTGGCGACGTGTCGGCGGACCTACGACGTTCATGTTGATCGTGGGTGGAATTTTCTCGTTCTTCAATGCGGTGACATGTGCAACAACTGATCGTAAGATCGATGACGTCGACGCCGTCTCAAAGCGACACTTCGACGACTGGCAGGCGCTGATCGACAAGAATCAGGCAGCGATGAACACTCGACAGTTCGAACTTGACAACCATGAGCGAGAGTTCGGTGCTCGTGTTCGCACGTTCGATGACATCCTGAGCATGTCGCCGATGTTGACCAAGAACGGCGCCGATCCGGCGCCCCTCGCTGACGCCCTCAAGCGCGCCGGAATCTCGAGCAAGAAGCCGTGAAGTGTCCTCCGATGCAAATGTCGATCCACGACTTCCAGCAGAAGTGGAAGCTCGTCTGGGAGTGGGATGGAATCTGTATTGTCTGTGGACATGAGTTCGCGAACATTGCATGTGTGACAACCGATCACATCATTCCGAAATCGCGCGGCGGCAAGAATGGAAACTACAACAAGGCACCTGCTCACTATCGCTGCAACCAGTTAAAGGGTGCTGAGAGCCTCATCGTTGCTAGCAAGCTGATCGTGGTCAAGCGTGAAAGCATGCGCCCCGATGAGTTCGTTGCGTGGCTGAACAAGCCCGTTCCTCATCGACACGTGCCTCACCACGCGACAATCGCTCTACGCAAGCGTCGCTGCCTCGAGCTTCCTGACCGTGTCGCCGGAATGACAGCAAAATGGAAATCAAAAAACAAAAACGCAAAATGACGCTGGGTCAGCTGAGCGGATCGATCCGTGACATCAAAGCATGGCCTCCCGGTGCTGTGATGATTTTCGACAATCAGTCGCAGATAGACATGTTGACTGAAACTGAACGCTACATGCTCATGCGCGTGAACGGTCAACTTCCTGAGGCACATACAGGTCGAGGCATCGTCGTTTCAAACGATGGCCTCAAAGAGATCGTCGTTATGTGGGATGAAGGATGCAAGCAACGCATTTGTCATTACAATGTGTATGAACTGAATCTCCAAGTGGTCAGACACGGCTGATACTTACTACTGTGAAACTAAAACTTAGCTCGCTACGTCGTGTCATCCGCGAGGTGTTGGCCCTTGAGACCGACGATCGGATGGTGGGCGACGACGCTGGGAACGGCATCGATTCGCTCGGCGATCCAGAAAAGATCGCTGATCATTTGACTGATGCCGAGGATCGTCCTGCGCTCGGCGATCCAGACGAAGACCTCGTCAAAGAGATCAGAAAATACTTTCTTCAAGAAGCAGACGGCGAACCTGAAACACCCACACCTGGTGAGACTCCGGAGATCAATGGGTTCTACACACCATTCGACATGGTCAGAGATCACACCGGCACTGACAACATTCAAGGCACGTGGTACCGATCGCCAGGACGACCTGCAGGTGGGGACGGTGACCCTTTCCGCGATGCTGACCCGTACGCACAACTAGGATTTCACCCGCCAAAAGGCCCAGAAGATCCCACTGCTTCGCCACCAGCCGCTGACGGCGAGGACGGCACCACGGCTCTTGACGCTCCTGAAGATGACTCGCTGAAGACAGATGATACAGCTGACCTCGGTGCAAATAAGTCCGGGTCCAGTGTACAGTTAAGCAATGGGTCTCAAAAAGAAAAGCCGTAAGAAGCGTGAACTTCCCGATCCGCACGCAAAAGGTGCTGCGCGGTGTCGACAAGCGCTAGAAATTGTTGCGACTGACAACACGTTCAACCTCGGGTTCGACAGTGCTGGACCGTTGTGGATCGGGCGTTGCCTGCACTGCAACACTGCGATGTACGTTCGGACGAATGGTGGCACCGACGCGACAGTTGAACATATCGTTCCGACGAGCAAGGGTGGGTCAGGAACAGACCTGATGAACCTGGCACTTGCTTGCAAGGAGTGCAACAACGAAAAGGGCGTGCGACATGACCAAAACTATCCACGCGACAAGCGCGCCTGTGAGGTCATCGGAAAGCTTCTCGAGAAACGTTCAGAACGGTGGCGAAAGCCACCACCGGAGATGGTACTGTGAGTGACGTTCGATTTGCACGTGGATATGTGTTGGCTCATCCTTCTGACTGCGATCCTCCTCACGGTCTAGACATGACCGAAGGCGGACGTGATTGGCTGAAGGTTCGTCATCTCGAGCAGTGCTTCCGTGAATGGGGGTTCGATCCTGGCGAGCCTGCACTCGTGGGTTACCCGTTGAACGGGCGCATTCAGCTTCTCTCTGGTACGCATCGTCACCTCGCTGCGATGAACATCAACATGATGTTGCCGGTTCGCATCATCCTGCGCAGTGAGTGGGAGGCGGCATGGGGAACGCCCGAAGGTGCACACATGTGTCGCGACATTCGTGTCAGCGATCTCGAGAATCTCGAAGTCGGCCAGTCCACCACGCCACCTGCGCTTGCAGACCGTGTTGATCTGACACGTGACCTGTACTGAGCAGTGCAAATCGTCGGCTGCATGTGATACGTTAGACTAATGGATGGCTTCATCGTTAGAGTTACCGCGTATCATGGCGAGCCCGTTCTCGTTGGCAATCTTTACACCCGCGCCGGAATCAGCACCGACAAGCCTATGCCCAAAGCAGAGATCGTCAATGATCCAAGCAACGAAACAGTTGTTGGTATCGAGGACCCGGCTGCCTCTTACTATACGCTCGATTTTCTCATTGAAGACTTCGAAGAAGAGTACGGGTGTAAGGTCAACTTCGGCGACGAGATTGATTCTTTGAAGGATGGAACGAAGGTGTACGAATTCGATGTCTTCGAACCCAGTTGGCCCGAGCAGGAAGAAGCGCAAGACATTGTTGATGACCTGCATGAGCGTCTGGGTGATTGGGTGAGAGGGTTCCCAACAGGACGATGAATCTGAACTGGAACTTCGTTCCTGGCTCTCTCGTCTACGTTGCGAAGGGACGCATTCGAAATTTCTCCGGGCTGGTCATCGGCGTCCCGACCGACGCTGTGCTAAAGTGCTACGTCATGTGGAACCACAATGGTGAGATCAAATTTGAAACAGAAGAATATTTCAGGATGCGTATGCTCGAAGACGCGTACGCTGACATGTATGACTGTGATGGGACGCTGCTATAGTTACAACATGAAAAAGCTCAATGAGCACGCAGCGTTGAAGGTGATTCGAAAGCTCATCACGGAAGCGCTCGACAGCGAAGACGATCTGAATAGCATCGAGGTTGGTGACGTAGTCGACGTCGATTCAGACGAGATGGGAACCGTGTCCGTCCGCGTCATTGAACTAGTCGATGACGTAAATGCACATGCTGGTGAACCTGATCCGCGCAACCCGGGTGATTTTACGGGACCGGGTTTTGTCGGCGAGATTGATCCCGAGTCAGGTGAATCTGGCACGCTGGTGTTCTCGTTGAACCAAGTCGTGCCTGGCAGCAAGGCTAAGGGTTACTTTCCACGTGACATCGATGACATGCACGAAGCAGTGAACGTTTCAAACAATCATTCAACGGCGGACATGAGCAATCAGGAACTTCGCAGCGCAGCATCAGACATCTGGCAGAGATATCGCAACGGCGGACGTCCTGACGAGCGTGAGCGTGAAATCTTTACGCATGCTTACTGGGCAGGCGTGCTTCCCCGCGATCCGAACTACGGTGACCTGGGACAGTGGGTCGAAGACGGTTTTCCTTCGATGTGACGCAGTTGTTGTAGAAGTAAAAATGGCGCCCATCATTGAAGAAAAACTTTCGTTCGTAGAACACATCACAGCCATCGCTAGTAACATCATCGGTTCGTGGTGGATGATCATCTTTCAGACGATTGCGATTGGCACCTGGTTCTATCTCAATATCGCACACAATTCGCCGACTGGGCGGTTTGACAACGAGCGATACGATACACTGCGCCTGATGCTTGGTTTCCAGTCGGTCTACACAGCTCCTCTCATCCTGATGGCACAGCGCCGGATCGGCGCGCAAGATCGCAAGGTCCTACACGGAATCGCAGACGACGAAAAGCACGCGATGGAGATCAGGCTTCAAGCGATGGAGCGTCGGATCAGGCTCGAAGAAAAGATCGATCGTCTGATTTTGGCACAACTGGGAGCTAGCGTCATCTCTCAGCCGACGAGTGAAACTCCGTCAACATCGACAACGACCTGATAATTCCTGTCTGCGGGGACGGTGACGGTGCGCTTGCCTTCGGACTTGAGCGTGATCCACCCGGCGGTCAAATTACGAACGATGAGCGTATGAGGAACTCGTTCACAGGCAGGCAGCGTCACGTTGACGTCTGTCACGCTTCCTTCGATACGCACATGCTTGCATGTTGAATCTGGCGTGAAGCTGACGTCAATCGTCTTGGCAATTGGTCTCGAGCTGCGTGTCATGACACACGTTCCATCGACGGTGACCTTTGCCCAACCATCGGCAAACTCGCCGTCCAACACTTCGGACGCAACGTCAGCACGTGTTGTAGACGTTCTGGGTCCTTCTTCGTCAGTGATAGGAGGTCGCGCTGCGGCTTCAGTCGCCAGTGCCTGCAGAGATTCCAACGCTGCGGCATTGTTTTCATTGGGCATCCACACCCATCTCGCGTGTCCAGCTGATTCAGTGGCTAGCCATTTGTCAACCTCACCATAGAACGCATTCGAAACACGCGTTCCGCGGTAGACATTTCGCATGCTGCCACGATGATGGACGACAAAAGGAACGCCGCTCTCGACCTGATACTCTTCGTGGTATTCTATGAGGCCTTTCAGGATGATGGCTTCTGGGCTCGTGGGCTTCAGCTGCTTCCATCCCTCGTATGAGATCCCTCTACTCGACAGATATTCAGGGATCTGCCAGGCAACGTCACGCAGGACCTCATGGCCGACAGGGAGCCCGTAGATCTTTGACATGCCTTCATTTTCGATGAGAATATTTTTCACCTTTTTGGGCATCGCCTTGAGGTCGCGCCAGCGATGAAGCGGTGACAGAGCCATCCACACGACGTTGGGACACTTCTTGTACGTCTGCACGAGGCCTTCACCCGAAGTGAATCCGCCGATGTCTTCATACGTTGTTCCGAACGTCCCGACCTTCTGATCGAGCGTCTTGATCCTGACATAGTCGTCCCAACCTTTCGCCAGGACTACGGTGTCTGAGTCGGCTATGATGTGGATGTCGCCGTCGTCAGTCCTGCGCAGCGCATGCTCAACGCAGACTGCGTGGCCTGTCGAGCCGACCAAGCCTTCTCCTGACACGATGTTTGGAACGTGGTATGCATCGACGCCCGGGAGTTTTGCTAAGCGATCTCGTGCAGTCGGACCCATGCAGTGCACGCTGAGCTTCAACGCGTCAGGTCTGCTCGCGAGCAATTGCATCGTTTCCCACATGAAGGTTGCGTACCCAATCGTATTTTTGTCAGCCTGCGTGTGAACGTGAATTTTCGGGACGTACATTGGTTCTACGTTCAATTTATCCTGTCTGTGAGCTCGTGAATCATTGTGAGAAAAACAGTGAAAGCCTCACCATTAACGTGGTAGGATTAGATCAGGTGGAAGGGAAAGCCTTTTGCCGAAGGAGCTTGACGTGACTCGACAATTCATCGTGTTGTCCGGTGAGGCCGGAGCTGGGAAGGATTCCGTCGCAAAGGTGCTCGAGGAGCATCACGGCTTCTTCATGTACTCGCTGAGCACCTCAATGAAGGCGTTCGCAGGCGAGGTCTTCGGCTTCACCGATGATCAGTTGTACGGCCCGTCTCGTTCTCGAAATGAGCCAGATCCTCGATGGGCGCGCCCATGTCCGAACTGCGATGCAACACGTCCGGGAAACTGTTTCACACATTGTTGTGATACGTGCGCCGGAACAGGAAAACTCAACGACAATTCACCCAGACGTATTCTTCAGCTCCTCGGCGACGAGTGGGCGAGGCAGATGATCCACCCAGACATCTGGACGATGGCGGCACGTCCGCACCTCGAGCGCTTGCTCGGTGCAGGAAAGCGCATCGTCATCAATGACGCTCGGTTCGAAAACGATCGCACCAACCTACACGACTGGCTCGGCGCAGACCGCGTGGACATCCAGACGCCCAACAAGAAAAAGGACGGCGCTGCGTGGAGACTCCATGGTAGTGAAATGTCGAGGCCTTCTCGCACCAATCTCGAATACGTGCTGACCAACGACGAGGACTATCCGTTCCCGAATTTGGACGTCAAGGTGCAACTGATGATCAACTCGCTCTACCCGGACGCTGCGTGACGCAAAAGCAACACGAGCATCCTTGGTTCAAACAGTATCGAACCACACACGATGATGCTGAAGCATGGTTTGACGTCGAAAAACAAATGTTCCCAAACGAAATCCTGAATCAGCAAAAAACAAAAGTGAAGAAAAAGAGAAAAAGTGTGAAACAGGACGGCGGGTAAGGATATAGTTAGTCTACCAGCTGAAACTGGCAAGCAAACTTCGGACTGTAGCTCAGAAGGTTAGAGCGGCATCCTGATAAGGCGCAGGTCGGTGGTTCGATTCCACTCAGTCCGACGAAGTTTCTCAATCAAGAAAATTCAAATGAACACTTACGCACAGAAAAATTATCGTCAAAAGCAGTGGCAAGACGCCGCTGTTGCAAATATCGATACGTGAACTGGAGCGCCTCGTCGCTCCGGCTTCCGGAGTGACTGAGAAGGATGGGAAACTATCAGCAGTCGCCGAGGAGGGAAACTTCTTCGGCAACTTTCGTTTAAGCACTTGGGGTGCTATACCACTATGGAGATGGGCTGGGCTGTAAACCCGGCGTCTTAGACTCGCAGGGTTCGATTCCCTGGCGCCCCACCGAAGAGAGCACTCGCTCTCTACGATCCTTGAAAATTTGCGTTCCAAAACGTGTGCAGAGAAGCACTCGTTCATTCTTGGGTAGCTCAAGTTAGAGCACCGCGATTTAACGCGGGAGATGAAGGTTCAATCCCTTCCCCGAGAGCTCGACATTGCCGTGTCGGATAAGCGTAAGCTAAGGTAATTCGCCTGACTGTTAATCAGGATGATGCAGGTTCGACTCCTGCCGCGGCAGCTGAGATGTTCATCAGAATGAAGCCTACAAGCAAAGATCGTTGATATCATTCGTGCTTCATTCACTCGAACATCTCTTTCGACATTCACATGTAGCCTAGAGGACAGGCAGCTGGCTGTTAACCAGTAACGGAGAAATCCTAACGTAGGTTCGATTCCTACCGTGTGAGCTGAGATTCAAAGACGAAAAGGCGTACGGGTCGTGAGGCCCAAAAGCTACTTGCTCTGAGAGTCTCGCCAACATGAAAGCAAAGACTTCGATGGGTCGAAACTTTCAGCAGAAGCTTATCATCGCGTGGAGTTGGGAGGTAACCACGCTAAAATCTTTCCCCTCAACGGTTCAAGGTGTTACTGGTTGCATAGCTCCCTCTTAAGGAGAAAGGTGCGGGTTCGAATCCCGTTGAACCGACTGAAAGAACAAAATCATATCGTATATGAGTCGTTAGCTCAATTGGCAGAGCACCTGGTTCTTACCCAGGACGTTGCGGGTTCGACTCCCGTGCGACTCACGAAGTATCGTCAGTAACTCAAACGTGTTCTTAGAAAACACAAGACAACAAAAGCAGGTTCGATTCCTGCCCGGGGCACTCAGTTTATACAAACACACGCCCTGGTGGACTATTGGTAAGTCAGTCGCCCGGAAGCGCGGAAGTGAAACTGATACATCACGGGGGAGTAGCTCAGAGACTAGAGCAGCGGGTGTAAAAAGCCCGAAGGTCGGTGGTTCAATCCCATCCTCCCCCACCATGCGAAAACGTACTAGTCCTTCGCAGAACCGGGTAGGCAGCGGGTATCCTGCCACATCATGGGGAAGTAGCTCAGAGAAAGAGCAGTCGGCATAATACGCCGACAGGTCGGGGGTTTAATTCCCTCCTTCCCCACCTTGAATTGAGTAACTCATGAGGCAAGTGTAAAAGTTGCACGTCCGACCTAGAATCGGAAAGACGCGGCGCAATACCGCGGCGGAAGTGAAAATGACGAGATCGGACGTATTCCGATTATGCGCGAGTAGCTCAGTGCAGAGCAGGCGGCTTTTAGTTGTCAGGTCGGTGGTTCAACTCCTCCCTCGCGCTCCAGTTTCATATGCGTCCGTAATTCAAGCGGAAGAAACCAGTCTTTTAAACTGGCAGGTGAGGTTTCGACTACCTCCGGGCGCACTGCGGATGAGAGAAACGGTTTCCTCGTCAGCCTCATAAGCTGAAGACATCAGGTTCGACTCCTGCTATCCGCTTCCACTATTCACGGATCTAACTGACTCACAAGGAAACCCAAGCAAATGAGAGAGCACCCACCGTAACGACACTCCAATCGTAAGAAAGGAGATCGCAATGTGTAAGTTCTGCAAGATTGCGTCTGACCTGTTGGGAAGGCTCTATATGTGCCGACCCTGCTGGCGCAGGCACTACCGCAACAAGCGGCCAGGGAAGTGACGAGATGGGTGGGGACACAACAAGATGGCCCTTACCCACGAACATGTGAAACAATGGGGAGAGCGCGCTCGATCAGCGCTTTGACAGCCGGGAAAGTCCGGCCAACGACCTGTCGTCCAGCGGCAAGGATGCTAGCATGACTCGCTAGAGAGCGAGGGTTCGAGTCCCTCCGGGTCGACCACCCAATTCACATCTGTGAACGGTGATAAGAAACTGTGATTCTACAACCAATTTTGTTTTGACTGGGCGTTGTGAGCGCCAACCAATAGGATAAGTAGGTGACAAGACGTCCAGCTTGATTGCAGGGATCTCAGTAACCAATCGTTTGGGGCAGTAGCTCAACTGGGAGAGCGCTTCGCTGGCTGCGAAGAGGTCGAGGGTTCGAATCCCTTCTGCTCCACAAGACACGGTAACTGCACCTCAGGTGCTGAGCCCGGGAGCCTGGGTTTTTGAAGGTGAAGTGTCGAGGTATTTGGCGGTCTAACCGAGGTTTCATACAACCGTTGAATGCTGATTTTGGGGCTTTAGCTCATTTGGGAGAGCGCCTGCTTTGCACGCAGGAGGCGACGGGTTCGAATCCCGTAAGCTCCACCGCTTCCGTGGCATAAACGGGGTGACACCTACCATAATGGTGTGGCAGTTCGAGAGAGATCGAAATACAGGGCTGTAGCTCAATTGGTCAGAGCAAGCGGGCATCAAGCACGCCAGTATGTTGGTTCGACTCCAACTGACCCTGCTAACGCCGTGGCTGACATCGGAAAGTCAGTTTCACAGGCGTACAAATGTGATCGGTACCGATCGCACGAGGAAGACTGATCGTAACGCAAGCAGTTCACAGGAATGTGAACCCCCACTGCGCTCTGCGAAAAGAGCCCCTCGAATCTGGGGCACTAGCTCATCTGGGAGAGCGCTACGTTCGCATCGTAGAGGTGGTGGGTTCGAGTCCCATGTGCTCCACTGGTCTTTGAGACGTGGTAACTATCGAGCCGGAGTCGTAAGACCAAGCATCCAGCAGCGGACCACAACGGGCTAACGCCCTTGAAACGAATGAGATAGAAAGTGAAACGTCGAATTACGCCAACCGAGGGAGCACAGGGAACCCGCCGGCTTCATGCGCCGGGCTCACACCGAGACATCAACATCCAGCATCATTCATCGCTGTAATGCTGTCAAACAGGAGAGACAGCGTGGCTCGATACCACGGGTTGGCACAGAGAAACTTTGGAGACGTGGACCATTGGAGGTCAGCTGATTGTCTATCAGCCTTATGCGGGTTCGATTCCCGTCGTCTTCGCCCGGTAGATGTGGGTTCGAGTCCCACCGGCGCGCTAATACCGCGACGTAGCTCAATTGGCTAGAGCAGCCGGATATGGTCGTATGTGCATCAGGTGATGCAGCACCACTGTCTATGGTGTGAGGCTCGGTTCGATTCCGGCTACGATCGCTGGGTGTGAAAACCCGAGGTTGTTGGATCCTCTCAAAATCATCAGTGCATCACAGGAGTTTCATTCAGCGGCTAGGATGTTCGTCTCCAAAACGAAACACACGGGTTCGAGTCCCGTAGCTCCTGCTGATCGCCGATTTCGATCGGCGATTTCTCTGGCCCGTCGTACAAAGGCAGTACCTTTGCTTCTGACGCAAATGATGGGGGTTCGAATCCCTCCGGGCCATCTCTAGGAACGCAAGTTTTCATTTCATTGGCGCATCGTCCAAAGGCAGGACCTGAGACTTTGACCCTCATGATGCTGGTTCGACTCCAGCTGCGCCAACCAAAAGCAGTGCAAACATAGAACCGGCCATGGTACAATGAAACCATGGCCGATGTTCCGTTAATGGGTGAGAAGGCACGGTACATCACGTACTGCGTCCAGGAACTTTCGAGGCTCAAGGGTGACCCACAGAAAAATCGGGCACGGCTTAATGAGTTGGTCTCCATGGTCAACGCGCTATTAATTCCACGGTCGTGGGTCGGTGTGGACAACGAAGGACTTCTTCATGTCACGTACTCGCGAGTGAAAATTGGTCCAAAGCACGGCGAGATTATCATAGGAACCGCACGTAATGGTCCTTCGGCATTGATATTTTCAGCTGATCGTGCCTGGTCCTACGATCAGATCGCGGGAACGTACACGTGCATCAAATCACGTGATGGCGAGATAGGTCACGTGTACCCCTCACGCATCAAGCCCCTCTAAAAGAACGGCGAAAAATAGTCTCGAAAACAGTGAAAGTCCACGGCGAATCCTGATAGGATTAGATCATGATGGAGACAACGGAGAAGACCTGCACGGAATCGCACGGCGTGTGTAGTCACACGGATTGGTTTTGGGCCACGTGCGCCCCTGCGAAGGAGATGGACTTCATGTCCGAAATCTGCATCAGAGACTATTTCAGCAGAACTGTGCAAGTTCGCTGTGAATCCTGATAGGATTAGATCATGGTCAATGTCACTATCAAGGACGCAAACGGGCGCACTCTCTACCTCCAGTACCTGGTGACTGCGCCTGGGTCTGCGTTCCATCCCGATGAACCGTCCATTCGAGTGGGCCTGGATCCCGTCGTGATGTCCGAATCTGACGCCGATTTCCTTGTGAAGGAGTGGGCGAAGATGGGCGAAAACAACGCATCGATCACGAGCGCAGTGTAAGTCACCAAGGAAACCTGGTAAGATTAGATCATGAACAAGGTACTCGCTACTCTCGCAATCCCCGCAAACTACCCGGCCGAGGAGGTCGCCCGTGATGCGTACCAACTCCGCGATGCGCTCGCTAAGCGTTTCCCCACGTGGACCTTCGCGGCCGTACGCAGCGAAAAGCAGTTCACTGTGGAGGTCTCCGGTCTGTGTGACGGCGAGCTGAACGTCAAGATGATCGCATTCGCCGAAGGTTTCCTCGCTTCTGCACACCTCTGGGAACGGTGATCAACGTGGACAACATCGAAACGCTCGTGGACGCCGCGGCTGACGCAATCGCCAAGGACAAGGAACGCAAGCCCGTGACCGGTGCTGACGGGTGCTGGAGGTTCGATCGGGTTCTCGACGAAGTCTTCGGAAAGTCGCGCGATCGGGAGTTCTTCATCGCTGTCGAAAAGGTGGCGATGACAAAGCTCGTCGCTTCAGGTGGTCGTCGCGCTGACTGGTCGTCTTTCGATCTCGTGCACTCGTACGCTTCGACGAAAGCCGCGTTCATGACGCCCGGGTTCGCCGAGGCACGCAGCAAGTGGATGACGTGAGAGAGTGTGCAAGTCAACCCTGAAACCTGGTAAGATTAGATCATGAACAAGGTCACTGAAGCACTCTCTCACCTCCTTGCGTTCAACTTCGGCGTCAGGTCAAACCTCGCAAAGCGTACGCTGAACAACCGGGATGCCGTTGCGTTCCTCCTGTTTTCCTGCGGCCCGATGAAGATGCGCGAGATCGTCGACGCCATGAACGTCTGGCGTAATGGGTCGACGGAACGTAAGAGGGAGAAGTGTTCGCGTTTTGTCATGGATCGTGGTGATCCCACCAAGTTTGTTCGCCGTGCAGGAACGAAGACTGTTCCGAAGATGGGCTTCACGTACATGTTCAACTCGTCCCGATCGGGTGGGTACGGGTGTGTCGGCGCGAACGTCTTCACCAAGGGAATTTACATGGCCAGTGAATGGTCGGGGTTCTCCCACCTGAAGCATCATGTTCCCGGTGAGAACTACCTGCGCCGCACGTACTGGTATCGCAGTGCACCGGGCCTCTACGCGCCCACCCTCGAGTGTGCAAAGCGTATGTCGGAGATCGCACACTTCTTCGAGTGAAATGCCGCGATTAGCAGACCTACGCCCGGGCGACATGGTGTCGTATCCCAACGGTAAATCGGGATTCACGTGGGTGGTTCTCGCGGTCGAGCACTCCACTCGCACGTTCAAGTGGGCACCCGTACCGTGTCGACTAGATCTCATGTTCGACGGCGTAGTTCCCAAAAATGGACGATGGTCGCCTCCTCACGATGAAAAATGTTGGAACGAAGATCTCGATATCTTGATCGAAGATTATCGCAAACATCGTAATCGAACGCTGATTCTCAGAAGTGCAATAGCGAACCAAGACCTGATATGATTTGATCATGTTGATGAACACTCCCAAACCCATGGTGCGTAGGCCTGTCCGCGCGGAACTTCCCGAAAACATCACAGTCGACATGAACAAGTGGCGTGCTGACGGGTGTTGGGGACCGTGTCCCATGTCGTACATCAAATTCCACGAGAACCTCGCTCGTGAGGAGCTAACGCGGCTTGAATCGAACTTCGGCGTGACCGTCCAAAACATTCCCTGGATGCAGGAATCGGGTTGGTTCGACGGGATGTTCGAACTCAACGTGAACGTGCTCACGGCTCGTGGAACGAACATGCACCTTCGGTGGAACGACAGCAATCAGGGCTTCATGGTGAAGCTCCCGTCGGGTGGAAGCACCGTATTCTACGAAGACGAACTTTCTCTCTGAACCAAGGAACGAAGATCATGTCAGCCCTACACGTGTCGATCAACACCCTTCTCACGAAGATGGATCATTTTCGAAACCTCGCAGTGAAGGAGGTCAATGCTGTGAAGCCCAACCTCATCCACGCGGAAGCGTACACCCACGAGACGAGTGACATCCTCGGAGACCTGCTTCGAATCGTCGTTGCTGCCGAGCGCCGCGGAGTCGTCCAGCCACCCGATGTCATCGCTCGTTTGAACGCTGCACACGATCAGGTCATCGAGCTTGCGCTTGAGATCAGCGCGTTCAAGACCGTGATGTCGCAGAACACCAAGCTTGCGCCCGAAGCAGCGAAGGCATGCACGAACTGATGACAAAAGAAGAGCTGCAAAAGGTCGACGAGTTCCTCGAAAAAGTGCTCCGTGCGATGGGGCAGATGGACAAAAACGACAAGAACGGCAAGTGGGAAATGCCTTCCGACGTGCGTGATGCGCTCGTGTATGAAGGTTACTGGGAGGTTCAACCCGTTTTGAAAGTTGCACAGGGCCTCACCCCACAGGCCCATCCTTTTTCTGTGAAAAAAGTGTAAGTCCTGGTGGATCCATGATAGGATTAGATCATGGTCAAGATTACGAATGCAGACGGTGTCGTGATGGTCTCGTTTACCGAGAATGATTTCGAGTTTCTGAAGGAACTTGTGTCGTCGGGTCTCGACGTAAACGCCGCGCAACTGCATACGCACAACAAGCTCGTCGTCATCCGCGCCGAGGTCGGCGCAAAGTTCCTCGAATCTGTGCAAGACGTCGGCGAAACCAGGTAAGATTAGATCATGATCAAGAAAAGCAAAAAGGACGGCACTGTCACCGTGACCCTCACGGAGCAGGAGCTTGGTGTCATCCGAGCCCTCGTGGTCAAGGGCGCAAAACACGTCCGTGACGAACGTCACGATGTGAAGGACGACGTGTACGTCGACATCGGCGTCGAGTTTCTTCTCGCAACTCGGTGAAAGTCCTCAGCGAAACCTGGTAAGATTAGATCATGAGCAGACACCACAATCCCGAACGACGCTCCTGGTGCGGTCGCTCTCACAAGTGCGGCGGACGTCGTGTTCGAGCGCTTCGCGATGCATGTCGGCTCCGAAGCGAATCACACTGAAAAGTGTAAGTCAACGGAGAATCCTGGTAAGATTAGTCTAGATGGAGAGTTGAACGGCTCTCAGCACCTGTAGAAGGATGGGACGGTCAGTTTACGCGCCGGCGTTATCACCCGGAGACGATTCTGGCATGCCAAATTCAACGTGTCAACCCCGACGGTGATTCAGAGGGATAGTTCACGTGCCTCAATGGAGCGCTCACTTGATCACGAGTGTGCTGTTGAGGGTCGCTGGAGAATAGCCAGCCGGGTGCTGAGAGCCGCTCAGCAATCATCGAGGAGTTTCATCATGGAAGAGTTTGTTTCACATACGTGCCGCACTTGCGGCGGGTGCGCCCATCCGGCGACCGGATGCGTCTACTCCCCCACTTTCATCGTGTGTGGTCCTTGTACCCGCGAAGCGTGGGCATGGATTCGACAGTTCACCGCCGGAAAAGGTGGGCGTCGTGGTCCCAGGTTCTATGAGCACGTCAACGTCATCAGTCCCCGCATCGAGGTTTCACCGTGATTGAGTTCAAGGCAAAGGACATCGCAGTCGGCGATGAGTTCACCACGCAGGCAGACCAAGGTGAAGTGTGGTTCCGCGCCGAGGAACTCAAGCCGGCGAAGAACGGGATCATCGACGTCCTGGGCGCCGTCGTTCAGGCAAATCTCGACACTGACTATGTCGTCGGTGATTCCGAGTGGATGGATCTTGCAGAAGACGAACTCGTGATCGTGAGGTAGCGCATGTCTGAGGAACGCAACGAACAAGGATGGCGCATTGAGGCAACGGAGTTCATGAACTTCGCGAATTGCTCTCGGCGTGGCCGCGAGATCGAGGTTAGCGTCGAAGCCGAGTCCATCGAGATCAATGTGGAAGAGGGTTCGGGCTACCTGAGTCAGCGCACCACGGCGTACATTCCGATGGAGATCATGGTCGTCCTGATGCGTAATGCTGGTTACACGGTGACGCGTGGCTGAACGCTACACGCCCTCACAACTCGACTGCATCGAGCGCATGCTCGATAAGGCGCTTTGCGACGTCGAAATCTACAAGGCTTCGTGGAAGGCCGAACGCGATCTGAAATGGACGCTCGCTTACCTCGTGCTTTCGAACTACTACGAACATAATCCCGCGGCGAAAGCCAACAACGAACGCAGAGTGCAAGGTCAATCACGGCCGTGATACTCTTAGATCAGGCAACAGGGACGGAGGAACGCATGACGACGAAGGCAAGTGTGGTTACGTTGGATGAGGATCAGCTCGCTCAGGTGCGCGAGGCGCTCGACCTGGCTGACGGCCTCGTGTCGATGGTGATCTCCGGGCGAACCGGTCAGCAGCGCGTGGCGCTCGACTTCGCTCGGGCCCTCAGCGCGATCAAGCGCAACAAGGTCCTGTCGACGGAGCGATGATGTAGAGTGTACAAACTTTACCAGATGAGGTAAAGTAACTACACACGCTCTGATTCTACAAAACCACATGGCTGACTCTGGTGTGGATTCTGCTTACATGCCCGGTAACGGGCCCAACGACACGAGGACATAAGTGCAAAAGACTCGCAACCGTACTGACGCTTCTACCCACAACGCCCGCCCGAACCGGTTCGCCATGCAGGTGCCCGAGCAGGTCGATATCGACACTCTCGGCACAATGCTCGACGAGGATCTGATCGTCAAGCTCCGTACTCTCGAGGACGAGAGGGGAAAGGCGTACGAGGCGCATCAGGACTCCCGACCTTGGGAGGAGGAGATCGCATACGTTCGTCGTGAGCAGCAACTCCGACGCGTCCGCCGTGACAATCACATGGACTATCTGCGTCGTTCTGAGGGGAGTTACAACGACTCCGAGGCGGGCCTTCCTGCGGGTGACTTCGACAACTCGGCGTTTGTGTACGCCGCAACTGGTGGCCGTCCGAGGTGGAACTGATGAGTACGACGAACTGGGAACCTACGAACAAGCGAAACGCCGTGGTTTCGAAGAAAGAGGTCGGTTCTGATTTGCAGCAGAACATCGTCGGCTCGTACCTCAACGCGCTTCACCGCTTTCCGCAGTTGAAGCACCCCGAGGTTGTCGAGCTTTTCAAGGCGTATTGCGCAGGTCGCAAGGTTGATGAGAACGGTGACATCATCGTTGCGGAATCGACGCCTGAGGCGATCGCGGTTCGTAAGAAGCTCGTCGAGTGCAACCTGCGCCTTGTGGTTTCGATCGCGAAGCAGTACAAGGGACACAACCTCCCGATCGAAGATCTCATTCAGGAGGGAAACATCGGGCTCATGAAGTCCATCGATCGCTTCAAGTGGGAGAAGGGCTTTCGGTTCTCCACGTACTCCACGTGGTGGATCAAGCAGGCGATCGGACAGCACGTTCTCAAGCGCAAGCGCATGATTCGTCTCCCGGCGCACGCCGCGACAGTCCAGCGCAAGATGATGCAGGCCGCGGAGGAATACCGCGAGACGATGGGTTGCGAGCCCACGACTGAAGAGCTGCGCGTTCTCATCGGTGCAAGCGACACTGTTGTCAAGGCGACTGTTCACTCTGGTCGCGGAACGATCTCGCTCCAGCAGCCGCTCTCCTCGAGCGGCGAGGGCGACACCATCGAGGACAAGGTCGAGGACCAGCGTCCTGGCTGCGATCCTTTCGAGAATGTTGCTGAGAAGCAGCTTCTTGAGCTCACTCGAGACGTGCTTGGAAGCCTGTCCGCGAAGGAAGCAGCGATCCTACGCCTGCGCTTCGGCCTCTGCGAGGACAGCAAGAACTCCACCGACTATCCGATCACAGAAGAGGAAGTCAATCAGGTGATGTCTGGGAAAGGTCTCACATGATCAAGTGGGTTACCATGGGTGTGACGGTCGGCATCGGACTTGCTTTCGCCGCGGGTGCGTATGTCGGTTGGAAGACGACACTCAAGATCACTGACAGCGTATACGCAAGGAAGAAGGCCGGAAGTGTTGGCTAACGCAGGCGCAATCATGCTATGGACGATGATTGTCATGAGCACGCTCGCGGGTGTTGGTGTCATCACGGGCTACATCATTGCGAAGGTCCGCATGAATCGATTCATGAAGGTCTTCAACGAAAAGTAGACAATGAACGCTGTAGATTTTGTACTGTACTGCGCCGGCGGTGGGATCATCACGGTCTCAAGCGCTGCTGCATTCAAGATCGTCGTCAGGGCACTCGAGCCTTTCGTTGTACGAAAGCCTGTCGCTCAGGCTCCTCCCACAAAACCTGAACGTCCTGTCGATCCGATCGATGATGGTTTGAACATGCGTCTCAGGGCATTTCAGGAAGCTCGATTTGCATCGCCAATCGTGCAACGAACGCTCTCGCAAGATGCAGGGCCTCCCGTCAGGCGTCCGTTTTCTCAACCGACACAGACAGTTCGACCTGTGAGACCCCAACTACGACCGGTCCCGCCTCCTCGTGAGCGCAACGTCGTAGTCACTCTTCCCACCAAACAAAAGACAGATGCACCCAAGAAAGATGAATGAGATGGCACTTCGTAGAGGCACGCGAGTTGACCGAGGTTACGCAACCGTCGCGGACGATGAGGGAGTCAACTACCGCGAGATCGCTGACACGATGACCGAGCTCGGGTTCAACATGAACCACTCGTCTGCACGTAACTACGTGCTCAGGGTGATGCGGAAGTTCGCTAAGAGTCTTTCGAAGCAGTGGAAGCTCGAACTCGACGAGAAGCGCATCGATCAGATTGCGAAAGACCCGGGCTTTCAGCACGGAATCGCTGACCTTCTGCATATCGTCGAGGCCCAGCGGCGTGAGCGAATGGTATAGTTAGATACATGAGCAGAGAACGCCGCGGCACTCCTGGTAGAATCGTTTCGAAGGTTAGTGAACCACGCCTACGTCTAGCCGACGTGCTGAGGCGTCGAAAGACGACGCTACGTGCATTCATTGACAGCCTGGGTCTCACAACCTACGGTGCGTTAGACATCATGTGTGGACGTTTGGGCGTCATGGCACCAACTCAAGAAGAGTTTGACGCCGCACGTCCGATTACTGAACGTGTCAATTCTCCGCAAGAGGGCGTCATTGTCCTCGAGGCACCGCCCGTCATTGACGAGATCAGCGGCAAGGAAATTGATCCTGAGGCACCCGTTGCTGCACCCGGTGTTGTGGTGGTGACAGACAAACCGGGCGTCAAACCTGCCCTCGTGAAGCTGTCAGCGCCCACGGAAGACACACAGAAAAAGAGTACGAAGAAGTAGAAGGCTAATCTGTCGCTGAATGACTTGTTTCTCTCGTGGACCTTTACGTAGTCCCATGAAAGACGACTAGTTAGAGATGATGGACATCATTGAAGGACTTGACGCCTGGTTTGTTGATCGGCTCAAGGGCCTTCACTATCGACCTGAAACAGTGGCGTATGTCACTAGCGTATTGAAAACGCTCGCAAGGCCGAGTATTGATGACGACTTCAGCGACAGGTCAATCGTGCTTTCTTACTACGACGCTCGTAAGTCTGGAGACTTCGCAAAGTTCCAGCGCATCGGTGACTGGGTCTTATGGACAGGAGCAATCGTTCCTGAATCGATCGCACGTGATAGAGAGATCATCGAGTCGATCGGTCGCTTGTCGTACTACACGTGCTACCGCATCATGCGTTCATCGTGGCCCGTCTATGAAGAGCTTGCTGATCAACTCCCTGCGATCTCTGCGGCCACACGCGTCCGCCTCATCTGACATCGCCACAGCGAAATAGTTTCATTCGTGTACGCGCGGGTGTATCGCGCCCGCGAGCGACCTATTTATGACATGGCAACAACAGTCACTCGCACTATTTGTAGCGGCATCGAACACCTTGCGTATGTCACAATCGATAACGTTCCCGTCGTCCCGCGGTGCATCTCGCGCTTCAGTGCGGGATCTCGTATCGAACTCACGTACCAGCGTGGGAACACTTTCGCCATTCGCGCTGCTGACCCAAGCGATCCCAAGCGAATCTTTGAACCAGAAACTTGGGTCAAAGCTGTGTAACACGGCTGCCCACCATGGTAGATTTAGATCATGAAGGTGCACCTCCTTTCGTCCGACGGACTTCCTGTTTGTGCGAAGAGTGTGTTCATTCGTCGTGTGTTTCGCCTCTTCGGTTTCAGTGCCGATGATAGCACCTCCGCAACGTGTAAGTCGTGTAAGAAACTCACTGTGAAGCATCGAAAAGCTTTTAGCGTTTGTCCGTGATGCAAGTCATGGTCACGTTGATGTAAGATTGATCTACCACCCCAACCAGGAAACGAACTCATGTCTCTGACGTCCATGTCGATTAAGACCTTCAAGCGCTGTGCGGAGCGCATGCTGCCGAAGAAGTCAATTCTTCTTCGCGCTGATCACGGCGTAGGTAAGAGCCGCGTCGTCAGGCAGGTGTCCTGCACTGTGCGTCGGATGCTCTTCGAGCGCGGCATCATCAAGGACATGAAGAACGGGTACCCGCTCATCGACCGTCGCCTCAGTCAGATGAGCGAAGGCGATATCGTTGGTCTTCCGAGCACCGACGGCGAGACCACGCGGTTCAACCCGCCCGATTGGTACAAGAGGGCGTGCAATGAGCCTTGTGCGCTCTTCCTCGACGAGCTCAACCGAGCAACGCCCGAGGTCATGCAGGCTGCGTTCCAGATTGTTCTGGATCGTGAGCTCAACGGGTGGAAGCTTCACCCCGAAACGCGTGTCTACAGCGCAATCAACTCGAGCGCGGCATACTCGGTGAACGAGATGGACCCTGCGCTTCTTGACCGCTTCTGGGCAATCGACCTCGATGCGACGGTCGCGGACTTCCTCTACTGGGCCCGTGACACGGACCCGGAGCAGGGTGGAAACCTTCACCCGTACGTCCCGGATTTCATTCAGACGGGTGAGAAGTGGCTCAAGCCTGCGAAGAACGCAGAGGCGGGTTCGAACCAGCCGAGCCCTCGCTCCTGGGAGTCGCTCAACGAGACTCTCGTTGCGGCAGGGATCATGGAGAAGCCCGATGACGAGCTCTTCTACCACATGTGCCTCGGCTTCGTCGGCGTGGAAGCGTCGATTGCATTCCGAGACTACTGCAAGACGGTCGACAGCCGAATCACCGGTGAGGACATCGTCAACAAGTACAACCAGGCGGGCGTCAAGTCCAAGGCGAAGCGCGCGGGTCAGGGTCGCCAGAATGACCTTGTCGACAAGGTCGCAGAGTACGTCGTGAAGAGCGTCGACAAGCTCAGCGATGCGCAGGGTGCGAACGTCAAGGAGTTCATGAAGGACCTTCCCGATGAGCTTCGAATCTCTCTGTGGAGCAAGCTCACGAGCCAGGGCATCGACAAGATCGAACTGGCGAAGAGCATTCACAAGCACTGTGCCGAGGTCGTCCTCGGCGTCTTCGGAGTGCCGATGGGTGAGGCTGGGATTGGGGTAATTCCGAATATCCCAGGCATTTTCAAAGCGCCTGCAAAGAAGTGATAGTGCGGGCAGGGGCCGAGTAGCTTACTTAAACAGTGACTACGTTTAATCAAGAGACGTGGAAGACTCGAGCGTGTAGCCGCTTTGCACGAGCCTCGGCAGCTGGGAAACCGACTGCCGGGGCCGTGCTGCATAAAGACATGAGGTCGATCGACTCACTTGTCACCGTGTTGACCTGGTGTGCTGCTAGAAAAATTGGCGTGACGTTCGTCAAGGAATCCAACGGTCTCTATGACGCGAACGACAAGTCGATCAAGATTAGCGGACGACTCGCACCTGAATTGCAGCTGTGTGTTCTTCTTCACGAGTGTGGCCACTTTCTGGTGGGAGAGCGTGGGATCCACCAGCGCTTTGGCGGAGGTTATTCGTCAGCGAAATCAGGCGCAAGCAAGACGACTCACCATCGCATTGATGTGCTTGACGAAGAATTTGAGGCATGGCACAGAGGTCGTCGCCTCGCAAAAAGATTAAAGATCAAGTTAGACGACGACGTGTGGAACAAAACACGCGCTGGTTTTCTTCGCATATACATGAAATGGGTCTTGAGACAAGGAGGATACGGCATTGGCATCGGTAAAGAAACCTAGAAAAGAACTGCGGGACGTTGACCGCGCGATCATCCAGACCGTGATGTTCCAGAGCGGCATCCTTCCCATGGAGAAGACCGATCTCGATATGCGTCGAGCGCTTCAGCAACTCTCTCCCGAAGAGGCCCGTATTCTCAAGCGCAAGTTCCGCAAGCTCTGGCGCAAGGCCATGCGAGCGACGATCGGCAATGGCAAGACGCGTAACGGCAAGGAAGAGCGCGAGCACGCAAAGCTTGGCGTCGGCAAGCACGTTCCCAGCCGTGCAGAGCGCAATGCGCGCAAGCAGCTCGTTTTTGATGAGCTCTGGAATACTGTCATCGGACCTCTCATCGAGAAGTTCGAGAACGCTGGTGGACCCACAATGCCCGGAGGCAAGAAATCATGAAGGATGTCTGAGGGCTAGCGTACCATGGCCCTACGTCAGCACACTGTCGGGTGACAGTGATTGAAGTCCGGGTGGCGGCGAGTACGCAGCACGCGGCAAATTGCTTAAGAACGTGACAGCGGAACCCACCAACGTGCAGGTTCAACCTCACTGCCGCCAGTAACCTTTGGCCCGGACCGAACGTGAGCAACGTGGGTGCCGGGCCTTTTTTGCCTTATTTCCTGTTGAAAGCTCTTTTCAACAAGAACTGTGTAAGTCCAGGTGGATCAATGATAGGATTAGATCATGGTCAAGATGAAGGCTCCCTTCCGGCGCGGTCAGATGTTGTGGTACACGTGCCCGAAGGGACACAAGTCCATGGTGAAGTACGTGCGTTGGTGGGGCATCATGCGCTCGGCGCTGATCGTCATTCGCCTTTGCGACAAGGGTCCCGAAATCACGGTGCACGTCAGCGACGTCACGGCAGTGTAAGTTCACAGCGAAACCTGGTAAGATAGATTCACGATGGAAGAACAACACCGCAAGCAGATGATCGCTGCGTGTCAGCGCACGCTCGAGATCCTCTACAAGACCCCTCTCCCGATCGATGAGGATAGCGATGAGATTTACCACGCGTTGCAAAAAGCGTTGGTGAACGTTCCGTTCACATCCGAAAAGACAAAATCTCGCGCTCGACGAAAAGCGCGTGAAGCCGCACGAAAGTGCAAATCAACCACGTAACATGATACGTTAAGATCATGTCAGACGTACAAAAGCCGCGATTGTCCTGGAGAGATCTCAAGTACAATCAGGAAATCGTCGTCAAGGACGAAGTTTGGCGTGTGCAAAAAGTGATGCCACGCATCGTTCCTGACGGGGGTTCGTGGCGCGGCAATGAATGGGCTGACGCATACGATTTCACAAAGCCCGCGCAGGTGCGAATCTCGCGGACTGTACGTGGTCGCCCGGGTTTCCCGGACGAATACGAAACACGCGTCATCATGATTGACGCCTGAGAAAAACATGGGACTTCGAAAAGCACATCAGAATCTCCGCGCTTGCTTCAGCTACCGCGGCCACGACTTCGACGTTGTCAACGGCGCGCGAAGCTCCGTTGGTCGCTACGCGAAGGACATCACGGTCCGCGCTCGCCGTCGCCTCGATTCGGCGATCGAGGTCGCCGAGGTCGATGAGATCTTCGAGGAGTGGAACGACTACCTCACGAAGTTCACCGACGAGGAGCGTAAGTTCTACGAGGAAACGCCCGTGAACGCGCCGTATCTCGCGAAGGTGCAAGACACCGACGGTTCGTGGTAGGATTAGATCATGAAGACGATGGTTCATAACAGCAAGGCACTCACGAAGGCGCTCGCGTCGTTCATCACTGACAACATCGGCATCCCGGTCGGCGCATTCGAAGTGTCCGACGTCAAACAGGACGGGACAGTGTTCGTAAAGTTCAGGTCGTACCGCGATTGGCCCGCGAGTATGCTCGCTCAGGACTTCGCCGGCGGAATGACGAACCACGCAAAACTCTTCGCTCAGACGACGCACGTTCAGTTTCGTCTTGTGCTCGATCAGTTCCGAGCGTGACATGGGAACGCACTACCACGAACAGGGCCCAAGCCCGATCGTAGTCGGGTACACGTACTCACGTTATCCGATCAACAACACGCTCAGTTCATACTCGCAGTGCATCCTCGTCGAATATAACGAGGCGACGGGCATGTGCAAACTTCACACGATCGATGCATGGCGAGGACGCCACGGTTATAACGTGTTCTT
>Ga0315289_10003562_pt1 | contig 23510 bp, 20 predicted proteins | sample YL17G11_40_MG_FD_203452 | JGI IMG/M metagenome (GOLD analysis project Ga0315289, IMG submission 203452) | Sediment microbial communities from Yellowstone Lake, YNP, Wyoming, USA - YL17G11_40 | ecosystem: Environmental > Aquatic > Freshwater > Lake > Sediment | place: USA: Wyoming | collected...
CGCGCGGACAGTTCGCCTGCATCGTGGGGGCCTCCGGCAGCGGCAAAAGCACGCTGCTGCACCTGATCGGGCTGCTGGACCGCCCCGACCGCGGGCAGATCATGCTGGAGGGCCAGGATGCGGCCCGGCTCTCGCACGCCCAGCGCAACCGGTTCCGCTGCGGGAGCATCGGATTCGTGTTCCAGTTCTACCACCTGCTGGCGGAGCTGAGCGTGCTTCAGAACGTCCTGCTGCCGGCCCGGGTAGAGCACTCCTGGCTTGACTGGCTCGGCCATCGCGGGCAGGCCCGCCGGCGGGCGACGGAGATCCTCGACCGTCTGGGCCTCAGCGAGCGGCTCAAGCACCGGCCCCAGGAGCTTTCGGGCGGGGAACGCCAGCGGGTGGCGATCGCGCGGGCCCTGATCAACCGGCCGGGGATCCTCCTGGCCGACGAGCCCACCGGCAACCTGGACTCCCACAGTGGTCTGGCGATCATGGAGGTGCTGCGCCAGTGCAACCGCGGGGAGGGTCAAACCATCATTATGGTCACGCACGACCTGTCGCTGGCGGAGCAGGCCGACCGTATCCTGATGCTCCGCGACGGCAAACTGCGGGATTAGACGTTGGCCGCGCGACAGGCCCGCCGTCGGCTGCGGAACCTGTACCGCCGGCGCGGGCGCAAGTGAGGCTGGAATTGGCTGGGCCGGCCTACTAGTCTTATCTACCGGCTTGTGACGGATACCCATGCAGGCGAGAACCCAAATCAGTCTGGCGGAATTGGCCCAGCAGCTTGGCGGCCGGCTGGAAGGCGACGGCCGGCGGATCGTCCGCGGCGTCGGGGCGATCGACGCATCCGGGCCGGACGACGTGACTTTCCTGGCCAATGCCCGCTACGAGCGGTACGTTCCGTCCACTAAGGCGGCCGCGGTGATCGTCGCCCAGAATTATGCCGGACCGCGGCCTGAATCGGCGGCCCTGATCCGCTGCCAAGACCCGTACTTCGCCTTCCGTCAGGCGATGGTGTTGTTCTACGGCTGGAGGGAGCATCCCTTCGAGGGCATTGATCCGCGGGCCGGCGTCGATCCGTCGGCCACGATCGGCCAGGAGGCGCGGATCGGACCTTTTGCCGTCGTATGCGCCGGAGCGACGATCGGCCCCCGCAGCGTGCTGTACCCCGGGGTGTTCGTCGGACCGCAGGCGCGTCTGGGCGCCGATTGCATTCTGTACCCCAACGCCGTGATCTACGACCGCTGCATCCTGGGCGACCGCGTGACGGTCCACGCCTGTTCGTCGATCGGCCATGACGGCTTCGGCTACGCCACGCACCAGGGCCGCCACGAGAAAATCCCCGCGGCCGGGTGGGTCGAGATCGGCGACGACTGCGAGATCGGCGCCGGCTGCGCGATCGACCGGGCCAGCTTGGGCGCCACGGTCATCGGGTCGGGCACCAAGTTCTCCAACCTCATCGCCATCGGGCATGGCACGCGGATGGGCAAGGGCTGCCTGATGGTGGCCCAGGCAGGCATCGCCGGCTCCACCACCGTGGGCGACTACTGCGTCTTCGCGGGCCAGAGCGGCGTGGTGGGGCACAAGCGCCTGGGCGACTTTGTGAAGGTGGGCGCCCAGGCCGGGGTCGCCGGGGACGTGCCGGCTGGGCAGGAGGTGCTGGGCAGCCCCGCCGTCCCGCTGCCGGAGGCCCGTCGGGCCATGATCGCCGGCGCCAAGCTGCCGGAGATGCGCTCGCAGATCAAGCAGCTTCAGCGCCTGGTCCAACAACTCCAGCAGCGGCTGGATCAGCTCCAGGGCGGCCGCGGACCTAAGGAGCAGCCGTGACGGACCGGAGCGCCCCCCTGGGCCTGATCGCCGGGTCAGGCCGGCCGCCGTTCCTGGTCGCGGCTGGGGCCCGGGCCGCTGGACGCAAGGTGATTATCGTGGGTCTGCGGGGCCATGCCTCGCCCCGGCTGCGAGGGCTGGCCGATGCGTTTTACTGGAGCGGCATTGCGCGCCCCGGCCACTGGATTGGCGTTCTCCGCCGCCACCAGGTGCGCGAGGCGGTTATGATCGGGGCGGTCCGCAAGCGGGCGATCTACTGGCCGCTGCGCGTGCTGCGGAACCTGCCGGACTGGCGGGCCATCCGCCTGTGGTACGTCCGCCTGCGCAAGGACAAGCGAAACAACGCCGTGCTGTTGGGGATCACCGACGAGCTGCGAAATGAAGGGATCGAGCTGGTGTCGAGCGTCAAGTATTGCCCGGAACACCTGGCCGACGAGGGCCTGATGACCCGCACGGGCGTACCCAGCGCCGCGGCGGCCGACGTGGAGTTCGGTTGGACGATCGCGCGGGCCAGCGCGGAGCTGGATATCGGCCAGACCATCGCCGTCAAGGAGCGGGACATCATCGCCGTGGAGGCCGTGGAGGGTACCGACGCCATGATCCGCCGGGCCGGCCGCCTCTGCCGCACGGGGGGCTGGACGATGGTCAAGGTCGCCCGGCCCCGCCAGGACATGCGGTTCGACGTGCCCACGGTTGGCCCCGGCACCATCCGCAACCTCAAGGACGCCCGCTGTAGCTGTCTGGTGCTGGAGGCCGGCAAGACGCTCATTGTCGATAAGCCCGCCACGCTGGCCCTGGCCGACCGGTGCGGAATCGCCGTGGTCGGCAGGAAGGCCTGACGGCAAGCCAGCCGGCTTGGGCCGAGGAGCCGCACCATGATAAAGGAACTGTTCGACCTTTCCGGCCAAGTGGCGCTGGTAACGGGGGGCAGCCGAGGGCTGGGCAAGGAGATTGCGCTGACGCTGGCGTCGGCCGGGGCGGACCTGGTGATCGGCTCGCGGAAGCTCGACGAGATTCAGCAGGCCGGCGGCGAGATCGCCCAGGCCGCCGGGCGGGAGGTGGAGGCCTGCCGACTGGACGTGGGCCGGCGCGACAGCGTGGAGGCCTTCGTGGCGCGGGCGATGGAGCGCTTCGGACGGATCGACATCCTGTTCAACAACGCCGGGCTTAACGTCCGCGACCGCCTCCAGGACATCCGCGACGAGGACTGGGACACCATCCAGCGGATCAACGTCACCGGGGTGTTCTACTGCTGCCGGGCGGTGGTGCCGCACATGCTCCGGGCCAAGTATGGGCGGATCGTCAACATGGGTTCCACGCTGGGCTTGGTGGGCCTGCACCAGCGGGCCAGCTACGCCGCCAGCAAGGGCGCCGTGGTGCAGATCACCCGCACCCTGGGCGCCGAACTGGCCGGCACGGGCATCACCGTCAACTGCCTGTGCCCCGGACCCTTCGCCACCGAGATCAACCGCCCGATCCTCGAGGACCCCGAGAAGTCCCGCGACCTGCTGTCGCGCATCCCGATGGGCCGCTGGGCCGAAATGCACGAGATTCGCGCCCCCGCGCTGCTGCTGGCCAGCCCGGGCGCCAGCTACGTCACCGGCGCCGTCTTGACGGTGGATGGCGGCTGGACCTGCCAGTAGTCAGCCAATCGCGGCCTGATGGATGGGCGCCTCCCGCCGCCGCGTCTTTGGCTGGGTGGCCCAAGCGTTTGCCCAGGCGCCGTCGGCCGGTATAATCGCACCGAAGGAACCGCAATGTCGCGCGCATGGAGGCCCAACCCGTGCTGCTGGCGCATCGCCCAGCCGTTTGACGGGGCGGCGGACCTGGCCCGCCAACTCAGCACCAGCCCCCTGGTCGCCCAGGTTCTCTACAATCGGGGCGTCGGCGAGCTGGAGGCCGCCCGCAGCTTCCTGTCGCCCAAGCTCTCCGATCTGCGCGACCCGCTGGAGTTGGCCGGCTGCCAGCAGGCGGCCCAACGGATCATCCAGGCGGTGCGTCGCCGCGAGCGCATCGTCATCTATGGCGACTACGACGTGGACGGCATAACGGGCGTGGCCATCCTGCACGCGATGCTGCGATTGGTCGGGACGGAGGCGCACTACTACGTCCCTCATCGCCTGGAAGAGGGTTACGGGGTCAACGCCGAGGCGGTGGCCAAGCTCGTGGAGCAAGGCGCCCGGCTCCTGATCACCGTGGACTGCGGCATCTCCGCGGCGGGGCCCCTGGCCGCGGCCGTCGGCGCGGGCGTCGACGTGATCGTTACCGACCATCACTCGCCCCCTACCGAGCTGCCGGCGGTGTCGGCCATCGTGCACCCTGGCGTGCCAAGCGGCCACTATCGCAATCCGCACCTGTCGGGCGCGGGCGTGGCATTCAAGCTGGCTTGGCAGGTGGCGAGGGAGATGGGCGGGGCGACGCGCGTCAGCCAGGCCCTGCGCGACTTCCTGCTGGAGGCGACGTGCCTGGCGGCCTTGGGCACCATCGCCGACGTGGTGCCCCTGGTGGGCGAGAACCGCTCGCTGGCGACTCACGGTCTGCTGGCCCTGCCGGCCACGCGGCACGTCGGCCTGCGGGCGTTGCTGGAGTCCGCCAACCTGGCCGGGGAAAGGCTCGACGCCTACCACGTGGGCTTCCTGCTGGCGCCGCGCCTCAATGCCTGCGGCCGGATGGGCCACGCCCAGCAGGCGGTCGAGCTCCTCACTACCGCTACCGCCGACCAGGCCCGCCAGATCGCCGGCGAGCTGGCCCGCCGGAATGCCCAACGTCAGAAGGTGGAACGCGAGATCACCGAGCAGGCGATCCAGATGGTCCGCGCCGCCGGCATGGATGGTCCCGACCGACGATGCATCGTGCTGGCCGGCGACGCCTGGCACGGCGGGGTGATCGGGATCGTCGCCTCGCGCCTGGTGAGCCAGTTCAACCGCCCTGCCCTCCTCATCGCCTGCAACGGCGAGGGCCTGGGGCAAGGCTCCGGCCGGAGCGTCCCGGGGTTCCATCTGCGCGACGCCCTGGCTGCGTGCAGCCAACACCTGGAGAGCTTCGGCGGGCACGCCATGGCCGGGGGCCTGCGAATCCGGCGGGAGCGAATTGACCAGTTCGCGGCCGCGCTGGAGGCATACGCCCGTGCGGTGCTCGGCCCCCAGCCGCCCGAGGCGCCCCTGGACATCGACGCCCGCGCTACCCTGGCCGAGCTTAGCTATAACGCGGTGGAGCACCTGGAGTGCCTGGCGCCGTTCGGCCAGGGCAACCCCCCGCCGGTACTCTGCTTCGAAGGCTGCCAGGTGCTCAGTCCGCCCCGCCCCATGGGCCGCAGCGGGCAGACGGTGAGCCTGGTGCTGGGGCAGGGCGGTCACCGCGTCCGCGCCGTGGGCTTCTCGATGGGGTCGCTGGTGGGCGAGTTGGGCAACGTGCGGCAGGTGGACGTGGCCGCGCAGCCGAAGATCAACCGTTTCAACGGCCAGGCCAACGTCGAGCTGGAGCTCTGCGACGTCCGCTGGTAGCCGCCGGCATGCCCCAGCCGCTGGACGGGCCTGGCGCTACCGCGGGGGAGCGCAAAAGATTCCAGGACGGCAGGAGGCGAGAGCCACTCAGCGCCGGCGGGCGCTCTTCCTGGACCTGCCTTCGCCTGGCGGCTGGGGGTAGCGCTTGTCAAGGAACCGCCCGTTCTCGGAGATCAGCTCCCCGTCGGCGAAGATCTTGCCCCTGGTCCGCAGGTCACACACCATGTCCCAGTGCAGGCCGCTGGAGTTGCGGTTGCCCGTCTCGGGATAGCCTGCGCCCAGCGCCAGGTGCACCGTGCCGCCGATCTTTTCGTCGAATAGCCCGTTGCGGGTGTAGCGGGTGATATGGTAGTTCGTGCCAAACGCCAGCTCGCCCAGGCGGCTGGAACCGGCGTCCATGTCCACCATCTCCCGAAGGAAGTCCTCGCCCTTGTCGGCCCGGGCGACGACGACCTTGCCCTGGCGGAATTCCAGGAATACATTGTCCACCTCGCGGTCGAGACTTGGATGGATGCTGGGGAAACTGTAGCGGATGTGCCCCTCTACGTCGGTCTCCACGGGTCCGGTGAAGATCTCCCCGTCGGGGAAGTTCTCGTGCCCGCAGGAGTTGATCCACTTGCGGCCCTTGACCGATAGCGTGATGTCGGTGTCGGCGGCGACGATGCGGATGCTTCGAGCCTTGTTCAGCCGGTTGGTCAGGGCTTGCTGCGAGCGGCTGATGGTCCGCCAGGTCTTGACCGGGTCGTCGTCATCCAGGTGGCCGGCGCCGAAGATGAAATCCTCATACTCGCTCAGCGACATCTCGGCATCCTGGGCGTTGGCATGGGTAGGCCACTGGGTGAGCACCCAGTGGAGCTGGCCCTTGGCGGCGCGGTCGAAGAAGATTCTCCGCCAGCGCTTCTGGGCCGCCGCCCACATCGCCTGGCGCTTGGGGTCCGCGCTGGTCAAGGACCGGGTGTTGACGTCCCCCCGGATGCTCAGTTGCGCATCCGCGCGGCGGGTGCGCAGCAGGCGCGTGGGAAGTATGTGCTGGAGCTGCTCCGGGCTGGCTTCCTGGAACAGGATCTCGCTCAGGCCGTCGATCGCGACCAGAGTCTCCACGAACGCCCCGCGCCGCATCGCCACCCGGTAGACCTCGCGTATCAGCGGCGAGGCCGGCGCAGGGCCTGAGATCGTCAGCCACTGGCCCTTCCGAAGCCCCAGCGAATAGTCCACCAGCAACCGGGCCAGCTTCTCCAGACGCGGATCGGTCATTGCGAGTGCTCCTGGTTCTTGAAGGTCAGTTCGTCCGCCCCAGCCGGCGCCGGCCGCCCCCGCTGGCGCCGCCGCCACAGCCACGAGGCCGGGCCGGACAACGCATAGCCCACCATCACCACCGCCAGCGTCACCATCGGCTGCACCATCGCCGCCAGCGCGATCACCACCAGCTTCACGATATAGCTGAAGGGGCGCCGGCCGCGAACGTACTGGTTCACCACGTGCGAATACCGGAATCGCGACACCATCAGCAGCCCCGTCATCAGTGTCAGCACCGGCAGGGCGATGCTGACCGTCCCCAGCGCCCAGTCGCTGGAGCGCCAGCCCTCGTCGAAGCTGGTCAGCCAGACGAACAGCACCACGAGGCTGGCCACCGCCGCCGCGGCCCCGGGGCTGGGCAGGCCCGAAAAGTGCATGTGCGCCGACTCGTCCGGCTCGTTCTCCACGTTGAACCGCGCCAGCCTCAGCGCCGCGCACGACAGGTAGACCCCCGCCACGCACCACACGATCCGCTCCAGCATCAACGTGTCGGGCAAGAAACTCAACCGCTCAACTTGGCCACGCATGGCCATGATCACCGTCTGCGCGGTCAGCATGGCGGGGGCCGCCCCGAAGCTGATCACGTCCGCCAGGCTGTCCAACTGCCCCCCGAAGTCGCTCGTCCGGCGGGTCATGCGCGCCACCCGGCCGTCCAGCATGTCAAAGACCATCGCCAGGAAGATCATCAGCGACGAGGTGCGCAGGTCCTCCAGCCGCGCCTGCCCCAGGCCCTGACGCGTGGCGAAGTGAATCGCGGCGAAACCCGACAACCCGTTGAAGATGGTGAACAGGCTGGGCAGCACGGCCGTGGAACGGAGGATCCGTTGGCGCGCCCGGCCGCGCCGGATGTGGCGCTCGGCGCGGAAGGGCGGCTCGCGCCGCGTCGGAGGCTGGGCGTTCGGAGGGTTCATGGGTAGGCTACTCCCCGCGCCGTCATCAGCACCGTCTGACCGGCCCGCACCTTCTGCCCCACCTGCACGCACACCTGCCCGACGATGTCAACCGGCGCCAGCAGCTCCACGCGCGAGCCGAACTTGATCATCCCGATCCGCTGCCCGGCCGACAGCTCCTGGCCCACGGCCAGGTCCGTCACGATCCGCCGGGCCAGCAGCCCCGCCACCTGTCGCACCACCACAGCCGCCGGCCCGCCCGGCGCCGCCCATCGCAGGCGAATGGTTGCCGATTCGTTGCGCTCGCGGGCCAGGGCGTCGCGGGCGTCCAGGAATGTCCCCTTGCGGTGCACCACCGATTCGACGGCTGCCCGGCAGGGACTGCGGTTGACGTGCACGTCAAAGACACTCATGAAGATCCCCACTCGCAGCCCGTCCGTCTGAAGCGGGCTGTCGGGGCCCAGAGGGGTGATGTCGCTGACCCGCCCATCGGCAGGAGACAATAGCAGCCCCGGTTGATCCGGGCTGGGGCGGACCGGGTCCCGGAAGAACCACAGCACCCACGCCCACAGCGCCGCCGGCAGCAGCGCCAGCGGCCGGAAGCGCCACAGCGCCAGCCCCGTCGCCGCCGCCAGGACCACCGAAGCCAGCGCCCACTCTCGCCTGCCGTAACGCGTCAGTCTCAGCAAGTCACCCTTCCCATGCCGCCGCCTTGGCCGCGGGGCAGGTTCACTATACTGAATACCCAGCCGATGGCAAACGGGCCTGATTCCGCGTAACTGTCCCAAACATTGTGGAACTATTCTCAAGGCCCAAACCCTTGAGTTTTTCGCTGCCTCTTACCCCCCACAGATGGGGCTTCTGAGGGCACACCACAGACTTTGGGACAGTTACGATTCCGCAAAGACGTGCACCTCAACGCATCTGCCATCGGGCCTTGGGACCTGCTTCGATCATCCGCTGCCCTGGTCGGAGCCTGCTCAGGCGCTGCTGGACGGCTGCGCCTGGCGCCCCGCCAGGCTGGTCCCGAAGCTCCGGGCCCGGTTGATGAGCTTGACCATCAGGAAGATCACGAAGGCCATGATGATGAAGTCCAGCATCGTGCTGAGGAACATCCCATATTTGACCATCACCGGCGCAACGTCCTTGCCGGCCTGGTCTACGTAGCCTTCCTTAAGGGTCATCGCCAGGGCGGCGAAGTTCTTCCCGGCCAGCAGCATGCCCACCGGGGGCATTACCAGGTCGTTGACGATCGAGGTGACCACCTTGCCGAACGCCCCGCCGATGATGATGCCCACGGCCATGTCAATGGCATTGCCCTTAACCGCGAAATCACGGAACTCTTGGACAATCTTCATACCGCGCTCCTTTCCTCCCGGCCGGGGCGGACGCCGCCCCGGATGGCGGAATCATGCCTCGCTGATATCCGCGACGTCTACCGGCAGGATCAGTACACGACGACCCTCTGGCAGCCGCGGGCGGGCGGGGTCACCCCGGGTTCCACCGGGATCACCAGGCGAGTGCCCGCCTGGAGCTGATGCTCCTGGATCTTCGGGTTAGCATCGGCGATCTTGCCTGCCAGCGACCGGTCGCCGTAGACTTGCTTGGCGATTGCGGCGTAGCTGTCATCTCCGGGCTTGACCGTGTAGACCCACTGCTCGCGCGCCTGCGGAGCGCCGGCCGAGGGGGTCTTATCCTCCCCGGCACAGCCTGTCAGTCCCAGCAGCATCGCCGCCGTGATCAGAAATGCTAGACTCATCTTCATGGTACGCTCCCTTGGCTGGTAGTAAGTTCCTGATTGGCAACAGGATCGATCCAGCCTGTCGGATCATTCTAGGGCGACATCCGGGGCGGGAAGCTGGTCGCGGAGGATTTGAGTCTCCGGCAGGGCCTCCAGGAACAGCCTGCCATAAGGGCGGCTAAGGATTCGGTGGTCCAGCACGACGACGAAGCCGGTGTCGCTGCGGGAGCGGATCAGCCGCCCGAAGCCTTGCTTGAAGCGGATGATCGCCTCCGGAAGTTGGTACTCGTCGAACGGGCTGCCCCCGCCTTGGCGGATGGCCTCGATGCGGGCCTCCACCAGCGGCGAGTCGGGCGCCGTGAACGGCAGCTTGGCGATGATGACGTTGGACAGCGCCTCGCCCGCCACGTCCACCCCCTGCCAGAAACTCATCGTCCCCAGCAGCACCGACCGCGGCTTGGCGCGAAAGGCCTCCAGCATGGCCGGGAGCGGCAGGTCCTGCCCATGAACCAGCAGGTGGTAGTCGTGCTGCCGGCACCAAGGCTCCAGCTCCCGCGCCACCTGCTGGAGCATGGCGTAGCTGGTGAACAGCACGAAGCATCGGCCCTGCGAGAGGTCCACATAGTGCTGGATGGCGCGGCTCGCGGCGGGGCAAAAACGCTCCAGATCATTGGGGTCGCCCAGGCGGGTCTCCAGATACAGCCGGGCCTGGCGGCGGTAGTCGAACGGGCTGGCCAATTGCAGCTCCCTACCGTCGCGGTAGCCCAGGCGGCGCTTGAGGTAATCGAACCCGCCTTCCTGGCCGCGGCTGGTGGACAGCGTGGCGCTGGTGAGGATGACGGAGTTGATCCGGTCGAAGACCATTGATTGCACGATCGGGGCCACGTCCACCGGCGCGCTGGCCAGCGTGACGGCTTGGCGCCCATGCCCCCGCCCGGCGCTGCGCGTGACCCAGTAGGCGTGAGTGGGGTCGTCCTGAAGCATCAGCGCCTCCAGGTCGGCCGCCGCCTGGGTGGCCCGCTGCTCATAGCCCATCAGTTCGTAGATCCGCTCCTCGTCGGATAGGTCTTTGCGCAGGCGCTTGAGATGCCCCGCCACCACGGCCAGGGCCGGACTCAGCGGATTGGGCGCCGCGGCGGCCTGGCGGATCCGACCGCTGGCCGAGACGCTCGGGCTTCCCAGGCTCCCCATTGCGTCAAAGAATTGGTCCGCGGCGCTGGCGGCCTGGTTGACCGCCCGGATCGCGTCGCGGTCCTGCGTCAGGGCCAGCAGGCCGCGGTCGGTGCGGTCATTGTAAAGCTCCCGCAGCAGCAGGTAGATGGCCGCGGAGGACACGCTGCGCCCGAAATGCTCGCTGACCACTCCCTCCAGCGTGTGCGCTTCGTCCAACACGACCAGGTCATAGTTGCCCAGCAACTGCGCCTGATTGGCCTGTAGCGCCAGATCGGCGAAGAACAGGGCATGGTTGACCACCACGATGTCCGCCCCCTGCATCCGCCGGCGGGCGGCCTGGAAATGGCATTGGGGGTAGTGGTCGCACTGGCTGGAGCGGCAGGAGGAATGCTCGCTGCGGACCAGGTCCCACACCGGCCGGTCCATGGGGAAATCGATGTCCTGCAACGACCCGGCCGGCGTATCCATCGCCCAGCGAGCCAGGGCCTCTAGCTGGTCCACGTGGCGCGGGGCGGTCAGCAGCCGTGAGCGGTTCTTGATGGCCAGGCTCAGCCGGCGGAAGCAGATGTAGTTGCCGCGCCCCTTCCCCAGCACCGCCGAGAATCTCAGGGGAATCGCCTGGACCAGGAAGGGCAGGTCCTTGCGGATCAACTGCTCCTGGAGGGCGATGGTATAGGTGCTCGCCACGACGCGCTGTCGCTGGTGGACCGCCCGCAGGATGGCCGGCACGAGGTAGGCGAAGCTCTTGCCCACGCCGGTGCCGGCCTCCACCATCAGGTGCTCGGGGGCGGCGAAGGCGTCCATCACGGCGTGGGCCATCGCCAACTGTTCATCGCGCCGCTCGTACGTCCGGAGGGCCGAGGCGATCAGGCCCCCGGGGCCCAGAATGTCGTCAACGCCCGGCGTCATGGCGCCGGGCGGACCGCCTGGACCGCCTCGCCACCGGGCCGGGGATGCATCAGGTGCTCGCTGAAATGGTGGATGAACACGAAGGTCATCAGCGCCGCCGCCAGGCCGATCACCACCGCCAGCAGCGTCACTAGCATCCGGCGCACGACGCCTGAGCGCAGGCCCGAGACGATCCGGTCCTTGGCCAGCGTCAGCATCGCCAGCAGGATGGCCGCCACCGTGGGCCAGATGCTGATGGAATGCACCCCCGAGTAAAAAAAGACCGCCCGTGGCGCCTCGCGCCCGGTCTGGAGGAAGTATCGCACCTGGCCGGGCCACTGCTCCACGCGCCCGTTGACCGCCTCGCCCCCGATCAGCCAGTACAGCACCGAGTACGCCAGGAAGTTCCCCAGCCCCACCAGGATGATCCACAGGCATATTCGTGTGCGACGGTCCATGCGTGTCGCTTTCCGGCGGCGGTCAGTCTCCAGCCCCGATGACGCCTTCGAGCGGACTGGAGGCGGTGGCGTAAAGCTTTCGCGGGATTCGGCCGGACCGTCGCGCCAGATAGCCCGCCTCGACGGCCAGGCGCATCGCCCGCGCCATGCTGATCGGATCGGCCGCCCCCGCGATGCCCGTGTTCAGCAGTACCCCGTCGGCTCCCAGCTCCATGGCGATGGTCACGTCACTGGCGGTGCCCACCCCGGCATCCACGATGACCGGGTAGCCCGGATCGCCCTGCTTGAGCTGCTCCAGGATGATCCGCAGGTTCCAGGGGTTCAGCACGCCCTGGCCCGAGCCGATCGGGCTGCCGGCCGGCATCACCGAATCGGCGCCCGCCTGCTTGAGACGGGCCGCCATCACCGGGTCGTCACTGGTGTAACACAACACGGCGAGACCCTCGGCCTTGAGCACCTTCAGGGCCTCCAGCGTGCCGATCGGGTCCGGCAACAGCGTCTTGCGGTCGCCCAGCACCTCCAGCTTGACCCACCGGCTGCCGGCATTGCCCAGCCCCTCCAGCAGCTCCCGCCCCAGCCGCGCGGTGCGGATGGCGTCCTCGGCGCTGAAACATCCGGCCGTGTTGGGCAGCAGGATGTAACGCCGCGGGTCCAGGAAGTCCAGGATGTTGCGCCCGTCGGCGTCCAGCAGCCGCTCTCGCCGCACGGCGACGGTGACCACCTGGCAGCCGCTCTCGGCCAGGGCATCGCGCATCAGCTCGAACGTCCGATACTTGCCGGTGCCCACGAACAGCCGGCTGGCGAACTCGAACGGCCCGATCCGGATCGGCTCTGCCTCTATCATCCTGCGTCCTTCCCGCGGGCGTGCGGCTGCCGGCATTCAGCCGCCGCCGTTGCCCATAGGCCGGGCAACTTACCCCCCGCCCACCAGCGTGACGATCTCCAACCGGTCGCCTTCGGCCAGGGACGTCTGCACGTGCCGCGAGCGCGGGACGATCTGCTGGTTCCGCTCCACGGCCACCCGCTGGGGTTCCAGGCCCAGGGAGGTCAGCAACCCTGAAACGGTCAGGCCGTCGGGGTGCTCGGACGGCTCTCCGTTGACGATGATGCGCATCGCTTGCTCCAGACGCTCGACGCGCGATTATAGATGCGCCGGCGGGCCACGGCAAGTTAGGCGGATCGGGCAGCAGTCGCTGGAAATCTTTGCGGGCCTCCACTAAGCTTGCATGGCGCCGCGACGACACCTCTGCCGCGGGGAAGGATGGACCATGATCCAATTGCTGTGGAAGAACGCCACCGCCGAGGTAGTGGGCAACCAGCATGGCATATCGCAGGCTGACCTGGAGGCGGTCCACGACCCGCTGGTGGCGGCGCATCGGGCGGTGCTCGACCAGGTCGAGTCCGGGCGGCTGGGCTATGCCAAGCTGCCCACGCGCGGCGATTACGCCCGACAGGTAAAGGAGCTGGCGGCCCGATATAAGGACAATACCACCGACCTGGTGGTCCTGGGCATCGGGGGTAGCGCCCTGGGCAGCCTCGCCCTTCAGTCGGCCCTGAATCCATCGACGTACAACCTGCTGAGCGACGCCAAGCGCGGCGGCCCGCGCCTGTTCGTGCTGGACAACGTGGACCCCGCCCTGGTCGCCGACGTGATCAACCTGCTGGGAAGGCGGCTGCGGACCACGCTGGTCAACGTGATCTCCAAGGGCGGTGAAACCGCCGAGACCGCCAGCCAGCTCATGATCTTCCGCGAGCTGATGCGCAAGCGCCTGGGGGACGGCTTTGCCGGCCGGATCGTCGCCACCACCGACCTGGTCAAGGGCGCCCTGCATGATATCGCCAAGGCGGATGGGTACCCCATGCTGGAGGTGCCCTCCGACGTGGGCGGGCGGTTCAGCGTGCTCTCGCCCGTGGGGCTGTTCAGCGCGGCCATGTGCGGGATCGACATCGACCAGCTCCTAGCCGGCGCGGCCGCGATGAAGCAGCGAACCGAGATCCACCACTGGCACCAGAACCCCGCGGCCGTCCTGGCGATGGTGCTGTTCCTGGCCGCCACCGCCAAGGCCAAGCCCCTGCACGTGATGATGCCCTACTCCAACCGCCTCTACCTGCTGGCCGACTGGTACCGCCAGCTCTGGGCCGAGTCGCTGGGCAAGCGAGTCAACCGCCAGGGGCGCGAAGTGTTCGTCGGCGCTACGCCCATCAAGGCCCTGGGCGCCACCGACCAGCACAGCCAGGTCCAGCTCTACCGCGAGGGGCCCAACGATAAAGTGGTGATCTTCCTGGAAGCGACCAAGCACCCCCAGGAGGTCCGCGTACCGGACGTGTTCGCCGACGCGCCGGGCCTTTCATACCTGCGGCGGGCCAAGCTCTCCAAGCTGCTGGCGGCCGAAAAGCAGGCCACCGAGTACGCCCTGGCGGTGTCCCAGCGGCCGAGCTTGACCGTCCGCTTCGAACAGATCGTCCCCTTCACCGTCGGGGAGTTCATCTACCTGTGGGAGTTCGCCGCCTCGCTGATGGGCGAGCTGTGGGGCATCAACGCGTACGATCAGCCGGCCGTGGAACTGGGCAAGCAGGCCACCTTCGCCCTGATGGGCCGGGAGGGCTACGACGACGTCGCCAAAGAGATGAAAGGCGTCCTGCGGCAGGACAAGAACTACGTCGTCTGAAATGTGCGGGAACTCTTAGCTGACCGGCGCGTCAAAGGGTATAGGCCTATCCGAAGGAGACGCATCATGCCTACCTGCATCAGCATATTGATGTCGTTGATCCTGGCTACAAGCGTTGCTCAAGGCGCAGAACTTCAAGGCACACAGGGTCTATCTCAACCGCCTGCCACCGCGCCGGCGGCGGAGGGTGCGCCGCGTGAGTTGCCCGACGTAACCGTCGTCGCCCAGGCGGCCAATGCCTTCGCGTTCGACCTATACGCCAGGTTCCGCAGCCAGGAGGGTAACCTGTTCCTCTCGCCGGCGAGCATCCACACGGCCTTGACGATGACCTACGCTGGCGCCGCCGGCCAGACCGCCGAGCAGATGGCCAAGGTGCTGCACCTGGACCTCCCGTCGGATCGCCTTCACTCGGCGGCGGGGCAGCTTGGGCGGCAACTGAACAACCCGCCGGCGTTCCGGAACCGGGCGGCGTATGAGTTGGTCGTGGACAATGCCCTATGGGTGCAGGAAGGCTACTCTCTGCGGGAGAGCTTCACCAGCCTGGTCCGGCACAGCTACGACGCTGGGATAAACCTGCTGGACTTCGCCGACCCGGTGGCCGCGGCCAAGACCATCAACAGCCACATTGAGCAGGTGACCCAGCAGAGGATCAAGGACTTGGTTTCACCCAGTCTAATTGTGCCCCGGATGACAAAGTTGGTCATCACCAACGCGATCTACTTCAAAAGCCCCTGGTCGCAGACCTTTGCCCGCAATGAGACCGCAGACGGGGATTTCCACCTGCTTGATGGGCAGACGGTACAGGTACCGCTCATGCACCAGGTGACCAAGACGGTCGGCTATATGGAGACAGAGGATTTCCAATTGGTCGATCTTCCCTACGAGGGGCACATGCTATCCATGACGATCCTTCTGCCCCGGAAGGTGGACGGGCTAGAGGCCCTGGAGGCGGGGCTCTCTGCCAAGCAGTTGGACAAATGGCTGTCCCAGCAGCAGCCCACGGATGTCGATGTGACTCTTCCGCGTTTCACGTTCACCTCGCCGTTTGAACTGAAGCAGCCGCTGACTGAGTTGGGAATGGGGGATGCATTCTCGCTCGCCGCTGATTTTGGCGGGATGACGGACGCCCCGGACGGGCTGTTTATCTCGGAGGTTCTGCACAAGGCGTTCGTGGCGGTAGATGAGCAGGGTACGGAGGCCGCCGCCGCGACGGCGGTCATGATGCAGGCCGGGGGAATGATGAGAGAAGAACCTCCGGTGGTCTTCCACGCCGATCGGCCATTCGTGTTCCTGATCCGCCACCGGCCCAGCGGCGCCATCCTGTTCCTGGGCCGGCTGGCCAACCCCAAGACCGGTTCGTAGGCGGATGGGACGGTCCAAGCTGCGATGATTACTCTTGCCCCCTAGCAAGATGTATGCCGAAGCGTCTTAGCCATACCTCCTGCCACTCGCGCTTCTTCTGCTGCGCCTCCAGCCTGTAGTCTGTCTTGGCTGTAACCTTCACTACGGGCTTTTTGTTTTGTGGCGCGCCTGGCGTCGTGTCTTTACTGCAGCCGCTGGCCGTCCGGCAGAGCCCATCGCGGGTGGGCGATCCATGCCTGCTCGACCTCGTGGAGATATGGCACCCACCACAGCATCGACCGTTCCTGGCCCAAGTCCAACCGCGCCAGGTTCAGCGGGAACTGGAAGACCTGAATGTGCATTTCGCCCGGAGCAGCCTGGCCGACAGGCCCGGCGCAAATCGTGTACTCCGGCGTAACTGTTACCCGCTGCTGCGGCACCAGGACATGCTCGCAGAGCGACCCGCCCCAGCCGTTGGTGTCCACGTGGACCCCTATCTGGCGAGGCTGGTTTGTATGGTTCCGTAGCGTCAGCTCCAGCCTATGCCTTCCCGGCGACAGCGGCCCAAGCTTCAGGTCTTCCAGCGTCACGTCGCCTTTGTCGGGCAGAACCGGCGCGACCGGCGCCCCTGCCGTGGACGGGTCGGCGGGCACGGGCACATCGAACCATCGCTGATACACACAGCAGTCCATGCACTCGAGCGGATTCGTGGTCGGCCCCTGCGAACCGGCCTGGCTGGTCCAAAGCGCCAGCGTCAGTCGCAGCCTCGCTAGGCCCGGGCCGCGAAAGACAGCGTACCAGGGACTGAGCACGCGCCGGATGTGGTATTCCCGGCGGATCTGCGTCTCATGGCCCGGTTCAAGCTTCTGCCACCACTGCCGCTGCCAGTTCCCGCCATGAGAGGTGCAGGTCCGCAGGTCGATCCCCAGCCAGATGTCTGACTTGCCTCGGTTGACGGCCTGCATCGTCAGGACGTTTGCATCCCAGCGGCCCTCGCCAAAGGACACGTTCTGAACCGTTACATCCGGCAGGGAGACGGCCGTGGCAACGTCCGACAGCCGATTATTCATGGCACGCTCTCCTTGATTCATAATGTCCTGGCGCCGATCGCGCAGCGCCCAGCGGGCCCGCTGGAGCAGCCCCGCCACCGCCTGGGGCTTGATGTTCATGCACCGTGCGATTTGGGCGTAGTCGGCCCCGTGGAAGTGGAACCATCCCGCCGCCACCGCCTGCCGCAGCGGCAGGCTTAGAATCGCATCCGCCAGTGCCGACAGGGCCCCACCCAGGTCTTCGTTGGCCTGGCGGGGGCGCTTGTCTTCCGGATCCTCCGGCAATGGTAGCGACAGGGGCGCACTGTGAGGCGCCCGCCGGCGGCACGCGTTGACGGTGATCACGTACAGCCAAGGCCGAAACTTGCCTGCCTCCTGTAGTTGCGGCAGGCCCCTCATCACTGACACCAGCACATCCTGCGCGACATCCTCGGCGGCGTACAGATCACCCAAGAGCCTGGCTGCCAGCAGGAACAGATCCGGCCTGACCAGCTCCGACAAGGCATTCAGAGCATTCGGCCGGCCCTTTCTGGCTGCCAAAACGAGTTCCAGCTCATCTATCTTTTCGGCCGGCCTTGTGGGCATATCCATCGTCCTCTACCGTTATAGAGTCACGCGAGCAGTCAATTTAGCGCCGATTTGGCAGTTATGTGCCATTCTCGTGCGGCGGCCCCGACCGCTCACACACGAATCCTTGCTCGGTGCCAGCCAACTTCTGCCTAGATACGGGCCTTTTTGCTTTGGCCAGCGCGGAGGGCGGGCTAGAATCCAGCCCTGGTCTGGCAGCCAGCAGACCCCGGCGCCCCATGATCCACCGCATAGAAATCACCGCCAAGGAAGGCGTTGCCGACCCGCACGCCCAGGCCGTCCTGCACCAGGTCCGCGAGTTGGGCATTGGCTCGGTATCGGCCGTGCGGGCGGTGCGGCTGTTCTTCCTGATCGGGCAGCTCGATGCCGCTGCCGCCCGCCAGGCGGCCCAGGACCTGCTGATCGATCCGGTCATCGAGCAGTACGAGCTCGCCGATGCGCGGCGGGAGGCCCAGACCGACGCCGGCCACGCGGTGATCGAGGTGCACCTCAAGGCCGGCGTGATGGACCCCGTGGCCGCCTCCACCGAGCAGGCCATCCGCGACATGCGCCTGCCCATCGAGGCCGTCCGCACCGGCAGGCGATACGAGCTGGCGGGGGATGTCTCCCCCGACCAGCGCGAGACCATCGCCCGGCGCCTGCTGGCCAACGCGGTGATCGAGGATGTGCACTACCAGGCCTACACGCCCCCGGAGGTCCACGCCCACGACTACCAGTTCCGCATCGTGGACGTGCCCATCCGCGGCCTGGACGACGAGGGCCTCCAGGGCCTAAGCCGCGAGGGCCAGCTCTTCCTGAACCTGGTGGAGATGAAGGCCATCCAGGAGCACTTCCGCCAGCTTGGCCGCGAGCCGCGGGACGTGGAGCTGGAGATGATCGCCCAGACCTGGAGCGAGCACTGCGTCCACAAGACCTTCCGCTCCAACGTGCGGGTGCTCGATTCGGCCGGGCAAGTGGTCGAGGAGATCCCCAACCTCATCAAGTCCACGGTGTTCGCCGCGACGCACCAACTGGCCAAGCCCTGGTGCCTGAGCGTCTTTGAGGACAACGCGGGGGTGATCGAGTTCGACGAGCAAAACGCCGTATGCTTCAAGGTCGAGACGCACAACCACCCCAGCGCCATCGAGCCGTACGGCGGGGCCTCGACGGGCATCGGGGGCGTGGTGCGCGACCCCATGGGCACCGGCCTGGGCGCACGCCCGGTGGCCAATACCGACGTGTTTTGCTTTGGCCCGCCCGATTTCCCGATGGACGATCTGCCCAAGGGCGTGCTGCACCCCCGGCGCGTGATGCGCGGGGTGGTAGCCGGCGTGCGCGACTACGGCAACCGCATGGGCATCCCCACCGTCAACGGGGCGGTGTATTTCCACCCCAACTACCTGGGCAACCCGCTGGTGTTCTGCGGGACGGTCGGCCTGATCCCGCGCGACAAGGCCCGCAAGCAGTGGCCCCGGCCGGGCGACGCGATCCTGGTGGTCGGGGGGCGGACCGGGCGCGACGGCATCCACGGGGCCACCTTCAGCTCCGGCCAGCTCACCCACGCCCACGAGACGGAGTTCTCGCACGCGGTGCAGATCGGCAACGCCATCACCGAGAAGAAGATGCTCGACACGATCCTCCAGGCCCGCGACCAGGGGCTTTTCACGGCCATCACCGACTGCGGGGCCGGCGGGCTTTCCAGCGCCGTCGGCGAGATGGGCCGCCAATTGGGCGCGCAGGTCCACCTGGAGCGCGTGCCGCTCAAGTATGCGGGCCTCAGCTACGCGGAAATCTGGATCAGCGAGGCCCAGGAACGGATGGTGCTGGCCGTGCCGCCGGAGAACGTCCAGCGGATCCTCAAGGTCTTCAACGACGAGGGCGTCGAGGCCACCGTGATCGGGCGTTTCGGCGCCGACGACCGGCGGCTGAGGCTGTTCTACCACGATCACCTGGTGGGCGAGCTGTCGATGGAGTTCCTGCACGAGGGCCTGCCCCGGCCAATCAAGGACGCCCTGCTGCCGGCGCCGGGCCAGCCGTCGCCCACCCCCCGGCCGCGAGAGGACTACACCGACATCCTGATGAAGATCCTGGCCATGCCCAACGTGGCCTCCAAGGAGTGGATCATCCGCCAGTACGACCACGAGGTGCAGGGCGGCAGCGTGATCAAGCCGTTGGTGGGCGCGGTCCAGGATGGGCCGGGCGACGCCGCCGTGATCCGGCCGGTCCTGTCAAGCCGGCAGGGAGTGGTCATTAGTTGCGGGATGAATCCTTTGCTGGGGGACCTCGACCCTTACCAGAGCGCCCTGCACGCGGTGGACGAGGCGCTGCGAAACGCCATCGCGGTAGGGGCCGATCTGGAGCGGACGGCCATCCTGGACAACTTCTGCTGGGGCAACTGCAACAAGCCCGACCGGATGGGTTCGTTCGTCCAGGCCGCCAAGGCCTGCCGAGAGGCCGCCGTGGCCTATGGCACCCCGTTCATCTCGGGTAAGGACTCTCTTAACAACGAGTTCCAGTCGCAGGATGGCTCAACCATCGCCATCCCGCCCACGTTGCTGATCAGCGCGATCAGCGTGATCGAGGATGTCGGCCGGTGCGTCACCGCCGACGCCAAGGAGGCCGGCAATACGGTCTTCCTGCTGGGCAGGACCACAGCGCAGTTGGGCGGCAGCCACTATCTGCTGGCCGAGAACCTGCCCAGCGGGACCGACGTTCCGCCGGTGGACCTGGCCACCAGCCGCGCGGTGATGATGGCCCTCCAGGCTGCCATCCGGGCCGGGGCGGTGCGGGCCTGCCACGACCTCTCCGAGGGCGGGCTGGCGGTGGCGGCGGCCGAGATGGCGTTCTCCGGCGCCCTGGGCATGGACCTGGACCTGACGGACATGCCGGCCTCCGGGGCCGTCGCGCCGGGCGCGATGCTGTTTGGCGAGTCGGCGGGGCGGTTCCTGGTCGAAGTGGCCCCGGAGCATTATGACCGTTTCCTGCGCCTTGTGGCGGACGTGCCCGTGGTCCAGGCCGGACAGGTAACGGCCACGGGCCGGCTGGTCATCCGCCACTGCGGCGCGGCGCTGCTGGAGGCGGACCTGGCCCGCGCCAAGGCCGCCTGGCAAGGGACCTTCAAGTACTAACGGACGAAGGGCATCGCACGAAGGCAAAGCCTGCAACGCCCGGACACGTAGGCCACAACAGTTCGGCCGGGCTGGACGCACTGAGTATGCCGAAGGCCTTTAAGATCCGTCCTGCTTGCCGCGAGGACGCCGAGGGCGCCTCCGAGCTGTGGGCCAACCTGGCTCAGCAGCACCATGCCTACGACAGCCAGTGGTGGGGCTGGTCCGAGGACGCCGCGAACATGTGGCGGCGAGGCTTTGACCGGGATAGGCCGGAGCTGGTCCAACTGGTCGCCCAGGAGCCTGATGGCAAGATCGTCGGAATGGTGCGTGGGCGGGTGGAGAACAACCCCGCCATCCTGGCTACGCGGCGGCGGGGGGCGGTGTGGGACATCTACGTCCTGCCTCGCTGTAGACTGATGGGCGTGGAGGCCGCCCTTCTGGAGGCCGTCATCGACGAATTCCGCCGGCGCGGGGCCCAGGAGATGACCGTGTCCGTCGCCCACGCCAACCAGACGGCGATGGCGGTCTATGGGAAGCTGGGCCTTCGGCCGGTCATGTTGACGATGTACAAGAGACTTTAGCCGCAAGGGAAAAGGCAGCAATGGCGACACCTCGCGCGTTAGTCCTCCGAGCGGCCGGCACGAATTGCGACCTCGAGACGCAGTATGCCCTCACCCGAGCGGGCTTCGAGGCGCAGCGGCTCCACGTGTTTCGGCTGATGGAAGACCCCTCGCCACTGATGGCGGCGCAGATGCTGGTGATCCCAGGGGGGTTCAGTTACGGCGACGACGTGGCGGCCGGCAAGATTCTGGCCAATCAGATGCTCCACCGCCTGGCGGAGCCGCTCAACGAGTTCGTCCGCTGCGACAAGCTGATGCTGGGCATCTGCAACGGTTTCCAGGTGATGATCAAGTCGGGCCTGCTGCCGGAAGGCCGCGTCGCGCCGGGCCAGGCCCACCGCAGCGCGACGCTCGGTTGGAACGACTCGGGCCGCTTTGAGGACCGATGGGTCCACCTGCGCAGCGACAGCGACCGGTGCGTCCTGCTCCCCCCAGGCCAGGTCATCTCACTGCCGGTCGCGCATGGGGAGGGCAAGTTCATCCCCGCCGACGATCAGGTCCTGTCTCGCCTGCGGGACAACCGCCAGGTGGCGCTGCGATACGTGGACGCCCAAGGCCGGCCGGGGCCATATCCGGCGAACCCCAATGGAAGCGTCGATGACGTCGCCGGCCTGTGCGACCCCAGCGGCCGGCTGCTGGGCCTGATGCCGCATCCCGAGCGGTTCGTGGACATCCTCCAGCACCCGCAGTGGACCCGCGGCCAGGTCCGTGCGGCGGACGGGCTGGCGCTATTCGAGCGGGCGCGGGCCTACTTCCGGTGAGCGGCAAAAAACCCAATCTCCGCGGGCGCCCTAACCGATACATAAGCAGGAACAAACAGCCTTGGCTGAGGGAGGTTTGTATGCGCTGGCACACCGTTTGGCTGATCCTGGCGGTTCTGCTGACCGGGTGCGTGGACCGGGATGAGAACCCCAACTGGGACCCCCAGTCCCAACTGCCCAGTTGGACCTACGATGCGCCGTTCTATTACCGGCCCACGAAGGACCTGGAACCCCTGGATACGGTGGGCAACGCCGTCAACGTCTACTACACCCGCGACGACTGGTTCTTCATCCCGCATCCCGCGAACGCCCAGCCGGTGGGGGAGCCTCGCGTGGCCGTGTGGTATTCAACCAACCGCGGCCAGGACTGGAAGAAGGCAGGCTTTTTCGGCGTCGAGCAGTCCCACCTCCTGTTCCGCGCGGAGCAGGATGCGGATTACTGGATCCGGTTCGTGGGCCCGGGCCAGGGCGCGACGCGCAGCGCCCCGGGCATGCCCCATCGAATCTATGTGGTGGACCGCAAACCCCCCGCCATCATGTTGTCGCTCTGCGGAGAGGCCCGCCAGCGAGTGGAGCAGCCGCCGCCGTTCATCTTCCAGGCCGGCGAACCGGTCACGCTGGCCTGGGGCATCCACGACGCCCACCTGGCGGCCGACAGCATCGAACTGGTCGCCACCGGGGCCGAGTTCCCGTACAACATCCCGCTGGTCCAGTTGGGCCAGCCGCTGAGCGACGGGGGCAGCGTGACCGTCTCCATACCCGCATCCGCGGCCAGGACGGGCGGCGTGAAGTTCCAGTTGCGCGCCACCGATAAGGCCGGCAACGTCGCCCTGGCTACCACCCAGACCCTGCCCACCAACCCCGAGGCCCCGGCCGTGATTACCCGGGGCGTGCGGACGCCCTGGCTGGCCCTGCCGGCCGGCCCCGTCGAGACCGGCTGGCCGCTGGCGGGCGAGTTCATCCGGGGGGGACAAACGCGGACGCTGCGGTGGATCCCCGAGCAGGCCGAGGGGTACGCCGAGGTCAAGCTGGAGTTCTCCCCCAACGACGGCAGGGACCTGACGTGGGCGGGCGTCGCCACCGGCCTGAAGGTGGGCCAGGAGACGCAATGGACCGCCCCCGAGATCACCTCCAAGAGCTGCCGGCTGCGGATCGTGGGCATCCTGCCCGAGGGCCAGCAGCCCCCGGACGGCCCGCAATACGAGGTGCTGGCGGTCTCGCCGCGTTTCACCACCGACATTGCCGGCATTCCCCCGGCCACGCAACTAGGCCGACAGTAGGAGCGGATGGCCCGGCGATAGACAAAGCCCGCCTGCCGGCGCCCGCACCAGCTTTGCCGCAACGCCGCGACCGGCCCGCGGAAGGAGTTCAGCATCGAGGCCCCTCGCAGCATCCTGGCCCACAAGTCGATGGCCATAACCTAGGACCATACCGAAAAGGATGATGAACAGCGGATTGAAGTGGTGGTGCAAGTGCGATAATCTGAGCACGGTGCCTTGTGCTTCGTGGCAAACAGTAGACATCCCGGGAAAGTGAGCGTGCCCGTACTGCACAGTCAACGTGAACTCAGGGCGTGTCAGAGATTGCCCTTCTGCTATCTTTGCGGAGAGGGCTTTGGCCCCGAAGCTGTAT
>Ga0315289_10003563_pt1 | contig 23508 bp, 27 predicted proteins | sample YL17G11_40_MG_FD_203452 | JGI IMG/M metagenome (GOLD analysis project Ga0315289, IMG submission 203452) | Sediment microbial communities from Yellowstone Lake, YNP, Wyoming, USA - YL17G11_40 | ecosystem: Environmental > Aquatic > Freshwater > Lake > Sediment | place: USA: Wyoming | collected...
AATGGGAAGTCGAACTTCGACCGGCTCGTCAGTAGCCTCGCCCCACCTTAAGAAACCAGCTCCAGGCAGCTTTCTGGCAAAATTCACTCCGCAACTCGCGCCGGGCGCAAGTCCTCGGACTAACTCATGGAGTGGCACAGAAAAGTGATCCCGGTCAAAGCCGCAAAGCTCGCCAAGAAAATTTAACTTCGCGCCTTCGCGTCTTTGCCTGCGGCCCATTTCATTTTTTAAATTGCGCGGAAGTCAGTTTGACGAACGCTCGTCCTCACCCCGGCCCTCTCCTCGTTCGAGGAGGAGAGGGGGAAGCATGTGCGTTCCTTGTGTTCTTTCGCGGCAAATGAATCTGATTGAGTGGCGAAGACGGCTTCCTGGCTTCTTGGATTCCTTATAAACAGAGTTTGTCCCGCCGAACCTGATAAACCAAAAACATCTCGACACTGGCTGGCGCGCGACGAGCGCCAACTTCGGCGAAAACGATCGCGCGACGCACGCTTGGGTATCGCGGCTGACCACTGCGCTTCCGTCCGTCCGTTAGCGGAGGACATTTCACCCTAAATTCCGCAGTTGGATTCATCCGCAGATTACACAGATGCCGCAGATTGAAGAAGTTCCAGAAGAAAACCATCTGGTCGTTGCTTCACCTGCAAGGTGAAGGCCGTTTCGCCCTGCAACCTTGTGATTTCCAGAAAATAATCTGTGTAAATCTGCGCTCATCTGCGGATTATAGGTTCACAACAGAGCGTCCGTTCTTTCCACCTCTGATCCCATCCCCAAACGCAGGAAAATACGTCGCGCCTCTTCCGACCTTTTCCGGCCTTCCTCGGTCCGCCCCTGCTGGAGTTCGAATTCGGCCCAGGCCCGCAGCGTGCGCGCTTGTTCGCCCTCGGCGTTCATCTGTTTGAACACGCGCAGACTTTCAGCGAAACATGCGCCCGGTTCGGCGATGGGCGCGCCTGAAGCGGTGCTGCCAGCTTGGGCGTCGGCGCTTCGATTTTTCATGGCGGCGGCTGCCTGGCCCAAGGCGCGCCACGCGCCGCCCAGGGTGAGATAATTCTCTGATTCCTGCGCCAGGGCCAGCGCGTGCTGAGCCGCCTCCAGCGCCTCGGCAAGTTTCCCTTGGCTCAGGCAGGCCTCCGCCAGGAAAATGTAAGTTTCGGAGAGCACGCCGAGGTTGGGGGCGCCGGTCAGAGCGATCACTTGGCGCAGGTCGGCTTCGGCTTGTTCAAATTGGCACAGACCCAGCCGGGCTCCGCCCAGATTATTCAGGTAAACGACCTCGCTTTCGCGATGGCCGATCTGGCGGGCGATGGCCAGCGCTTTCTGGTGAAGCTCGGCGGCGGCCTGATAATCGCCGCGCAGCCGGGCGCTCTCACCGAGGTTGCTCCACATCGCGGCGGCGTTGCGCCGGTCACCCAACTCTCGGTACAGTGCCAGGCCTTGCTCGAAGTAGCGGTCCGCTTCCAGGTAATGGCCAAGCTCGAAGTGGGCCAGGCCGTGGAGCTTGAAGCTGGTTGCCATCCCGCGCCGGTCGCCGCACTCCGTGCATAGCGTGAGCGTCTGCTCGGCCAGAGCCAGCACTGCCGGCGCGTCGCCCAGACGGTAGAACGCCAGGCCTTTCAAATGAAGCGCCTTGATCCGTTCCCGGTCGCCGGCTTGGCCGGCGTCTCGGGCGATAATTTCCGCCCGCTCCGCGGCCTCGACCGAAGCGCGATTGTCACCTCTCCGCTCATGCAAAAAGGCCACGCCGTTCCCCGCGCGCGCCTGGGCAATCAAGTCGCCGAGCGTTTCCGCCAAGGCGCGCATGTTGCCGTAGGCGTCCATGGCTTCGGCGAATCGCGCCTGGGCGCCCAGGGTCTCACCCAATCCTTCGCGCCACTCCAATCGTTTGGCCTGAAACTCCTTTTCGGCGGTTCGCGCGGCCGGCAACAGTTCCAGCGCTTTTCGAAAATACTCGATGGCCGTCGCCGGCGCGTAACCCGTGCGCGCCTGCTGGCCCGCCCGGCCGTACCACTCCGCCGCTTCGGCAACCCGGGCGGCTTGTTCGAAGTGGGCGGCTACCAGGCCGGCGAACTCCGCAACCCGCTCGCCGCTGCGCTCGATGAGCCAGGCGGCGACTTGGGCGTGATAGTCGCGCCGCAACTTCTTGAGCAGGCTTTCATAGGTCACGTTGCGCAGCAGTTCGTGCTTGAAAGTGTATTCGACCGCGCCGGCAAAAGCGGAAGATTCGCGGCGGAAAATGAGTTCTTTGCGGCGCAAACCGGCAAGGGCTTCGAGAATTTCGCGCTTGGCCAGGGAGCCTTCGGCAGAGGGTCCTGCCGCAAGTTGCCCCTCGGCTGTGGGACTCAAACGCTCTACGGCACTGTCCCAAAAAACGCGGCCGACCACCGACGCGCGCTGCAAAACCGCCCGCTCCAACGGCGTCAGCCCGTCCACCCGCGCTTGCAGGACCCCGGTCAATGTCGGCGGCACGCGGGCGGCCACGAGTTGATCTGAATCAATTCGCCATTGCTCGGCGCCGGGCACAATCACCCGCCGGTCAATGAGCATCTTGATGAGTTCCTCGATGTAGAAGGGATTGCCCTCGGCGCCGCCGACGATCAGTTCGCGCAAAGGCTGCGGGATTTCCGGCGCCTTGCGCAAAATCATTTCCACCAGCGCGCGGCCATCGCGGCGGGACAACGGCTCCAGGTTCAAGCGCGTGTGCGCGGGCAAACCTTCGCCCCAGGCCGGGCGGCGCTCAAAGAGTGTCGGCCGCGCCAGACACACAATCATCATCGGCGCGCCCTGGCAGGTGCGCGCCAGATGATCTATCAAATCCAGCGAGCCATCGTCGCTCCAATGAGTGTCCTCCACCACCAGGAGGGTGGCTTTGACTTGAGATGCTTCGGCCGGCGCGGACGCGCCTTGGCTGACGGCGGTGAAAAACCGGCTCAAGTAATGAAACGCGCGATGGCGAATCTGCTCGGTGTCGTTGAGAATGTCGCGAAGATGAGGGCTGGCGGAGAAATCCAAACCGAGGAGTTGGCCGATGAAATGGGCCTGCGCCAGCAACTCTTCGCCGGACCATGCCGGCGCGTCCGCACCGGCGCCCAGCAAACCTGCCAAGCCGCGCTGGAGTTTTTCCCGCGCCACGGCCGTCGGATCGCTCTCCTGAATTTCAAACCTGGAGGAAAAGACATCGCGCATAAGTGAGAACGGCAGGCCCGCCATTTCCGCCGTCGCGCGCCCGCAAAAAAGTCGGACGGCCTGGGGCAGCAGGTCCACCCATTGTTGAAATTCACGCACCAAGCGCGATTTGCCGATGCCGGCCTCGCCCACGATCGTGAACACGTGCAACTCCCGCTCTTCCATCACGCTTTGCAGGGCAGACTGCAGACGCTTCAACTCCGGCTCGCGGCCGATCATTTCCGTCTCCACGCCTTCGACGCCGCGCAACTGCAACGCCAGCGCCCGCGGCTTGGCGCGCAGCACCAGATACGCTTGCACCGGCTCGGGTTTGCCTTTGACCGCCAGCGGCGGCAATCCTTGCGCGTCAAACAAGCCGTACACCTGCCGATAGGTGTCGTGCGAGACGAGCACGCCGCCGACTGGCGCGCTTTGCTCCAGACGATTGGCCAGATTGACCGTGTCGCCCGTCGCGGTGAACTCGCCGGTGGCGCCCAGCGGCCCCAGCACGACCAGCCCGGTGTGAATTCCGATGCGCATCCGCAAGGGCGGCGGTGCGCCTCCGCTCTGCACTTCACCGAGGCAGTCCTGCATCGCCAAGGCCGCCCGCACCGCCTGCTCGGGATCGTCCTCGCGCGCCTGCTTGGCGCCGAACACCGCCATGATGGCATCGCCAATGTGCTTCTCGATCATGCCGCCATGTGCGGCAATGACCGCGTCCAATCGCGCCCAGAGCGAAGCCATGTGATCGCGCACTTCTTCGGCATCCAGTTTGTCGGAGAAAGCGGTGAAGCCGGAAAAGTCGGCGAAAAGGACCGTCACCTGTTTGCGCTCACCGGCGGGAAATCTGGCGGTCTGGTCGCTCTCGCCTGGGCCTGCGGCTTCAACTGACTGACCGCAGGCGGGGCAAAACCGAGCGCCGGATGGCAACTCGGCCGCACAGTGAAAGCAACGCGCCAGCAATCCCGCGCCGCAATTCAAACAGAACCGCACGGCAGGAGCATTGTCAGCGCCACAGGCCTCACACTTCATAACTCAGCGAAAAAACATTCCCAAGCTACGTCCACCAGCAATATGGATAACGAACACAACGACAGTAATGCCGTTCACGGCGGCGGAGAGCAAGTCGCAAGCAGGGCCAACCTCAATACCAGCCAGGAATGGGATGGATGGCAGTACAAAGGTCTAGGTGCTGCTCGCTTCGATTCGGGAGCGCAGGGCGGGAACAAGGCAGCGGAGGCGTCCCGCCCACCGCAGAAGAAACCAAAACTAACGCTCAACCAGCGCGGCGGAGAAGCAATCCTCAAATCAAATCCGTCTGCTTCTCTGGCTTGCCTTCGCGCTGCGCTTTGGCAAAGGGATTGACCTGCGGCGGAGCGTCAACGCGCTCCGTCTTGTTCAGCAAGCCTTCGATGGTGAGCAGTTGGATTTTCGGATAATCCTTGTCGTGCCAGAGTTTCGATTCGTAAGCAGTTGCCTTTTTTATTCTTTTGCAAGCAACCACAAATCGCGCACGAGAAAACTTTGAAAGTCCCGGATCTGTTCGCGCAGCCGTTCGTTGGTCAGCATTTCGGGGCGCGGATCAACGTAATAAACACCATCCAGTTTGTTCAGGGCAACGGTGTAGCCAAGGAAGTGATTGGTCTTGAAAGTCGAATTGATGCCAAAAATGCTCTCGCCCCGTTTGGCGCGTTGAACGTCGTGGAGAAAAATGGCGACGACCGGAATCTCGCGCCCAAGCAGCTTGGTCAGGAGAAATTTATCCAGAAAGATTTTATCAATGCGATCCTTGCTGGTGGTCTTCACCGAGCCAACCACCTCCGACGGATGGATATGCTTGGTTTCAGAGACGATGATGGCTTTGTTGCGCGAGAACACCAAATCCAGTTCGTAGGACATTTCACGACCGGGGTATCCCGGAATCGGAAGATTGATAACACGCGGTTCGCAAGTGACGCCGATTTCCTTGATAACGAGCTTCACCAATGATTCAAAAAGCTGGCCGATGCGTTTGCGTGATTGATTCTCATTCTCAAACGAATCCCCGACGCAGCCAACCGACTGTTGCAAGGTGTAAACCACCCGATTGATTTCGTTGGATTCCAAATACTGCTTGCGGCCTTTGCCATCGGCTGCGGCCTGCTTGTGCTTTTTCAAATCACCCAAAAACTGGATGAAACGGTCAAACGCGGTGGACAATTCATCACTCGACTCCAAAAATAACTGCGTATTGAGCGGGCGGGTGATTTTGTTTCTGTTGGCCTTGCCGTATTGATAAAAAACGTAGTGCTCATGAGAGGGGGAAACGATTCGCGTGGGCCGTTCCTTTTCCACCAGCGCCAGATATGTCGAACAAAACTTTTCGTAGTCGGCCAGTTGCTTGAAGCCGGACTTGTCCGCCAGACTTTCCTGAAGGTCACCCAAGGACGCCTTTTTCATCGGATGGACTTTCTCCTTTCGGCATTTTGTTCATCGTAACGCAGCCATTTTTCAACCGGCCAGTCCTCGACCAACTCGATTCGGTCCGCCGCCCACTGGCAGTATTCGGCGCTCAAATCGCAACCCTTCCATTGCCGCTTCAACTGCTCCGCCACCACAGCCGTCGTGCCCGAGCCAAGGAAAGGATCAATTACCACGTCGCCGGGCTTGGACGAGGCGAGCACAATCTTCCGCAGCAATTCCTCCGGCTTTTGCGTCGGGTGCGGCGTCTTTTCGTGCATCCCGTTGCAGGTGGTCGGAATTTCCAGCACGTCCTTCGGCTTCGCGCCACGCGGATGCGGATGCCAGATGCGGTCTTTATTCGCGGCCTTTCCGTATTGGCTCGTCTCGGCCTGCGGATGCGCCGGATATTTCAGCGTGTGTTCACCGTAAGGAATCCGCACATCGTCCACGTTGAAAGTGTATTCGTGGCTCTTGCGGAAATGCAAAATGCTTTCGTGCGACCGCCCCCAATCATCGCCGAGATTCGCCTTGTTCTTGTAATGCCACACCAGCCAGCGGCAGCCTTTGAAAAACCGGGACGCCGGCAGTCGCAGGTCGGCCAGGATTTCCGAAAAGCCGCAGACGTAAAGCGTCCCCGTCGGCTTCAAGACGCGGGCCGCCTGTTCGATCCAGCGAACCGACCACGCGACATATTCCTGCTGTGACTCGAACGTGTCCCACTCCGCCTTTTTGATGTTGTAGGGCGGATCGGCAAAGACGAAGTCAACCGAACAGGCATCCAAGCTGCGCAGCCATTCAATCGAATCGCCCAGCCAGATTTCACCGTGCGGATGCGAATAAAACAAACGCGGCTCGGAATTCGACAAGGATTCATCCACCGGCAGCCATTCGCCTTTGGCCAATGGTTGGCCGAAAAATTCCGGGACTTTACTGTTGCGGACAAAGTAGCTCGCGGAAGGCTCCTTCAATTCCAACGAACCATCCGAAGACCGGATGCCCTTTATCTGTTTTTTTGAACGAGACTTTGGCTTGGGGCGTGTTTTGTAATTGATGGACATGAGCGGCTAAATTAAGTCAACGCTTTCGTCAGGAAATTTCTTTGTGTCGCGCAGCCAACCGAGATTGTCGCCAAAGAAAAGTCGGTTCATTGGCAGAAGCTCTTATCAAGTCTTCGCAAGCAGCGCGAGACTATTTCCGCTCACGTTGACGAACGATTTTCACATTCGCATCAAGCTCAAAATTTCACGGTATTCTTTCGTGCCCAGAATGGTTTCGAACTTGGTAAGAATCTTGTCACGATTCACCGTTTCGAGTCGCCGTGATAACACTGCCAGCACAAATGCGCCCTCGTGCTCAAACTGTTTTTCGGTCCAACCGACGCCGCCGTTGTGTGGACATCCTACCCATCTCGCGATCCATCTGGGACACTCGTAAACATTGCCGTTCCGCTTCTTTATGATTCCGGGAGACCAGTGAACGCCCACGACGCCGGAATGATTGCGCCGAGTCATCAGCCCCTTGCTCCTGATTTTGGGCGGCAGTTTGGGGAGTATTTCATCGATCCAACGTTTAGCGGCGCGAGTGGCTTTTTCCCATGTGCCATGTTCCTTCAGCGTGAAGTTACGTTGGTGCATCTTTTTCTGGCGCATTACGCGAGCCATGACGCATTTCTCTTGGGTGTTCTTCGTCAGATACATGGTTTTCCCTTCACTTGACTTTGGAATTGAACGGCGGGGCGAGATAAACCAGATCAACCCTGGCGTCGGGGAATTCCTTTGTGTCGCGCAGCCAACCAAGATTGTCGCCAAAGAAAAGCCGGTTCATTGCGAAAACTTAGCCCTCTGTTTCGTCCTTTTCTAAAGGACGAAATGGCTGAGGAATAGATTTCTCTGGTTCGTTTTTCGCATTCTTTAGATACGCTGTCAGACTGACTTTTAGCTTTTCCCCCCAAAAGGGATCATGAATGTCATAGACAATGACCCGAAGATGTCGCAAATCAAAAGGGACGTCTTCAAGGTTTCCCGATAAGAACACGACAGGTTTGCGTGCGGCATGCGCTAAGCCAAGTTCATAAAACACGTTCGCATTCTTACCGGTTAGCTCAGCCAAAAGTATTTTGGATTTCTGAATCTGTTCCCAGATTTGTTCAATCACAGTTCCAGTGGAAAACAGCTCATCCGCTCGAAAAGGTTCCATGCCGGCGTCTTTAATTGCGGGTGTAAAAAGTTCTTTATAGTAGGAATCAAACCAATGGCCGAAAGGCATCATTACAAAACATGTTTCGAGGAACGTTCTGCCCTTGCCGGAGTCCTCTGCCATAATTGACTTGGACGGGATATGAGCAGCGCTACCGGGTGGCTTCGTTTCTTCGGTTGGTCCGGACGAATCGCCAGCGCGAAATGCTTTAAGAAAATCGAGGTTTTTTGTGAAGATTTCGATAAATACTTTAACTCGTTCACGAGGAATGTTGAACTCACGAACCAATGTGTTTTCGAAAAACTCATCTTCCGGCAATCTCTTACTTTTGTAAAATTCCTCAACCTTGCGAAATTCTTCCACATTTCGAAATGCATTAAGAAGCGCCTTTTGCCTTTGATCGCGCGAACCAGGGGCGATGACATCGCTTCCGATTTGTGTGATGGAAACAGTGGCTGCTTTACCGGACCCTTCCACCAACCCATACTGATTTGCGGATTTGAGTATATTCAGAAATCGCCAATCGTCCGATTGCTTGAAACCGACAGCTTTGACAAGCACATCAGCTTTCATGGGATTCCCAGCGTTTTGTTCCTCAATCGCTTTTGGAATTTCAATTGCTTCCTCAAGAGTGTTTTTCGGAAATGTCCAGGGAGCTTTAATAACAGCTTTCGCTCGAGCGGGCTTGGCTCGTCTCTGAGAAGTTTCCGGACCACCGTTCTTTTCTTCTTCCATATTGAAGCCTTTGGTTTTTTCGGACTATGGGCTGAATACGCTCATTTCACAACCGTGTCGAGAATTTTGATAAGAAGGCAGCCTCCGTTTCGGAAGGCCGCTTAATTGATTAGGACAGTCGTTGTCAGCACTCTTTTACCTTCAGCAGATTGTCCTCCTTCGTGTCGTCTGGTCGGGTCTTTACATACTTTGTTCCCAATCGTTCGGCTGGGATGAGTGTTGCCGTTTCACCGCCGCCTTCCACAACTATTGAGCCCGGCGATGCAGTCACTTTGTTGTAAGCTTCCAGCCGCGTATATTTTCTCCATCCATCGGTTTGGATTTCAGTGATGCAGCGACAATCCGAATGTAGATGTGATTCGCCTTTGACTATGCACGTAACTTTTTCTGCCATAATCTTGTCTCGTTTAAGTTTGGCCTCACTTTCGTGGAAGCTTTCACGTTCAAGCCTTCAAGCCGCTTGAATTTGCTTTTACGGATTGGGCGGTGTCGGCGTCGGCTTCTTCTCCCGCTGCGGGGCACGCTCGATGTGGCTGGCGCTTTGCCAGGCGCGCAGTTTGTCGGGATTGCGCGAATACTTGTTGTGCGTGATGGCGTCGAGGTAGGTGACTTCTTTCATGCCGTCGCGAATCAGTCGGCCAACGGCGGAGGTGCTGGCCACGCCTCCTTCGCGGTCGCTCTCCTGATCGTCCGCGGCGGCGTCAATGGCGGCGCGGTCGTCGGTCAGATGTTGCCCGAGTCAGGCTGGCAAAGGACCGGTCGTCTCACGTTTGCAGGTGCGAAGTTTCGTCGAGAGAAACAGATTGATCATCACTGCCAGGAGAACGAACGGCAAAACCATCAGCGCGCCGGCCTGTCGGCGCTTTGTGCTGCGTGTAAAATGTCCAAGTTAGTCTTCCGCGAAAATCTGCGACAGTTGCAGGGAATCTTTGTAGCGTTTGGTCAGCACGCGCATGCGCGTGACCACTGACCGGCTGACATTGAACAGGAACGGCAGCGCCACGTCCGGCGCCTCCTTTTTCATTCGTTCAAAGGCCTGCGCGGTGATTTTCAGCAGCAGGCTCTGCTCGTTGGCCACCACGTCCGCCGAGCGCGGCCCTTGGTCCAGCAGCGATATTTCGCCGAAGAAATCGCCGGCATACAAGGTGTTGAGAATGGATTCCTTGCCGTCCACCAGGATGCGCGCGCGCACTTCGCCTTCCAGCACCAGATACATGGCGTCGCCATGCGATCCTTTGCGCACGACCAGGCCCGAGCTCTCAATGGGCAGCAGCTCGATGAACTCGATAAACCGTTCGAGCTGGCTCACGTCCATCTGGGCCAGGATTTTAATCCGGCGCAGGACCTCCGGCGTCACCCCCATCTCGCGCGCCCGCAGGACGACTTCGGGTTTGGCTTTCCGATGCGACCCGAAGAACAGGTTCAATTGGGGCAGGTCCGCCGCCCGCACCCAGTTCTCCCCGGGTTCGATGAATACCCAGGTGCCGGGCGTCACGCGTTTGGCTTTCACCCATTCGGCCAAGGCGGGCAAATTGACCGGGCCGTGAATGACGTCATCGGCGCCCCAGATGCGATAAGCAGGTTCTGCGCTGTTGGTTTTCATACGGACTGTTGGGAATTTGCTTTTGTCACGCTGCGCGCGGTGCGGAGAATTGGGTCTCGAAGTTCATGCCGTTGATTATCTCTCGCCACAGAGCGGCGGCAAGGCGCGAATTCGCACGAGCAGCGGCAGTTTTCAAGTGGTGCGGCAGGCCGCGCCATACCCCAAGGCGCCGCAGAACCTTTCAATTACCTCCCGGCCATCATTTCGCGACCTGCGCGCTGCCGATGATTTCGCTCACGCCCCGGATGCCGCCCATGCCGATGATCGGAATCTTCACCGCCTTGGCCGCTTCCCAGACCAGCTAACTCGCGGCCGGCTTGAAGCCCGGGCTGGTCGGACAGCCGGTGACGTTCACCAGCTCTGGCCACGATGGCGGTCACTGCTGTTGGCGGCGGAGTTTCTTCAGGTTTTTCGCAGCCTTCGTGGAGCCGTCGGGGCCGGCGACCGGAGCGGTGGGATGCTGATCGAGAATCGCCTGCAGTTTCGTTCGGGCAGCGACGGCCTCCGGTGAAGCGGTTTCCTTGGCAACGAGAATCTCCTTGAAAGGCGCCTCGCGCAGGTCGAAAAGCCCGTCCCGATTGGTGAGCTTGTAACGGGCGTCGCGGACGTAGGACCTGCCGTTAAGTTCGACATAGATCCATTCGCGCGGGGCGCCTTTTTCGCCCTTGATCTGCGGGGCGAAGCTGTGGCTGTCGAGGGTGACGCCTTCGGGCAGCTTCGCGCCGCCGAGTTCGGCGAAGGTCGCGAAGAAGTCGCTGAAGTCGGTGAGGTCGTGGTTGACCTTGGCGGCGGGGGTCGTGCCGGGCCAGTTGACGATGAGCGGGACGCGGCTGCCACCTTCGAGCATCGTGCCTTTCATGCCGCTGATGGGCTTGCCGTTCACGGTCGCGGCCTCGACGCCGAAGCGCGCCGTGCCGTTGTCGCCGGTGAAGAGGACAACGGTTTTCTCGCGGAGGTGGAGGCGGTCGAGTTCGGCGACGAGTTTGCCGACGAGTTTGTCCATGTAGGCAATGTTGTCGGCGTAAAGCTGGGCCTTGTCGGCGCCGGGTTTGCTGTCCGGCGTGCGGACGATGGGGCCGTGGAGGTGGGACATGGGGTAGTAGAGGAAGAAGGGCTGGTCCTTGTGGCGCGTGATGAAGTCCACGATGAACTGGTGCATGAGGTCGGGCAGGTACTGGCCTTCCGGCAGGTCTTTTGACGCGCCGTTCAGGGTGTAAGTCTTCGTCTGCTCCTGCCAATATCGGCCGCTGCCTTTGAAGACGAGGTATTCGTCGAAGCCCCATTCGCCGGGGCCGAGGCACATCTGCCCCCATTTGCCCGCGCTCGCCGTCACGTAGCCGGCCCGCTTCATCACGGTCGGGATCATGATTTCGCGCTTCGGGTCAATGGCATTGTGGCTGTTGTTGTTGATCAGGCCGGTGCGGAACGGATAGCGGCCCGTGAGGGTCTGGCAACGCGACGGTCCGCACAGCGGCGTGGCATAGCAGTACTCAAAACGGGTGCCGCCTGTGGCCAGCGCGTCAAGGTGCGGGGTCTTGAACGGCCCGCCCGTGCAGTGAACGTCGCCCAGCCCGACGTCATCCGAGAAAATCAGAATGATGTTTGGCTTCGAGGGTGTTGGCGCGGCCAGCAAACTGGTCGTCGCCGTGCCAATCAATGCCACCATCGTGAAGAGCGTTTTCATGATGCACGATCAGACGGGCGGATGAAATGGCAGGTTACAGTTCTTCCGGCGGGAAGTGCCGCGCCCAAGCCGGACAGCCGGGCAACGCCAGGACAGGAACGGCAACTGGTATCACTTCCCCGCCTCCACGCCGCCGACAATCTCGCACACGTTCTGAATGCCGCGCCGCTGCATGAACTCGCGGAGGCCAGCGATCACCTGCAAGGCCGTCTGGGCTTCGTAGAAATTGGCCGTGCCTACCGCTACGGCCGTCGCGCCGGCCATCATGAACTCGATCGCGTCTGCACGAACCGGAGCTTGCAATGCCAAGCCGCTTGGCACAAGCTAACAACATGCGAAACGCCATTTCGATTCACTACGCCCGGATAGGCCGGCGAGGCGGGCTGGCTTCAACACCTGCGAAGCGGGCCGCAGCCCGGCGAAACGCTCTCAAACGTTGGGGCCAAAAGCCGCAAGCGGCCGTGCTGCCGATCGAGGCCTTGCGCGACGGCGTCTGGTATCGCGGGCAGGGACGCAACGCGGCGTTGGGTTTGTGGGATGCCCACGCCCGGTGTTTTTGGACAATCGCCGTGAACGATTTCGCCGATCCCGCCACGTTCCCCGCCAATCCCCACCGGCAGGTGCGGTTGAAGCGCGAAGACTACTTCTTCGAGGCGCGCGGAACCTTCAAGCCGACGATCCCTTTGGGGTAGGAGTCGCCGGTGTTCACCAATAAGCAACAGATTCAAGCAGCTCTGTCCCGCACCGGCCGGCGGCTGGCTTTGATGGATGCCGGGGAATTCGCGCTGTTGGTGTGCGGTGGTTCCGCGTTGACTCTGGCGGGACTTGTGCCGCGGCCAACGCGTGACGTGGACGTGCTCGGTTTGGTCAAAGGCACCAACGTGCCGACAGTTGCTGCGGAACACCTGCCGGAAGAAGTCGCACGGGCGGCAGCACGGGTCGCGAGGGATTTGGGCCTGCCGGCCGACTGGCTGAATGACGCCGCGTTGGAGGTGCAGCGGTTGGGACTGCCTCTGGGCATCCTCGAGCGGGCACACCGGTTGGAATTCGGCCCGTGTCTGACGGTGTTCGTCATCGGGCGGCAGGACCAGGTCGCGCTCAAGCTGTATGCGGCGATTGACCGCGTGAAAGGCCAGCGCCATTTGAAGGACTTGGAAGCGATAAAGCCCACGAAGGCAGAAATGGAATTTGCCGTCCACTGGCTGCTGGACCGCAAGACATCTCCGCAATTCCGTAACGCGGTGCGATCCGTCGTGGAAGCGTTGGGTTTTTCGCTGGGCACTTTGAAGAGAGTGGAACCGCTCCGCGTGCGTTCAAGCCCGAAGACTGGTAAGCGTAATCAAGCCGGCACCTGAACGCTGCCGACGATCTCGCGCACGTCCTGGATGCCGTGCCGCTGCATAAACTCGTGGATGCCGGCGATCACCTGCAACGCCGTCTGGGCTTCGTAGAAATTTGCCGTGCCCACCGCTACGTCCAGTCGTGTCGCCCAGTTCATCGAACTGTGGGATGCAAGCTCACCGATGACCGAGTTCACGCCTCCACCAATTCAATCTTGAGGTTCTTACCCAGCGCGCGTGCAACCCGCTCCAGGGTGGAAAGCCGCACGTCTTCTGCATGGTTTTCGAGGCGTGAGATGGCGGATTTCTTTGTCCGGGTGCGGCGGGCCAGGGCTTCCTGAGTGATGCCGGCCTGTTCGCGCGCCTGCCGCAGCAGCACGCCCACTTTGAACTCCTGGTAGCCAGGCTCGAAGTTCTCGGCAAACTGCGCGTCGGCGCGTTTGCGCCGCTCAATGTATTTGGTCAGGTCGTCTTTCATCGTCTTGCCTTTCGGTTCAAATAATCGTGTTTGCGCTGCACGGCGAGTTCGATCTCTCGGACGGGTGTCTTCTGAGTCTTCTTCGCAAATCCGTTGGTCAGGATAATAAGCCTGCCAGTGTCCCAGAAGCCCAGTAGTCGGAAAGCGTCGCCGCCGAACTCAGCCCGGACTTCCCAAATGCCTTCCGCGCCTTCCAGTTTCTTGAGATATTGCTGGGGCACGGTGGGCAATTCCTGCGCCAACCGGAGCACCCACAGAATCTTCTAAGCCTGTTTCGGGCCGAGACCGTCAAGAAATTCCTCCGCTGGGCACTCGCCGCCTGCGGTGCGGTAAAACTGAATTTCTCGCATCGCCAGCAGGTTGGCACATTCGTGAACCAGCCGTCAACACTGAGGCGCGGCAAGGTTCAGGAAGTGTTTCCCCCACCTGCACGCTCCCGATGATCTCGCGCACGTCCTGAATGCCCTCGCGCTGCATGAATTCGCAGATGCCGGCGATCACGTTCAACGCCGTCTGCGGCTCTCAGAAATTTGCCGTGCCCACCGCCACCGCCGTCGCGCCCGCCATCATGAACTCAATGGCGTCCGCCGCCACCCGGGCCGCTGTCGCGCTCTTGACAAAGACCTTGAGTTGAGCGCATTCACAAACTCCAGTTCGTGCAGTGGCGTGTAGCAGACCGGCTGGCCCTGGATGCGCGCAATGACCCGGGCGCTGTCTGCCTCAGGGTAATAAAGTTTGACGAAACAGCCCGCGGCTAGATAGGTCACGACTCGCCTCCCCGTCCTTCCGTGACCACGGCGCTCAGCGGCTTGCCTGGCGGCTGCTCGCCCCAGATGTTCCGGGCGCGTGACAGAAAATCCGGTTGCGGCACGCGCGCGGACGTGGCGGGCACGACTTTGGCGACGACCTTGTCCTGCTGCGTCACTTCCACTTCCTCGCCCGCCACCACCCACCGCGAGATTTCCGGCCACTGCTGCGGCACCTGTTGAATGCCGCTGTTTTCATGCTTTCAAGATGACGCGCCGCGCTTTCCGGCGCAAGATGACAGTTTGCAGCGTCAACTTGCGGATTTGGACGGACAAGTTCACAAATGCACCTTCTGTTCTTCACCGGGGGCGCTTTTGAATCCGTGATTCAGAAACCGCTGCGCAAAGCTCGGAGCGCGGACCGCCGAGTCCGCGGGTTCACAACCGGTCGGCAATTCTGTCCGTTTCGCCAGAACGTGTTTTTGCGCGGACATGGCTGTCCGCGCTCCTTTAGCTTCAAACCACGGGGCCTTCATTTTGTCTCCTCCCACGCAATCTGGCGCGCATCGAAGACCGGGCCTTCGGTGCAGGTGCGCTGGTATTCGCATCCGTTGCCTGTCTTGATTGGAATCACACACGTCAGGCAGACGCTGACACCGCAACAGATGTGTTCGTCCGTCGAGACCTCCGCCGGCACGTTGAATTCCTCGGCGATCTTGCCGACGGCCTTGAGCATCGGCGTCGGGCCGCACGCAAAAAGTTTTCGCCCCACTGTGCCGCGTTCCCCAATTTCGGTACATGCTCAAAAGAAAAAGGCGTGGGACTCCGCCAGTCCCACGCCCGACTGGAACCCTTTAGTTTAATAGTGCCGGTCGTAGCCGCCCCGCCCACCACTGCGTCCCCCGCCGCCACCCCGTCCGCCGCGGAAACCGCCGCCGGAGCGTTCCTCGCGCGGCCGGGCGACGTTGACCGTCAGGGCGCGGCCTTTGAACTCCTGCCCGTTGAGCGCCTGGATGGCGGCTTGGGCCGCCTCATCAGTGGCCATGGTGACGAAGGCGAATCCGCGCGATTGGCGCGTGAACTTGTCGAGCACCAGGTTGGCTTCGGTCACAGCGCCGTGCTGCGCGAACAGGTCCTGGAGGTCGTTCTCGGTGGCGTCGGGGGCCAAGCCGCCGACATACAGTTTATTTTGCATGATGATTTGTGCGCAGAGTGATTGCGTTTCTCGCAGACCGTTCCCGACCGTCGGGTTTCAAATCATCACTGAAAAACAACTTCACTTGAAGATTCACCGTGTCCTGAAAGCGCTAACAACTCTGACAAGCCTCAGATAATCGCCGCAATTCTTGGAAAAGCAAGCGAATCTCGGCATTATTTCACCGCGCGGGCGCATCTCAGTTGTTGGGCATGGCATTTTCAGCACGTCAGAGCGAATGAGAATAGCCCACCGATTCATCGGTGGGGACAAGACTGCCGTCCCTGACGGGACTTGCTCGCGTCCGGCCCCGGCCCCAGCGTTGAAACGCTGGGCTATTCTCTAGCATCTCCCGGGGACGGGTTCGACCGTCCTTGGCCGCTTGTACAAAAAGTGAGGTGCATCCTTGGCGTGAACGTCCTTCGATTTTTAGCCATGCGCCAGGCAATGAAAGAATGGCAGTCATCAGTTCCCGCGCTTTTCCGACGGCTGCCAATCCAGCACGCGCAATTGCAGCGTCCGCCGACCGTTAAACTCATTAACCAACGGCGTGAAGGCGAGGTCGAATTTCCCGGTGGGCAATGATTCGTTGCCCGCGCCCCACCAGACGGCTTCGTGAGCGGCAGTGCCGTCCCTGACCCACATCTTGACGTGTTGCCGTTCGGCGCCGATGCGCTGCAACGGTCGCTGATGCGAAAGCCCCCGCGCCGCGAGCCGCACCGCCGGATTGCCCTGGCCAAATGGCTTTAACTGCTCGAGTTCCGGCACTCGCTCCACGCTGAGGTCGCGCAGGGCCACTTCCGCGTCGAGGCGCAACGTGGGTTGAAGTTGTTCGGGCCGGAGTGCGCGCCGGGCCAATTCGTTGAGCCGCGTGCGGAACGCTTCCAGGTTTTCGGGGCGAATGGTCAGGCCCGCGGCCAGGGCATGACCGCCGTGCCGCACCAGCAGGTCGTCACATTCGCGCAGGGCGGCAGCCAAGTCGAAACCTTCGATGCTGCGGCCCGACCCGCGCCAAAACTCGCCGCCGCCGCCCAGGATGATCGTGGGCCGATAGAATTGTTGGAGCACCCGCGAGGCGACGATGCCCACCACGCCGATGTGCCAGAGCATCTGGCCCTCGACGATCACAAAATCGGTTTGGGGATTGAACCGGGCCTGCACCGCGCCGATGACTTGCTCGGCAATGCTGCGCTCGATTTTCTGGCGCTCGCGGTTGCGCGCGTCGAGGCTGCGGGCGAGCGGTTCGGCGGCGGCCACGTCCGGTGCCAGCAGCAGGCGCAACGCCTCCTCAGCGGTCTCCAGCCGGCCCGCGGCGTTGAGGCGCGGCGCAAGTTGGAATCCCACCTCGTATGTGCCGATGGGCTCCGGCGACTGAGCTACTTCCTTCAACGCGACAAGTCCGGGGCGCTGCGTGGCGTTCAGGCGTTCGAGACCGGCAGAGACCAGAATGCGATTCTCGCCGGTCAGCGGGACGATGTCGGCGATGGTGCCCAGCGCAACCAGATCGAGCAACAGGCGCACGTCAAGCTGCTCGGCGGCGGGCAAACCCATTTCACGACCGCGTTTCGCCAGCGCATGGGCGAGCTTGAAGGCGAGGCCGACGGAGCAGAGTTCGGTAAAGCGACTGTTCGGAGTCCCGCCTTTAGGCGGCTCATCCTCAGAAACGGAACCGTCCCGCGCGGTGCGGGACGGCACTCCAAACGATGGGACTCCAAGCTGCGGATTCACCAGCGCCGTCGCAGCCGGCGCGGGCGAAGAAACCTGGTGGTGATCGAGGACGACGACGTCCACGCCGCGCGCGCGCAGCCAAGCGATGGTTTGGACTGCGGTCGAGCCGCAATCCACGGCCAACAGGAGTTTGGCGGGGAATTTCTTCACGCAATTCTCCACCGCGTCCTGGCTCAAGCCGTAACCTTCGTCGAGGCGATGCGGCAGATAAAAATCCGCCGCCAGACCCAGCCGGTTCAGGACTTCGATGAGCAGCGCCGTGGAGGCGACACCATCCACGTCGTAATCCCCAAAGATCACCAACCGCTCCCGCCGTTCTCGGGCTTGGAACAGGCGCTCGACGGCGGCGTTCATGTTCGGGAGCAGGAACGGATCGGCCAGTTGCTTCAGCCGTGGCTGGAGGAAGTTTTTGATTGCGGACGGTTCGCTGAGGCCGCGGTTCAGCAAGCATTGCGCGAGGAGCGGCGAGAGTTTCATCCCGCAGTCGCGGGACAACTCTCCAATGAGCAGCGGCTGCGGGGGCGCAACTGACCAGCGGTATTTCATTGCAGGGAGCGGAGCAGCTCGACAAAGGTGTGCATCCACTTGACCAGGTGGTTGCCGATCAAATCGGCCCAGAAACCGAAGTAAACCACAGTGGCGAGCGCCACGACGTATCCCAGCCAAATGGTCAGACCGTCCTCCTCCATCATGCTCACGGCGATGAGGATGATGGCGTAGCTGGGAAACGAGTTGGTGAAGAAGAAAGGCGGCGACGGCAGCGGCAGCGCCAGCAGCAACGCCAGGAAAGCGATGAGGAGGGCGTTGCCGAAGCGGGCGGCCGGCCAGGTCAGCCATTGCGTGCGGCGCGGGCGCACGAGTTTCTCCAAGAAACGCAGCAATTTCGCGCTGCCGGCGACGACGCGCTGCTGCATTCCCAGCGGCAGCAGCCGTTCGCCGAGTGACTTTGGCAGGCGCGGCGGTTTGCCCCAGGCCAGACGCAGGGCCAGGACCATGATCACCGTGCCCATCACCGTGCTCAGACCCGGAATCGAGAAGGGAATTACGAACGGCAGGCACAGAATGACCATTACCAGGTAAAGACCGCGCCCTTCGGTCCGCTCCAGCAGGCGGTTCAAAGTCAGACGCGCTTGCGAGGAATCTTCTTCGAGCAGTCGGACCAGGTTTTGCGACAGTGGTTGATGCATGAGCTTGGCGCGCGACGCCGCGCGTCCGGCAGACAAATTGGCCGATGCCGCGCGCAGCGTCAACCGAGCCGGTGGGTTTTGTGCGTCGCCAGTCTCTTCTCGCGCTGCGCGGCAGTGACCGACAGCGCGATCGAGGTCAGGATGATCACCGCCACGACCAACAGCGAAATGGCGGTCGGGATATTCATCTGAAACCACTTCGCCGGGTGGCCGTGCGGGTCGAGCAGCATCTTGCCGCCGATGAAAACCAGGACCAGCGACAGGCCGACTTTCAAATAGCGGCAATACTCGATGGCCCCGGCCAGCACAAAGTAAAGCGACCGCAGGCCAAGGATGGCAAAAACGTTCGAGGTGAAAACGATGAAGGGCTTGGTCGTCACGGCGAATATGGCGGGGATCGAATCCACTGCGAAGACCAGATCGGTCGTTTCCACCATCAACAACACGAGCGCCAGCGGCGTCAGCGCCAACTTCCCATCGAGCCGGCTGGTGAATTTTTGGCCGTCAAAACCGCGCGAGACGCGGCAGAGCCGGCGCGCCAGCCGGAGGACGATGTTTTTCCCCGGATGGACTTCTTCGTCGGTAATAAAAAGCATCTTGATCCCCGTGAAGAACAGGAAGAGGCCGAAGACGTAAAGCATCCAGTCGAACCGCTGCACCAAGGCCGCGCCCATGGCGATCATGACGCCGCGCATGACCAGTGCGCCGAGGATGCCCCAAAACAGCACGCGATGCTGGTAGGCCGCCGGGACGCGAAAATAGGCGAAGATCAGCGCCATCACGAACACGTTGTCCATCGAAAGCGACAGTTCGATGATGTAGCCGGTGATAAACTCGACGGTCTCCTGTTTGGTCCAACCGGTCACCGCGGCAGGTGCCAGGAACAAGCCAAAGCAGAACGACAACGTCACCCACACGGCCGTCCAGCCCAAGGCTTCCTTGAATCTGACGACGTGGGCGCGGCGGTGAAACACGCCCAGGTCCAGCGCCAGGAAAAAGAGCACACACAGGATGAACCCGGCCCAATGCCAGAGGGTGATTTCAATCAGGCCAAACATGCTCCGGCGGCCCGCTCAGGCTTTCGCGGGGGCGGCAGCAGTGGATTGGATGGCCACCTGGGAGCCGAGGGCCGGACGCTGTCCCCTGTGCCACCAGAGCACCAGCGCGCTGGAAATGTAAATGCTGGAGTAGGTGCCGGTGAGGATGCCGACCAGGAACGTAAAGGCGAAATCGTTGACCACACCGCCGCCGAAGATGTAGAGCGACAGCGTGGCGAGGAACACGGTGCCCGAGGTGATGATCGTGCGGCTCAAGGTCTGGTTGAGCGCCTGGTTCATTACTTCCCTGAAGGTGCCCTTCACGCCGAGCTTCAGGTCTTCACGGATCCGGTCGAAGATGACGATGGTGTCGTTAATCGAGAAACCGACGATCGTCAGGATCGCAGCGACGATCGGCGCATTCAGCTCGCGGCCGGTAAGGAAGAACCAGCCCAACGTCATCAGGATGTCGTGTACCAGACCCACGACCGCTCCCACGGCGAAGGAGAATTCATATCGGAACGCGACGTAAACCAGAATGCCGAACATGGCCAGCAGCAACGACAAGACGGCGGTCTTCATGATTTCCTGGCCCACGATGGGGCCGACCTGGTCCACGGACAACTGCTTGAACTTGTGTTGCGGCAGCTTCTCCTGCATTGCTTTGTAAACCATCTCCGCCGAGCCTTCCTTCCCCTCGGTAAAGGGCGTGACAATCCGCAGTGTTTCGGTGCCGGTGGAAATGTCTTTTTGAACCAGCGGGGCGACATCGCCGAGTTTCAAGTCGGCAATCGTCTGGCGGACATTTGCCAGCAGCTCGTCCTTCTTCGCCTTGTCCGGAATCTGCTCGAAGGCATAGATCTGCTGGACGCCGCCGGCGAAATCGGGGCCGAGCATCTTGTGTCCGCGGACGAAGATGCCGTAGCTGTTGCCGACCACGATGAGCGTCCACGAGGCGATGAACGCCATCACGGCCCACCTCATGAAGTCGATTTTTCCGCCGCGAACGATATGCAGCATGGGCATGGCCTTGAGGAGGTCTTTAGCCAGCAGCCAGTCGAAGATGAGTCGCGTGACCACCAGCGCCGTGAACATGCTCGCGCTCACGCCAATCGTCAGCGCCACGCCGAAACCTTTGACCGGGCCCGTGCCCATGAAGATGAGGATCACCGAAGAAATGAGCGTGGTGAGGTTCGAGTCGAAGATCGTCCCGAAGGCCTTGCTGTAGCCCGCCGCCAGCGCGCCGCGCATGGATTTGCCGGCCGCCAGTTCCTCGCGGATGCGCTCGAAGATGAGCACGTTGGCGTCCACCGCCATGCCGATTGTCAGCACCACACCGGCGATGCCCGGCAGCGTGAACGTCGTGCGGATGTAACACATGACGCCGAGGAGGATAACGATGTTGAGCATGAGCGCCGCGTTGGCCACCAAACCGGCGAACAGGTAGTAAACCAACATGAACGCCGCCACGGCGACCGTGCCGATGATGGCAGCCTTAATGGCGCTCTTGATGGTGTCCTTGCCCAGCGACGGGTCCACCTCGCGCGATTCGATGATCTTGACGGGCGCTTGCAGTGGGTTTTCCAGCACGTTCGCCAGTTCTTGGGCCTCCTTCAGGTCGAAATTGCCTTCGACAACGCCGCTCCCGCCGAGGATGGCGGTCTTTATTACCGGAGCTGAGTAAAGCACGCCGTCCAGAACGATGGCTAGTTGACGCCCGACATTGGCCTCGGTCAGGTCGCCGAAGATTTTGGCCCCTTCCGAGTTCAGGTTAAACGCGATCTCCGGCTGGTTGCTCACCTGCTGCCGGGTCACGAACGCGTTCCGAACGTATTTACCAGTCAGGCTCGGTTTCTTTCTGACCACATAAGGAATGACCTGCTTTCGGCCATCGCGCCCGATCCGCTCCTCCTTCAGAATTTCATAGCCCGGCTCAGCAATCCCTTGCTCGATCAACTCCCCGCTTCGCTCATGCACGAGGCGGAACTCGAGAAAGGCCGCCTTCTGGATTTGCCGCATGGCGCTTTCCTTGTCGGCTTCCGACAAGCCGGGCAGTTGAATCAGAATACGGTTGGCGCCCGCCGGCTGGATGATCGGTTCGGCCACGCCGAATTTGTCCACGCGCTTGCGCAGCACTTCGACGGCTTGCGAAAGGGCGGCTTCCTTCTTGAAATCCGCGACGGCGGCGTTGGTGTCGGTCGTGGCCAGCGTGCTGGTGTCCATGGCCACGACGAACGACGTGCCGCCCTGGAGATCGAGACCCAGCTTGATTCTTCCGGCGCCCTCGCGCTGCAACCGGTTCACGATGTAGCGGTTCGGGTCTGTCTCCGCCTTCGCCTCGGGGAAGAACGGAAAGTAGCGCTGGATGTCGTTGGTGCCGATGGCTTCCACGAGGTTGGCGAAGGCACGGTCGGGGTTCTTCGCCTGCAATTCCTTCAGGCGTTGAACAATGTTCGCGTAATCGGCGTCCCGCTTGACTGCCCGGCGCTGAAATTCGACGGTTACGGGCGTGCCTCTCGGCGGATAAAGCTCGTAAAGCGACCAGACGACCACTAGGACGACAAAAAGGAACTTCCAAAGATTGTTTCGGCTCATGGCTGGGATCAGGATTCGCTGGATTCGCCGCTGCGTTCGGTCACCTCCGAGACGGCTGATTTAATGACTTCAAGCTTGGTGTCGGCGGAACGGAGGTTAACCGTCCGCTCCTTGACCGTAATCACCACGCCCACAACGCCGCCGGAGGTCACGACTTTATCGCCCGGCTTGAGCGTTTTCAGCAGGTTTGCGTGCTGCTTGGCTTTTTTTTGCTGGGGACGAATTAACGCCACATAAAACACCACCAGCAGCAACGCGAACGGGAAAAACTGGATGTACCAAGGGGCTGGGGATTGCTGGCCACCGGAGGGCGACGGAGCCAAGGCCAGCACCACGCTTAAAGTATTCAAGTGCATAAATGTCTTCGCCAAGAGGCGGTAAATCTAAAGACGCGACCGCGTTTGGCAAGCTGTTAGATGCGGTTGCGTGATTGGAACTGCCGGGCAATCGCCGAATGGCAGGAGCGCGGACAGCTTTGTCCGCCAGCTTCGCACTGGCTGCGTGCTCTGGCGGACATGGCTGTCCGCGCTCCCGCTGTGAGACAGACTTGGCTAGAACTGGTTTCATAAGTCTCAGGTTGGTGGGGCGAGCGTACTCGCGAGCCGAAAAAGACCCGGCTGCTGGGCGGTCTGCGGCGCGTCAGGAGCCTCGCCCCACCTTAGGAAACCAGTTCTAAACTCCCCTTTCCCCAGCCTTGCCAAGCCGCCGTTCGCCACCTACCTTGGGCTAGTGCCGACGCACATGCTGATATGAAAAGACGTTTGATTTACGGACTGGTGGTCATCGTCCTGGGCGTCAATCTGGTGATTGGCGCGCGCGTTTACCTGAATGCCGCGCAAGCTGCCGAAAAAGACTCCGCTTACCCGAGCCTCGAACTGTTCTCTCTCGTGCTCGAAAAGGTGCGCAAGGATTACGTGGACGGGGACAAGCTCACTTACAAGGAGTTGGTCCGCGGCGCGCTCAAGGGCATGGTCAACACCCTCGACCCGCACAGCGAGTTCATGGAGGCCGCCGAATACAAGGAACTTCAGGACGATACGCAGGGCAGCTTCGGCGGGTTGGGCATTCACATTTCCATCCGGGATAACTTCGTCACCGTCGTGGCGCCCATGGAAGACACGCCCGGATTCAAGGCCGGGATTCTGACCGGCGACCGCATCGTCAAGATTGACGGCAAAAGCACGGAGAAGATGTCGTTGCCGGAGGCGGTGAAAAACCTGCGGGGCGAACCCGGCACGGAGGTCTCGCTCACCATTCAACGTCCGTCCACCGGGATGGTCAAAGACCTGAAGTTGAAACGGGCCGTGATCAACATTGACTTGGTCAAGGACATCAACGGGAAAAAGGAATTCCCGCTCGGCGAGAACAAGATCGGTT
>Ga0315289_10003564_pt1 | contig 23506 bp, 16 predicted proteins | sample YL17G11_40_MG_FD_203452 | JGI IMG/M metagenome (GOLD analysis project Ga0315289, IMG submission 203452) | Sediment microbial communities from Yellowstone Lake, YNP, Wyoming, USA - YL17G11_40 | ecosystem: Environmental > Aquatic > Freshwater > Lake > Sediment | place: USA: Wyoming | collected...
TCCGGCTCTGAATCTCACCCAGGCCGCTCAGTACGATGGCACACTTTCTGCAGTTCTGGAAGAGCTTCAGCGCGATCGTATCTTCCAGAAATAGGGCTGTCAGGGGCGAAATGCTATGAGCTTTACAGTCCATCGGTTCTCAGACGTAAAAGACAAAGAAGCGCTGCTGGCGCTCTGGAATAGCAACCACAAAGAACACCTGGGCAGAGCTTATGAGTGGGCCTACGAGAACAATCCTGCGGGGAAAGCCATGGGCTTCCTGGCCAGGAGCGATGAGGACCACGCCTGTATCGGGTGCTCCGCTGCTTACCCCAGGAGATTCTCCTTTCTGGACACATCCCTACGCGGGCTGATTGCCAGGGACTTCCTGGTCGATGAGAAACACCGAATCCTTGGGCCCGCCTTAGCCCTGATGAGGGAACTGACCTCCGCGGTCGAGGAAAAGGGGGTTGATTTCATCTATGCCTACCCAAATGCGAAAGCGGAACCGGTCATGAAAAGAGCCGGCTTCACGTGTTTGGGATCCTGGACGAAGATGGTAAAGCCCATGGGAATCACGCGCCGCCTGCGCAACCGACGTATTCCCTGGCGTCTGGCTAGAGTGATTTCCCGGGTCTGCGCCACGGCCCTACGCTTGCGCGATACTGAGACGTGGTTCCGGTCTCGCGGGGGATTCATCTTTGAGGAGATCACCACGTTCGACGAACGCCTTGATACACTCTGGAAAGAATCGAAATCACGATTCCAGGTGATGGGAGAACGCACCTCAGAGCACTGCACCTGGAAATTCCTGAAGTGTCCCAGCACGCAATTCACGGTTTTCGCCATGTTCAGTCCGGACAGAGCTGTCCTGAAGGGATATATCGCCAGTTGCATCGACGAAAACGCCGTGGATATCAGAGACTTTGTACTCCCCAGGGACGAGAAGGCTACCCGCATTCTCTTAGCTCATTTCCTGCGACATGTCAGGAAGATGTCCCCTGACTCCGTTGTAGTGGCGTTTCTGGAAAACGAGGGGCTCCGGAATCTCTTCAGGCGGTATGGCTTCCGAGAAAGACCGGCCAAGAGGAGAGTGTACTGTTGTTTCAGTAGGAACACGCTGAAGAGCTTTCCCGGTTTGAAAGAGGCCAGGAATTGGTTGCTACTAGGTAGTGATGTGCATTACTGACCCAGATCGGCCCCCCCTCTTGGCCATCAGGTTTCCCTATCCCCATGTCGGGCCGTCAACGTTTGACTGCCGGCGACGATCTTGTCTGCTGCCCCAGGCGAGACGATGAGCAATGATTTGGCCGCCTTGTGCTCTCCTAGCCCGTTGGGATATCCGCCGTCAGCGTCACCGTTTGGGCGCAAGCAGCGTACTTCCGCCCGGGATTTCCTGGCATGGGAGCTTCCCCCTCGGAAGTAGTTGGCCAAGCATCACCCTAACCGATCTCCTTGTGGCGAATGCCGGCCATTTGCCAACCATCTACCCGGGTTCTCCCAGGATGCTTGGCGAAAGGCGGCAGTGACTGCCTCGCTCCGGCCAGGGGATGTGGCGTCGCCCCAGACGGAATGCAGGAACGAGTGATACGAACGAGAAGCGGAGCATGCTTGAGACCGCCTGTGGTCTGCGGACGTACGTAGTTCCCGCTATAGACGCAGGGGGCTCAATTGATATGATGTACGTCACGATAAGGAGTATACGGGCAGGAAGCCAATCCCGATTAAAGATTCAGTGGGAGCAATCCGTTGTATAGTATGGCGGCGCGAATTGTGCGGCCGCAGATCATTGAGTCTGGTGGAACAAGGAAAGGGTGAGTCAGAATATGAACGTGCAACGGGAAATACAAAGCTACATCGTGGACAATATCCTGTTCGGCGAGGATGGGAGACTGACGGAAGATACGTCGTTCCAGCGCAGCGGGATCCTCGATTCGACGGGATTTCTCGGACTCATCACTTTTGCCGAAGAGAAATTCGGCATTAAAATCGCTGATGATGAGGTGGTCCCGGAGAACTTCGACACGCTCAGGAAGGTATCCGCGTTCGTCGAGCGAAAGATGAATGAGGTGAAAGCCACTTCCTAAATGGTCCGGGGCGCGGCGGAACCGCCCGGTCTCCTTTCGAAGGCGCGCTATGTGTGGCATCGTAGGTGTTTGTGAACTCCAAGGCGGGCAGAATGTAAGTCCGCACGAGCTGCAGCGGATGATGGCGCCGGCTCGGCACCGCGGCCCGGATGAGGCAGGGATCTACCTGGACGATGGCGTGGGGCTGGGCCACCTGCGGCTGAGCATCATCGATCTGCAGTCCGGCTGTCAGCCCATCCACAACGAAGAGGAGACCCTCTGGATCGTCTACAACGGCGAGGTCTTCAACTACGTCGAGCTCCGGCAAGAGCTGCAGGAGCAGGGTCACCGCTTCTACACGACCTCCGACACCGAGGTCATTCTCCATCTGTATGAACGGGAGGGCCCCCGGTGCGTGGAGCGGATGAACGGCCAATTCGCGTTCGCGATCTGGGATCGTGTGAACCGCGAGTTGTTCGTGGCGCGCGATCGCGTGGGGATTCGCCCGGTGCACTACGCCATCCACGAGGGCCGGTTGCTGTTCGCTTCGGAGATCAAATCTCTGTTCACGCTGCCGGGGTTGCGCCGGGAACTGGACCCGGTGTCGCTAGATCAGATCTTCACGTTCTGGAGCGTCCTGCCCGGCCGCACGGCGTTTCGGGACATTCACGAGTTGCCGCCGGGACACTATCTGAAGGTTTCCCGCGGCATCGTCGACATCAAGAAATATTGGGAAATCCCGATCTATGACCGCCAAGAGCAGTTGCAGGAACCGGCGGAGACGATCGGCGAGCGCATTGCCGAGCTGCTCGTCGATGCCATTCGCATCCGTTTGCGCGCGGATGTGCCGATCGGCTGTTACGTCAGCGGCGGTCTGGACTCCTCGGGCGTGGCCGCCCTGGCGACCCGAAGACTCGGGGTGCATTGGAACACCTTTGGCATCCGGTTCGAGCAGGAGGCGTTTGACGAGGGAACCCATCAGGAAAGGATGGCATCCTTTCTGGGCTCGACCCATCGCCAGCTCTGGGCCACGCCGCAACGAATCGGAGAGGCCTTCGCCCAAACCCTGTGGCATTGCGAGACGCCGCTGCTGCGCACGGCGCCGGTGCCGCTGTACCTGTTGGCGCAGGTCGTCCGGGAATCCGGACTGAAAGTGGTGCTCACGGGCGAGGGGGCGGATGAGGTGTTCGGCGGATATGACATCTTCAAGGAGGCGAAGGTGCGACAGTTCTGGTCGCGTCAACCGGACTCCACCACGCGCACGCTCTTGCTGGGCCAATTGTACGGCGACATATTCCACAATCAGAACGCCAAGCGGTTCTTCCAGTCGTTCTTTGGACAGGGACTGGATCGCGCCCGCGATCCGCTGTTTTCCCACGCCCTACGATGGGGCAATACCAGTAAGACCAAGACCTTCTTCTCCAACGAGCTCAAGGCCGCCATCGGCGCCGCCGATCCGTACGAATCCCTGCGCCGGAGTCTGCCCGAACGGTATTCCCATCTGGACACGGTCGGCAAGGCCCAATACCTCGAAACGATGATCTTCCTGAGCCATTATCTGCTGTCCTCGCAGGGCGACCGGGTGGCGATGGCGCACTCTATCGAGATCCGGCTGCCGTTCCTGGACTATCGCGTGATTGATCTGTTGGCGCGAGTGCCGTCGAAGTGGAAGATCCTGGGGATGGACGAGAAGCACATTCTGAAAAAGATTCTGCGGCCGGTTCTGCCCGCGGAGATCGTGGCCCGGAGAAAGCAGCCGTACCGGGCACCCGTCGTCAACTGTTTGCTGGCCGGTACCAGTGGGGAATCCGCCCGGGAATTGCTGACCGACGACGCGGTCCGGCGCGCCGGCCTGTTCGATGCCGGTAAAGTCAGCAAGCTTCTGACTAAACTGCGAACCGTGGAGAATCCGAGCGAGATCGACAGCATGGCCTTGGCGGGCATCCTGTCCTCTCACATCATCCATCAGCAGTTCGTGGAGAATTTTCCCGCTCGCCCGCACGTGAGCATCCGTCCCGATCTGGTCGTCGACCAGCGTGCGGGGGTGAAGGCCGCCGTGTCGGCGTGAGCGGCCACGCACCTGCCGTGGCGAAGGCACAAGTGCAATAGAGGAAGTCCATGCAAGAGCGTTCGTGGATATCAGCAGCATCTCGAGGGACGCCATAATGGGTGGCAGCGTGATGGAATTCGATCCAATCCTGGTCCATGAGTGGCTCCGGCGGTCCGCCCGCAGAGCGCCTCAGAAGGAGGCCGTCCTCTGCGGCCAGGAGCGGTGGAGCTACCAGAAACTCGATGCGTCCTCGGACCGTTTCGCGGAGGCGCTCCTCGATCTGGGCCTGTGCCGGCAGGATCGCGTGGTCATTCTCACCGGCAACGGCATTGAGACCGTCGTCAGCCTCTACGGAACGCTCAAAGCGGGCGGCGTGTTCATCATCTGCGAAGCCAATACGAAGGCGCGGCGGCTCAGCTATATCCTCCGAAACTCCGCCGCGAAAGTCCTGGTGGCCTGGATCGACCAAGCCGCCATGATCCAGGAAGCGCTGGCGGAAAGCAACGCTGATCTCAAGATCGTCTGGGTGGGTGCTGCCGCCACGTCTCAGGCATGCCCACGCGTCCCCGCAATCACTTGGGATTCCGTGTTCGCACCGTTCTCCGGTAACGGCGACGGCGCGACGGACCGGCTGCCCCGCTGCCTCGACATCGATCTGGCTTGCCTGATTTACACGTCGGGCACTACCGGCAATCCCAAGGGGGTCATGTGCAGCCATCGCGATGTGGTGTCGGCGGCCAAGAGCATCATTCAGTATCTGAAAAATCGACCGGAAGACGTTATTCTCAACGCCCTGCCGCTGTCCTTTGGGTACGGACTCTATCAGGTGCTCATGTCCGCCATGTTCGGGGGAACCGTAGTCCTGGAGAGTTCTTTCCTGTACCCCCACCTCATGCTCCAACGCGTGGCCCAGGAGAAGGTCACGGGGCTGCCCCTGGTGCCGAGCATGGCCGCCCTGATGCTGCGGATCGAGAACATCGCCGCGTACGATTTTACCACGCTGCGGTATATGACCAGTGCGAGCGCCGCCCTGCCGGTGTCTCACCTGATGCGCCTGCGCCAGTTGGTCCCGCACGCGACGTTCTACAACATGTACGGCCTGACCGAATGCGTGCGGGTGTGTTTCCTGGCGGGCGAAGAGTTGGATCAGCGGCCGGCCTCCGTGGGCCGGCCCATGCCGAATTGTGAGGTGTCCCTGGTGGATGAGGACGGCAAAGAGGTGGAGCCGGGCGAGATCGGCGAGCTCATCATCCGGGGCTCGAACGTGATGCAGGGCTACTGGAACGATCCGGAGATGACCGCCCGGGTCTACCGGCCGGGTCCCTATCCGGCCTGGCGGTGGCTCCACTCCGGTGACTACTTCCGCCGGGATGAAGAAGGGTTGCTCCACTTCGTCGGCCGCAAGGACGACATGATCAAGACCCGCGGGGAACGGGTCAGTCCGAAGGAGGTGGAGGACACCATCTGTGAGCTGGAGGCCGTGGCGGAGGCCGCCGCGATCGGCGTGCCGGATGAGATCCTGGGCCAGGCGATCAAGGTGTTCGTCGTGGCGCGCGAGGGGGGACTGGATGAGAAAGCGGTCCTCAAACACTGCGCGAGCCGGCTCTCGCCCTTCATGGTGCCCAAGTACGTCGTGTTTGTTCCGGGAATACCGAAAACCGCGCACGGCAAGATCAGCAGACGCGAATTACAGGCCAGCGAGGAAAAATAATGGATGCAGAAACGCAAAAAAGGATCGTGTGGGAGGCTCTGAAGATCGACTGGGCGGCCGCGTCCCAACGGATCGAAGCCGCAATCCGGCGGCAGGTCGCCGAGACCCTGAAGAGACGGGGTGCGGTGGTGGCCTTGTCCGGCGGGATCGACAGCAGCGTGGTCGGGGCGCTGTGCGTTCGCGCCCTGGGGCCCGAACGGGTATTCGGATTGATGCTGCCGGAACGGGACTCCTCGCCGCAGACCCGGGCCTTGAGTCAGATGGTCGTGACCCATCTGGGCATCGAGGCCGAGCACCATGACATTACGGACCTTCTGACCGCGGCGGGCTGTTATCGCTATCGCGACGAGGCGATCCGCAGCGTCATTCCGGAGTACGAGCCGTCCTTCAAGTGCAAGATTGTCCTGCCTTCACTTTTGACGCAGGAGAGCCTGCGGGTCTTTTCCGTGGTCGTCCAGTCGCCCGACGGCCGGCAGACGAAGGCGCGACTGTCCGTGAACGCGTACCTGCAGATTGTCGCGGCGACCAATTTCAAGCAACGGGTCCGCAAGATGCTCGAATACTTCCACGCCGATCGGCTCAATTACGCCGTGACCGGCACCCCCAATCGCCAAGAGTATGATCAGGGTTTCTTCGTGAAGCTCGGGGACGGCGCCGCGGACATCAAACCGATCGCGCATCTCTACAAATGCCAGGTCTACCAGATGGCCCAGTTCCTGGGATTGCCGCGGGAGATCTGCGAGCGTCCGCCGACGACGGACACGTATTCGATGCCGCAGGACCAGGAGGAGTTCTATTTCTCCGTGCCCTATTACGTGTTGGACTTCTGCCTGTACTCGAAGAACCACGGCGTGCCGGTGGAGGAGGTCGCGCAGACGCTGGCCTTGGAGCCGCAGCAGGTGAAACGCGTCTACGATGATATCGACGCCAAGAGAAGGACAACTCGCTATCAACACATGCCCCCGGTATTGGTCGAGCCGGTCAACGAAATCCACTCCGGGAACTGAGGCGTGACGGCGCCAACGCCTGCTGCCGTTGGCCTGGGAGGAATTGACGTAATGGGAGCGACAGTCAGACTGGCACTGATCGTGGCGCTGGTGGCGGTTGCCCTGGTGGGGGCGATCATGTTCTGGTTCCGGGCGACCTCGCTCCGCGTGCGCACGGGGCCGGGCCCGCAGAAGCTCCGGCGTCTGGCGGACGTCCCCGCGGAAGCCTGGACACGGTTGCAGGGCAAAACCATTTTCTTCGGCCACCAGTCCGTGGGTTCCAACCTCGTTAGTGGACTTCAGGAGTTGGAGGCCGGCCACAAGTCTCTGCATCTGAACATCGTCGCGACAAAGGACGCGAACAAGATTGTGGGTCCGATGCTCGCTCACGCGCCCGTCGGCAAGAATCACTACCCCGAGTCGAAGATTGCCGAGTTCCAGGAACTTCTGGAGGGCGGACTGGGAGAGAAGGCAGATATTGCCTTCTTCAAGTTCTGCTATGTGGATCTTAAGAAAACCTCGGATCCGGATGCGCTTCTGACCGTGTACGGCAAGGCTATGGACGGCTTGAAGGCGCGTTTTCCGCGCGTGGCATTCGTGCATGTCACCGTGCCTTTGCGTGCGCCGGAGAAAGGTCTGAAAGAGGGAATCAAGCGGCTCCTCGGTCGGTCGCCCGAGTTGGACGACAATCGGGTGCGCGCACGATACAACCATCTGTTGCGCGAACGGTACTCCGGAAAGGAGCCGCTGTTTGATCTTGCCCTGTATGAGACGCTGGGGCCGGAGGGGCTCCGGCATTACAGCCTTAGGAACGGGCAAGAGGTGCCGGTTCTGGTGCCTTCGTACACAGACGACGGCGGCCATCTCAACCCGATGGGACGACGCCAGGTGGCGGAACAACTGCTGATCGAGTTGCTCGACCTCGCGGGCGGTTCTCCATGATGCAGTTCTCCCTCTGTCTCCGGCGGCCGGCCTTCTCGAAGCCGATGGCGGGCCTGGGTCAGACCGCCGTGAGGAGGCGGACCGCCAGGTGAAGCATGCTGATCTCTCGGAAGGCAGGAACAACGATGGGCAATGAGGCGGCAAAGCGACGGCCGGTCATGATAGCGGCGGTGGCCGCGAGCTCTCTTATGCTGATTTTTGGTGTGGCCTATCGCGTGGTGGCGGCGCGGCTGGAGGGTCCTATCGACAGGGCGCCGATCTCGCCTGCCGCGTTGGCGCGGTTCCCCCTGCAGATCGGGGATTGGACGGGCGAAGATGTGCCGCTGGACGAGAAGGTGGTTCGCGCCACCGACACGGATGCGCACCTGAACCGGCAGTACTCTCGTCATGGCGGTCTAGAGGCAATTTCCTTCTATATCGCCAGCGGGGTCAAGGCCCGTGATCTGATGCCCCACCGGCCGGAAGTGTGCTACACCGGGTCTGGTTGGACACTCATGGACCGTCGGTCGGCAGAATTGCCCTTGCCCAATTCCGGGAAGTTGCCCTGCCACATTATGCAATTCTCGCGTGGCACCTTGAACACGCAAAAGGTGGTTGTTCTCGACTACTACCTCGTGGATGGTCAGTACTGTGCGGATGTCTCACTGTTGCGCTCGAAGGCCTGGCGCGGCTCCGGCATGGTTCGGTACGTCGCTCAAGTAGAGATCATCGCGCCCCTCACGGCCACCTTCAATGCGGGGGCAGCGACGCAGACGATCAGCGACTTTGCCGTCGAATCGGCCGCCTTGACGGCGTCACTGTTTGACGAGCCCGAGACGAATCAAAAGGGGGGAGAACCCCATCAGTCGCCGAAAGGACAGTAGTATGGGACATGGTGTGGCGAGCCACCGCATCTCCCGCAGGCTTGTTTCGCGTGCGACCGGCGCCGGTCAAACGTGGAATTCTCCCTTGGGATTGGTTGTAGCCATTGTGGCGCTGCTGGCCACTGTGACGTGGTCCTGCTGGCCGACCGTGGCGGACCTTTTCAGGGAATGGCAGAAGAATGAGGATTACTCTGCGGGGCAGCTTGTTCCGCTGGTAGCAATCTTCTTCGTCTGGGTCCGGCGGAAGCAACTCAAGGAGTGCGTGTTCCAGCCGTACTGGTGGGGCGGCATCGCCCTGCTGGTCCTGGCTTACGCGGCCCGAATGTACGGCCTGCTGTTCATGTTCGAGTCGGCCCGGCGGTACTCGCTGGTGTTCACCGTCGCGGGACTGGTTTTGCTGGTGGCCGGGTGGCAGGTGTTCCGGCGGGTTTCCTGGATTCTCTTGTTCCTGTTCCTGATGGTCCCCCTGCCCGGCCGCATCCACAACGCAATCAGTGGACCCCTCCAGCATCTGGCGACCTCGGGCTCGGTTTTCATCCTGGAGGCGTTTCTCCCAAACGTCAGCCGGCAGGGAAACATCGTAATGCTGAACGAGAACACCCCCATGGCAGTCGCGGAGGCGTGCAGTGGCCTGCGGATGCTCACGGCGTTCATTATCGTCGCCGGGTTCATCGCCTATATGGTGAAGCGTCCCCGCTGGCAAAAGGCTGTCGTGCTCTTCTCCAGCATTCCCGTGGCGGTTGTATGCAATATCATCCGGATTGTCGCGACGGCCATCCTCATGCTCATGGTGAGCACGCAGGCGGGAGAGAAGTTCTTCCATGATTTTGCCGGCCTGGTCATGATGCCATGCGCCGTCCTGCTGCTCTTTGGCGAGATCTGGCTGGTGGATGGGCTCATCCTCCCGGAGACCGCGACCCCGCCCGACCCCACAAATACCGTGACACGAAAGAGAAGTACGAGCTGATCAGCAGATCATAAGGTCTTGCCGAATAAGCACTTGCTGCAAATCACGACCAGTCCCAAGTAAGATCCTCGGTTTTTCCAGAATTTTCCTTGACTTACCAGGGCCCCTTGCGCATAATAGGAATGTGTCGCTTTGTGGAAGGGTAAGTGGTCACCAAACGGAGACAACTCGTTGCGATCTTTCTTGGGGCTCTGGCTGTCTGTGCAACCAGTCATGCCGACATGATGCCGGTCTCCCCTCTGGATGCTGCTGATTATCGGCCGTCGCCCCCAGCTTATGCCTTGACCAGTCTTCGGCCCGCGAGCCCTTCGGCTCCGTTTACCGATTCGCCCGGCGTTTTGGGCCTTGATCTGTTACCGGTCGGATTTCTGCCCCAGCCTGCCGTCGAAGCGGGACAAACCAGTGAGACAAGGCCCGCGCAGATCTTGGCAGATCGGCAAGACAGCTTCACTCTGTGCCTGTACGCACTCCTCGGCTTGGGTCTATGCCGCTCGGCGCCGTTCGTCAAGAGACTCCATTTCGGCTGCATTCCAGACTGGTACCACACCGGTGGTCCCTCGCAGATCGGGCACAGCTTCGCCATTTCCCCCGACGGCTTCTCTTCTGCGCCGGTTTACTGCTTCCTCCAGCCGGATCTTACAACCACAGATGCTTTGCCACAGTTCCGCTGGGGGATCGTAGTGTCCCTCTGGCGGCAATCCCAGTTCACGCCATCCGTACTCGCGTCTCGCGGCCCTCCGCACGTGTAATGAAGAGATCGGCTCTCCCGCCCCGGATATGGTGGGAGCAACGGTTGGATCGAGGGCTTCCTTGATCCAGTGAAGCAAACATTACACGGACATGTTCAAGGTGGAGAAAACACATGAGATATACGATTGTTGCGTCTTTGATCGGATTGGCCGTTTTGACCTCGCCGGCCTTTGCCGATCTTTACAGTGGCCAACTTACGGGAGGCGGGGGCGGTTTGACTGGCACGGGCAGCTGGGACAGTTCTGCTACGAAGCTCACGTGGACTGTGTCTCAGAATGCCAACCTGACGTGGCACTATCTGTATACTTTTGAGGTCGCGGAGAAAGCGTTGAGCAACATCGTCATCCAGGTCTCCGATACCTTCACCAACTTTGACTTCCTGCCGGGCTCGGTCACCGGGGACGGATCGTTCGAAGTTCTGAGGGTGTTCACCTCCCTCACGGGGGCACCAGAGCCTGTCTACATGAACGCCCTCAAGTTTTCGTCGTTCAATGAGGGTACGGCGTGGACGATCGCGTTCGACACCAGGCGTGCGCCGATGTGGGGTGACTTCTGGGCCAAAGACGGCAAGGAAGTAATAGCCCCCCAGGAACCACAAATCCCCGTCTTGACTTACAATAGCGGTTTCGGTGCGCTCCCCATCGGTCAACGGTACAACAACGATTTCGTTGGCCCGTTTATTTCGGTTCCCGATACGCGCGTTCCCATCCCCGCTGCGGTTCTGCTTGGCTTGCTGGGTCTGGGGGCGGCTGGTTTGAAGCTGCGTAAGTTCGCGTGATTCATCTCGTAACAGGCAATTGCCCGGCAAGATGACATGCTGACTGGCCGGTGAAGCTTCGGAAACGAGGTTTCACCGGCCAGTTGTCATTAACAGGGGGGCCGGCAATAGGCCACGTGACGGGCAGAAGCAATCGACACTGCAGGCTCCAAAAGTTCATTCCGTCCCGCCTGTCCATCTCGAAAGTGCGAGAGCGTGGAGGAATTCGCGTCAAGCCATCGCTCATCGCGGGGGTGCAGCACCCCGGACCAGATTGCGCGTAAGTGTTGATCTGAATTACTGTGTCGAAGCCTGAGTCCTACACCGGTGGCAACATCCTCCCACTCAAGTTCGGTTATGATGACACTGGGGACGGTTTCTTCGGCCGAGGCCAAAGTCTGACGGCCGGAGAAGTCAAGGGAGTCATCACTCCCGTCCCGGCCGCCGTTCTCCTCGGTAGGCGCGGTTTGGGTGCGGCCGGCTTGAAGCTGCACAAGTTTGCCTGATCGTCCGATAATGGACAACCGCGGGCGTAGAATGACAAGACTGCTCGGGAAAGCCTCCGTGCGAGGGTTTCCCCCGGGCAGTCGTTTGTTTGGGCACCGGTGACCACCGGCGAGATTCCGGCCGTCTCGTGACAGCGCCCCGGGGAGAGGCAGCGAGCAATTCCCGCGGCACATATTCATCCGGCGAGCGTATATGCCGGAGCAGTTGCGCGCTCGGTTCACCAGACTTTGGGCGAAATGGGTTGTGCTTTATTTCGTCATGCATACAATACCTGAATGGCGGACTAACGGGCCGCCGTTGAGAGGCCGATGGTTACAGCAAGATAGACAGCGCCAAACGGACAGACTGTCAGGGGTAACACTATGCGTTATCGGAACCGATGCGCGAAGATCAATGCTAAGCTGCTTCTTATCCTTGTCATGGTGACGGCCGCGCTGGGCGTATCTCTGGTCGCCGCCCGGCAGGCCCGAAGGAGTATCCTGTCGAAGAGGTCGCTGACTGCGGGAGAGGCAGCTTTTCAGAGCCAGGACTGGCCGGCGGCGGTCAAGAACTACCGGGAGTATCTCGGTCGCAACCCCGATAACGTGGAAATCCTCAAGAAGTATGCCAAGGCTCTGCTGTCGGTGCGTCCGCTGGAGAGGCCCGCCATCGCGGGAGCAATCTCGGCCTATCGCCGCGTTCTGCAATTGGATCCCGTGGATGCCGTCATCAGTGAGAAGTTGGCCCTGCTGTACGCCAGTACCGGCAATACGGACGAGCTGGCCTACATCGCGCGAAAGCGGCTGGAACGGGACCCGAACGATCGAAACGCCCCGCTGTGGCTGGCGGACGCGCTACTGCAACTCAATAAACGATCAGAGGCGCAACAGACACTCGAGAGCTTCACCAAGGCCGTGGAGAAAGCCCTGGAGAACCGTCCGGGAAAGTACGCGGAGTACGTGAGAGCCTGTGCGCGGATCAGCCAGATCATCACCGTGGACAACTCCGGAGAGGCTGGGACGATAGCCCGGGAGTGGCTTGACAAAGCCGTGGACCATGACCCGAATTCGGCTGAAGCGAGGGTGTATCGCGCACGGTTCTATCGAGAAACCCCTGTCATTGCGGATATGAATGAGACAAGAAGGCTGGCACTCGCGCGCAAGGACCTTGAGGTCGCTGACCGTCAGGTTACGGACGACCCGCGTGTTCGCTTGTTCCTGGGCGCCGAGTGGATGGTCCACGGGGAACTGGAGCGGGCGGCCGCCGAATTGCAGGCCGCCGACAAGCTTCCCCAGGAGAAGCTGGAGGAGTATTTCCTCGACCTCAGCGGTTGGAAGGTGGCAAGGTTTCTCTTCGCTTCCGATCTGGCGACCAAGCGAGGAGCTCTGTCGGAGGCGGTGGCGTTGACGGACGAGGCCCTGACGGGGCTGACGGAGGAAAGGCACAGGGTCCGGATTCTCCCCACGGCGGTCGCGCTCTACGTCGCGACGGGCAAGGCCTCCGAGGCGCGGCGCTGCCTGAATGAGTACCTCGACCTCACGCGCGCCCAGGCCGGGCCGGCCGAATCCAAATGGCGACTCGCCTATCTCCAGGCCCTGGTCGCGAAGGCGGAAGAGAGGCTGTATGCCGTCATTGACGTTCTGCAGCCGGTCATGGTGAGTGATGCCTCGCGTCCCGAGCTCTGGCGGCTGCTGGCGGAGGCCTACAGCCGTACCGACCAGAGTCGACGGGCCGTCGTCGCCCTGATCAACTATCTGCGCTACCATCCGCGCGACCCGGAAATGACCCTGCAACTGGCCAAGGAGTACCTCAAGGTGCGGGACTGGAACCGGGCGTTTGAGACCGCGCGGCTGGCGGAACCCCTGAATCCCACGGATATTGTCCTGCGGCTGCTGCGAATCGAGGCGAGCATTTACGTCGCGGCCGAGGAACGTCAAACCATCGACAAGGCCCGGCTCGACACGGTGTCGGCGGAGCTGACCCAGATGCGCACGGATCATCCCGATCGAGTGGACATTCGCATCTTGCAGTCCATGATCGCCGACTACCGGGAGCAGCCCGACCAGGCCGAACGCGAGCTGAAGCTGGCCATCCAGGAGTGCAAGGAGCCCCTGCGGGCCGAGATGCAGCTCGTCAGGCATTACTACCGATCGAAACGCCTAGCCGAGGCGGTCGCCGTTTGCCGGCAATCCTGTAAACAGCATCCGGAGGTGGCCGAGCCCTGGATCTCCCTGTCCAGTCTGCACGGCGCCAACGGCGACCCCAATGCCGCCCGTGGTTGCCTCAAGGAAGGACTCCAAGCGGTCGTCAGCAAGTGGGAGAAACGGTCCGTAGGAATGAGACTGGCCCAGTTGGAACTGACCTCCGGCGATCGGAGTACCGGCGTACGCCTTCTCAGCGAGCTGGCGGCCCAGGATGAATACGAAGTCTATGCCCGCGTCGTGCTGCTGAGCGTCCGCGAAGTCCGAGAGGACCGCGCCAAGGCGGAGAAGCTGATCCAGGAGTTGCACAAAGCCGAGGGCGAAAGCGGACTGTGGTGGCGTTTCCACCAGGCGTCGCTGTACCTGTCCTCCGACGACTGGCGTTCCAAGCAGCAGGACATCATCGGGCATCTGCAATTCTGCATCGATTCCGACCCCGAGTGGTCGGCTCCCGTCCTGCTCCTCGTGGACTTGTACGAGAAACTGCAGGACGCACGACGCACGGAAGACGTCTGCCGGCAGGCGCTGCTCCGGAACCCTTCGGCGACGGATATCGCGGACCGGCTGATTACGCTCCTGGAGAAAGAAGGCCGCGTGTCGGATGCGGAGCAGGTGCTCCAAAAGGTCGAAGCCGACCCGCGGGTGGCCAGCGCGTGGCATGTCCGAATGGCCCTGCGCGCGGGAGACTTCTCCCGGGCCATCGACGAGTTGAAACTCCGGGTCTCCAGCGACAATCGGGACGCGGACTCCCGCATCCTCCTGGCACGACTGACCTATTGGCAAAGCAAAGATGCGGAGCAGGCCTTCAAATATCTGAAGGAGGCCGAAGCGATAGGGTCAAGCTCCATGACGCTGACGGCGGTGCGCGTGGCGATCCTGAAGGCCGAAGGCCAGACACAGGAAGCGCAGCGCGTCTTGGATGACTGTGTCACCCATCGCAACGACTTCAGCGCCTATATGATGCGTGCGGCGTATCTCGCCAACGCGGGCGATCTCGAGCACGCCGAGCAGGACTACCGGAAGCTGACCACCTTCACCGACAAAGGCACGACCGGATATGAACTGCTGAGCAGCTTCTATCTGCGCAGCAACAAGCCCGACCAAGCGGTCACGATCTTGGAGGAGGGTCTCCAGAAGTACCCGGCGGATTTGAGACTGGAGCGAAGATTGATGAAGACCCTGTTGGCGCTGGGGCGGGCGCAGGACCGGCCGAAGGCCCTCACGATTCTGTCGACGCTGGAGGAACGACTGCCCCAGGATCCGGAGCTGATGAAGATTCGCGCTCTGGCAATGTTGGAGGAACCAACCGCGCCGTCGCGTGAGGCCGCCCAGAAGAAGCTGGAGAGCGTCGTCAAGCTGGAGCCGACGGCGACGGATGCCCATCTGGTCCTGATCGGCTTGGCGCTGGCCGAGGGAAAATACGAGAATGCCCGGGATCTGGCCATACGGGCGTTGGGCTCCAATCCCAACAACTTGGCGCTGCTGGCGGCCCGAGGCAGGGCCGAGGTCGCCCTGGGGAACCCCCGGCTGGCGGTGGAAGTGGCGCGCCTGGTCCTCCAAAAAGACCCGAATAGCACGGAAACTCTGGACGTGCTTCTGGCCGCGGCCCTGCGGGCCAAGGACAACACCCTCCTTCAGGAGGCCCGAACGCTGATCGGCGCGGCGCTCGGCCGCAATCCCGCCAGCGGGAGACTCCTGCTTTCGCGGGCCACGGTCTGGAGCTCTCTGGCGCTGCCTCAGGCGACGATCGAATTGGCGCATGTGGTCCTCCAGAAAGACCCGAACAACGTGACAGCGGTGAACGTGATCGTTGGGGCGGCACTGGCGAGCAAGGATCGCGCTTTGCTGGAGAAGGCCCGGACCATGATCGAGCCGTTGGCCGGCCGCGAGCCGCCCAATGGACAGGTGATACTCTCCTGGGTGCGGATCCTGGCCTTCCTGGACCTGCCTCAGCCGGCGATCCCCAGGTTGGAGACCTATTGCCGGACCAGGGAGGGCAGCCGCAACGTCATCGCGCTGGTCACGCTGGCAGACCTGTACCGTCTTTCCGGCAATGCGGAGCAGGCAAAGGTAAGGATCGATCAGGCCGCGCAGGTGGATCCGAACAGCCAAATCCCCGCCCAGGCGAAGCTTTTGTGGCTGCTGTCCCAGAAGCGGTTCGACGATCTCAAAGGGATCAGTTCCGCATTTCTTTCCGCCAAGGAGCAGAACCCGGAGATCCTCGTGGCGGCCGCATCGGCATTGGCCTCCTCGGATTCGATGGAGCTTAAGAAGGAGAGTCTGAAGCTCCTCGAGCATGTCCTGACGCTCTCGCCGACACTGCTTGAGGCGCGTCTGGGTCTGGCTTCCACCCTCTACCAAACCGGAGACGCCGAACGCTCCAAGAGAATCTACGAAGAGATCCTCAAGCAATACCCGAATGACAAACGCGCCCTCAACGACCTGGCGTGGGTTTTGCAGGAGCACGACCATAACTATAGTAAGGCACTGGAGTTGGCGAATCAGGGACTCAGTCCCGACCCCAATGATGCGCATCTCTTGGATACGCGCGGCACGATTCTGGCAAATCTTCCGGAACGGCTCGTCGGCGCGAAGAACGACTTTCAGAAACTCGTGGACCTGTCACGCGACGACAGCCGGGAGAAGGCGAAGGCCCTCCTCCAACTGGGCCGTATCTGTGTCAAGCTCAAAGACCCGGCCCAAGCGGGACAAAGTGTGGAGAAGGCCCTGCAGATCGACCAAAAACTGCACATATTCACGCCGGCCGAACAAGCCGAAATCGCCGAAATCATGCGAAAAAGCGGAATTTAGGACACTGCCAACCCACGCTGCTACTTCTTTCCAGAAAAGGCTTGACATCGTCGGGTCCAAATGTGATAATCACGTATACTGGAGACCTGTAAAGTATCAACGGAGAAGGGCTCCTCGCAGGTGTAGGTGACAGAGAACTGGATACATCCCGTGGGCGATGTATCCCAACTGGAGATTCAGGAGGATTTAGGATGGTGGAGGTGCGTACAATCAGACGGAATCTAAGCATTGCAGGTTTTGCTTTGACCATGCTCGCGGTTCTGGCGGCAGACAGCCAAGCGGACATGCAGACCTACGGATTCTACTCCATAACGAATACCATTGCCGGGCATGCTGCGATTGGGGAGGCTCAACTTTTCGTCGATGTCAGCAATACCTATCGGAACGGTGACCCGCTGCCGTCGTCAGATCAGGTGCTCTTCGGCTTCCGTAACACCGGACCTCTGGCCAGTTCAATCTGTGATATCTACTTCGATGATGGCGCCCTTATGTCCGGCATCTCCATGTTGATCGATGCGGACGATAACCATCTCCTCGGCGGTGATGACGCCGTCGATTTCAGCCGAGGGGCCAGCCCGGGAGAGTTGCCCAGTGCTAACAACGCTGTACCTACGTTTCAGACTACGGCGGGTTTCTTGGCTGACTCTGACGCGCCGGTTTACCGCAAGGGTGTGGGAGCAGGTGAGTGGCTGGGAATCGTGTTCAATCTGCAGACAGGCAAGACCTATACGTCCGTGATCGAGGACCTTGCGGATGGAGATCTCCGCATCGGCATTCACGTCCAGGGATTTGACACTGGCGGCAGCGAGAGTTTTGTAAACAATCCTCCCCGTGTCCCGCTGCCGGCAGCGATGCTTCTGGGCAGCATGGGCCTTAGCGTGGCGGGCTGGCGGCTAAGGGGAAGGAAAGAGCTTGCTTGAGCGAAGTCGCCTCTCTGGGGCCAATAGTTAGACCTGTTTCGCTCCTCATATTCGAGCCAATCAAGCGGCAATCCGGTCACGGAGGCCGCTTTTTTTATGCGTTTTCTGATACAAGATGCCCCGCTTTCGGCCGATATTGACGAATAGAATCGGAGGATATCTGCCCCCTGCGGCGTTGCGGGGGAGCCCCGAGGACAAATAATGTTGTTGATTCTTCGGAACCAGGATGGTAGACTGACGGTAATAGGATCATCGGAGGTAGGCGTTTAGTACCCCGGTGGGATGTAGTTTTCGGCAGGAATGGCACTTCGCGGTCCCGCAGATCTCTTCGAAAGCCGCCTCTCAGCACGCTCTCCTTGGTCTTGTAGTTGTATGTAGTTCAATTGGTTGTTTTTAGGACAATGTGAATGCCATTTACGAAACTGGGTCTTTCCGACCCGCTGCTGCGCGGAGTACTCGCCAGCGGCTACACCAGCCCCACTGAAATTCAGTCCGAGGCGATCCCGGCGGCCCTCAGCGGCCAAGACATTATCGGATGTGCTCAGACGGGCACCGGCAAAACGGCGGCCTTCGTCCTGCCCATCTTGAGTCGAATCTTCCGCGAGCGGCCGGTCCAGGGGCACAAGCGCGTTATTCGGTCCCTGATCCTGACACCGACGCGGGAGTTGGCCGTGCAGATCGAACGGTCGATCCTCGGCTACGGCCGGTTCGTCGGCGTGCGCGCGCTGGCCATCTACGGCGGCGTGGACATCAAGAGGCAACTCGAAACTCTGCACCGCGGCGTCGATATCGTCGTGGCCACGCCCGGCCGCTTGATGGACCACATGCGACGGGGCTCCGTCGACTTTCGATCGATGGAGGTCCTCGTTCTGGATGAAGCCGACCGCATGTTCGACATGGGCTTTATCGACGATGTGCAAAGGATCATCGCCACCCTGCCCGCACAGCGGCAGACCATGCTGTTCTCCGCCACGATCCCGCCGGAGGTGCAACGGCTCGCCGCCGGCGTGCAGAAAGACCCGCACATGATCCAGATCGGCGAGCAGCGCAACCCGATCGAGACCATCACGCAGCACGTGCACGCGGTCTTGCGGCAGCAGAAAATAGACCTGCTCCTGCACATGCTTCAGAACCGGCCGATGCACAGCGTTCTGGTCTTCTCCCGCACCAAGCACGGGGCGGACAAGATTCATCGAAAACTCGAGCACGCCGGCATCGTCTCGGTCGCGCTGCACTCCGGGCGCTCCCAGGCGCAGCGGCAGCATGCCCTCGACGGCTTCAAGAGCGGCAAATATCAGGTCATGGTGGCCACCGACATCGCCGCCCGCGGGATTGACGTGCGGGGGATCTCGCATGTCGTCAATTTTGACGTCCCCCTGTACGCGCGGGATTACATCCATCGAATCGGCCGCACCGGCAGGGCGGCGACCACAGGCGATGCGATCACGCTGGTTGCTCCGGATGAGCAAGAGTACCTGCGCAAGATCGAGCAGTTCATCGGGCAGCGGTTCCAGCCGGAAGAATACGAAGGTTTCACTTGTGCCCACCTGACGGAATCTCTGTCTCGCTCCGAGCAACAGACCAAGGCCCAACGGCTGGTCGCTCGCGTTCGCAAGGCGGCCAAACGACCGCGCTTGACCCGCCGGCGATCTCATATGGCGGCCGCAAGGTAGAACGGTGGAAAGGGGAAGAAGGCAGAAAGGGAAGCTCTTGTTCCTTCTTTAAGCTTGTTCCTTCTTTCCTTTTTCCCTTTTGCCTAGGTCCATATTGGAATGTCGGCGGTATCTTAGAGCCGACGCCTTCGGTCGGGCCCGAAAGGGCACCCGAGTAAACCGGGAGCCCTCTTAACTATAGGAACAGCAAGGCCGGCCCGAGGGCGGCGCATGAAGGCGAATGGATTTCCTGATGGACTCGGCTCGAAGAAGGCACAGACTGCGGATCGTCGTTCCGGCATTTCCCGCTTTCAACATTTATTCTCGCATCGCCAACAGAACCACGGCGCTGGGGCCGGTTTGCGTCGCGACGGCCGTCCATGAGCTGGCCGGGTGGGACGCAGAAGTCATTGACGAGAACAATCTCGGTCGATATGGGCCCAGAGCAGCGGACGGCGGAGCCGACCACGAGAGGCTGCAACGCGAACGGCCCGCGGATGTCGTCGGTTTCTATGGCGGGCTCACCAGCACGGTTCCCCGGCTGTATGAGATCGCCCGGATTTACCAGCAGATGGGCGTCACGACCCTCGCGGGCGGGCAGCACTTTGCCGGGAATAACCTCGCCGAGGCCTTGTCGTCCGGCATTGATTACGTTGTGCTGGGAGAAGGGGAAGAGACGATTCAGGAGTTCTTGCAGGCGGTGCAAGGCAAGCGGGACATACACTCCATCCGAGGGATTGCCTATCTGGAAAACGGGCAGGTTACCTGCACGCCGCACCGCGACCCACTGACGGACTTCGACAGATTCCCCTATCCGGATTTTTCTCTGGTTCGCTACGCGAAGATCGGCGTCTACCCGGTCGAGAGAATTCGCGGCTGTCCCATGCACTGTGAGTTCTGCACGGTCAAGGGCACACCGAGACGTGCGTCGGCCGAGCGGTTGCTGGGGACGATCAGCCATCTGGTGGAAACCCGTGACGCGAGACGATTCTTCGTGGTCGATGACTTGTTCGCCCAGCAGCGCGACGACACGCTACGGTTCTGTCAGATGCTCCAGGACTACCAGGAGCGGATTGGCAGGCAGCTCACGTTGACCGTGCAGATCCGGCTGGACAAGGCCCGGGACCCGGAGCTGCTGGCGGCGATGCGTCGCGCGGGGGTCAGGCACGTCGCCATCGGGTTCGAGTCCCCGATCGACGAAGAATTGCAGGCCATGAACAAGCATATCCATTCCGAGGATATGCTTTCGCTGGTGCGCGTATTTCGCCGACTCGGGTTCTGGGTGCACGGCATGTTCATCTTCGGCTATCCGGCGGCTGCGGACAGGGGTTTCGTCATGTCCGTCGAGGAGCGGGTGAAACGCTTCCGCGGGTTCATTCGCCGGGCCGGAATCGACAGCGTGCAAGTCCTGCTTCCTGTGCCGTTGCCGGGAACGGAGCTGCGCCAGCGGCTCGAACGACAAAACCGAATCTATCCCTTGAAAGAGGTCGGTTGGGAGTATTATGACGGTACGTTTCCGCTCTTCGAGCCGGACCCGCCCCTGGCCGCCGAGGATCTGCAACGCGCCGGCAGGCGGATTATGAGCCGCTTTTACCATTTTCGCTATGTCCTTTTGGTCGTCGCGAGTATCCTATCGTTTCCAACTTTGGTCTTCTCGCTCCATCGTCTCGGGGCGGGCTGGAGCAAATGGTATCGGCGGTGGCAGACCCGGTTGGTTCGTTTTGGCGGCTGGATCACGATACGAAAATGGACATCGGATTTCAAAAAGGGGGATTTCCTGCTGCGGTTGCAGAAGGCCCGGAGCCGGCTGAAGGATCCGCATCGGCGGATCGCTTGACGGGTCTGGTGTAGTTCCCCACTCAGGGAGGAGCCTTGTGCGCATCTTGTTGGTTCAACCTGACTTGTCGGCAGGCATTGGTTTTCGTCTGGCGGCCTCGCCGGAGCCGCTGCATCTGGAGATGATCGCGGCGACGGTTCCGGAGCACGAGGTGCGCATCCTCGATATGCGGCTGGACCGCGATCTGGAAGCGGCGCTGCGGAGCTTCCAGCCGGAAATGGTGGCCGTCACCACCCTGACGCCGGAAGTCTATACGGCTCAGAACATATTGCAGCAGGTCAAGTCGTTCTCTGGCGAGATCTTCACGGTGATAGGTGGTCACCACGCCACGCTCCTGCCCCAGGATTTCTTTCTGCCCCAGGTGGACGCCGTAGCCATCGGCGAAGCCGAGATCATGTTTCGCGAGCTGGCCGGGGCTGTGGCGGACCGACGCGGCTTGGAGGACGTTCCCAATCTCGTGTGGCAGAGTCGCGACGGCACGTTTATTCCCAGCCGCCGGTCGGACCGCCGGATCGATCTGGGCAATCTATCTCTGCCGCGCCGCGACTTGACAGAATCCTACCGCAGCGAGTATTTCTTTCTGTTCGACCAACCAGACACGTCGATTGCGACATCAAGGGGATGCCCCTTCCGGTGCAACTTCTGCAGCGTGCACGAGTTCTACCGGGGCTCCACCAATCAGATGCCACCACGGCGCGTCTTATCCGAGATCGCCACAGTCTCCACCGATCACATCACCTTCGTGGATGACAATTTCCTGGTGAACCATGCCCGGGAGAACGTGATCGCGGACATGATCAGGGCCGAGGGCATCAGGAAGCGGTTCTCGATGGAGTGCCGCACGGACTCTATCGTGCGACATCCGGAGCTGGTGGAGAAATGGGTGGACGTTGGGCTGTATGCCGTTCTTCTGGGATTGGAGGGGGGAAGCGACAAGATCCTCAAGAGCGTCAGGAAATCTGCCAATATCGACACGAACAACCGGGCGATCAAGATTCTCCAGGACCACGGCGTAATCATCTGGGGTGCGTTCCTGGTCGATCCGGACTGGACGGCGGATGACTTCAAACTCCTCCGCGACTACGTCGGTGAAAAGAAGATCACCCATACCCAATTCACGATTCTCACCCCCCTGCCGGGGACGCAACTCTATCGCGACCGCTACGAGGAACTGCTCACTCACGATTACTCCTGCTTCGACACCCTGCACGCGGTCCTGCCGACCCGCCTGCCGCGCGAGGAGTTCTACCGGCACTTTGCCAGTCTCTACCGCCAGACGGACATCGGTCCCTACTATGAGCTGGTGCAGTCGGGAAAGATGACGATCCAGGACTGCCGCCGAGGCAAGGCCATGCTGGACGCCGCCGCGGATTGGGAGCAGTACATCGACAAAGACCCCATCCTGGGCGCGAGAAGCACCTGCAAGTAATCCCGCCCGGCAAGCACGACCAGAGAGATGGCGACACAGCCCCCCTGCCGTCCTGACAAACGGACCAGACCAAACGCAAAATGGTCAGATGACGCCACCTTTTATGTCATTGCGAGCGCAGCGAAGCAATCTACCACCCGTCGGATTGAGATTGCTTCGTCGCGGGGCTCCTCGCAATGACATAAATATGATCCGCCAAGCGACTGTGCGTTCGGCGTGACAAATGGAGCGTCCGTGCTGGACAAGTCCGAGAGGTCCGTACAAGATATCAGAGCGGCGGCGCTGGGCGCCGTGGCAGTGAAGAGCCTTGCAGGAGAACGTAATGGACTTGTTCAGGATCGCGCGCGATCTGTTGAGAGAATTCAAGGGCAACACGTACCGATTCGGCAGCCACGTGCTGCAGGAAGTCGGTGGCGTAGCCGCCTCTGCCGGAAAACGCGCCGTGCTGGTCCGCTCGGGATTCTCCGGCATCGAGAGCTATCTCGACACCATTCGTGGCTCTCTCGCCGACGCGAGCATTCCTTTGGCGGCGGAGATACGAGGCGCTGCGCCGAATGCCCCGCGCGAAGACCTGCTTCGCATCACCAGCGAGCTGAAACAGGCCGACCCGAGCGTGATCGTCAGTTTCGGAGGCGGCAGCACGATCGACGCAACCAAGGCCGCCGAGGTCCTGCGGACCTTGGACGGGAACATCGACGATTACTTCGGTACGGGTCTGGTGACGAAGAAACTCCAGGCCACCGGCAGGAAGCTGACGCCACACGTTGCGATCCAAACGGCCGCCAGTTCGGGGGCGCATCTGACCAAGTACTCGAATATCACCGATCTGAAGACCGGCCAGAAGAAACTGATCGTAGATGAAGCCATTGTACCTGCTTACGCCGCGTTTGATTACACCGTGACCCACAACGCCCCGCCGGCCCTGACCGCCGATGGGGCGATGGACGGCCTATCGCACATCCTGGAGGTTTTCTACGGAGCCGTCGGCAAGCCCTACTACGGCCGGCTCAGCCAGATCGCGGAGATCGGAATCTCCCTGATTGTCACCTACCTGCCCAGAGTCAAAACCAATCCTCAGGACACGACGGCCCGCGGAGCC
>Ga0315289_10003565_pt1 | contig 23501 bp, 16 predicted proteins | sample YL17G11_40_MG_FD_203452 | JGI IMG/M metagenome (GOLD analysis project Ga0315289, IMG submission 203452) | Sediment microbial communities from Yellowstone Lake, YNP, Wyoming, USA - YL17G11_40 | ecosystem: Environmental > Aquatic > Freshwater > Lake > Sediment | place: USA: Wyoming | collected...
ATAGCAATGGCCAATATGCTTATGTGAGCCAACGTGCAGTGATTGCTGACAGCAGTCAGGCCTGTAAGTATAGGCCGTTGCATATAAAAGTTAAGCAAACGAGAGAATCCGCGTTCACTGCCAGATTGCATCTTATAAATCTTCTTGAAATGCTCGGATTTAGGGTTAACAGCGCTATGGCGGTAAGTTTTATCTACTCTCACATACGCATAACAGCCGCCTTTAGGAAATCTGGGATGATTTATAGGGCATTGGTGGTTATATTTACTGGCAAAGCCTTTTAAGTGGGTAATAGGGCAAACAAATTTTCTTCTGATCCTATTTCCTTCTTTAAATTTACCCCAAGGATACATCTCAAGGCCAGCAAGGCAGATCCTGATATTGCCAGGCGTCAATTTAATATCCGGTTTTTTTGCTCTTGGGTTTACAGGGATGAAATCTTTTGCTCGAAGTGAGCGTCTTATGTATTTACGGATAGACACTGAATCATGAGCTGCATCTCCAAGGACCCCTTTGGGATTCTCAAGCTTAAGGTATCTTCTTAGTTCTTTAAAAGCCGGGACCGTAACCATACAGTCAGATACATTTGCCGGGAGAGTTTTTTCAAATACAGGTAATTCGCTTAATGCATCGAATATAACATGGTTACGATAACCCCAGAAAAGAATAACTTCTTTAATGATTTTATCTTTATCAGAAGATGTATTAAAGAACTCTAACTGCCGTTCTTTGGAATGTTTGGTTTTTCTTTTTATCGCCATAAAACCTAGCCTTGCATCGGGGTCGCCTTGAGGGAATTTGCTTTTATCAAATTTTCCTAAAACATTCATCTTAGGGTTATTCTGTTTGACCCAGGCGACAACGGGCGTCGAGTCAATAGACAGGTATTCACCGCTTATAATACCTAACTCGACGAGAGTTTTAATCTGGGCTTTACGTATCTCTTGCAATAATTGATTGGGCGTCCTATGCAGGAATTCCTCAAAGCGATGGCGAGAGGGCGGCTGTTTATCAAAACCTAACACATAGCCCATGCCTAAATTAGTCGATAGCTCAAATGTTAACTCCGACAAGGTCTTTATGGCCTTGAGGTTTTTATAAACCAAAGCCCTGCATATCGCCTGGCGGCAAAAAGGCCTTCGGCCGGTTTTATATGACTGCTCTTTTAAAATAGATAAGTCAAGATGCTCAAAAATGGACTCATAAAGATTAAATTTTGCTGGGTAAAATAGAAGTTTTTCTCTTTGATATGTAGACATAGCTTCCTCCTGTAGAGTTTTGAGCAAAGCCGTTATAACCGGCTAACACTCAAAGAGCATACAGGAGGGCTGAGGTGAAGTCAAACCAGACGAGAAATTGAATAATAAACAATGGGTATGCTCAAAACAAAAAGTTCACCTCCAGTAGGGAAATTTAAGGCTTAAATAGGCCTAAAAACGGCTTAAATAACAGGAAATCAGCCGATTTTCCGACGAGAAGATAGGTGGAGGTGAGATTGAAAGAGAGAATTGAAATTCTCCGACGAGAAAATAGTTTTGAGCAACCCTCATTAGAGAAAAAGGGGGTGAATAAAGATGAGAAAGATATTTTTGCTGGCATTGGTTTTGGCAGTAGTATTGGGGATAGTAAGTTATGCTTTTGCCGTTGAACCGTCAACAACCACCGCTATAGTTTCCGCAACCGTCAAGGGTGACTTTGAGGTAAAGTTTTACCCGCGCTCTGGCATTGATAATGCAGATACTAAGATTGTATTTCCCACAGGCGCGATTACCTTTCCTGCAATTACAGGCACAGAGACAATGGTCTATCCTCAAGGAAGAAGCGAAAATGATGGCAAGTCTGATATAGGTGTCCTCTGCCTTTCAAATTTAGCGAATAATGTCACCACAAACCGCTGGGGCCTGAAGATGAAGATGACCGGAAATATTCCTTCAGATAACATTATAGTATATATTCCCGAGTTTGCGTATGATAGAAATATTACGGGTAGTAATACGCTGGGAGGGATACAAAGGTCTAAGGGCTGGTATAAGGTAGAGACAAGCGATATACTGATATATAAGGCCGATGATAGTCACTTGCTTACTACGCAGTGGGGAACGTTAATGACCTTTAGCTTTGCCATCATTCCTTCGGGGAAATTTATGGATGGCACTAGGCAGGTCTGTAACGGTCCAGCATTACCTGCAGGAAGCTATTCTGCTAGTATTATATTTACAATGACCACAGGTGTTTAATCTGCACCATTCATATATGGGCGTAGATTGATTATTCTTTGCTGAGCTGCTTTTCTATCCGTACACATCCTTGCCTGCAGCAGGTAAGTTATTTTTACTTGAAGAATTATAATAGTAGATTATAATTAAAGAAGGTGCTTTTGTATTTAAAAACGGGTAAATAAAAACAGGTAAATGATTAGAAAGGTAAGCCTTGTAGTAGTATTTTTTTTATCCTTTTCTGGGGTTTATGCTGCTGAGCAGAGGTTCCAGGATGTGGTTGCTTCTGTGGTAATAGGAGCAACCTTTAGATTATCTTTGGATAAGGCCAGCCTTGATTTTGGAGTGATAAAGCCAGGCAAATGGATAGAACTTTATCCGGAAAGACATTACCATCAGATTACCTGTATTTCCAATAATAAAAAGACCTGGTATTTAAAAGTCTCAGTAATTGGAGACATTGTGGGTCAAGGAGGTTTTGCTCTGCCTAAAGATAGCCTTAAGTGGCAGATATTTTGGACAAATGGCAGTGGCGTCAAAAGAGAGGGGTGGGAGGGCTTACAACAGGATAAAGCCACAGTGATTTATAACAGCGGGCCGCTGGATGGCCAAGGCGAAGAGATTTATATTAGACTTAGATATGCCTTAGATGTTCCCGGTAACGTTCCAGCCGGTAATTACAACGGAGCCTTAGTTTATACTATGACAGAAAGCCCTTAAGATGAGATTATCTTTGAAAGGAAATTTAGCAGCAACAGCCTTTTTTATAAGCCTTATCTTTATAAATAAGCCTGCTTACGCAGTATTTGAGATAGAGGTAGATGCTTATGGCATTGATTTCGGTTTTATGAATATCGGGGAGTCAAAGGAAGTCCAGGAAAAGGGGGTGTATCATAACGAGATTACCTGTAAGTCAGATAATGCCAAGACCTGGCATCTTAAGATTCAGACTATCGAGCCACTTAAATCCGGAGAGGATTATATTCCTGATGAAAATTTTAAATGGAAGGTCGTAGAGGTTTTAACGGGAGATGGGGTTATTCATAATAAGGATAGTTATAGCGCTTTTTCAGATACCGCTTCTCTTGTTTATACCAGCGGCCCTAATGATTCTGGGGGCAGTGAAATTAAGCTCAGGTTTAAGTATTCTCTCTTAATACCAAAGAATCAGGTCGCCGGTAATTATCGCGCAGTCATACGTTATACAATGACCGAGTTGCTCTAAAAATGAAAAGATTAAGAAGACCTAAACTAATTTTTGTTCTCTTTTTTTCTTTATGGCTTTTCTTTTTTATTTCAGATGCATTCGCATTCCAATTTAATGTTGATCCCCCTAAGTTGAGTCTTAACATTAAGCCAGGAGATAAAAAAAGCGGCTACATTACGATTACCAATACAAATCCCAAAGACACGATACATATCAAGGCTTATGTCTTGGACCTAATCTATCTTCCCGACGGAACTAATGACTTTGTTCCTTTAGGTTCAACTCCCTGGTCACTGGGAAGTTGGGTTAAAATAAAGCCCGATGAATTCGATATCCCGCCTAACCAGGAACAGCTAGTTAGATTTCAGGTAAAGGTTCCTCCCGAAGCACAAGGAGGATATTATGGAGTTATATTTTTTGAAATGCTTTCTCCTCAACCAATAAAGAAAGACCAGACTACGCTAACCATTGGAGTAAGGATAGGCACAATTGTATTGGTTGAGGTAGCAGGCACATCTGTATATGAAGCAAAACTCGCTGCCCTCGCTGTAGTTAAAAAAGATAATCATTATCAGATAGAATACATAATACAAAATTCAGGGAATATCCTCATTCGTCCTTTTGGAACAGCTCAGATAGTTGATGCACAAGGTAAGGTTGCCGCTAAGATGGATGTAAATTCCAATAAGGAAGGTATCTTCCCCCAAACCAGTAGAAAATTTACTGTAGATTGTAAGGAGTCTTTGAGAAAAGGTCGATATGTAGTTCGGCTTCTTTTGGATTATGGGGGAGAGACCCTATTAGGCGGAGAGACTTCATTTGATGTGAATTTTACCGAATAGGTATATTTATATACTTTACTAAAGGAAGGGTCAGGCAAGAAGAGGACCCTTTTTTTATAAAAAGATGTTAAGAAAGATAATCATCATACTAATAGTGGGTGAGTTAATCTTTTCGCAGACAGGGCTATCCTTTGCTTATCCGGGCGGTTTAGTAGCTAATTTTTTATATGAGAAAGCTTTAAAATATTACAGGTTGGGTAATCTTAGTGAGGCATTACATGAGGCGAGCAAGATATTATTGTTTGACCCCACCAATAAAGAGGCAATTAAGTTAATAGAGCAGATTAAGAAAGAGCAAACAGAGCAAAAGGAGGCGATTGGGATAGAACAGTTAGAAGAAATAAAGGAAGCAAAAAGCCAGGCCATGCTCGGAACCTTGGATAGATTAGAAAAGGAATTGTTGATTAAGAAAAGATTAGAGGAACGCAAGCTTTATAAGGAAGTGGTAAAGGAGATTCCTGCAGAAGAGAGGGAGAGAGCTCTTCTCCGCGCATTGGAAGAAGGGAAAAAGGTAACAGAAGAAGAGGAAAAACCAGTGGTAATAGCTATGGAGAAAGTGCCTGCAAAGCCTAAAGAGAAGATAGCGCCTCAGTGGGTAATAAAACCAGCAGAAAGGGTTACCTCTAAAGAGTTAGAGGATTACTACCTGCTTAGTGAAGCCAAGTTATTTATAAATGACAATCAAGTAGAGATAACTCCCATTATTATTAAAGATAGCGATATTCGCCTTCCTTTAGAAAAATTGGCCGAGGTCCTGGATTTAGTAGTGTTTTCTTCTGAAAGAGGCACTTTAACCGTAATTAGCCCTGAGGGTTTGCCTCTGGAATTTAGGGTTGGTGAAAAATATGAAGGTTGGACAATGATTGCCCTTGAGGATTTAGGTAAGGTATTAGATTTAGAAACCAATTGGGATAAAGACAATAAAATAATTACGGTAAATAGCCGACCTGTATCCGAAAAATTTATTACCTTTACGCAAACCAAGCCTAAGGAGGTTAAACCTGAAGAAATCAAAACTCAACCTGAAGAGAAGCCACCCATTTTAGGTAGATTAGCCCCTGTGCCTGAGCAACTTCAACCCGATATAAGACTCGAACTTGATAACTATGTGACCTCTTCTTATGATAATTTAACCAAGAAGAGTTTAGGGACTGAACAGTTGCGCATAGCGGGTGATATCTATGATTATAAACTCGATTCTGAGTTTAAGTGGAAGGAGACAGATAATGGTCATTTCTTAAATGATGGCAAATACATTGGGTTTTTTAAGGAAGACCTCTGGTTGAAATTTTTAAATCTCTCAGCGATTATCCCCCATCTTCGTGCGCAGGCAGAGAGCTACGAAGGCGCAGAGATCACTAAGTTTTATAATCCCTATTCCACTAAGGTATATACTGGCCAGCGGGATATTACTGTAAGCGGACCATCTGCAGTTGGCGCAGTGCGTTATTATGGCCATCTCGTAGGGGCTGAGCAGAGATATGCCTCTGATGCCATAGATATAAAACAGTCTCTTATCAGTACCGAGGCCGAGGCAGAGACGCAGGAGAAAGCCGGCACTACTGCTTTTCCCAGAAGAAACCTTGTTTCTGTCACTGACACTACCCTGAATTTACCTTATCAAATAGACCTTTCTGGCCAATACGCCCTTTGCAATTACAATCCTGATAACAACAAGGATACCTTGGTTCAGGACAATGATTGGCGAATGGGAGTAAAAATGGATGGGGAAAAACTCTTATGGGGTTATACATACGAGTTTGTTGGCGATGAGTATGCCTCTTTAGGCAACCCTTCAACTTATCAGGATTATAAAGGCTGGGATTTATACAGTAGATACAGGTTAACCAAACGAATTTCTGCTTCAGGAACTTATTCTGAATCACAGGATAATGTGGATAGTATAGAAACCCAACCCACAAACAAAAATAAGAATCTATCTTTAGGCACGAATTTTTCTCTGGCAAGTAATACCAACCTTAGTTTAAACTGGTTAAGAAGCGATAGCCAAACCCAAGACCCCACTTCAGGGATGAGTAGCTCAACATCTTATGATTATCTACTTAGCCTTTTCCAAAACTGGAAAGACTTATTCCTTATGCTTACTTACGACCACTACGACTTTGAGGCTGAAACAGGTTCTTTTTCGGATACAGCTTCCTTTTCTTTATATAAATTTATGCCTAAATTACGGGGTTCATACTTCAGGGCAAGGCAACAGATAAAAAAGACAGAGTATAAAGAATCAACCACTCCCCCCACAACTGATTATAATAGTGATTTTAGTCTTAAGTATTATCTTATGCGTAACTTCTCTGTGTATGGAAATGTAAATATAAACAACATAAGAACTGAAGGTGAGAGGAAAAGCGACCTTGTTTCTTTGCTTACCAGTGTCCAGTGGGATGTGAATAAAGATACGGGGTTAGGGCTTGATTTTAATTTTGCTCCCTATGACTTAAGCAATAAGCAGAATTGTAACTCAAGGGCCTGGTCGGTGTTGTTTAGATTTTTTAATAGATTTGAGATGAATAGCCCTTCCAAATGGGGTAAGATTAAGGGAAGGGTATTTAAGGATTTAAATGGAAATGGGGTTTATGATAATGGTGAGCCGACTTTTGCCGCAGTTGCGGTTAGCGTTCCTGAGGAGTTTATTGCTCAGACCGACCAGAAGGGGCAATATGTTCTTGAGCAGATTGTCCCGGGTGCAAAAACTGTCAAGATTGAAATGAAGGATTTGCCTATTGAGTTGATTTCACCAGAAGGTGAGGCGAGAGGCGTAACTTTAAAATCAAAAGAAATAGCAAGATTAGACTTTCCTCTGGTAGAGGCAAGCAGCATTAAGGGAGAGGTATTTATTGATGAGAATAATAATGGAGTTTATGACCTTGGGGAGGAAGGTTTGGAAGATATTAGCATTTATCTGTCGCCAAAACTGCGCACGAGCAAAAGCGATGAAAATGGTAGGTTCTTTTTTGAATTTCTTTCTCCTGGCAGCTATGAAGTGTCTATAGACCCCGGTCAAGTACCTTTAGAATATAAATTAGCTTCTCCTGAAAAATTAGAAGTGAAGTTATTAGGTGGGCAGGAAATTTCTGATACGAACTTCTGTGTTATCCTCAAGCCAGTAGTTATGGAAAAATTCTAAAGCTTTTCACAAATAGTATATCTAATGATTTGGGGTTCCTCAGAGGGTGTGTTTTGCGCGATCCTCTCTACTTTTATCTCAGGCACTGACTGAGGATTTTTTTGTAATTGACTGTCCAGGCATTCCTGTAAATCCGGCGATTGTGCAAGTTTCTCTTTCGGTTTTTCTAAAACTCTTATAAATATGGTTGCAGTTATTGCTGAGGATTCAGCAGAGGCCCTGGGTAAGTAACTTAGTAAAGCCCCCATCACTAATATTGCTATCCCTAACCACCTTAATATTTTCATTTTTCACCCCCTTTTAACTTGAGGTCCCACGTAACCTGCCTAACTCTATTTTTAAAATCTTTCTCGGATTTAATATTCTCTCCGTTAAGATTCAATTCTTTAAGGAAGTCAACTAGCCAGGCAATAAGCTTTACCCGGGAGACTTTTGCGCCGCTTGAGAAAAGCGCGTCCTTTCCTAATTTATCCAGAAAATCCACCTCTTCCCGATTTAAAAATGTAACTACACGCTGGCTCTTTTCTGCATTAAGGATGTTTTTCATCTTAACTCTCCTTTAAACAACAAACCCTGACTAGTTTCTAGCCAGGGCTAATCAAAGGTTATCCCGATTCGCTTTGCTCATCGGGATTTGTTCGTCCATGCAACTTACGTTCGCTATCGCTCCGTAAGTTGCGGACTCACAAAAAAACCCTAAAGGCAATCTTTAGGGTTCTCTTAATCCTCTTTGGCAGCCCCGCTATCCTAATCTTTAGGACCGGAAGCTTTGAGCCCCAGCATTACTGCTAGTTTACCTTTATCAGTAGGACTTCCTACTTGTCAATTAAAGTATAACACAAATTTGCAAAATTTCAAGATTTACCAATTTATAAATTTACACTAATTAAGTTACCACTGGCGGGAAAGACTGCAGATTATTTCTTTGGCAGCAGAGGTGTTCTTGCCGTAAAAGGTGTGTCCAAAACCCAATTCTATATTAAGCATATCTTTGATTTTAAATATCGGACCTATGGTATATTTTATCCAGTCCTCGTCTATCCCGCCTGTCTGGGCCAGGCCTTCATTGCCATCAAGGGTAGTTTTCAGGACTAACCAGGAAGAGGGATTATATCCAAATTCAAAGAAATAGGGTATTTCGTTGGCCGGTTCTTCATTACGGCCCCTGAAGCCGAATTCAAATTTTGTATAGCCGGGTAGCTTTGGCCAAGGCTGGGCAGTGAGAACTTTAAATTCTCCATCGATTTGATGCGTGCCTAATGCTGGGACTGCCTCTTCGCTATAATCAAAAGGAAATTTCATTCTCCCTTGTAAAGTGCAGATAAAAGGCTCTTTAAATAAAGAATACTTTACTCCCGGCCACATTTCCACAAATCCCTTTGTCGTGCAGCTTTTATAACTATCTTTCCAATGGGCTTCTTTAGCCACAGTATAAAGTAACAAGGTAAGTTTTTCATTAAAACCGTATTCCAGTTTTAATTCTGTCCTTATCTCATTTCCCTTGCCGTCGTAGTCCCATCTTTCTTTCTTGCCCTTGGCGTCAAACTGATGATTATCCCAATAATACTTGGTGTAGAGTTCCGCATACATTTCGCCTTTTTTTAAAGTCCAGGCACCTTTACCTATTGCCGGAGCGACAGATTCTTCTTCGGTGGACGGGCTAACAGATTTTTCTTCTTTAGTGGTAACGCTGGTTAGAATTTCTGGTTGGGAATTTATTTTTTTCTCTGCTTCTTCTAAAGCAAGAAGCATCACCTTATCTTTTTCAGAAGCAATCTGCTGCTGCTCGCATAATTCCAGGCGCATTTTAGCCTCTGGGTGTTGGGGATTTAACATAAGACATTTTTCAAATTCATGTTTTGCCTCAATGTACTTCTTTTCCTTAAAGAGGGCTTCTCCAAAACTAAATAATACCTGTGCAGATAAATCATATTCTTTGGCCAAGGCAGACAGGCAAGGGGAGAGGCTTAATAATATAATTATTATAAGAATTTTAGATTTATTCATTTTTATACTTGAAGCGTTATTTTAACATAATTATTTTTAAAATCAATAGTTTTTTAAAGAAGCCCTGAAAAATTCTAAAAATATACAGAGTTTTCTGATTACACAGATTTTAGAAAGATTACACAGATTTTTTCATCGGAGACTTAATCTGTGTAATCGGTCTTTAATCTTTTAATCAGAGATTTCTCTTATTTCTGGACTTTTCCAGAAATCTCTTAAAAATGCTTGACTTACATCATCTTTAGTAGTATAAATTAAAGAAAATTACAATAAAAAGTTAAACAATTCTTATGCGAGCCATAGACTTTCAAAAAGAAGCGTTCACCGAAAAAGAAAGACGCAATATCGAAATACTGGAGATTTTAAGAAGACGCGGTCCGATTAGCCGGCCAGAGATCTCCAAAGAAACAGACATAAATGTAGTTACCATCTCAAGCTATATTGATAATCTCATCAAACATAATCTTGTGCACGAAACAGAACTCGATGCCTCTGAAGGTGGCAGAAGGCCTGAGCTTTTGGATTTAAATCCCCAAGGCGGTTATATAATTGGAGTGGGTCTAAACTTATTGAATATGGTTGGTGTATTGATAGATTTAAAGGGAAATATTATATTTAAAACACAGATTGAGCGTTCGGGTGTTTCTGTGGGAGAGGTTGTGGAGTGTCTGTTAGATATAATACGCCAGATAATCAAGCGTTCCAAAGGTTATGATATACAAGGGGTTGGTGTAGGCATAGCAGGTATCATTGATAAGAATGAGGGTTCTGTATGCTGGCCAGAAAGAATAAGTCCTAACTTTACCAATTATGCCTCGGTTAATGTGCGTTTTAAGGACTTGATTGAGAAAGAGTTTGATTTACCAGCCATTATTGAAAACGATGCAACTAGCGCTTGTTTTGGTGAATATTGGCTGCAGTTGAACTCGACTTTTAAAAATATTATTTTTATGTTTTCTGGAGTAGGTGTAGGTCTAATGATTAACGGTCAGATTTATACGGGCAGCCGGGGCTGTGCCGGTGAGCCTTCTATACATAATTATAAAGAAGACAAACTTTTTAATTGTTCGCTGGGCAATCCTTGTTTTTTAAAACGTTGGGAGACGGATCTGGGGATTGTTGATGATATGAAATCCAGATTAATTAGGGATAAACTGGCAGCGGCAAAATTCCTCGAGTTAACTTCGCGTAACCTGGAAAATATTGATTTCAAGAGCATATTGGTGGCGGCAAGAACCAAGCATGATGTTGTTTGCGCTGTTTTAAGTATGGCGGCTAAAAGACTAGGGATAAAGATTGCGTATCTGGTAAATTTATTTAATCCGCAGATAGTGGTTATCGGAGGCGGTTTTGAAGAGACAGGAGAAGATTTCTTGAAGCAGGTTAATTCCACTGTCAAGGATTGGGCTTTTAGAGAGACAACCGAAGATTTAAAAATTGTTTATTCTCAATTAAGAGAAAACGCAGTAGCACTGGGCGCAGCAAGTCTGGTGGTGCAGAAGTTATTTGCTCAGTTGTGTTAAGTGAGACCATAACTTAGCGAGCTTAAGCGAAGCTAAGTTATTTGGCCGAACTTATCCTTGACATCTTCGATGTCAAGGATTAAATTCACACAATAACTTACTCACACTTTGTGTTCGTAAGTTATGTGTTCATTTAAGGAGGAGTGATGGAACAGAAGGCAAAATTTATTATCGTGGGTCTGGTAGGTTTATTAATAGTTTGTCTTTTTCTTTTTATACAAACCCTGAATTCTAAACAGCAATTAATGCGAGAAAGAGATGATTTAAGAAATGAAAATGCAGCATTAAGCAGTAAGACTGAAAAACTTAATAGCAGCCTTCGAGAAAAAGAAAATGAAGCCAGTTCGTTAAGAAAGGATTTGGATAAAGTTAATAGGGACCTCACCGAGGCACAAAGTAAACTTGAGCTAGCCACTAGAGTTAGAGATAAATTAGCTGAAGAGTTGAAATCTCCTCGGGCAGGAACAGTAAGGCCCGCGGCGCAAGTCGAAGCCGCACCACCCACCACAGATGCCTATTGGGCAGGTATCTTAAAGGCAAAAACAGATTTAGAAATGCAACTGGAAGATCTACGCGGCGAATTAAAATCAGCACAGATAAATAATGAGCAGCTACAGAGAGACAAGAGCGTTCTGGAGTTAGACTTAAACAATCTAAGAAGAGAAAACGATGATATAAAACGCCAGCTCGAATATAATAAAAAAGTTATGGACAGCCTTGCCCAGGAATTGGTGAGGGAGAAAAATGATAAGATTCAAATCCAGGATAGTTTCAAATCCATAAAAAACGAGAATGTTATTATTGTGCGCCAGTTAAGAAGCTTAAATATGCGTAAGGGCGACCTCGATAAAAAGATTAAACAGCTTCAAGAAGAAAAGGCAAGTCTTGAGCGTAAACTATCCGAGATGGATACAGTTTTAACCGGTAAGATATCTCAGATAGGTGAACTAAAGGAACAATTAGAAGTTATTCGAACTGGTGTTGCCAAAATAGAAGCACCGCTTCAGAGGAAAGAATCTGTAGAGCTTCCCCCTATAGTTGTGCGTCCTCAACTTGAAACGCAGATACAAGAGCCCGCTGATTTTTTAGGTAAAGTCTTAACCGTGGATAGGGAGAATAATTTTACCATTATTGATTTAGGCGAAGAGGCAGGTGTAAAAATAGGCGATACTTTTGGCGTATATAGAGAAGGTAAGAAAATTGCCAATATCGAGGTTATCAAAATCGGTAAAAGTGTGGCAGCTTGTGACATAACCCAGGAAACTAGACCTATCGAAATCGACGATACAATAAAATAAACCCTTCGACTCGCTTCGCTCGCTCAGGGTGAATACTGAGCCTGTCGAAGTATAAATTTTGAATTTCATTAATGGTTCGTACCAAGAAAATTCCCTCCACAACTGTTTCTATAGAAGATGTTGCTCGCCTTGCCGGTGTATCCATTACCACAGTTTCTCGCGTCATTAATAAGGCCCCAACCGTAAAAGAAAAAAATCGCATTAAGGTTCAAGACGCTATAAAACAACTTAATTTTCAGCCTTCGGTATTTGCCCAGAGATTAGCTACGGGTAAAAGTAATGTTGTTGTGCTGGTCATACCGCGCTATGAAGGAGTGTTCTATTCCTTTTATGTTTTAGAATTAATCCGCGGCATAGGCACGCTTTGCGAGGCTTTCAAATTGGATTTATTACTTCATCTTACAGATACCCGCAGCAGCCTTAATTTAAGGGGCGCAGGAGGAGTAATCTTTGCGGATATTATTGGTAACCGTCATCAATTAGAGGATGCAGTAAACCAAGACATACCTTGCGTAGTAATTAATAATTATCTTAAGGATTTAGAGGTCAGTTGCATCGCAATCGATAATACAAGGGGGTCAGAAGAAGCAGTTAAATATTTAATCAGTTTAGGCCATAGAAAAATAGCGCATATCGCCGGTGATTTAGTTACTCAGGCAGCATCCTGGCGCCTGGAAGGTTATAAACGTGCGCTTTTAACCAATAATATTGAGATAAAAGATGAATATATATTTAAGACAGATTACTCTCGAGGCCAGGCGCGACTTGCAGCGGAAAATTTAATTAAAATGCCTAGTCCTGCCAGCGCTGTATTTGTTGCCTCTGATTCTATGGCTTTGGAGGTGATGGCAGTAGCAAGAGAATTGGGTCGCAATATTCCTGGTGATTTATCTATTGTGGGTTTTGATGATAATCCCTCTGGGCTTTATGGACCAGTGGCATTGACTACAGTAAGGCAACCTCTAATTAAAATGGCAGAGGAAAGCGTAAAAGAATTAAACCGTCTTATGACTAGTAAAAAGAGCGCTCCCGTAAAAAAGATTCTCCTGCCTACAGAATTAGTGATTAGGGAGTCCTGCAAACCCTTAAAAGAGAGCTCTGGAAAAACCTAAAACTATGCAGAGCTCTCTGATTACAGCGATTAAAAAACAGATTGCACAGATTAAAGCTAAATCTGTGTAATCTAACTTAATCTGTGTAATCAGGGGTCTCTGATGTAGTCTTTAGGGAGTTTTTCAGAGACCTCTAAAATCCGCCTAAAGACCAGAGCACAATTTGTTGTATATCTAAAAACTATATAATACTATATATTGTATTTTTCTGTTGACAAGGGAAATTACTTGTGTTATGCTTTTTATAGGGGATAAAAAGAACGGAGGTAAAGAATGTCTTTAAAACTATCCGAGAATGCTTTAAAGGTATTAGAGCGAAGATATCTTGCCAAGGATGAACAGGGTAAAATTATCGAGACGCCCGAGGAGTTGTTTTGCCGGGTGGCCAAGGCAATGGCGCAGGCGGATAAATTTTACGGTAAATCTGAAAAAGAAATTGCTGAACTGGAGGAGTCATTCTATCGCATTATGACTAATTTAGAATTTATGCCAAACTCGCCTGCACTAATGAATGCTGGTAGAGAACTGGCTCAGCTCAGCGCCTGCTTCACACTTCCCATTGATGATTCTATGGAGTCGATATTTGAGACGTTGAAAGCGGGGGCTATGATCCATAAATCGGGCGGAGGCACAGGTTTCTCTTTCTCGCGTCTGCGGCCCAAGAATTCTGTAGTTAGAACCACAGGTGGAATTGCCTCGGGTCCGGTTTCCTTTATGAAGGTTTATGATGCAGCAACCGAGGCGGTAAAGCAGGGCGGATGTGTTGTCCCTGAGACACGGGTAGCTACAGAAAAAGGCTTGAAGCAGATAAAGGATTTATGCGAAGATAAAGTTCCCTCTGGGAAGTGGTATCTTTATAATGGGAATGCATTTGCTGTTTCTACCGACGAAGGTCCAAAGATTTGTGCTGAATTTTATAATAATGGTGTGGCGCCCATAAGGAAGATCCGTACACGTAGTGGTTATTCAGTTTCTGCAACTGACGAGCATCGTTTTCGCGTTATTGATGAAGATGGCAATTATGTCTGGAAACACCTAAAAGACATAAAGCTCGGGGATTGGATTGTTTTGCAGAAAGATACATTTATTGATAATAAGAATTATAAGCTATCCAAATTTACAAAGAAACCGCATTTTAACGCCAAGAAGATTAGTCTGCCAAGCACCCCATCAGAAGAATTAGGTGAATTTATAGGCGCCTTAATTGGGGATGGTACTATTACTAGAAATAAAAGTAATACCGGCCGGCTCATCTTTAGTCTTTCCGATCAAGATAAAGAACTTAAAAACCACATCTTAAAGATTGCCAAGGATCTCTTTGGCCTCCTGCCTTCAGTTCAAAAAAAGAAAAACGATGCCAGCACAAATTACTTTTTTGCGTCTACCACGCTTGTAGATTGGCTGCAGTTTATCGGCGTAGATAAACCATCTTCTTTAACGGTAAGAGCGCCTGAAATTGTATTTAGCGCAACCAGAGAATTTGCTCAAGGGTTCTTGCGAGGCCTTTTTAGCACAGACGGTACAGTGACTTCTGAAGGTTATCCCTCTCTTTGTAGTGTTTCTTTGGGGCTAATAGAAGATACTCAACAACTCTTGCTGGCCTTAGGTATACCTACAAAGATCTGCAAGACAACAAATAGAAAAGACGCTTTTGGGAAAAATCCAGTTTATCAATTAAGGATTATTACTGTCGACGGATTGAGACGATTTCGAGAAGAAATCGGTTTTATCGGGAAAAAGAAAAATACACGTCTTAAAAATGGAAGTGCAAAAGCCTGGGAATTTAACGATATCATTCCTAATCAGCAAGAGCTCCTGCGACAGATTTATAATGGGCCCGGTCGCGGCTGTGGTCTGAACCGCTGTAAACTTGGCGCTAATCGCAAGCTTTATAGGGATATTTGGCATTATCTACCCGGCATAGTTTCTTCGAGAAATCTTACGCGGTCCCGCTTAGAAAAGTTAGCCAATAAGCACCCCGAACTTACTTCCCATAAGATTATTCGCTGGTTTCTGGAGAATAAGCAATTTTATGACCGGATAGTAGAGATACGAAAAGGAGACTCTTTAACCTTAGATTTATCTGTTCCCGCGAATAATACCTATGTTGCCAATGGCTTTGTCAGCCATAATACGCGACGCGGTGCTAACATGGGAATTTTAAGGGTGGACCATCCGGATATCTTGGAATTTATCCAGTGCAAAGAGTCGGATAAAGAGATCACCAATTTTAATATCTCAGTTGCCCTTACCGATGATTTTATGCAAAAGTTAGAAAAAGGCGAAGACTACGATTTAATTGACCCTCACACGCACAAGGTGGTGCAGCGGCTGAATACCAAAGAGGTATTTGATTTGATTGTGAGGCAGGCGCACAAAAATGGCGAGCCGGGTGTGATTTTTATTGACCGGATGAATGAGTTTAATCCTACGCCAAAATTGGGAAGATACGAGTCAACAAATCCGTGCGGAGAGCAAATACTTTTGCCTTATGAAAGCTGCGATTTAGGCTCGATAAATCTGGCGCAGATGTATAAAAAAGTAGGTGGCCGTTATGAAATCGACTGGGGGAAATTGAAAGCGGTCACGCATTTATCCGTGCATTTCCTGGATAATCTGATTGACATGAATAAATTTCCTCTGCCGCAAATAGAGAAAGCTACCAAACTGACGCGTAAGATTGGTTTAGGCGTGATGGGCTGGGCAACATTGCTTATCCGTTTGGGTATTCCTTATAATAGCGAAGAGGCAGTGGCTCTGGCGGAAAAAGTAATGTCTTTTATTCTGGATGAGGCAACCAAAAAATCCTTAGACTTAGGCAGAACCAAAGGCGTATTTCCGGCATTTAAGGGCAGTATCTATGATAAAAAAGAAAATCCCGTGCGGATGCACAATGCCACTCTGACTACCATTGCGCCCACCGGAACCATCAGCATCATTGCCGGTCCTTGCTCTTCAGGGATTGAGCCTTTGTTTGCTATATCTTATTATCGTAATGTCATGGATAATGACAAATTAGTAGAGGTTGACCCTTTATTTGAAGAGATTGCCAAAGAAAGAGGATTCTATAGTCGAGAGTTAATGGAAAAGATTGCCGAAAAATCTTCCCTTCGAGATATTGAAGGGATTCCTGATGATGTAAAAAGAGTATTTGTTACCGCCCACGATATCTCTCCGGAATGGCATGTGCGCATGCAGGCAGCGTTCCAGCGGTATGTCCACAATGCCACGAGCAAAACAATCAATTTTCCTCATGAGGCCACTATAGAAGATGTGCGCAAGAGTTATCTCTTGGCTTATGAATTAGGTTGCAAAGGTATTACTATCTATCGAGATAGAAGTCGAGAAGAGCAAGTCCTTAACGTAGGCAGCGCTCAGCCAAAAGAGGAACAAAAAACAGAGGCGATAAAGAAGGAGATTGCTCCCCGTCCGCGGCCAGAGGTAATTGTGGGTACTACTACAAAGGTCTCCACAGGCTGTGGCAATCTTTATATCACTATAAATGTGGATGAAGAGGGAAGGCCTTTTGAGCTTTTTACCCAGATGGGCAAGGCCGGAGGTTGCGCGGCGAGCCAACTTGAGGCAATCGGCCGTTTAGTTTCTTTGGGTTTTCGCTCTGGGATTGAAGTAAAATCAATTATTGAACAGTTACGCAATATCCGCTGCCCTTCGCCTTCCTGGGAAAAGGGCCAGCGCATATTCTCCTGCGCAGACGCTATTGCCCGGGTGGTGGAAAAGAGGCTGGTGAACAGTCAAGTTATGAAATCGCCTATAGAAACCGCAGTAGCTATGAAGCATTCTCATGAAGATGAGCATGTTGCTACCGACATCCCTGACCACGGAGATATTGTAGGAGTTTGTCCAGATTGCGGTGGGGCATTGCGGCACGAAGAAGGTTGTATGAAATGTCATGCCTGTGGATTCTCGAAGTGCTAATCTTTCGTATTGCGTATAGCGTATAGCGTATTGCGTTTTGAAACCGCACAAAGTAAAACACAATACACAATACACAATACACAATACACAATACACAATACACACGACGCTATACTAAAAGTTGTCAATGAAGAAAATCTTATATATAGTTTTAGACGGTTTAGGTGACCTGCCTATAAAAGAGCTCAACAACAAAACTCCCCTCCAAGCAGCAGTTACGCCGAACCTTGATAGGCTTGCCCAAAAAGGAAAAACCGGTATAGTTTATCCGGTAGAAAAAGGGATTGCACCGGAGTCGGATATTGCGGTGATTAGTCTTTTAGGTTATGATGCGCATAAATATTACACCGGCCGCGGCCCGTTAGAGTCTTTTGCCGAGGGCATTGCGCTTCATGACGGAGATGTTGCCTTTCGCGTTAATTTTGCTACTGCAGCTGATGATGGAAAAGCCATTTTAGACCGTCGGGTAGGAAGAAACTTAACTACTGATGAGGCAATTGCGCTTTCTAAAGAAATAAATTCAAAAGTTACTTTATCTGCTGCGACCTTTGAATTTAAAAATACCATTGGCCATCGGGGGATATTGGTAATTAGAGGGATGCGTTCTAAATTATCGGGTTGGATTACTAATACTGACCCGGCATATGACAGAGAGGGGGCGTTTGGCGTAGCTTTGGTGAAATTCGAAAATTTTGTCGCAGAGTCACAACCTATGCCAGGTTATGAGAATTCTAGCGAGGCGAAAGAGGCGGCGTCTTTATTAAATGAATTTACCCAAAAATCCCAGAAGGTTTTAAATGAATCACTGGTAAATAAAAAAAGAATCTCAGAGGGTAAACTTGCGGCAAATGTAATTTTGTCACGCGATGCCGGAGATCATCTGCCCAAATTCCCCAGGATAGATACACTTTATAATATAAGATTCGGCTCGTTTGTGCAGATGCCAGTTGAAAAAGGTATTGCGCTTTTAACCGGTATGGAGATAATTGACTTGCCTGAAGCCACGGGCCACTTAGATGTAGATTATCCTATCTGGGCAAAAATTGCCTTAGATTCTCTTAAAAAATACAACGGTATATATGTGCACATCAAAGGTCCGGATGAACCAGCTCATGACGGAAACTTTAATAAGAAAAAGGAGATTATCGAAGCTATAGATAAATTTTTCTTTGCCAGTCTCCTGCCGGATTTAGATATTAATAATACAGTTATTGCCGTAACTTCCGACCATTCTACTGTCTGTGCAATCAAAGCCCATTCTAGCGATCCGGTTCCTTTGCTAGTTTGCGGTGGTAATATCCAACCCGATGGCTCCTTAAGCTTTTCCGAGAAAGCAGCCAAATTAGGCTCAATTGGGGAGCTTCGCGGCCAAGGAATCATGCCTCTCCTTGTATCTTTAGCGAAAGAATAGTATAATAAAGTCGTAACTCGTAATTCGTAAATCGTAAATGGTAATTAAAAAACAAAAATTACTAATTACCAATTACTGATTACCGATTACGAATCAATTACTAGTTACGGGTTACTAATTTATGGTATAGGAAAGTATAAAACACTTTCCTATACCACTCAAAAATCGCATTGAAGTTATCCCTAAAAAGGGACTTCCTTCGGTCGTCGCGAAGCGATTTTCTTGCTAGTTACGAAAATGGATAATTACGATGTCATCGTCATTGGGGCCGGCCATGCCGGTATTGAGGCAAGTATTGCTTCAAGTCGCATGGGCTGTAAGACCCTTTTGACTACGTTAAATAAAGATACCATAGGCCTGATGAGCTGTAATCCCGCCATAGGCGGTGTGGGCAAGGGCCAACTTGTAAAAGAAGTAGATGCTTTGGGTGGCCAAATGGCAAAGGCTGCGGACGCCTGCGGTATTCAATTTAGGATATTGAATGCCTCAAAAGGCCCTGCAGTGCACTCCTCGCGCGCTCAAGTAGATATGTATAAATATAATAGATACGCCAAAGAGCTTGTGCAAAGGCAAGAAAATCTTTCTCTTGGAGAAGCAGAGGTAAAAAGCTTAATTGTAAAAGATGAGCAAGTAAGAGGAATAGTTACGGATAAGAAAGAAGAGATTTATGCAACCTGTGTAGTAATTTGTCCGGGAACTTTTTTAGATGGGCTAATACATGTAGGACTAAACCATTTTAGCGGGGGTAGGTTTAATGAGCCGTCGGCAACAGGTTTAGCCGGCAATTTAAAGGAATTAGGTTTTCAGCTCTTAAGATTTAAAACCGGCACCTGTCCGCGTTTAGATAAAAATACTATAAATTTCTCAAAGTTAAGCGAGCAAAAAGGCGATGAACCGCCAAAGCCGTTTTCCTTTTCCACAGAAAAACTTACGCAGAAACAGATTTCCTGTTACATCACTTATACCAATAAAAATACACACAAAATTATCCAGGATAATTTAGGCCGTTCCCCGCTTTACACAGGAAAAATTAAAGCAACCGGTGTACGCTATTGTCCATCTATTGAAGATAAAATTGTTAAGTTTTCTGATAAACAAAGGCACCAAATTTTTTTGGAGCCACAAGGCTCAGAGACAAATGAGGTTTATCCCAATGGTATATCCACAAGTTTACCTGAGGATGTGCAGCTTAAGATATTACATTCTATAGAGGGGTTAGAAGGGGTAAAAGTGATTCGTTTCGGTTATGGGATAGAGCATAGCGTTGTTGAACCCACACAACTTTATCCGACTTTAGAGGCCAAGTTAATTAAGAATTTATATCTTGCCGGCCAGATAAACGGAACAACGGGCTATGAAGAAGCAGCTAGCCAGGGTTTGATCGCAGGAATCAATGCAGCACTGTGCGTAAAAAATAAAGAGCCGCTTATTTTAGACCGTAGCACAAGTTACATCGGTGTATTAATTGATGACCTGGTCACTAAAGGCACAAATGAGCCATATCGGATGTTTACTTCTCGCGTTGAATATCGCCTGATTTTACGTGAAGATAATGCAGATTCGCGTCTCGGAAAGATAGGTTATGATTTAGGTCTGGTGAGCAAAAAAGAATTTCAAAAGACACAAGAAAAAATTGAAGCAGTGAATAAAGGTATTGCTTTTCTTAAAGGTGTTCGTTTAAAGCCAACTATAGAGATTAATGAGCAGCTAACTCATTTTAACACTGCACCGATAAAGAAGGTAACTACTTTAGAGGAGCTTTTAAAAAGGCCTCACATAAACTTAGAAAATCTAAAGGATTTAGACCATATCAAATTGGATATACCGGATTTTGCTTTGCGGCAAGTAGAAATTGAGGTAAAATATGCAGGGTTTATACAGAGGCAGCTTAAGGATGTAGAGAGATTTAAGAATTTAGAAAAAATAAGACTCCCGCAAGACTTAAATTATGCCAAAATCAGCGGATTATCTAGCGAGATAAAGGAAAAATTACAAAAGTTTAAGCCGCTTAATTTAGGCCAGGCCTCAAGGATATCTGGGGTCACACCGGTAGCAATTTCACTTTTAATGGTGTATTTAAAGAAATTAAATGGATAAGAATAAAAACTACACTAGCCTAAAAAAGTTTTGTCAAAATTTGGGTATAGATTTATTTGGGGTAGCAGATATCAAAGATATAAAAAAAGATTTTATGCTATCTGAAAATATTTTAGAAAATTTAGATAAAGCAGTTTGCTTAGGCGTAAGATTATCTAGTAGTATATTAGAAGAAATTACAGACGCTCCTACACGTTTATATTTTCATCATTATCGCACGGTGAATGCATTCTTGGATCAGGCGGCGCTTGGAGCTTGTAATTATGTTCAGAATAAAGGTTTTCTGGCACTACCTATACCTGCCTCGCAGCTCGTAGATTGGCGGAACCAAAAGGCACACCTTTCGCATAAGAAACTTGGAGTTTTAGCAGGCCTGGGCTGGGTGGGCAGGAACAATCTCTTGGTGAATAAGAAATTTGGGAGCCAGTTTCGATTAGTTTCTATTTTGACTAATATGCCTTTAAAGATAGATAAGCCCACAAAAGAGGATTGTGGTTCCTGTCGGCTTTGTATCACTGTTTGCCCTGCTGGCGCGATAAAAGAAAATTCTCAAGATTTTGAACATTTAAAATGTTTTGAGAAACTAAAGGAATTCCAAAAACAGAAATTAGTTGACCAATATATCTGCGGGATTTGTGTAAAAGTTTGCAAAGGAGACAAATATGGTTAAAGAAATTATTTTCGGTATTGTAGGAGGGTTGGGTTTATTTATTTATGGAATATGGGAGATGAGTGAAGGCCTGCATAAGGCAAGCGGCGAAAGAATGAGAAAAATTTTACATAACCTGACCGGCAGCCCTCTAAAGGGAGTATTGGTTGGTGCAGGCATAACCAGTATCATTCAGTCCTCTTCTGCGACCACAGTAATGGTAGTCGGTTTTGTGAATGCTGGCCTTATATCTCTCATTCAGGCATTAGGCGTAATTTTTGGTGCCAATATCGGCACCACCGTTACCGCGCAATTAATCGCTTTCAAGCTTACGGATTATGCGCTCCCGATTATCGGCGTGGGAATGTTGACTTTGCTTTGTGCAAAGAAAAAGATCCATAAATACATTGGAGAGTTTCTGGTTGGTTTTGGTATTCTTTTCCTGGGTTTAAATATTCTTACCAATGTCGTTAAACCATTAGGGCAGTATCCCTGGTTTAACAATGCATTTATTACTTTTAGCAAGAATCCCATCTTGGGAGTATTAACCGGCGTAGTTGTTACTGCAATATTGCAGAGTAGTTCGGTAACCACCGGTATGGTTTTGGGTTTAGCCATGGCCAATCTGATTGATTTAAAAGCTGCCCTGCCGTTAATTTTGGGTTGCAATATCGGAACCTGTGTTACGGCGTTGATTGCCTCTGTGGGCACGGGTATTTCTGCAAAGAGGGCAGCATTAGCCCATATTATGTTTAATGTTATCGGCGTGATTTATTTTCTTCCTTTCTTGGGTTTTTTCCAGAATTTAGTAACTCATACATCCGGGAATCTTGCCCGGCAGATTGCTAATGCCCACACGATATTCAATGTGATTAATACGCTTATATTTATACCATTTATACGCCCTTTTGCAAATTTACTCACCAGGATTATTAAAGGTAAGGAAGAAGAGGAGGTGGAATATCTGCCGAAATACCTTGAGCGGCACTTATTAAATACCCCGCCTATTGCCATAGATGCGGCAATTAAAGAGATAATCAGGACCTTGTCGCTCACCCAAAGAATGGTTACAACAGCAATGGATAGTTTTATCAAGAATGATGCAAAATCCTTAGAGAAGATAACCCGCGGCGAACAGGCAGTTGATTCTCTGCGGGAGGCAATTACCAATTACTTAGTCGAATTAATGCAGCAGGAATTGAGTCTAGAGGAATCGAAAAAGATTCCCCCGCTTATCCATGCCATTAATGATGTGGAAAGGATAGGCGACCACGCGGAAAATTTAAGGGATCTCGCTGAGCAAAAAATAGAACAGAAGATGCCTTTTTCCCCTATTGCTGTTGAAGAATTAAAGAATATATACGAAGAAATAAACAGGATGATTAGCTGTTCCGTTAATGCCTTGGGGCTAAATAAAGTAGAAGAGGCAAAGCTGGTCTTGGAACAGGAGTGTCATATTAATACCTTGCGAGATAGACTGAAGGATAATCACGTTAAAAGATTAGAGCAGGGGCAGTGCAATGTCCTTGCCGGCGTGGTCTTCTTAGATATGATCAGTAATTTCGAGAAAATAGGAGACCACCTGAATAACGTTGCCCAGGCAGTCATCGAAGGTCTGCAATGGAATAATAATAAATAACACCCAAGATACTCTTGACCCAAAAGACTTTACTTGTTATAATTCAAAAGATAAAAGACGGGTGAATAGCTAACAAATGGAGATAATCAAGGTATTGGTAGTGGATGATGAGGAGGAGATTTGCGAATTAACGCGCAGTTTCCTAAGGAGAAAGAAATATTGTACCTTTGGCGCAACGTCCGCAGATGAGGCGATAGAGGTAGCAAGGAAAGAAAAGCCGCATCTTGTGCTTTTAGATGTGCGTCTGGGAGATGCTTCGGGAATGGATGTTTTGCAAAAGATAAAAGAAATTGACAAGGATATAAAGGTGATTATGGTTACTGCTTTAAGTGACGAAGAAAGTGCGCGACAGGCAGAATCACGAGGGGCGGAGGGTTATATTGTTAAACCTTTCACTGCAAACTACTTAGATGAGA
>Ga0315289_10003566_pt1 | contig 23489 bp, 14 predicted proteins | sample YL17G11_40_MG_FD_203452 | JGI IMG/M metagenome (GOLD analysis project Ga0315289, IMG submission 203452) | Sediment microbial communities from Yellowstone Lake, YNP, Wyoming, USA - YL17G11_40 | ecosystem: Environmental > Aquatic > Freshwater > Lake > Sediment | place: USA: Wyoming | collected...
CCTTCCTCCCTTCGGTCGTCAGGGTTAAGAACCTCTAACTCGCTTCGCTCATAAGAGGTTCTAAGTGGAGGCGGGGGGAATCGAACCCCCGTCCGAAGGCACAAGACAAAGACCTTCTACGTGCGTATTTTGCCTTTATTTATTCACAAAGGATCACGCCGACAAACAGGCTTGATCCGATGCTATCTCAGTGAAATCTCGCCCGATCTTCCTGAGCCAAAGACCAGACCAGCTTGTTTGAGTCGACGCCTGTCTCCAAGTCAACAAGCAAGCCTGGGACAGACGGGCTACCTAAATTTAATTAGGCAGCCAGTGCATATGAATAGTTTGCACTTAAATTTATGTCCCAATGGATTAACGAGGAAACTGGGTACCTCGGCACGCTTATCTTTTCCCATTACCTCCGTCGAAACCAAGTCGCCCCCGGGAAAATCGGTTCATGGTTCGTAGCTTGTGGTTCATAGTAAAGCCTAAAAATAATACGGCAGAAAAATCAAAAAGTCAACAAAAAATCTCATAGTGTCAATGCAAATAGAAAATGTCATGTTTTTTGCAAATAGAAAATGTCAGTAAATGTAGGTCAACCATGTCCGTTCACGGTAAATCCGTTCAGGATGAATCCGAAGGACTGGTTGACATTCTTTTTGTCAAGCAGGCTTCGCCATGCTTGACCTACGACTTTGGAGTTTCGTGGGTTTCGTGCCTTTCGTGTGTTTTTTTTACAAATTTTTTATTCTTTGCATGGCGCTCACTCCAAACACGCATTTGTCGGGCAGTGTTCCACAGCCCGACCTACAACTTCATATTCGTTCTCCCATAAACGGGCGACCTATCACCATCACCATCGAAATTGTGGTGATTTTGGCAAAAAAATGACGAATGACGGATGAAAAATAAGGGATGAAGAATGTATGAGGAGAGATTCTTCGGGGACCGATGAGGGAGCATAATGTCACTTTTTAATCCCCCTTTAAAGAGGCTGTGTCATAATCATGTTTTGAAGTTGTAGCCGTCCATATGGACGTAAACCATTGGAATTCAACATACCGATTTCGCCCCGCTAAGCGGGGCGGCTACAAAAACGGAAAATCTGACACAGTCTCAAAGAAGGGGGATTCAGACAGATAAGGTGACCCCACCCTATCCCTCCCCTCCAGGGGAGGGAATATTTTTTCCCTCTCCTTGTAGGAGAGGGTTGGGGTGAGGTCATTAGTTCAGCGGGTCGCATGAATGCGACCCCTACTTTTTAATCCCCCTTTAATTCCCCCTTTAGAAAAGGGGGATTATTCCTACAAATCCTCTCCCGAGGATCGGGATCTGCCTATGGCAGACAAATGCTCCCTTGTTCTCTCCGCATTCGGTCTATCTCCTATCTTCTCAAATGTTTTCAAAATCTCTTCAAATATTCTCCTTGCCTCCTCCTTTTTCCCCTGCATCTTATACAAAATAGCCATGTTCCCCTTTGTCTGTGCCACCCCATGCTCATCACCTATCTTTTCATATATTTTTATACTCTTATTATAAAACTCAATCGCCTTGCCCCATTCAGCTTTGGCCTTGTAAACCAAGCCCAGATTATTAAAAGTAGAAGCCATCCCATGCTCATCACCGATCTTTTCTTTTATCTTCAAGCTCTTATCATAAAACTCAATCGCCTTATCCCATTCACCTTTGTCCTGATGAACCACGCCCAGATTATTAAAAGTAGAAGCCATCCCATGCTCATCACCGATCTTTTCTTTAATCTTTAAACTCTTATTATAAAACTCAATCGCCTTATCCCATTCATCTTTGTCCTGATAAACTGTGCCCAGATTATGAAAAGTAGAAGCCATCCCATGCTCATCACCGATCTTTTCTAATCCTTTCAATGCTTTATTATAAAACTCAATCGCCTTATCCCATTCACCTTTGTCCCTATAAACCAAGCCCAGATTATTAAAAGTCTGTGCCATCCCATGCTTATCACCGATCTTTTCTTTTATCTTTAAACTCTCATTACAAAACTCAATCGCCTTATCCCATTCCCCTTTCTTGCTATAAACTATAGCCAGATTATTAAAAGTCTGTGCCATCCCATGCTCATCACCGATCTTTTTGCTTATCGCTATGTCTTTATTATAAAACTCAATCGCCTTATCCCATTCCCCTTTCTTGCTATAAACTATAGCCAGATTATTAAAAGTCTGTGCCATCCCATGCTCATCACCAATCTTTTCTTTAATCTTCAAACTCTTATTATAAAACTCAATCGCCTTATCCCATTCACCTTTGTCCTGATAAACCAAGCCCAGATTTCCTAATGCGACGGCTTGACCCTCTTCATCTTTTGCCTTTTCTGCGGCATCCAATGCATCTTTCCAACTGCCTAAAGCCTGATCCCATCTGTTCCAGGCGTAGAAGGAGTTACCTATTAAGATCAATAACGCAACCTTTTCACTTTCTTCCGTTTCCAAAGCCGAACATTCTCGGAATGATTCGATAGCCTGTTCATATTTATACTGTGCCATCAAGGAAATTCCCTTCTCGAAGAGAGCTTTCTTGTTTTTGTCTTTGGTTTTAGGAAGTCCATCGAGATATAGAGCCACTTGCTCCATTTGTGTCTTTATTTTCTCGATGTCTCTCTGAAGTTCGAGAGGAACCTTTGGTCTTAGCGCTTTGATTCCAAAATAGACGCCAATAGCAATTGTCACTATTATCCCGATTATTCCGACGATTATTCCCAAATCCATGGATGGTTTTTCCTTATTTCTGCCACTTATGATTCAGGGTGAGGGCACCCTGAACCAACCTTTAGATCGTGATAGCGATGGCGATTAGTCCAACAATTATTCCTATTATTGCCAGAAGCATCTCGATTCCTTTTGCTTAAGAGCTTTTTTGACTACAGGTCTGCCTAGAGGTTATCAACTTTTTAATTGACAGATTTTGTGAACATAGCATTTTGTTCTCGGAAAGCTTATGTAGGGGAGGGGCTTGTCCCCTCCCGAACTGGTTTTACGGGCGACCACAAGGGTCGCCCCTACGTTTCCTCTCACCATGCTATGTAGGGTCGTCATGATAATTAGTTGATGACCATAAGGCAGACACTCCAGATTACCGAGCCATAAAGGCTCGGCTACGCGTGGCGGAGGTTTTATGCTTACACCAATCCGCTTAACCTGTTTTGGTTCAGGGTAAGAGTGCCCTAAACCAACGGCAACCTCACCCTAACCCTCTCCTAAAAGGAGAGGGGACTTCTCCGTTCCATCCGTTTTATCCGCTGACTTATTTCGCAGGCGACCATTCGCCGATGTTTTCGGTGTAGACTTTGCATTTACCGAATGATGTCCATTTTTCGTTGGAATTATATGCCCATTCCAGATATTCTGATCCACCTCCACTTACCGTGGTGATCAGATATCGATTGGCTAAATTGCCGATGGCACTTGCCTGTCCCGCCGGGCTGGGACTATCCCCTCCAGAGGGATCGACTGGAATCCAGCCATAATTGGGAAGATAAACCTCCACCCAGCGATGGAAAACGTCATCCTCCGAGGCATCGTCACCCCTTATCACCACGGAACCCACATATCTGGCGGGAAGTCCGCTTGCACGGCATAGGGCAATATACACAAAGCTGTATTCCGAGCAGGAGCCAGTCCCCCTTCTTAGCACCGCCGGAGCGACATTCCAGCCGCCGGCTAACTCGTATTCCATGTGATCAATCACATAGTTAAATACCTTCCGGGCGATCCAATAGGGGTTGGTCTCATTCCCCACTGCCCTTCTGGCAGATTCCTGAATGAAAGGATCGTTGATCGAATATTTGGCGTCATCCACCAGATATTTCTCTTTTATGGATTGCGGAATATCGGCTAAACTTCCCACCTTTTCCGGAAAGATATAATATCTGGTCTTGAAAAGTTTAGCTTTGACTTTCATTCCCACGGAGACAAATTGGGTGCTTTTTAAATCCTGAAATTTATAATGAGCTACTTTTTGACCCCATTTATCATTTAAGAATTCGGAGGGCTTTGGAGTATATTGGATCTCCGAGATGAGTTCTTGATTATTCAAATTTTCAGGCACCGCCAAATAAATATCCAAATCCTTAATCGTGCCTGGTCCGTAATTTCTGAACTGGTGAGTATACTCCAAGACTTCCTGTTTTTCATCCGTGCGGGAAAATGTTTGATCATCAAAAATCTTAAGCCTATAGATTTGGTCAGTTTGATAATCCACATTCCATAAATTCTTCCCGTCCCAAGCCAATCCATAGGCATAAGGACCCGGTGCATCGAAAAACAAGATTACATCGCCTCTATCCGGTGTGATCATATAAATCATATTGCTGATTCTATCCGAGACCCAGAGATATTTGCCGTCATAAGCCAACCCACATGGGTTAGAGGAAGGCGCAGGTATGGTGGTGATGGTGGTTCCATCTTCAGTGCTGATCTGATCAATTTCATTTTTGGCATCATCCGCAATCCAAAGATACTTCCCATCCCAAGCCAAACCCTGCGGCGTCTGACAAGGGGCAGATAGAGTCTTAAGAGCAATTCTACTTTTTACATCAATCTGAAAGATCAGATTTTCCTCGACGTCTAAATTCCATAAAGTTTTCCCATCCCAGGTTAATCCAACCGGACGGAATCCGGGGGAAGAAATTGAGTCAACCACACCTCCATTTTCGGGATTGATTTTGTAAATCATATCCGTTTTGCGATCGCAATTCCAAAGATATTTACCATCAAAGGCTAAGCCGGTGGGGCATGAGGCAGGAGATGGAAATTGCTTCTCAATATCGCCGGTGGCCCCAAAGGCATTGAAGTAGAAACCGCAAAAATAAAAAAATAAAAAGACTATCACCGAATAGCTAAATCCTTTCATGGGATACTCCTTTTCTTGCAGGGATCCCGCCGTTGGCGGGATGGCTGTCCGTTTTTTGATTTGTCAAGCACCCCGCCTTTGGCGGGAGGTGCTTGACCTATTACACTTGATTTTCCCCTTACCTCGAAGATGCATACGCGCTTCCCTCTCCCCTTGTGGGAGATTGAGCGAAGCGAAATCCGTAGGAGGGTTAGGGAAAGAGGGTGGCTTCGTAACAGAAATAGATACATTGGTCTCCATACGAAAAACCAGATCAATTGTATGGGTCGGAAAGAGAATGTTTTATATTCTCTAAAATAATTTTCAATTCAGCCAATTCTTTTATAGAAAAATTTGGTTGTATTTCCGCATAGCGGGTCTGGTTTGGGTTAAAATGAACCGAGATCATGCCCGCATTTTTTGCCCCCAGAACATCCAACTCGACTATATCTCCTACATGCAGGGAACTTTGAGGATGGCTTTTCAGTTGTGTCAGAGTATGAAGGAAAATCCGGGGATCGGGCTTCCGGATGCCGAATTCGTTGGAGAAGATGGTCACGTCAAAATAATTGATCATTCCCAGTCGTTCCAAAAGAATCCTTATCGTTCTCCCTGGGGTTCTGCCGGTATTGCATATAAGCCCGATTTTATAGCTTTCTTTTTTAATCTCTTGTAATATTTCCTTTGCACCATAAATTAAAGGGGGTGGGTCATCCAAGATGGGAGAAACGAAGGCTTCTGTTAATTGGGGCATCAGATTTGGTGGAATGTTTTTTGGTTTTTCATTCTCCAGAAAGTCAAACATGATTTTCAGTTGTTCCTCGGTGGAGAGGTCTTGATTTTTTCTCCAGGTCTCGCTGCATTTCTCAAATCCTTTGTCATAAGCAAGAGCTAAATAGTCAAATTGGACAGTTAGCCCATTTTGTTCAAGGATCCTGCGTATTTTCTCCACCCTTTTCTGCCTATATCTATGAGTGTCTATGGGCTGATTAGAGATCAAGGTATTCCACAGGTCGAAAGTGATGGTATCAATCATAGACAAAATCTGTTTTTGGGTAACGAAACATCGTCAGCATTCATTTTTTACGTCACGAACAATGTGTCCGTGACGACAGTGTAATTTTTTTATCCCTTCGCTTGTGGAAAGGGATACAAGCCCTGTTCCCACATGAGAATTTCCCCCTCACCTTAATCCTCTCCCCCAAGGGGAGAGGAGAACCCCTCTTTTCCCTCCTCATCTTTGACCAAAATCCTTTTTGATCAGTTCTTTTGCCATGTTGAAGGCTTTAGTCCGATGACTTATTGCGTTTTTTTCTTTAAAGGAGAGCTGGGCAAAGGTTTTACCCAATTCGGGTAAATAAAATACGGGATCATATCCGAATCCATTCTCTCCTCTTTCCTCATGGGCAATAATCCCCCTAACTTCGCCTCTAACTATCTCAATATTCTCCAAATCTTTCGCGATTGCCACCACACAGACAAAAGTCGCCCCTCTTTTCTCCCAGGGGATATTTTTCATAAGAGAAATCAGCTTCACATTGTTATCTTTATAACTGCAGTGTTCTCCGGCAAATCTGGAGGAGAAAACCCCAGGGGCGCCATCCAAAGCATCCACCTCCAGACCGGAGTCATCGGCGAGGGAGACCAAGCGGGTGAACCTATAGATCGCTTTGGCTTTCAAGATAGCGTTTTCGTCTAAAGTCTTTCCGGTCTCTTCGATTTTAGGAAAATCCGGAAAATCATTTAGAGTCAAAATTTCTAATTGCCCAGACGGGCAAGCGTCCGCTTGGGGATCGGATAAAATATCTTTTATCTCTTCTATTTTATGTTGGTTATTTGTCGCTAATACTATCCTCATTGAGTTGCTCACTAGGGTTCGTAGGGACAGCCCTTCCCTTCGGCTTTGCTCAGGGACGGTGAGCTTGTCGAACCGTGGGGCTGTCCTTTATTAGGACAGGGACCCCGCCACAGCGGGATTTCGCAAGCTCAACAAGCCCTGTCCCTACACACTCTTCGATCTTATGTTTATTATTTGTTGCCAGCGCTATTTTCATGAATTGCCCGCATGAGTTTAAGTGCATGATGAAAACATCCCGAACCAATCAACATAATCCAATCCTTAATGAGACTGCGACTGAGACTGAAACTCTCAAACTTTTTAACTTTCCAACTTTCAAACCTTCTAACCTTTTTTAGCAACCCCTTTAATCCGTTCACGGTGAATCCGTTCACCGATTTAATATTTTTCGATGTCTATTCTTTCCACTTCGGTTATCTTATCTTTTCCCGCGAAGCGTCCAGTCCCACTTTTAGGCGGGACTGAGCGGGATCCTTCGGATAAGAATCTCTTCCCCACTTCTACAAATCTATCCGGGACATCAGAGACATAAAATCTTCGGAAAGTTTTCAGGCTTCGCCTTTTGAGCAGACCTTTTTGGCTCAAAACTTTTTTTACCTCCATTGCCGTCTCCTCAGCGGAATCTATTAATCTGACTTCTTTTCCCATAATTTTTGAGATGACCCTCTTCAACAAAGGATAATGAGTGCATCCTAAGACCAAGGTGTCCACTTTCTTTTTGATCAAAGGCGCAAGATACTCTTGAGCTATCAAATAAGTGGCTTTTTTGTTTATATAACCTTCCTCAGCCAGTGCCACGAACAGAGGACAAGCAACGGAATATATTTCTTTTTTGGGATCAATTTCATGGATCGCTTTTTCGTAAGCCCCTGAGGAAATCGTTCCCAAAGTTCCAATCACTCCTATTTTTCCATTCCTTGTTGCTTGCGCCGCTCTCCAAGCCCCAGGTTTCACCACCCCGATCATAGGAATTGAGTAATTTTTTTCAAGATCATAGAGAGCTAAAGCGGAAGCAGTATTACATGCCACCACCACGCATTTCACCTTTTGACTTAAAAGGAAATTCATATTCTGGACAGAAAAAACTTTTACGCTCTCTTTCGATCTTGGTCCATAAGGGTATCTGGCGGTATCGCCAAAGTAGATCACATCTTCTTGGGGCAAAATATGGAAAATCTTTTTTGCCACGGTCAAGCCCCCCACCCCGGAATCAAAAATTCCAATGGGGGATTGATAATTCGGGGCTTTAGTTTGTCTCATCAGAGCCTTCTTTATTGTTCGTTAGTGGAGAAAACCAATGGAAAGCATAAAATTCGTCTATCGTCTATCGTCAGCGAAGCTCGTATGGTTCGACTTCCTTCGACTTCGCTCCCTTCGACTTCGCTCAGGGACGGTGAGCAAAGTCGAACCGTCAGGACAAGCCGCTCACCACAAGTCGAAACTCGTATACTCGAAGCTGGATGTTCGGAAGGTTTGTGGTTTTAGGCGGAGCGCATTTATACGAGTTTCGATCTTCGAGCTTCAAGCCTCGATACGAGCCTCGTCACCGTTAAACGAGCTTCGGGTTCCAATGTTGCGTAGAACCTAACGCTGTCTATCTTTAAGGGCTCGGCGCAATTCCCTCTGCACCTCCCTATCCTTAATATCCTCTCTTCTATCGTAGATTTTCTTTCCCATGGCTAAAGCCAGCTCCACCTTAGCTACATTTCCCTTGAAATAAAGTTTGAGAGGAACTAAAGTCAATCCCCTTTCCACCGTCTTACCCAAAAGCCTTTTAATCTCCTTTTTGTGCAAAAGAAGTTTCCGGGTGCGGGTGGGGTCGTGGCTAAAACGGCTGGCCGGATCATAAGGGCTGATGTGCAGGTTGTGAAGATAAACTTCTCCCCCTTTTACCATAGCATAACTGTCCTTTAGATTCGCCCTTCCCAGCCTCAGCGATTTAACCTCAGTTCCCACCAGCGCAATTCCTGTCTCGTAGCTCTCCAAAATATGATAAAGATGGTGAGCTTTTCGGTTGGTTGAAATTATCTTGATCTGCTTTTCGTCCTTCTGCATACCGCCAAATATATCATAGCTGAAACACTGTGGCAAGAAAATTCTCAATTGAGGTATCTGGGTTCAACCGAAGTCAGGTCAAGCTGAAACTTGACATTCCAATAGTTTGCCCAACCGTAAGATTCTTTAGTCCATTCAAAATAACCCTTGCCGAAAAAGTCAAATCGAGTTATATTCATATCAGAGCCGAAGTGGTGGAATTGGCAGACACGCTGTGTTCAGGGCGCAGTGCCCGTTGGGCATGCGGGTTCAAATCCCGCCTTCGGCACCAAATTCAGACAAAAGCCAGCGCTCAACTTTTGATCTTCTCCTCCAAAGTTCTACATTTCCATAAAAAAATTTTGTTGTAAAACGGATGGGAAAAAGTCTCGCTCTGCTTAGGGTTTATGGATTGAATTTGTTAGGCAAAAAAAACTTGACAAAATAAAAGATAGTTTCTAAATTTAGAAAGGATAAGAGAAACATTGTTCAGTTCGATTGTTGGTAGATTATGGCATAACTCTACCAGAAAGCCTACGTCTATGAGAGGGAATTCTTGGAGTGGAAAACAGACAGATAACCAGTTCCTTTCGACCTTTCAGTAGCCATTGAAAGAAATCTCTTACATTATGGGCAAGCGAGAAACATTAAGTTAGGACTATCTATAAACCTCTTAGGGTTCGGGGAATATTCAGAAGGGTATGCAAAAGAAAGGTGTTCCTTTTTTCGAAAATTTCTGGAGGTAAAGTGATCTAACAAGTTTAAAATCAATCTTTAAAAAGGAGATGAATATGAAAAGGATAAAGACAGGATGGTTCCTACTTGTGGGACTTTTCATTCTCTTCAGTTTTAGAATTGGAGCAGTCGAGGCGAGAATGGAAATGAAGAGAGACCAAGAGATCAATGCCGCCCAGAAGAATTACAAGCTTTCTTCGGCGTTTCCCTTCCCACAGCAGAGAGTGCACCGTGTCGGGCTTTTGCAGCTTTGTGTGACCAACTGGGCAATTTTCGGAAGTCAGATGAGGGATCCAGATCGAAAGGAATCGGTGGGAGGGTGCTTCATGCCCAACCCCAATGAGGAAGTTTTAGCCCCTTCCGCTGAATATCCGGCTGGGTCAGGTTTGGAATATCTATTTCAGGGTGGATTATGGATAGGGGCGATAGTGGGAGACTCAGCTTATACTACGGTAGGGTGTGATGGTTGGCAATGGATTTATGAGATGTGGCCGGATGCAGACCCCCAGGGAAAAATCGTAGAAAGAAGCACAAGACCCAGCACTTCCTGTTATTCGCCCGATGCTGTTTCGGAGCAGGACATAATTGCGGTTTATACCGATACCTCGGCTGATATCCCGCTGTCACCTCAGTCGCAGGACCCTTGGGACAACAGAAAGCATTTTCCCTTAGACATTCAAATTACTCAGAAAAGCTATTCCTGGAGCTATGAATATGCCGAGGATTTCGTGTTGATCGATTTTACCATAAAAAATATAGGGGTTAAAAACATAGATTCGATGTATATGGGTCTTTATATTGATGCGGATGTTATGCACATAGACGAAAATTCTTACGGATTATATGGTGCTCAAGATGACATCTGTGGCTTCAGGCATCTGGTTACTGCCCCAAAAGGAGATTGCTACGATACGGTTAACTTAGCCTGGATTTCAGACAACGACGGGCATGGAGATAAAGATGGAGGAGAAGGAGCCAGAGTCTTCTCAGCTAAGAGCCCGATCGCCGTAACTGGCACCAGGGTGGTTAGATCCTCTAAGCCTGGACTCAAATATTCATTCAATTGGTGGATCTCCAATCAAAGTGGATCTCCAAAGGATTGGGGTCCGTGGAGAGCTGAAAATCAGTCAAGATGGGAGGCAATGAACCCTTATGGTAGCAGCAATAATTTTCCGGATAATGTTTTAGGCACCCCGGGAGGGGACGTCTCCAAATATTTCATCATGTCCAATGGAGAATTTGATTATGACCAGATATATTCCTGCGTCTGGCCTAACTTGCATCCCGATGAGGGCTGGCTTCCGGTGAATGAGCAGATGTGTGGTGATCTGGCTAATGGATTTGATACCCGTTATCTTTTGTCTTTTGGACCCTTTGATGAGATTGGTCCTGGGGAGTCGCTTCTGGTCACTATCGGCTATATTGCCGGGGACAATTTCCATACCGATCCTCAGAATCTGGCTAAAGATCCCAACATGACTAATCCGGATAAGTTTTATGTCAATTTGAATTTTTCGGATTTTGAGACCAATGCCACCTGGGCGGCTAAGATGTATGACAATCCTACCCCAGACCATCCTTGTGGGGACGGGATTCCCGATTTTAAGGGGCCACCTCCTCCGTCCTCTCCGACCTTGAGTTTTGAGACAGAGCTGTGTAAGGTGAAGATAAAATGGAATGGAAAGATTACGGAGAGGACTCGGGATTCCTTTAACGGGCGTTTGGACTTTGAAGGATATCGGATTTACATGAGTCGAACTGGGCGTCCGGATGATTATGCTCTATTAGGTTCATATGATAAGATTGATTATAAAATTTACAAGTTAAATCGGGAGAAGATTCCCCGGGTTTGGGATTGGAAGGCGGCTTCGGTCAGTTTGGACTCTTTGAAGTCCTGGTTAAGTGGAAAGGGGATAGTCTCGATTGGGGATAATCCTCCGGTTTGGACTAAGGCGATTCCCTTTGTGATCGATCCTTCGCAGGAGACCTTTTACATGCGTCTTTCTGACTCTTTAGACAAGGACGGTGTTCCGGTGGCATATGATTCCATCAAGCTGGTGGGGGGTGATTCTTTATATTTTGAGTCTCAGGATTGGAACGTAGGTTTTGATGATATTGCGGTTTATCCTGCTTATCGAGAGAGCGTTGATTTGGGATTGGTTACTGATCCGGCAGATTATTACTGGGATTATGAATATGAGATTGCGGTATTGGCAGAGTCTTTGTATTTTTCGGTGACCTCATTTGATGTGGGTGATCCTCAGACTGGGCTTCCCCCTCTGGAGTCTTCCAAGCTGGTGAATGCCACTTTAGTTTATCCTTTCTGCGGGAGAATCTTACGTGTGAATTGTCCTGGAGAATGTTATGAAAGCATTCAGGATGCGGTCGATGATGCTGAATATGGTGACAGCATCCATGTTTGCTGCCCAGAGGATATGGTCTACCAGGACTATGTAGTGATAAACGGTTTCACCAATCTGGCTATTGGAGCTGAGGGATGCACGCTTAAGTGTCCCACTTTCCCCACCCCCAGTGGATACGGATTTCACATTACCAATTCCACCGACGTTAGAATTTCAGGTTTTACCATCGTGGGCTACGAAAACGGTGTACGTGTGGCTGGCACTCCACAAGGCTCAATCCCATTCATACCTGTCAAGGGGCATGGGCGGTGGAATTACAGTCAATTGGGTGGTGTTGACTCACTGCGTGTATTGAGATATCGAATTGACTCTGACAGTCCCGGCGGAACTATCGGCCGTATTTGGTGCGGTCATAGTTCGCCAACAATCGAAAACTGCACTATTTCACAAAGTGGAGAATCTGGGATCTATTGCGTTGACGCCAGACCTGTGGTACGGCATTGCAATATTATAGAGAATAGCAAGTTTGGGGTATACAATGCTACCGATAGTATCATAGTGGATGCTGATAGCAACTGGTGGGGCCATGAATCGGGGCCGCTCGATACCAGCGAGGGGCAACCTGACTACAATCCATCTGGTTTGGGCGATAAGGTTTCGGATTACGTTAAATATCGGCCGTGGCTCGAATCAACCACCGCAGTTACAGAGGAAAACGAACAGGAAGCTATTTCTCCAGGTGACTATTCCCTAACCCAGAATTACCCTAACCCGTTCAACCCGCACACAGTTATTGAATACACCTTGCCTAAAAGTGCAGCAGTAAACTTGACAATTTACAATATCATAGGTCAGAAGGTGAGAACTTTGGTAGACGAATATCAGACTGCCGGATACAAGACCGTTCACTGGGATGGAACAGATGAGGCTGGCCGTCAGTTAGCCTCAGGGATCTACTTTTACCGGATACAGGCAGGCGAATTCACAGATGCCAAGAGGATGATCCTGATGAAATAGAAGAAAACACAGAGCAGGTCCCATCCAGAAGAAGGCATTCGATCCCATAAATCGGGGGGCTTCTGTCTTTCACAGCATGGAATCATACTGTTTCGGTTTTGTTTCAATTGGGGTTAGGTTATCCTGGGTTTTCATAGGTAATGATGAGTGGTCAGGAAATGACTTAACCCGTTGCCTTTCTTTCTAATAGCCTACACTCCAACGAGTTAATGATTCCCACCGATTGGGGCTGACAAAACTGTTCTCAAGGAGTGCAATTATTGTAGCCTTATAGATATTGACTAATGCCTGCGGTATTATATCATAGCACCCTTCTTCAGAGCCTCCACATTCATGTCCAATATATCTTTTTTTGCGCGCGAGAACACCTTAGGCAAAGTTTTGATCATGCTTTCTAAAGAGACCGCCTGGGTATGATTTATTAAAGCCCCCAACATCACCATATTGGCGCATTTAACAGTCCCGATTTCCTCTGCGATCTTATTGGCATCAATAGTCACGGCATTAACATCATTCCTTTTGGGCTGGCTTGCGACCAGGGAGCTATTTATCAAAAGAAGACCATTGGGCTTCAATGCCGGCTCGAATTTGGTAAGGGAGGGTTCGTTCATCACAATTAAAGAATCCGGATAAGAGACTACCGGTGATGCCACCTCTTCAGAGGATACCACCACCGAACAGTTAGCGGTTCCGCCCCGCATCTCTGCCCCATAAGCCGGGAAGTAAGTAACATGTTTTCCGTCCACCATACCGGAATATGCCAAAAGTATCCCGGCTGAAATTATCCCCTGCCCGCCAAATCCTGACATTATTACACCTTGATACATCATGCCTCCGTCTTTATTATCGTCCGCCGTCCACAGTCCGCCGACCGCCGCTTTTTAGGTTCGGCTAAAGCCGAACACTCCAAAGTTATATTCTCAACCCTTGGCTCTTGCCCCATTATTTTTTCTCTTCAGGAGTTTTAAATTCCCCTAAGGGATAATAGGGAATCATCTCGTCCTGAATCTTTTTGATGGACTGAAGCGGGGTCAAAGCCCAATCTGTGGGGCACTGAGAAAGAATTTCCACCAAGGAGAATCCCAAACCGTCTATCTGCACCTGAAAAGCTTTCTTTATCGCCTTTTTTGTTTTAACTACGTTGGCAGGGGTGTTTACCGCTGTTCTGGCTAAATAAACTGGTCCGGTTAATGCGGCCAAAAGCTCACATACCCTGATTGGATTTCCCGCCACTTTGGGGTCTCTCCCGAAAGGTGAAGTGGTAGACCTCATCCCCGGCAAAGTGGTGGGTGCCATCTGTCCACCAGTCATACCGTAGATGGCATTGTTGATGAAGATGATGGTGACGTTTTCCGACCTTGCCGCACAATGGATAGTCTCTGCCATGCCGATAGAAGCCAAATCTCCATCCCCCTGATAACTGAAGACTATGCAGTCTGGTTTGGTTCTCTTCATCCCGGTGGCCACGGCTGGACCTCGACCATGAGCCGGTTGAATCATGTCGCAATTAAAATATTCATCCGCAAAAACCGAACAGCCGACCGGGGCTATGCCGATGGTTCTTTCTCTGATTTTTAACTCTTCCAAGACCTCACCGACCATCCGATGCACCACTCCATGTCCGCAACCAGGACAATACCGCATTGGAATATCGGTTAAGCCTTTGGTCCTCTCAAAAACTTTCTTCTCCATAGTTAATTCAAAGGTTTATGACTTCGTTTTTATACTTTCTCCTTGAAGATTTTCTAATGTCGAGTAGCTTCGCAACCCGAGCTACAACTCTTTTGCGGGGCCGGGAGCCCTTCAGGGTGAATCCCCTCAGGATGAACCCCGCCTACGCAGGATTAAGTTATTGTGGTTCAAGGACCAGCCGCGTAGGGCGGGCTCTTAGCCCGCCGTATTTTGACTTTTTCAGAGCTCTCTAATTCGTTTGGTATTGTTCTCCAAAATCTTTTTCACCACTCCCAAGACCTCTTCGCCCGTTGGTATCCCACCTGCGGGACGTCCATGGAAGAATACCTGAGCTTTTCCTTCGATAGCAAGTTTAACATCCTCAATCATCTGACCCGCGCTCATCTCCACCACCAGAATCTTTTTAATTCGGGACGCTAAATCATTCAAAGGCTTCATCGGAAAGGGCCAAAGCGTGATCGGTCTCATAAGTCCTATCTTTATATTTTCTTTTCTTCCCAATGCCAATGCCGCTTTGGAGATTCGCGAACAGGTTCCATAAGCCACTATAAGTATTTCCGCATCGTCCACCATAGTGGTCTCATATCTCGTCTCATTTTCCTCAACCTTGTTGTATTTTTCCATAAGCTTCCAAACATGTTTTTCCATATAACCGGGTCTTAGATCATAAGATCTTACCACTCTCCTGGGCCTTCCATTCGCAATTCCTAAAGCCCATTCCTTGGGGGGAAGCTTGGCGGGGTCGACCGGATCGAAGTCAAATTCGATAGGCTCCATCATCTGTCCCAACAGTCCATCCGCTAAGACCATGGTGACAATGCGGTATTTGTCAGCTATATCATAACAGATTTTGGGGAAATTTCCCATCTCCGAGACGGAGTTGGGAGCCATCACAAAGACTCTATAATCTCCATGCCCACCCCCTCTGGTAGCTTGGAAATAGTCGCCCTGAGAAGGGGCAATGTTGCCCAATCCTGGACCTCCTCTCATCACGTTGGCATAAAATATGGGAAGCTCTGCACTAGAAGTATAGGAGATTCCCTCTTGTTTTAAGCTTATCCCCGGACCGGAGGAGGAGGTCATAACTCTGGCCCCGCAGGCGGAGGCTCCAAAGAGCATGTTTATCGCCGCGACCTCGCTTTCCGCCTGGATAAAAATTCCTCCCACCTCAGGCAATCTCCAGGACATGTATTCGGGAATCTCATTTTGTGGGGTGATGGGGTAACCTGAGAAAAAGCGACATCCCGCTCGGACCGCTCCTTCAGCTAAAGCCTCATTCCCCTTCATTAACTCTCTTTCACCCATGAATTAACTCCTCAGAAAATCAGTTTGGAGTTTGTGAGTTCGATAGTTTGTTTTGAACTTTTAAACCTGCGAACTTTCAAACCTTTCCGCCGTAGGCGGATCCGCCTCTGGCGGACAAACTTCCAAACCGACAAACTAACAAACTGCCTTACTTATATACTTCAATTGCCACATCCGGGCAGACGAAAGCGCAAAGCATACATCCGGTGCAAGCCTCTGGTTTGACCATACAAGCGGGGTGGTATCCGGTGGGGCTGAAGCTTTTGGACAAGCTAATTACCTGATGCGGACATGCCACTATACACAACTCACAGGCTTTGCATCTTTTTTCATCTACCTCTATTTTAGGCATAAAAATTTCTCCTAACGATTCTTTCTGCCCGAAGACGAATTTAGCGCTCGGAGAGCTATCAGGCAAATAAATTTCCCTCTAATTTACGAAATCTGTTTTTTAAAAGCAAGCAAATTTGTAACTTTTTTCACAAAGCAGGTTAACCATCCCCGCCAACAGCAAGGTAGTTGACAACTCTTTTTTGTCAAGCACATCATTTGTCTATTTGGATCTATAGGAAGATAGATAACCTTCGGGTGCCGAATCTACAATCCTAAATTTCTCTTGCCATATAAAAAAATTCTATTTAATTATTCGAAGATGTTAACCCTTCCGCCAAAGGCGGATCCGCCTATGGCGGACAACCCCAAAAGGAGGTTTTCTATGTTCCGCTTCATTTTCATTTCAGTTTTAATCATCCTGGTTTTCCTTGCCAGCTTAACTTTGGCTGGGATTCCCAAGATGATCAATTATCAGGGGATGTTGACCGGGTCGGATGGCAAGACCCCGGTTACGAATGGGAACTATTCCATTCTATTCAGCATTTATAACACTTCTTCAGGAGGAAGCTCTTTATGGTCTCACACTTACAATGTGTCAGTAACTAATGGTTTGTTTAATATTATTTTGGGGGATAGTGGTGTTCCCATAAATCTGCCGTTTGATACGACCTATTGGTTAGGCATCAAGGTGGGAGCTGATCTGGAGCTTTCTCCCAGAATAAGGCTGACCAGCGTGGGCTATGCTTATCGGGCGCAGAAGTCTGATACTGCATCAGTGGCAATATCTGCTCCCAGTGGTGGCGGTTGGGCCGACGATGGAGCAAACGTTAGATTGATCACCAACACGGATAAGGTTGGTATCGGTGTAACCAGCCCACTGGGTAAATTGCACATAAGCACGTCTGGCTGGGATGCATCACATTTGTATCTTGAAAATCCTTCTTACGGTCATTCACGCATTCTACAGGCGGCCGATGGCTTGCTTTTAAAGAACTTCTATGCGACTGGCACCAACACAGCCTTCAGCTTCAGAAACCCTGCCGACGTTCACCTTCTGGATATACGAGCGGATGGCAACGTGGGCATAGGAACGACTGCTCCTTCAGAGAAGCTTCAGGTAGCCGGAGTTGTTCACTCAACCTCTGGTGGCTTTAAGTTTCCGGATGGCACCACCCAAGCTACTGCAGCGTCTGGAACTGGCGGGGGTTGGACCGACGGTGGCACAAATCTCTACTTGACCACCAGCACGGACAAAGTTGGAATAGGGACATCCTCCCCGGAAACTTACTCCAAGCTGCATATTGTGGTTCCGCGAACTCAGAGCTTTGACCGGATGACGATAGAATGCCCCAGGGACAGCAATGGGTTTGGGATTGAATTGAAGCAGCCCGGCGGTTATTGGTGGTTGGGTCAGAATGTGGGGAATGGTTGGAATGATTATTTTACGATCACCAACAATATTTCACCTTACTATCGATTGACGATTCTCAGCGATGGGAGGGTGGGCATCGGTACGGTTGATGCTGCCTATAAGCTTGACGTTAGAGGCGACAGGATACAACTGAAAGAGGATGCCACCGGCGATTCGATCGCCATGAGAACCGATGGTGCAGCTGTTGATCTTTCGTTCGGAGGAGCTAATCTGTATGTTCAGAGCTCGACAGCCGGCGAACACATATTGTTGAATCCTACTACGAACAGCTATGTTGGCATCGGCACGACGACCCCTGGAACAAAGCTGGACATAAGCAGTTCCAATGGCACAGCATTACGATCTGTTACTACTTCTGCTTCGGGCTGGGGTATAGATGCCAGGGCAAAAGAAGCGGGCGGCTACTTTCAAGATACCGACGATTCCGCATATGCCAGGTGTGGATACGGGGGTTATGGTGTTCAGGCACAGGGTAATAGTGCAGGCGGTTGCTTCAAGGATAAGAACGGCTCTGGTGAAGCTTGGGTTGGCACAGATCATCAGGGAGGGTGGGAAAGTGGTATTGATGCATATGGAAATGCGTGGGGCGGTGGTTTCACCGATAAAGATGATGGCGGCTGGGCCTGGGTTGCTTACTATAGTTATAAAATATGGGGTTCTGGAAGCGCAGACTTCGTGCAGAACCATCCCACCGACAAAAACCGGGTCATTGTATATGCCGCCCCGGAGGGGGATGAAGTTGCAACGTACACCCGGGGCACCGCTCGACTGGTTAACGGCGAAGCCCGGGTTATGTTGGGTGAGACATTCAAATGGGTCACTAACCCGGAAATTGGCCTAACCGCACACCTCACTCCGCGCGCAGATTGCAAGGGCCTTTATGTTGCCTCATTGACCACCAGCGAGATGGTGGTTAAGGAACTGCAAGGGGGGACCTCGGATGCGACCTTTGATTATCTGATTTATGGATTGCGGATCGGGTTCGAAGAGGCGAGTGTGGTTCAGGAAAAAATAAGAGAAGCCTACATTCCATCTATGGCAAATCATCGGGAGCGGTATAATAAATACCCAGAGCTAAGGCACTTCAATGCTATGGAGCGGTTCAAGGAGATGAACGCCCAAATCGGCAAGCCGGTTTCAGACATGAACTCGTCACGGACTCTAAAGGATGCCATCCATGAGTTCGACCCGGCGATTGACAAATTGCCTGAACCGGAAAAGCGATAAATAAAATGACAGATGATTGATGACGAATTCCGGATAAAGGTTAAGGAAAACAGAAGAAAGAGAAAGTAAGAAAAGAACACATCTTCGTTGGTAACGGACGCCCTGTCCGTTACTTCGGGAGCTTTATTTACCTGTTACGGACAGGGTCTCCGTGACGAACCCGGAGATGTTAACGAGGATGATAACATCCTCGCTGAGCAAAGATCTGTCTGATTATCTAAAAATGTTAACCTTTAAAGCAAACGGAGGTTTTCTATGAACCGCTTCATTTTTATTTTTGGTTTAATCATCCTGGTTTTCCTAGCCAGCGTAAGTTTTGCTGGGATTCCCAAGATGATCAATTATCAGGGGATGCTGACCGGGTCGGACGGCAAAACCCCGGTAAACAACGGGAACTATGCCATCCTTTTCAGTGTTTATAACACCTCTTCAGGAGGAGGTTCTTTATGGTCTCATACTTATAATGTTGGAGTCACCAATGGATTGTTTAACGTTATTTTGGGGGATAGTGGCGTACCGATAAACTTGCCTTTTGACACTACTTATTGGTTAGGCATTAAGGTGGGGGCTGATCTGGAGCTTTCTCCCAGAACTCAACTGACCAGCGTGGGTTACGCTTATCGGGCGAGGGTGGCAGATAGTGCGGTGGTGTCGCCTCCCCCTTCAACCGGAGGGGGTTGGACCGATGACGGCACAGTCGTCAGATTGACCACCAGCTCCGATAATGTCGGCATCGGGACGACAAGTCCGGGTGGCAAATTGCATGTGGCTAGTTCAACTTCAAATTTTGGAATGCTTAAAATAGAAAATTCCAATACCGGCGATAATGAAGCCACTATTGGATTTAAAGAAGGGAGTGATGCTGGTGGTGCTGATATTTGGGTAGCTGGAGTTGGACCATGGGGCAATACCAACGACTTCGTAATAGGTCGAGGTGAATCAAAGTTCTTAATGACCCCGGATGGAAACGTCGGCATCGGAACAACGAACCCACTTTATAAATTGCATGTAAAAGGTTCTTCTTCCGCCACATATCTCACCGTTGAGGCACCAGGGGGATATGCGCCCGGTATAAATTTTAATGTTGCTGGCTCAGAGCAATGGACAATATTGTACCATCCGACTTATTCTTACCTCAGTTTTTATAAAGACGGTGTAGGAGATAAGATGATTATTAAAGACAACGGCAATGTAGGCATCGGAACAACGAGTCCGAGTAACAAACTACACATATTCGGAAGCAATCCCAGACTTATAATCGAGGCGAGTTCGTCGAATGCAGAAATCAACTTTAAGAATTATGATGACACCGGCGGAGAAGTTTGGGCGTTGTACAAAGATGCCGGGACCGATGACTTTCGGTTTTACCAAAATGGTGACAAAGTGACAATCAAAAACAGCACCGGCAATGTCGGTATCGGGACCACAAATCCCTCCCGAAGACTCACTGTCCGCGGAAACATATTAATAGAGAGTGCCAGCACCGGTAACCCTGTGGTGGAGCTGGGTGAAGGGCTTGACTATGCCGAAGGTTTCGACGTGTCGGATAAGAGGGAAATCGGTCCCGGAGCTGTGTTGGTCATAGATCCAGATAATCCTGGAAAACTTGCCTTGAGCAACAAAGCTTATGACAGCAAGGTAGCTGGGATAGTGGCTGGAGCTAAAGGATTAGGGTCTGGAGTGCGTCTGGGAGTAGGGGAGTTCGACTATAATGTTGCCCTGGCGGGTCGGGTTTATTGTAATGTGGACGCCACCTACGGTGAGGTTTCACCCGGCGATCTTTTGACCACCTCTCCCACACCTGGATACGCCATGGTGGTGAAGGATCACACCAAGGCGCAAGGTGCCATCTTAGGCAAAGCTATGGAAAAATTGACCTCCGGTGAAAAGAGACAAATTCTGGTTCTGGTTACTTTACAGTAGGCAAGGAGGCTATGAAAATGTTTTCCAAAAATACTTTAATTTCCGCTTTTCTGCTGGCTTTGTTGTTTGCGGTCTCGGCATTTTCACAGGAGAATTTGTTGATTATCGCTGCGGATGAGTTCGTGGATGAGTTGCAACCCCTGAAGCAATTCAAGGATGCCAGCGGCAGACCCACCACACTTTTAAGCTTAAGCCAAATCTATGCGAGCTTTACCGGTGCGGATGAGGCGGAGAAAGTCAAAAAGTGCATCGCATCTTACCAGCAGAGCACTGGAATAGATTATGTGATGCTGGTGGGAGATGTGGATAAATTCCCAGTGAGATGGAGATGGTGGGGATTGCAACAACAAGAGTATTGGGGAGTAAGCGACCTCTATTATGCCGACCTCTATAAGCATGGTACCACCACCTTTGATGACTGGGATAATAACAACAATGGGCTATATGCGGAGATCGAATTTACTCCCCACGGAACTATCAATAATGACACCATCGATTTTCTTCCGGATGTTTCTGTGGGAAGGGTTCCCGCTTCAGTTGGAGCAGAGGTCACTGCATACGTGAACAAGGTCATAAATTATGAGCTTAAGACTTTACCCTCCGACACATGGTTCAAGACCGCCGCTCTTTACACCGGATGTTGGGACAAGGATTGTAATTCTCAAAAAGATGAAATTGGAAATTTTTTGACCAATCAAGGTTTTTTATCGTTGACCAAGCGATATTGTGATTTCGACGTCACCCCCAATCAACCTCCTTCGTGCGCTCCCCACTGCATCATTACCGATCTGAATAGCGGGGTGGGATTTGTCAACTACTGTGGACATGGCGACTGGGATGGATGGTCTTGTTTGAATTTTCATAGCACGCATATTTGCAGTCTTAATAACTCCAGCAAGTTGCCGGTGGGATTTGGCGCCGCCTGTGCAACCGGAATGTTTGCTCGGATGGCTCGCTTTCATCCTTATTTAGACGTAAATGGAAAAAAGCATTGCGGAACTGACAACGGCGAGGTATTAAATCCTGGTTCTTATCCTCACTCGAGTTTACCTAAGCCAGCTTGCTTGCAAGTTGGAGACACTACTTGTAGTATTGGCTTTGTTAAGTTCGATCGGGAATGCTTTGCTGAGAATTTCATATTTGATTATCCTGCAGGCTCCGACGGCGCGGTTGCATATTTAGGAGCTAGAACGGATGCTCGACCCTGGATTGAGAAGCTGGATAAATACTTTTTCCAAGCTTACGATGCCGGCGGACAGAGAATCTTGGGTGACATGTGGAAGTATATGCTGGAGCAATATTATAACCTCTATGATATAGGCAACAGCCATACGTGGTCGTATGATTCTACGCACTGGGACGAAGGACAAAAGTTTGATGAACCGCAAAAACTCATTCTTTTTGGCGATCCATCTTTAGTGGTCGGCGGAGCCTTTGCCAACACCCAAAGCGGCGCTGTGTGGGACTGGTCTGGTGGTCCTTGGTTTAACTATTTTCGCTATCGTATAGTAGGGGACGTCACCGTGCCCGCTGGGCAGGTGCTCACCGTTTATCCCGGTGCGTCGATCCTCTTTGAGGATGGAAAAAAGATAACCGCACTGGATTCAAATCCCAATAACGGATTTGTAGTCAATGGAACGTCGACCGCACCGGTTTACTTTATGTCGTTGACCCCTCCCGACCCTCAGGCTCAATATGTGGTCCATGGAATGAAAGTGAAAGGGCAAGTAAGGCTGAGAAACGGAGGTCAGATAAAGCTGTATTAGCATTGTGTTGCGGGGTTGAGCCCCTGGGGAACAAAAAAGACAATCATTTGCTCTGGGCGGGTGTTTCATATGAATGCTTGTGTATCTCCCACCTTTTACAGAATTTTGCTATTCCAGAAGGATCAGAAACGCGACGGTTGGTAGAGGATGAGGCGTCCCATGCTAATGAGCAGGCATCTTGACATAATAGGAAGAGGGAATACAAAATTTTTGTTGTGTTTGGGTCAAAAAATGCTATAATAAAAAGGGAGTTTAAAGGTTAAAAGGTTTTGAACTCTATACTCTTTACTTTAAACTCTCAACTGAAGTAGTCGGAGAGATGTCCGAGTTGGCTTAAGGAGCACGCCCGGAGAGCGTGTAGGGCTTGAAAACCCTCCTGGGTTCAAATCCCAGTCTCTCCGCCATTGTCGAAGGCAATGGCCCTGAGCGAAGTCGAAGGGCTAATTGGGTAGATGAACAAAGCTCTACTATGGTATGTCTATATTTTACGTTGCAACGATAATTCATATTATGTCGGTGTTGCTACAGACACAAAGGATCGGGTCAGAGAACATAATGCTGGACAAGGTCCCGCGTTTACAAAGAAGCGAAGGCCGGTTAAGTTAGTTTATGCAGAACAACACGAAAGCTATGCGAGTGCACGAAAAAGAGAGGTTCAACTTAAAGGTTGGCGCAGAGAAAAAAAGGAGTGGCTAATTAGAGGGTTTCCTTCGACTCGTCCTGCGGACTCGCTCAGGACCTAACGGCGAATCCCAGTCTCTCCGCCCTAGGAAATCCCATCCGCAGGAAAATGCCTGAAAACAAAGGAGGATGTTGCGGTAGCTTTATAGACCGCAGGTGTGAAATTGAAGGATGAAAAAAGAAGGAATGGTTAAAGTCAAAGTTTACCAAACAAGAAGGAGCAAGAATCGTACACATTTTCTATAAAGAATAAAGGTTGTCTGATTAGA
>Ga0315289_10003567_pt1 | contig 23488 bp, 5 predicted proteins | sample YL17G11_40_MG_FD_203452 | JGI IMG/M metagenome (GOLD analysis project Ga0315289, IMG submission 203452) | Sediment microbial communities from Yellowstone Lake, YNP, Wyoming, USA - YL17G11_40 | ecosystem: Environmental > Aquatic > Freshwater > Lake > Sediment | place: USA: Wyoming | collected...
TTCCTTCTTTTGTGTAACTGTATGTCACTACTATATCACTATGCGTAGTTGAACCATCTACATCACTTCCATCCACCACTGTGTGGGAACTGACTAACTTCGCTTTACCACAATATATCTTATACTTCTGATCTATTGTCCCACTTGTTATGTTTCCATAACCATCGTCACTCGATATTGTCCCACTTCCCCTTGCTCCTATCAACCTTCCTTCTTTTGTGTAACTGTATCTTACTACAATATCACTATGTGTGGTTGAACCATCTACATCACTCCCATCCACTACTGTATGGGAACTGACCAACTTCGCTTTACCACAATATATCTTATACTCCTGGTCTATTGTCCCAGTTGTTATGTTTCCATAACCATCATCACTTGATATTGTCCCACTTCCCCTTGCTCCTATCAACCTTCCTTCTTTTGTGTAACTGTATGTTATTACAATATCACTATGCGTAGTTGAACCATCTACATCCCTTCCATCCACTACTGTATGTGACCTGACTAACTTCGCCTTACCACAATATATCTCATATTCCTGTTCTGTTCTCCCCCTTGTCTTGTTTCCATACCCATCGTCAGTTGATGTTGTCTCACTCCCCCTCGCTCCTATCAACACTCCTTCCTTTGTATAACTGTATGTCACTACTATATCACTATGCGTGGTTGAGCCATCTACATCCCTTCCATCTACTACTGTGTGGGAACTGGCCAATTTCGCTTTACCACAATATATCCCATATTCCTGTTCTATCCTCCCCCTTGTCTTATTTCCATACCCATCATCACCCCAGGTTGTCCCATTTCCCCTCGCTCCTATCAACACTCCTTCCTTTGTATAACTGTATGTCACTACTATATCACTATGTGTGATTGAACCATCTACATCCCATCCGTTTACTACTGTATGTGATCTGACCAGCTTCGCTTTACCGCAATATATCTCATACTTCTGTTCTATTGTCCCACTTGTTATGTTTCCATACCCATCATCACTACTTGTCGTCCCACTCCCACTTGCTCCTATCAACACTCCTTTGTCTGTATAAGTATACATAGTTGTCATATCACTATGCGTGGTTGACCCATCCATATCCTTACCATAGGAGACTGTCTTTGCCAAGGTCGCTTTGGCTTGCTCGTTAACGATAATATAGTCAGTCTGAGTTAGACTCTCTACCTGGTTTCCATACATATCCCTTTCCAAAGTTAATGTGCCTGAAGGATTTTTTTCACCGGGATCGTCTGTATCTCCGTCTCCGTTTATATCGAACCTGTCTATTACCGAACCGTCCACAACTCCCTTCAGTAATCCAGCATAAGCCAGACCTGTATCAGGATTTATGTAATTTTTCTTATCGACTACGTTATCAGGCAACTCTGCCAATTTCTCCTGTCCGTTGGTGTATTCATAAAATACTCTGCTATTAGTAACAGAAGTTGACCCATCAAGATCTGTGGCTACAGTAAGCGAATTACTCTCTTCTACCTTCGGTTGTCCCGTCAATCTAATCATTTCCAGGCTATATTTGTTAGTCGTCTCCGTATAGTATTTGTTTCCGAAACTATCGGCTCCCACAGTGACTATTTTTCCCTTTGCCTTATGGGACCAAATACTCCCATCGGGAAGGGTCATATGCGCTTCCACCTCACCTTTGTCTATTTCGGCGCGTTTCAAATTGCCCGTTTTCTCATCATAGATGTAGTTTAGCAAACTTGCCGTCTGGCTGGTCGTGCCATCAATACCTCTGTTAGTGCTCGTGGTAAAAATGTTGGTCGGTTTAGGCTGACCATTAACCAAGCTCTCATATTCTGTAACTACATCCTGAGTAAAGGTATTACCGAAGATATCTGCACCTTCAGTATGGCTTTCACTCGAGGCTCCCTTACATAAGCTCACAATAACTTTTCCTTCCCGGGAGTAGTTGGAGGGTAGTTGAGAAGGATTTTCCTCTCCAGTTGTATATTCGTATTTTATCCAGTTAGTTGTCTTTGAATGGGAGCCATCAACATTCAGGGTCGTAGTCTCACTTTGGCTATAGACTAACTTCGCCTCTCCCTTGATAACAGCATAAGTGTCGTCAGTATTCGTTAAATATTTATTACCAAATATGTCGTTCCCTTCTGTTACCTTGTTTCCTCTTGCTTTGGAAAGAAGTCCAGTTGTCGGGTAGTATTCATAAATTACCTCACCTTCAGTTACAGAAGTGGAACCATCTATGTTGGAAGAAGTAGTCCTGGAAATTGACCTGTCAACTTTCGCTTCACCATTAATTATGGTGTACAAGTTCCGGGTACTGGTAGTATAAGTATTGCCGAAAATGTCCTGTCCAATGGTAACGCTTATTCCTGAAGCAGAAATTAGGATTCCTCTATTGTCGTACTCATAATTTGTCCAGGTCTGGGTGCAAGAGGTGGAGCCGTCCGGCATATTTATGGTCTTGGTAACCTTTATTGGATTATTCTGTTCATCACAAACTGTAACTTCAATCACTCTGTTGCCGTTCTCATCGAGGTACGACCTCTCAGTGGTGGGGCTATTAGGGTCTATCTTTGGTGGGGTAAATATTATTTCCCCTGGGGGAGGAGACCTGGGAGCGATAATAATTCCGTCCCACTTAGAAGTGAACTCTTTTTCGGGGATGGTAAATTTCTCACCTGTAATCTCAATCCCCGATACTTTACCATCTTCAACTTTTGATATCACAACAAAATGGTTACCTCCCACATAAGCTATTACAGGGCTATCAATCCGGGATAGATTTTCCAGGTCCGTTCTTACACTCTTTAACTCCAGTCCCCTCTTCTTTGCCGCTGTCTCCAGAGCATGGGCTGAAGTGTCGACTTTCCCCTCTGAACCAGGGGTTATAACCTGATTGATAATGTCAGTGAAGATAGTGTCTGCAGCAAGTTCTTCCCTCGAGGAACTCACTCCCTTAGATTTGAGTATTCTCTCCAAAGCATAGACTGCACAATTTATGATAAATTCTCCTTTGGTTCTAAGCCAGTCTACCACGTTAGCCAGCCCACCAGTAACTTTATCGAAGAATCCCCTGGCTTCTGAAGAGAGGTTATTCACAATCTTGCTAAACTTATCAATAACTCCATCTATAACCTGTTGTGTAACCGCAGGATTCAAATCTATACCTGAAGTGAATATCGGCTGTGAACCACCAGAAACTATTGCAGGAGAATCCTTAACCATACCACCAGAAAAACCATCTTTCTGCCCGAATACTTCTCCAGCGCCATAAACCTGTTGCCAGATAGATTCTCTTTCTTCTCTGGAAAGATTGTCCCCACTAGTAGAAATCTCTTTCCTTAATATTTTACCATCCTCAACTTTTGAGACTGCAACGAAATGGTTGCCCTCCGCAGAGGTGATTATAGCGCTTAAATTTTTAGAGCCGTCTAAATTTGGAGTAATGTTAAGAGCAATCTTGTTTCCCATACTGTGATACTTTCTGGAAGCTTGAGTGATATTGCCCATAGCGTCTTTATCCACATCGAGGAGTTCCATCGACACCCCTTCTTTGTTGTAGCTTTCTCGATGGACGCTTACTACCCGTCCGTCTGAATTCCTGACTACCTTAATATATTGAATTATCCCTATCCCGTTATATCCTCCTTTTCGCTCGCCGTCTTCTACATTGTAGTAGTACATATATGTAACATTCCCTTCTTCTATCTTGCGGAAGTATTTAAGCCAAGGCTTATTGTCAAAGTCTGGGTCGTTATCGGTATCGCCTCCTGAGGCGCCCATTATTTCCTGCATCTGCTTCTCCGTTAGGGCCCTCCCTTGTGAAGGTATTGCGGTCGTTAATATATCGCCACTCCACCGGGAAAAGAACTCCTCCATCGAAATCATGCTCTCTCCATTAATGCCAGAGAGAAATACCTTTCCTCCATCAATTCTCTCTACTACTACAAAATGGTTTCCGTCAATGTGAGCAATTACAGGGGTGGACTGGCTCTGAAGTTGCTCCAAACTTAGATGGGCACCAGAAAGGTTGACTCCCTTTGATGCCGCTTCTTTAACCAGCGCCAGCATTGATGTCATAAGTTCTCCAGAAGCGTTTTCAGGAGTCACCGTTCCAGTGAGAATATCGATGAGAATTGTCTTTAAGGCTATTTCGCTTTTGGTTAGTTGTATTCCCAATGTAGTCAAGATTTTGTAGAGGGCATTTATTGCGCAGTTAATAATTCTCGTTCCAGTATCTCTAAGCCAGCCGACTATTGCGGATATTCCAGCAGTGGTAAGTGTTATCAGAGGGAAGTTGCCAATTCCTAAACTGGCTAAGATTCCTCGCTTCTCTTCGGAGCTTGAGCCAATAAATCTATTAAGAAAGTCTTCAACCTCATTGACTATCGATTGGATACCTTCCCCACTTCCACCGGGAGTTTCTGGAAGCCATCCGGCATCGTAGGAATCAATGATGCTGGTAGAATTTATTACTCTCGGCTGGCCATTTATTATTGCGTAGAGATTGCGGCTATGAGTCTCATATCTATTCCCGAAGACATCCTCTCCCGTCGCCTCGCTAAAACTTCTGGCGTCAATCAAGTACCCAGCCGGGTCATATTCGTACTCGACGGTAGTTCTGGTCTGAGCTTTTGAAAAATCGAAGTTTACTGACTCGGTATCGGTGACTGAACTATTTCTTTTAGCCTGGCCACCTATGATGACATAATTATCAGTGGTCTGGGAAGTAAATCTGCTTCCAAAAATGTCCTCACCGGTTGTCGTTGTCTCACCAGAAGCACCTACGAGGAAATTCTTATCGTCGTATTGGTACTTTATAGTGTAGTTACTTACGCTGAGTGAACCATCCACATTTTTATTGCGGACAGTCCCTGTAATCCCGGTGAGTTCCAAGTGCCCATTTACGATTTCATTTCTCAATACAGCTTTATCAACAAAGGTGTTCCCGAATGCATCCTCTCCTTCTGTTCTCGTATTCCCGCGCGCTTCGATTAGCTTCTTTCCCCTCTCATAGGTATAAAAGTTCTCACTAATTGTATGGCTTTGGGAACCATCCATCCCCGTAGTCCAGCTCTCTTCCATTGAACTGGTCAATAGCTCTCCCCGGTAAGTCCCTTTCCAGTCCTTTGCTGTAACATTATCAAAAGCATCTGTAATTTCTTCATGGTATTTAGTTAGATTCTTTTTTGAATCGTAGTCTTTCGCCTTGCAGGACCATTCAATCTTAGTAGTGTGATCACAACAATCTGTAATCTCCTTATGGTAAGAAGTGAGGAATTTGCCTGTATGCTTGGCATTGGAATACTCAACGGTGAGAATAGAATTATAGGGGTCGGTTATGGTGACAACCCAATCAGTGAGGAACTGATTGGCCTTGGTTTCGTCCGTGGCGTAGAAAACAGAATCTTCACTATATCCTTCTGCCTGCCAGTGTTCCTTAGTTAACTTGCCAAACTGGTCAACTGTCTCTGCCTCATAGGACTCCAGAAGCCACTTCTTATTGTAGGTCATATTATAGACACGGCGGATGCTCTCATATCCAAAAGCGTCGGGAACTTTCTCATTCTCTATTCTTGAGGCAAGTCCGTCTTTGAAAAATACCGAGCGACCATCATTATATTTGATATATCTAAACTCACATTTCTGAGAGGCAACATCAAGAACCCTCATATGGCTTGCGAGGAATTGGTCTCTAATTGAGCCAATGGCAATAGCCCTGTCCAAGGTCCCTTCAAATAGAGCCTTTTCCAACCTCTCTATCTTCTCTACTCTTTCCCGCGTTTCTCTAAACCTCTGAATCTCCCTTTCCTGTTTAATTATTTTCTCCTGCCTTCTTTCTCTCCTTTCCAGTTCGCTTAGGGAAAAGTATCCGGATTCCTCGCGGTCCTTCTGGTATTCCTTCAAGCGGGGAGCGAAGCTGAAGTTCGCAGAGAAGCAGACCTGAGTCCAGACCTGCACTATTGCCGTTGTGAGGGCAATTACTCTAACTATTCCTCTATATTTTGGCTTTTGCGATTCGGCTATCATTCGCCATCCTTATTGATTGGAACTTCTCCCAACGCCTCATCAATCTTTCCATCAAAGTCAATATCCACCGCTCTGCCACATAACTTTCCCAGTTTATAATAAAACCAGGTATCTACTTTACCATCGTGATTGGAATCGACTTCCTGCCTGACTTTTACTCCATCTTCAAAATAGGCCCAGGCATCCTTTCTGCCATCATTATTTCTATCTATCTCCTGTCTCTCAGTTTTACCATTTTTGTAATACGCCCAGTAATCTACCTTACCATCATAGTCACTATCCACCTCTGACCTCACCAATATGCCGTCTTTTGAATATCTCCAGATATCGGTTTTCCCATCCCCGTTCCTGTCCCTCTCCTCCACTGCTTGGCCACTCTTTACAGGCCTAGTTCCAGTTTCGGGAAGAGGTGCTGCGCCGATTTGTGGTTTCCCTTCTATTATCGCACCTTTAACTGCGAAAAACATTCCTGCCACCGCGCCAGCAAATAGCAATAAGAATAGCTCTTTCCTCCATCCAAAAAACACAAGTTTCCCCCTTTCCCCATTTATCGCGGGGGTTATGGAATTTTTTCTTCCAAATGATCCCTTCATTTTTTCCTTTATAATTCCTAAATCCTCTTTATAATAAAAAAAACCGAGTTACCAAAATTTTTAATCTTCGGCAACCCGGCTATCTTATTTCCCCTATTAAGTGATCGGCAACCCGGCCATCTTAATAAATAAGACCCGTGGTTTTGCTCGCCAGCCCTTCCCCTGGGCTAACGTGTCCCGCCCTTTCGGGACGTCCTCCGATTGCTCGGAGTTTGCCTTTTCGGATTTTCTCCCCCCGACGATAGGTCGTCGGGATTCTGAGAATAATTTACCATAGCAATATCACAATTGTGTAAACAAATTGTAAAATTTTTGTAAATTTTTGGTGGGTTTTTGGGTCTGTAGGGGACGGACTCTGTACCGTCCCGCGGATTGGGCGACCACAAGGGTCGCCCCTACTTCGATGGACGTATTCCAGCAGGTAGTGTAGCCCTTTATGGGCGTAATTTCTACGGGGACAAGCCCCTACACTACATTGACGCAGAGCTGGCGCTCTGCATCCACAGGTAGAATTTTCTGACAAATAAAAAGGTCAGGCAGCCATATCGGTATACCTGACCAGAATTAATGTATTATGGAAGGAAATGATTTCTATCTGATTATCACCAGCTTTCCGGTCTTGTGCCCTTTCTCGTTCTCAATATAATATATATGAACACCACTGAACACTTTCTCCCCATTGGAGGTCTTAACATCCCACGTCCACTTCCCTCTGTCTGTCGGCTTATAACCATACTCCCTTACCAGTTCTCCACTTATGGTGTAAATCCTGATTACACCTTCAGCGGATAGATTGGTAAAGGTTATCCCTTGCTCCTCTGTCCCCGTCTCATACTTGCCATCATTCGGCTTCCAGGGAACTGGATAGGCATAAGCATCACTCAAATCGTATACAGCTGTTCCCATCAAGGCAAATACTGAAAAGTTGGGAATCTCACCTGTAATAACAACCTTATTCTTTCTATCCACCCTCGACCCAGGTACCCTCACCCATATAGAATGTTCCTCATCAAGCCAGTATGCCAGTAATGTCTCCTCCATTAAACGAATTGAACCACTCCTCACCACTCCATTATCCTCACCATATGGGAAGTTTATCCTTACTTCTGCTGCAAACCTATCCCTCATCCATTTCCCGTCCTTTTTGCACGCTTTGATCTCCCAGAGACACCCTTCGATTGGATACCACCCATTAGCTATACTTTTCTCATTAGCCACTTTTATAACCTGAGGATTGATCTCATAGTGATAGCTCAGAGGCTCTGTATTAATAATTAGATATCCGTCCTCTTTCAGCGCATTGGCTTCCAGAGTCACCATAACCACTTTATCAGTCGGCTTCGCTACATCAGTCGACTTCACTACAACATTCTTCTTTGTGTGGTCCAATATTGTCCGGAAAATAAGCTCTCTTTCTCCCTTAACAGGGTTACCTGCAAGATCCTTGACACCGTCTGGCCCGGTTGTTACCTCAAGCTTATAAATGTGATTCTTTTTCAGCTCTGACTTTGGAGTAATTACTGTCTTTGTAGAGCCCTCCCACTCAAAACCAAGGGAGACTTCTTCATATATCTCTATCTCCTCATTCAGGTTGTCCTTAACTGCCATCAGCTTAATCCCCTTTACCGAATCTGTGTCCATCACCTTACTAAATTCAGCTTCCATCCCCGTATCAGGAAAAACTCCTACTATCTCTCCATCATGAAGTATCTTTGACTTAACCTCGTCCACCTTCAACTCTACGGTTGGTTTATTGAGGTCGTAGGTTATCGGACCGAATGTGGTCTGACCGGTAGGAACTGGCCTACAATGGTTCCATCCCAATACGTGGAGATACCAGCTCGTTTCTTTATCCATTCTCAATGTGACTACCGCTTGGGGACCAATTAACGCAGTATTAGTAGAAGTAACCACATCGGACTCACTGGTGTTCCACTTATAATAGTAGTCGTGACTTCCTTGTATGGTAAAAACAAGTTTTTCCGCATTGATAGAGTCTCCAGGTTCCACATCTCTTCCGTCGTCTGCTTTAGCCGAAATAACAGGAAGCCCGGGCACTGTGGTATCAACCCTAAACGCTATGGCCCCATTATTAGCAGTAGCCCAGCTACCACTTCTTCCACTATCATCTGTTGACATTACCCGCCAGTAGTAACTCCCGTCAGACAAAGAAGGACAGGCATAATTTGTGGCACCCTGAACTAAAAGCTCAGAAGTGAAATTTACAACTGGCGAGGAAAAATCTGAATTGGTATCAACCTGGATTGTATATTTTAATGTGTCTGATGTATTCGGGTCTGATTGTGTGAACTCCAGGGTGGGAGTAGTAACATCCACCCAGCTACCGTCAACATATTTCTTTGGACCAAGGTTGGTAGGAGCATTCGGGTTCCCTGGTACGCTCATAGACACTGCAACACTCTGATTCCCACCATTACTTTTAAAATTTATTGTTCCACTATGAGTGCCCGGTTTTAGTCCCGTCCCATCAACTCTTACCCATACAATTTCTTGCTGTTCATATGGTAGACTTCCCTGGGTTTTGCTTAATCTTATCCATGTATATGTACTTACACTTGCATTCCAGTTGAGTGTTCCAGCTCCCGTATTTTTTACTGTAATTTCTAAGAAATCTGTACTACTTCCAAAATCAAGTGAAGTAGGAGTTACTGATAGTTGCGGATTAGGCACTACCATAGATACAGAAACATCCCGATTCCCACCATTACTGGTAAAACTTATTGTGCCACTATAAGAGCCTGGACTTCGGTCTGTCCAGTCAACTGTTGCGTTTACAGTTTCTGATTGTTTATAGTATAAAATCCCTGAAGTCTTGCCTAAATCTAACCAGTCTGGTATCACTCCACTTACGTTCCAGTTGAGTTGTCCACCTCCTGCATTTGTTACTGTAATTGTCAAAGGCCCTCTACTGCTTCCAAAATTAAGTGATGTAGGAGTTACTGATAGTTGCGGATTAGGCACTACCATAGATACAGAAATAGTTTGACCACCAGCATTACTGGTAAAACTTATTGTCCCACTATAAGAGCCTGGACTTAGTACTCTCCTGTCAACTGTTGCTGTCACAGATTGTGACTGCTTATATCTTAGGGTTCCCTGGTTTGGGCTCAATCCTATCCATGTATATGTACCTACACCTGCATTCCAGTTGAGTGTTCCGCCTCCTTCATTTTTTACTGTAATTATTAAACTATCTGTACTATTTCCAAAATTAAGTGAAGTAGGAGTTACTGATAGTTGCGGATCAGGCACTGTCACGGTTACATTAACATCTACATAAGGTGGAGAGATATCGCTTGCAGTAAAAGTTATTGTCCCAGTATAAGTCCCTGGATTCGCAAAATATGATCTATCAACACTCACTGTTGTATTGTCTGTGTCTCCATATCCATATAAGAACCCCATAGATGGAGATACACCAATCCATGATGGTGGCGGAGAAAATAAATCTACATACCACATATATAGACTCTTCGTTGTATTGTTTGTTATTGTAAATGTGTGAGCAGTTTCAGCGCTTTCAAAGTCATACCATGTAGGTTCCACTGATATTTTATCAGCAAATGCATTTAATACAAAAAATGTTTGTATAATAATTAAGAAAAAGGTAAGTCTAAATAGTTTTGTCTTCATTTTATATCGCCCTCCTAGTGTCGATTGTCTGAGATTTTTTTTCCTCTTTAGACATCTCTATTTTCGATGTTCAGGTTTCAGGTTTTTCCTCCAGGCTCAGCGGGAGCCATCCCCCGAGGACTGGGGCATCAACTTCTCATTTGCTCTTCTCATCATCTCCAAGGCCCTCTCATCCTCAGGATTAAGCCCAAGTACCTTGTTGAATTCTAATATCGCCTCAGGATACTTCCCATCATTGTAATATTCCATCCCCCTCTTAAATGCCTTCTCTGTCAGTATCGCCTTCGCCTCTTTCCCAAACCTCGTTACTATCCCTATCCTGTGCGTATATCCCAACTCCCCACAATGGACAAGCGCATAGTCTAACTGGAATATGTTTACCTTTATCCCTCCCCCAAAACTTAACCCATTCCCTAAATCCTCTCCACTCTTGTATCCCACCCTCAACCCTATCAAATCCCTCACCCAGTATTCTATCCCTAAACTACCATAAAAATCCCTGTCATTGCAAAGATTCCCGTCAATCGCTACCGTCAGTGGGTCTCCCAATACTTCCTTCTTTATCCCCACTCCAAACTTCAAGTTTAAGGGAAGACTCCCCTCCTCCTTTTGAAACTTCACCTTGCTCCCTAAATTCTGCAAATTTATTCCACAGGTCAACTCCTCCAGCTCCTTCACCTTAAACCACCTGCCCAGAGGACCGATAACTCCTATATCTATACCAAAAGCAAATGAGGATTCCTCCTCTAACTTCTGTTGAATCAACTTCAGGTTTATCCCCACATCTATACCATGGCGGAGTTTCCTTCCATAGGATAGAACCCCCAATAGGTCATAAGCTCCTACCTCCCCTGTCTTTACACCATCTGCTCTATATCCCTGTATCTTATCCATAGAAAGATAGTTTATGCTTCCCGCAAATGTCCCCAGCGTGGGATGGGGATAGGCATAGCCAAAATATTGCAACTTTATACCTTCAAACCATAAACTGTACACAAAGGAAGCTTCCTGGCTCTCTGTCCTGGCTAATCCCGCTGGATTCCAGAAAACGCTCGTTACACCGTTGCAGATTGCCGCCTGGGCCTCTCCCATCCCCGCGGCCCGCGGCCCAATCCCTATCTTCAAGAAGTTCGCCCCTGTCGTCCCTGGCTCAGAGCCGTATGTGTGGGTGACGAATCCAGAGAATGAAACACAAATAGATGTAATTAAAATGCTCTTCAGAATCTTTAACCTGTTCATATTTCCCTCGTTTCTTGTGTACTGGGTGGCCACCCCGATACGTCGGGGTAAACTGCGTGCCACCCCTACATCGTCCCATGTAGGGGACGGACTCTGTGCCGTCCCTTCCTTTGGGCGGCCACGGAGTGCCGCCCCTACAATTTCTACCTGATTATTACCAGCTTTCCTGTCTTATGCTCCTTCTCACCCTCAATATAGTATATGTACACTCCACTGAAGACTTTCTCCTTATTGGAAGTCTTCACATCCCATGTCCAATTTCCTCCACCCTTATACTCATGCTTCATCACCAGTTCTCCACTTATGGTGTAAATCTTGATTACACACTCTGCAGCGAGGTTAGTGAAAGTAATCCCTTGCTCCTCTGTCCCTGTCTCATCCTTACCATCATTTGGCTTCCAGGGTACTGGATAGGCATGCGCTTCCCTCAAATCGTATAACGCTGTACCCATCAGAGCAAATACTGAGAAGTTTGGCACCTCTCCTGTTACCACAACATTACTCTCTTTATCCACCCCGGAACCAGGCACCCTCACCCAATTAGAATGTTCCTCATTCAGCCAGAATGCCATAAAAGTCTCCTCGCCTTTATCCTCATCATATGGCAAGGTAATCTTTACCTCAGAACCAAAATTATCCTCTATCCAATCCCCATTCTCCTTACACGCCTTGATTTCCCACAGACATCCTTCCACCGGGTACCACCCATCCGTCAGGCTCTTCTCATTAGCCACATTTATCGCCCCAGGATTAACTTCCAACGGGTAAGTAAGAGGCTTTGTATTAATAATCAGATATCCATCCTCTTGGAGCGCATTCGCCTCCAGAGTCACCGTAACTGTCTTAGTGCTCCCTTCGACCTCTGTTTTGGCTACAATGTTCTTCTTTGTGTGGTCCATTATTGTCCGGAAAATAAGCTCTCTTTCGCCCGTAACTGTGTTCCTTGCAAGGTCCTTAACCTTATCGGTCACTTGAAGCTTGTAAAGATAGTTCTTTTTTAGCTCTCCCGATTCTGGATTCATCTTTACTGTCTCAGAAGAACTAACCCAGTCAAACTCAAGCGGAACTTTCTCGTTTATTGCCCTGTTCAGATTATCCTTCTCCGCTATCAGCTCAAGTCCCTTTTCCACTGCTGTTATTCTCATCAACTCACTGAATCTCGCTTCCATCCCAGTATCAGGAATAACACCTATTACCTCTCCATCAGGAAGTATCCTCGCCTTTTCCACCACCAACTCTACCATCGGTTCCTGGGTATCCAGTATTATCGTATCACTTATAACAGCACTTAAGTTACCAGCATTATTCTTATACTGCACATATACCCTCTTGACACCATCACCACCTAGTAGCGTCCAGGACTTAGTTTCAGCAAAATCCTGTTCAGAGGTCCAGTCCCCTCCCTCATTCCTGAACCTCATCTTGACTACGCCAGTGCTTGCCCAAAGACTCAAGGTAACTGAGGTAGAGTTCGTACGCTCAGCACCACCATTTATCAATATTGTCCCGCTTGGTACCGTGGCATCTATCTGGCAAATATGACTGCCAGCAGGCCCTACAAGTCCACAACCATTCTGGGCTTTTACATAGAATGTATGCTCCCCATCACTCAATTTATCCGTTGTGGCTTTAGTTCCAGTCGTCCATGTCCCTCCTGTCTCCGGTGTTTCATCATCAATTGCCCACCAGTACCCTGCTATCCCACTAATATCTCCAGGGCTCTCCCATGTAAATGTCGGTGTATTATTACCGCTCCAACCATCAACCCCATCATCTACATTAACAGGCGCTTCAGGTGGTGTAGTATCCAGTATTATCGTATCGCTTATGGAATTGCTCCAGTTGTTAGCACCGTCCCTATACTGTACATATACTCTCCTTGTCCCATCACTACCTGTTGATAACGTCCAGCTCTTAATCGTATTATACTGCTCTTCAGTGGTCCAGTTCGTCCCATCATTACTGAACCTCATCTTGTTTACCCCACTATAATCATCGTTTGCCGAAAGATTTAAGGTAACTGCGGTGGAGTTAGTGTATTGAGCTCCATTATTTATTGATATTGTCCCTGTGGGTGGAGTTGTGTCTGCAACCGTCATAGATACTGAAACATCCTGACTGCCTCCATTACTGGTAAAACTTATTGTCCCACCATAAGGCCCTGGAGTTAGCCCTGTCCTGGAAACCATCGCTGTTACATTCTCTGAAATCCCAGCTCCTAAGTTCCCTGAGATCTTGTTTAAACTTAGCCAGCCTAAATTCTCACTGGCATTCCAGCTAAGTGTCCCTCCCCCTGTATTCCTTACTATTATCGTCAAGTTCACTCCACTTGTTCCAAAATCAAGTGAAGTAGGGCTCACTGATAACGCCGGATTTGGTTCCGGTTGTGGCACGGTCATAGATACTGAAACATCCTGATTCCCTCCATTACTGGTAAAACTTATTGTCCCACCATAAGGCCCTGGAGTTAGCCCTGTCCTGGAAACCGTCGCTGTTACATTCTCTGAAATCCCAGTTCCTAAGTTCCCTGAACTCTTGCTTAAACTTAGCCAGCCTAAATTCTCACTGGCATTCCAGCTAAGTGTCCCTCCTCCTGTATTTCTCACTGTTATCGTCAAGTTCACTCCACTCGTCCCAAAATCAAGTGAAGTGGGATTCACTGATAATAGCGGGTCTGGCTGTGGCACGGTCATAGATACTGAAACATCCTGACTGCCTCCATTACTGGTAAAACTTATTGTCCCACCATAAGGCCCTGGAGTTAGCCCTGTCCTGGAAACCGTCGCTGTTACATTCTCTGAAATCCCAGCTCCTAAGTTCCCTGAGATCTTGTTTAAACTTAGCCAGCCTAAATTCTCACTGGCATTCCAGCTAAGTGTCCCTCCTCCTGTATTTCTCACTGTTATCGTCAAGTTCACTCCACTCGTTCCAAAATCAAGTGAAGTAGGACTCACTGATAATAGCGGGGCTGGCTGTGGCACGGTCATAGATACTGAAACATCCTGACTGCCTCCATTACTGGTAAAACTTATTGTCCCATTATATGTCCCGGGTGATTTCCCTGTCCTCGTAACTGTCACTGTTATATTCTCTGAACTGCCACCCGATACACTCCCTGAACTCTTGCTTAAACTTAGCCAGTCTAAACTCTCACTGGCACTCCAGCTAAGTGTCCCTCCGCCATTATTCGCTACCGTGAACTGGTAATTTGTCTCATTCTCCCCAAAATCATGCGATGCGGGACTAACTGATAATGCCGGCGGTGGCTCTGGCACAGTCATAGATACTGAAACATTCTGATTCCCTCCATTACTGGTAATACTTATCGTTCCATTATAAGTCCCGGGTGATTTACCTGTCCTGGAAACTGTCGCTGTTACATAATCATTACCGTTACCTAATAGACTCCCCGAAGTCTTGCTCAAACTTAGCCAGTCTAAACTCTCACTCGCGCTCCAGTTGAGCGTGCCCTGCCCTACATTCGCTACCGTAAACTGCCAACTCGTCTCACTCGTCCCAAAATCATGTGAGGTGGGGCCTACCCATAACTGTGGAGCAAGTTCAACCCACATAGATACTGAAACATCCTGATTCCCTCCATTACTGGTAATACTTATCGTTCCATTATAAGTCCCGGGTGATTTCCCCGACCTTGAAACTGTCGCTGTTATATTCTCTGAACTGCCACCCGATACACTCCCTGAACTCTTGCTTAAACTTAGCCAGTCTAAATTCTCACTGGCATTCCAGCTAAGTGTCCCTCCGCCATTATTCGCTACCGTGAACTGGTAATTTGTCTCATTCTCCCCAAAATCATGCGATGCGGGACTAACTGATAATGCCGGCGGTGGCTCTGGCACAGTCATAGATACTGAAACATTCTGATTCCCTCCATTACTGGTAATACTTATCGTTCCATTATAAGTCCCGGGTGATTTACCTGTCCTGGAAACTGTCGCTGTTACATAATCATTACCGTTACCTAATAGACTCCCCGAAGTCTTGCTCAAACTTAGCCAGTCTAAACTCTCACTCGCGCTCCAGTTGAGCGTGCCCTGCCCTACATTCGCTACCGTAAACTGCCAACTCGTCTCACTCGTCCCAAAATCATGTGAGGTGGGGCCTACCCATAGCTGTGGATCAAGTTCACCCCAAGCTTCTACTTCATACATTAGAAATAATCCTATTATTGCAAATAGAATTAAAATCTGCTTCCGAAATTTTATCTTTCCCATAATACTCCCCCCTTTGTCCACACTCTTTCACTCGCTCGACTGGGGCATCAACTTCTCATTTGCTCTTCTCATCATCTCCAATGCCCTCTCATCCTCAGGATTAAGCCCAAGTACCTTGTTGAATTCTAATATCGCCTCAGGATACTTCCCACCATTATAGTATTCCATCCCCCTCTTAAATGCCCTCTCTATCAGCATTCCCTTTGCCTCTTTCCCAAACCTCGTCACTATACCTATCCTGTGCGTATATCCCAATTCTCCTAAATGGACAAGGGCATAATCTAACTGGAATATGTTTACCTTTATCCCCCCTCCAAAACTTAACCCGTTTCCCAACTCCTGCCCGCTCTTGTATCCCAGCCTCAACCCTATCAAATCCCTCACCCAGTACTCTACCCCTAAACTTCCATAAAATCCATTATCATTCGGAATATTCCCGTCAATCGCTATGGTCAGTGGGTCTCCCAATACTTCCTTCTTTATCCCTACTCCAAACTTCAAGTTTAAGGGAAGACTCCCCTCCTCCTTTTGAAACTTCACCTTGCTCCCTAAATTCTGTAAATTTATTCCACAGGTCAACTCCTCCAGCTCCTTCACCTTAAACCACCTGCCCAAAGGACCGATAACTCCTATATCTATACCAAAGGCAAATGAGGATTCCTCCTCTAACTTCTGTTGAATCAACTTCAGGTTTATCCCCCCATCTATACCATAGGGGAGTTTCCTTCCATAGGATAGAACCCCCAATAGGTCATAAGCTCCTACTTCCCCTGTCTTTACACCATCTGCTCTATATCCCTGTATCTTATCCATAGAAAGATAGTTTATGCTTCCCGCAAATGTCCCCAGCGTGGGATGGGGATAAGCATAGCCAAAATATTGCATCTTTATACCTTCAAACCATAGACTGTACACAAAGGAAGCTTCCTGACTCTCTGTCCTGGCTAATCCAGCCGGATTCCAGAAAACGCTCGTTACATCATTGCAGATTGCCGCCTGGGCCTCTCCCATCCCCGCGGCCCGCGGCCCAATCCCTATCTTCAAGAAGTTCGCCCCTGTCGTCCCTGCATCAGACCCGTATGTGAGGGTGACGAATCCAGAGAATGAAACACAAATAGATGTAATTAAAATGCTCTTCAGAATCTTTAACCTGTTCATATTTCCCTCGTTTCTTGTGTACTGGGTGGCCACCCCGATACGTCGGGGTAAACTGCGTGCCACCCCTACATCGTCCCATGTAGGGGACGGACTCTGTGCCGTCCCTTCCTTTGGGCGGTCACGGAGTGCCGCCCCTACATTTTTTATCTGATTATTACCAGTCTTCCTGTCTTGTGCTCCTTCTCACCCTCAATATAGTATATGTACACTCCACTAAAGACTTTCTCCTTATTGGAAGTCTTCACATCCCATGTCCAATTTCCTCCACCCTTATACTCATGCTTCATCACCAACTCACCACTTATGGTGTAAATCTTGATTACACACTCGGCAGCAAGGTTAGTGAACGTTATCCCTCCCTTTTCTGTCCCTGTCTCTTCCTTCCCATCATTTGGCTTCCAGGGTACTGGATAGGCATGCGCCTCCCTCAAATCGTATAACGCTGTACCCATCAGAGCAAATACTGAGAAGTTTGGCACTTCACCTGTAACAGCCACATTATTATCTTTATCCACTCCCGAACCAGGCACCCTCACCCAATTAGAATGTTCCTCATTCAGCCAGAATGCCATAAAAGTCTCCTCACCTTTATCCTCATCGTATGGCAAGGTAATCTTTACCTCAGAACCAAAATTATCCTCTATCCACTCCCCATTCTTATTACACACTTTGATTTCCCACAAGCATCCATCAATCGGATACCATCCATTAGCTATACTCTTCTCATTAGCCGCATTTATCGCCCCGGGATTAACTTCCAACGGGTAACTGAGAGGCTCTCTATTAATAATCAAATATCCATCCTCTTTCAGAGCATTTGCTTCCAAACTTACCACAGCATTCTCCTCCCAATCTACCGTAAGCCTTCCATTATTCTCCTCAACTACTTTTTTAACTAGCTTAACTACAATATTCTTCCTTGTGTGGTCCATTATTGTCCGGAAAGTAAGCTCCCTCTCATCCCTCACAGGGTTACCTGCAAGATCCTTGACACCGGCTGGCCCGGTTGTTACCTCAAGCTTATAAATGTAATTCTTCTTCAGCTCTGATTTTGGAGTAATTACTGTCTTTGTAGAACCCTCCCACTCAAAACCAAGGGAGACTTCTTCATATATCTCCTCATTCAGGTTGTTTCTAATTGCTATCAGCTTAAGCCCCTGTTCTACCGAACTGCTTATCATCACTTTACTGAATCTCGCTTCCATCCCCGTATCTGGAATAACCCCCACTATCTCCCCTACTCTCTCCCCATAAGGACTCGCCTTTTCCACCAAAAGCTCGACCGTTGGTCGTACAGTATCCAGAGTTATCGCATCACTTATAATACCACTCCAGTTACCAGCTCTATCCTTATATTGCACATATACTGTCTTTTCTTCTATCTTTTCTCCATCACCATCTGTTAGCGTCCAGGACTTACTCTCGGCATAATCCTCTTCAGGACTCCACTTCTCTCCATCGTTACTCAACTCCATCTTGCTTACCCCACTTCCACTATCCTCTGCCGAAAAAGTCAATGTTACTGAGGTAGTGCTTGTATACACAGCACCATTATTTATTAACATACTCCCCGTTGGCGACGTTTTATCAAGATAATACACCCCACTCCAGGTCTTTACCCTTCCTGCATTGTCTCTTATATATAAGTAAAGTGTCCTGTCGGTTGTCTCTGTATTGAGAGTAATTCTACTGCCATCACTATAGACTATCCCTGCGGTAGCAGATGCTGGCGTATCCCACCTGTACCTCGCTACTGCAACACCTGAAATCTTATAATCTCTCGCAGTCAATGTTATCGTTATATCTTCTTTATGCCAGGTCCCGCTCTTATCTGCTGAACAAACCGGGTCTGTTTTGTCAAGATAATAATTTCCACTCCAGGTTTTTTCTCTCCCTAAATCGTCTTTTACATATAAGTAAAGTGTCTTACCATTTGTCTCTGTATCAAGGGTAATTGTCTTTCCATTACCATACTCTGTTCCTGTGCTCTCAGACACCGGTGTATCCCAGTTGTACTTTGCTGTTATTATATGTCCAGTAGCGCCGGCGCTAAATGATAATGTTATCGTTATATCGTCCGTATGCCAGGTCCCACTCTTATTTGCTGAACAAATTGGCCCTGTTTTATCAAGATAATACGTCCCATTCCATGTTCGTGTATTTCCTGCATTGTCTTTCCCATACAAGTATAGTTCCTTACCATCCGTCCCTGTATCCGTAGCAAGAATAATTGTGTCTCCATCACTATACTGAGTTCCTACAGTATCAGATGCTGGTGTATCCCAGTTGTACCTTGCTACTGCAATGCCTGATGTATCATCTCTCGCAGTCAATCTAATTGTGATATCTTCCCTATGCTGCACCTTACTGTTATCTGCTGAACAATCCGGGCCGGTAAAATCCAATGTAACTGTCGTAAATGCTGAGCCTATGTTCCAGGCTGAATCTGCAGCTAAAACATTGACTGGTGAGTTACTCCCTTCGCCTTCTATCCCTTGCACTGTATAAGTATAGGTGTAGTTATTTGCAACTTTAGTGTGGTAAATAGCTGCATTTCCTGCCACTGTCACTAAAGGATTACTCTCTAATGTTTCACTTACTGTAAATGTAATGGTTAAAATCACTCCTGCTCTGGCTGTTCCTGGATTTACTGTTAAGCTAAAGATTGTCGGTGCGGTAAAATCAAATGTAACCGGCGTGTTTGCTGAACCTGTGTTCCCCGCTGAATCCGTGGCTGAAACATTCACTGCTTTACTCCCTTCGCCTTCTGTCCCCTGTACCCCATAAGTATAGGTATAATTATTCCCGGATTTACTACTGAAAGTAGCTGCGTTTCCTGATACCGTCACTGTAGGATTAACCGGTAATGTCTCACTTACTGTAAATGTAATGATTAAATTCGTTCCTGCCTTAGCCAATGTGGGATTTACTGCTAAAGGAAAAATTGTCGGTGCGGTAAAATCAAATGTAACCGGCGTATTTGCTGAACCTGTGTTCCCCGCTGAATCCGTGGCTGAAACATTCACTGCTTTACTCCCTTCACCTTCTGTCCCTTTCACTGCATAAGTATAGGTATAATTATTCCCGGATTTACTACTGAAAGTAGCTCCATTTCCTGCCACTGTCACTGCAGGATTACCCTGCAATATTTCGCTCACTGTAAATGTAATGCTTAAATTCGTTGCTGCTTTAGCTAATGTGGGATTTACTGCTAAAGGAAAGATTGTCGGTGCGGTAAAATCAAATGTAACCGGCGTATTTGCTGAACCTGTGTTCCCCGCTGAATCCGTGGCTGAAACATTCACTGCTTTACTCCCTTCGCCTTCTGTCCCTTTCACTGCATAAGTATAGGTATAATCATTCCCGGATTTACTACTGAAAGTAGCTGCGTTTCCTGATACCGTCACTGTAGGATTAACCGGTAATGTCTCACTTACTGTAAATGTAATGGTTAAACTCGTCCCTGATTTAGCTATTGGGGGATTTACTGCTAAAGGAAAAATTGTCGGGCCGGTAAAATCAAATGTAACTGTTGTATTTGCTGAACCTGTGTTCCCCGCTGAATCCGTGGCTGAAACATTCACTGCTTTACTCCCTTCGCCTTCTGTCCCCTGTACCCCATAAGTATAGGTATAATTATTCCCGGATTTACTACTGAAAGTAGCTGCGTTTCCTGCCACGGTCACTGTAGGATTAACCGGTAATGTCTCACTTACTGTAAATGTAATGATTAAATTCGTTCCTGCCTTAGCTGTTGTGGGATTCACTGCTAAATTAGAAATTTGCGGGGGTGTAGTATCCAGAATTATCGTATCACTTATGGAACCGCTCCAGTTGTTAGCATTATCCTTATACTGCACATATACTGTCTTTGGACCATCACCGGGTGTTAGCACCCAGGCCTTACTCGTAGCATAATTCTCTTCAACGCTCCACCCTCCCCCGTCGTTACTGAACTTCATTTTGCTTACTCCACTATCATCAATTGCCGAAAGATTCAATGTAACTGAAGTAGAGTTAGTATATTCAGCATCATTGTTTATGAATATTGTTCCTGTTGGACCAGTGGTATCAAATTTACTTCTCTTCTCTATACGCCATTGCTCATCTCCTGAAGATTCATCATAACCAGCAATGTATATAGACTCACTATCTAAAGTTATTGACCACGCTTGGTCATCTTGAGAAGAAGGATTAGATGCTTTTGTCCATTCAATATCTCCATTAAGTTTACTTCTCTTCTCTATACGCCATTGCTCATCTCCTAGAGATTGATCATAACCAGCAATGTATATAGACTCACTATCTAAAGTTATTGACCACGCTTGGTCATCTTCAGAAGAAGGATTAGATGCTTTTGTCCATTCAATATCTCCATTAAGTTTACTTCTCTTCTCTATATACCATTGTTCATTTCCTGGAGACCGGTCATCACCAGCAATGTATATAAAGTCACTATCTGAAGTCATTGACCATGCAATAGCCGGATTAGAAGAAGGATTGGATGTTTTTGTCCATACAATACTTCCATCGGATTTCCTTCTCTTCTCTATACGCCATTGAGCACTCCATACTCCCAGGGATTGGTCTTCCCCGGCAAGATATATATAGGTATCATCTGCCACTATTGAGAATAAACCATCATTACCGGAAGAAGGATTAGATGTTTTTGTCCATACAATACTTCCATCGGATTTCCTTCTCTTCTCTATACGCCATTGATAATCCCCCGGGGATTGATCACAACCCGCAACGTATATATAAGTATCATCTACTACTATTGAGAATAAACCATCATTACCGGAAGAAGGATTAGATGTTTTTGTCCATACAATACTTCCATCAGATTTCCATCTCTTCTCTATACGCCATTGATAATCCCCCGGGGATTGATCATAACCCGCAACGTATATATAAGTATCATCTATTGTTATCGAATATATGTCATCCTCATTAGGAGAAGGATTGGATGTTTTTGCCCATACAATACTCCCATCAGATTTCCTTCTCTTCTCTATACGCCATTGATGGTTCCCCGGGGAATTGTCATGCCCTGCAATGTAAACATAATCATCGTCTGTGGTTATTGAGTATGGAAGATCCGTGCCAGAGGAGGGATTATTGGCAATAGACCAGACCAATTCGCTCCCCTCAATAATTCCTGGAAAAACAGCCATTAGCAAGAATGTCCCTACTAATAAATTTGAAGCTTGTTTCCAGAACTTTGTCTTTGTTGCGGTCATCATAGCACTTCACTCTTTTCTTTTTTTATAATTGCTATTTCTGCTTTTCTATTCCCGACTCTTTTGTGGCTACCTCGATTGGGGCATCAACTTATCATTTGCTCTTCTCATCATCTCCAAGGCCCTCTCATCCTCAGGATTAAGCCCAAGTACCTTGTTGAATTCTAATATCGCCTCAGGATACTTCCCATCATTGTAATATTCCATCCCCCTCTTAAATGCCTTCTCTGTCAGTATCGCCTTCGCCTCTTTCCCAAACCTCGTTACTATCCCTATCCTGTGCGTATATCCCAACTCCCCACAATGGACAAGCGCATAGTCTAACTGGAATATGTTTACCTTTATCCCCCCACCAAAACTTAACCCATTTCCTAAATCCTGCCCAATCTTGTATCCCAGCCTCAACCCTATCAAATCCCTCACCCAGTATTCTATCCCTAAACTAGCGTAGAAATCGTTATCATTGGGCAGATTTCCATCTATCGCTATGGTCAGTGGGTCTCCCAATACTTCCTTCTTTATCCCCACTCCAAACTTCAAGTTTAAGGGAAGACTCCCCTCCTCCTTTTGAAACTTCACCTTGCTCCCTAAATTCTGTAAATTTATTCCACAGGTCAACTCCTCCAGCTCCTTCACCTTAAACCACCTGCCCAGAGGACCGATAACTCCTATATCTATACCAAAGGCAAATGAGGATTCCTCCTCTAACTTCTGTTGAATCAACTTCAGGTTTATCCCCACATCTATACCGTGACGGAGTTTCCTTCCATAGGATAGAACCCCCAATAGGTCATAAGCTCCTACCTCCCCTGTCTTCACACCATCTGCCCTATATCCCTCTATCTTATCCATAGAAAGATAGTTTATGCTTCCCGCAAATGTCCCTAGAGTATGATGTGGATAAGCATAGCCAAAATATTGCATCTTTATACCTTCAAACCATAGACTGTACACAAAGGAAGCTTCCTGACTCTCTGTCCTAGCTAATCCAGCCGGATTCCAGAAAACGCTCGTTACATCATTGCAGATTGCCGCCTGGGCCTCTCCCATCCCCGCGGCCCGCGGCCCAATCCCTATCTTCAAGAAGTTCGCCCCTGTCGTCCCTGGGTCAGAGCCGTATGTGAGATTCACAAATTGAGAAGCTGACAGGAGAATAAATGTAATTAGAATGGCTTTTAGAACTTTTAACCTCTCCATATTTCCCTTCCTCCATTTAGCAGAGCTACCGAGGCTGTGTCGCAACCCCCTTTTGTCATTGCGGGCATAATACTTAAAAAGTGTTGCTGTTTTTAAAAAAACAATACCATTTTAGGTAATGAATTTTATGCTTTTGAGTAAGCCCGCGATGCCTTC
>Ga0315289_10003569_pt1 | contig 23479 bp, 15 predicted proteins | sample YL17G11_40_MG_FD_203452 | JGI IMG/M metagenome (GOLD analysis project Ga0315289, IMG submission 203452) | Sediment microbial communities from Yellowstone Lake, YNP, Wyoming, USA - YL17G11_40 | ecosystem: Environmental > Aquatic > Freshwater > Lake > Sediment | place: USA: Wyoming | collected...
ACGGTCCTGGTGCTGGCGGTCCTGATGGCGCTGGTGCCCTTGCAAGCCTCGCGCCTGCTGGCGCGCGCGGTAGCGCCCTATCTGAACCTGCCGAACATCTCCGCCGACCAACTCGCGGTCCGCCCCGGCGACATCCGCCTGCTCCAGGGCGACAGCCTCGACATCGAGGTCGTCGTCGCCAACGCCGCCGTCGGCGCCGCCGAACTGAGAAAGGTCGGCCCGGACGGTTCCGAGAAGACCGAGGCGATGACTCGCGTCCCCGCGCCGGGCGTCGAGAAGCCGCGCTTTGTCCTGACGAACCCGTCGGTCAACGAAAGTTTCCGGTACCGCGTCCGCGCGGGCGATGCCCTCACCCGCTACTATAGCGTCACCGTCGTCCAGCCGCCCGCCATCGCGAGGATCGAGGCCCGCTACGAGTATCCCGCCTACATAGGCCGACCGCCCGCCGAGGGCGAAGCCCCCGCGGGCAAACTCAGCGCGCCGGCCGGCACGGCGGTCCGCGTCGTTGCCGTCTTCGACAAGCCCCTGGTCAGCGCCGAGGTGCTCGTGAACGGCGAGCCGGTGGCGGAGGCGCGCGGCACGGCGGAAACCCGCCCCGACGGGTCGCCCGCCTGCGCTTTCCGTCTGGACCTTCGGCCCGAGATGCAGGGCGCCTGGGCGCTGCGAGTCGTGGACCGGTACGGCTTCACGAGCAAGACCCCCGACTATCCGCTGGAGGTGCTTTCGGACCATCCGCCGTCGGCCCATATTCTCGCCCCCAAAGAGGACCGCCTGCGCCTGAAGCCGGATGACCGGTTGCCCATCCAGTACGCGCTGGAGGACGACTTCGGCATCTCGCGGGCTGAGTTGCAGGTGGAATCCGACGGCCGGAAACTCGAGGCCATCCCCGTTTCCTTGCCGCCATCGGACGCCGAAGCCGCTTTGGCCATCCTCGGCGACACGGTCCTGGACCTAGGCACCCTGCCTCTTCGCGGGACCCAGCGCCTGACGTTCCGCCTGCGCACGCTCGACAACCTGCCGGATGACCTCCACGGGCCGCAGGAGGGCCTCTCGGACCTCTTCACGGTCGAACTCGACACCAGCGCCGCCTCCTATGTCCAGCAACTGCTTTCGGCCGAAGAGAAACAAATCCGCGATACGCTTAAGAAGATCCTCGAGGAACTCCTGGCCGCCAAAAAGGACTCCGGCTCCCTGAAAGGCGACCTGTTGAAAGTTCAGGCGCTTGACGACGGCCTGGTGCAGCGCATTGACCGCATCCGCAACCACCTCGGCACAGCCGAGGCCGCGGCGCGCGACCTCGCGAACCTCGTCCTCTCCGGACCCTACGAAACGATTCACGCGCCCCTCGCGACCATCGCCGACACCATCCGCACCGCCGACGGTGTGACGGGGCGGACCAAACTCACCGACAACCCTCAGCAGCGCGGACTGTTGGCCGGCCAGGCCGACACCCACATTGACCGTGCCATCGAACTGGTCCAGCAACTGCTCAAGCAATTTGAGGAACTCCTTAATGCCATGCACCTGGCGGAAAACCTGGAGCAGATGGCCATCGAGGAAATGCGGCTGGCGGAACTGATGGCCGCCATGGATGCCGCCGTCGCTGAACTCGGCATGACGCCTGAAGAATGGGCCAAGGCCCAGAAAGAACTGAACAAGGCCCTGGCGGAGATGCTCCAGCAGAACCCGGACGCCCTGGCCGCCGCCCTGGCCTCCGCCGCCGAGCAGGCCAAAGCCCTGGCTAAGGAAATCCTGGAACTGAAGGCTCAGCAGGACGACCTCATCAAGGATGCCGGACAACTCGGCGAGGTGGCCCAGGCTCAGGCGGCCCAGACCATGCTTGGGCAACTCCAGGCTAAGCAGGCGGAACTGGCGGCCGAGGCCCAACAGTTGGCGAATGAAGCGGCAACGGCACAGTCGCCGGCGGCCCCGACGGGCCAACAGGCCGCCCAAAGCGCCCAGCAGGCGGCAGGCCAACTCCAGACCGGGGACCTGAGCCAAGCCGCTCAGAGCGCCCAGCAGGCTGCCAAGCAACTCGGGCAAACAGCCGGTCAACTCGCCCAGCAGGCGCGCCAGGAAGCCGCCCAGCAAGCGGGACAGGCTGCCCAGCAGGCAGGCCAAGCCGCCCAGCAAGCGGCACAGGCCGCTCAGCAAGCCGGGCAAATGGCCACCGAAGCCGAGCAACAGGCCACCCAAGCCGCTGGACAGGCCGCTGAAGCCGCGGGGCAGGCCGCCCAGCAGGCGGGCCAAGAAGCCGCCCAGCAGGCGGGCCAAGAAGCCGGTCAGCAAGCGGGCCAAGAAGCCGGCCAGCAGGCGGGACAACAGGCCGGTCAGCAGTCCGGTCAACAGACAGGCCAACAGGCCGCGGCCATGTCGCAACAGGCGGCCGATCTTCAGCAGCGCCAGGAGGCCCTTGCGGAGCAGATGGGCGCCCTCGCACAAGACAACATGATCGGAGCCATGGCTGCGGAGCAGGCGGGCATCGCCGCCCAAGCCGAGCAACTCGCCCAGCAGACAGCCGGGCTTCAGCAACAGGCTCAGGCCCTTGCCTCGGCCAGCGCCTCCCAGGCTGCTCAGGCAGCGGCGCAGATGGCACAGGCCGCCCAGTCCGCCTCCCAAGCCGCTTCGCAAATGGGACAACAGGCCGGTCAGCAAGCAGGACAACAGTCCGGTCAGCAAGCGGGACAACAGTCCGGTCAGCAAGCGGGACAGGCTGCCCAGCAGGCGGCCTCCCAGGCGATGGCGCAGGCCGCCCAAGCCCTGAGCGGGATGAGCGAGAGTCTGGCCGCCGCCGCTGCGCCGGCGTCCGGCACGCCCCTGGACAGTGCGATGGCCGGCGCGTATAGCGCTGCTTCGATGGCCGCCGCAACTCCTTCCACGCCGACGGCCGCCATGGCTGCCAGCGCCATGGCAGCAGCCAGCCAAGCGGCCTCCGACAGTGCATCCGCCCAAGGCTTGGTGCCGGGTATGGTGCCGGGTATGTCAAGTGACCCCCGGATGGGCACCGGCCTGCAGGCGGTGGACCCGCGCGTGGCGAAACTGAAGGCGTTCGGCATCACGCTGGCCGACTGGGCGCGGCTGCCGGGAACGCTTCGCAGCCAGATTCTCCAGGCTGCCGATGAAGGCGCTCCTCAGGAGTACCGCACGCTCATCCAGCGATACTTCCAGGAGGTCGCCCGCCGCGGCAGCACCATCCCCGAAGGAAGGAAGTAGCCCATGCCCGGACCTGTCACGCGAAGTGGACATCGCGTTCTCATCGCCGTTGTGCTGGCGACGCTGGCCGGTGCGGTTGCAATCGTTCGGCCGGGCGCCACGAGCGCGGATCAGACCTCGCCCCTCCTCGCCCCCTACCAGGACCGCCTCCAGCAGGCCACGGACCGGGCCCTGGAGTTCCTCGCCAAGAGCCAACGACCGGACGGCTCCTTCCCGACGGAGAAGAACGACACCGCTATCACGTCGCTGTCGGTCATGGCGTTTCTGGCCTGCGGCCACACGCCGGGACAGGGACCCTACGGCGAGGTCATCAACCGAGGCATCGACGTCGTTTTGGCCAGCCAGCAACCCAACGGTCTCCTGGTCCGAGACACCATCGCCAGCGGGCCGATGTACAGCCATGGCGCGAGCACGCTGATGCTGCTGGAGGTTTCCGGCATGGTGGACCCCGCGCGCCAGGCCCGCATTGACGAGGCCCTAGCCAAGGCCCTCAAACTCATCCTCGCGGCCCAGAGCATCCCGAAGGACGAAATGAACAAGGGCGGTTGGCGCTACCAGCCCACCAGCGGCGACAGCGACATCTCCTGCACCGGCTGGCAACTGATGAGCCTGCGCTCGGCCCGCAACAACGGGGCCCTTGTCCCTACGGAGGCCATCGAAGAAGGCGTCAAGTACATCCTCAAGTGCCGACACGAGAGCGGCGGGTTTACGTACCAGCCCGGCGGGGGGCCCGGCTTGGCACGCACAGGCACCGCCCTTTTGGCGCTGGAACTGTGCGGCCGGCACGGCGACCGGACCACCCTGGCGGCCGGCGAATGGATCCTCCAGAACCTCCCCCCGGGCGTCGGCCAAGGCGATTTCTTCTACTACGGCCTTTACTACTGCTCTCAAGGGATGTTCCAACTCGGCGACAAGTACTGGGAGGGGTGGGCCCAGCGGATGTATGACATCATGCTTGCGAGCCAACAGAAGGACGGTTCCTGGCCGGTCGGCGGCGGCCCTGAGAACACGGCCGGCCCCTGCTACTCCACCGCCATGACCGTCCTGGCCCTGGGCGTCTCGTACCGCCAGTTGCCCATTTACCAGCGCTAGGATGGGCGCTCCGACCGCCCCCTCGGACAGGCCGGGATTCATCTGCGGGCTTTGAAAGGCGCACGGCGGGGGGGACACGGCGCGGTGCAGAACGTGACCCGCCGCTGCCGCGGCGGGCTCGAACAGCAACGTCGCCCACGCCGAGTTTCTGGGCCTGGAAGGTCAGGTAGTGGTTGCGCACCTGCTTGACCGTGCCCCCCCTCAGCGGATACAGTCAGTCGGGGTTGGCGGCCGGCGTGCAGGTCTGCGGCGATACGGAGGTAGTTGTGGTTATGGAAACTTGGTCTTGCGGTTGCGGATATGAGCCGCGAAACTGACGGCACTTGCGCCCGTAGCTCAGGAGGATAGAGCGGCGGTTTCCTAATTCTTCGTCTCATCTCGGCGTAAGTCCTTGCGAACACGCTAATTACAGTTGTCGCCATCACTTGCGGTTGAAAATCGAATACCGCTGGAACCGCAGGAAGGCGCACTAACCGCTCCTTCGGTTGTCGCGACAACCGGTCTCTTGGAATGGCCCTCAACCTCTCCGAATAACGGTCAGCGCCGAAGAAGCCCGTCTGTTAACCACGTGACCGTGGGTTCGAGGTCTGTGTGAGGAGCCAACCAAGAAACCGCGAACCATTTGCGGCTCGGACGTTAACGCGAAGCCCCGAGGGCGCGTCCCTCGGGACGTTCGTCGTAAGTCCGCCCTGTCAAAGGCTTATGGCGCTCTCGCTGCCCGAACGCAACGCTTTATGAACGGCGGATGCCTGGACTAGGGCCCTCGCGGATGACCGCGGAACTGTCTCCTTGTTCGGCCGATTCGCCTATTACCTCCGAGGAACGCGCTTGACAGGGACTCCGAAAGATGTTAGGTATTTGTTAGGATGCCCCTGGATATGCAGTAGTGCCCTATGGTCATCCCAATGGATACGGCCCGGCTCAAGGAGGCGAGATATGCTCAATGTGCAGGAGATCAAAGTGGAAAGACTGAAGCCATGGAAGGGTAACCCGCGGCTCAACGAGCACGCTGTGGACGCCGTGGCGCAGAGCATCCGTTCTTTTGGGTTCAACGTGCCGATTCTCTGCAATCAGAACATGGTGATCGTGGCCGGGCATACGCGATGGAAAGCAGCCATGAAACTCGGATTGCGGTCGGTTCCCGTGATCCAGCTGGAGATGACGGATGTCCAGCGGCGTGCGTTTGCTGTGGCGGACAACAAGACGGGGGAACTCGCAGGCTGGGACTACGGCTGCCTGCAAGAGATACTGGAGGAATTGTTAGCCTCGAAAGTCGACCTGCCGTCGCTCGGTTTCTCCGAAGCCGAACTCCAGGCGCTCCTTGCGCCGCCGAAGGACTTCGATTGGGGTGCCTTCGAGAAGCAGATGGAAGGCCTCCGCCAGTCGACCTACGTGTTGCTGCCGGTCAAGGTTCTCATGCAGGAGAAGGACCGACTGAGCAGCGCCATCCGGGAGCGAGCGCGACAACACGGCATCGCGGACAAGGACTTTGCCATCGCCGCGGGGAGACTACTCAGCCTTTTGGTGGAGGCCGAATCGTGAGGAAACCACTACGCGCAAAGGTGGCCGAGGTCGTTCGAAACCTGCGGCTGATTTGGCCCAAGATAGCCGATAGGCATAGATTCGTGGCGTTTTCCACGGGAAAGGACAGCTTGGCCTTGGCCGCCATGTTGTACGAGGCAGTCGAGCCCGAACGGCCGACATGCTTGTACGTGCACCACGATCTTGAGTTTTCGAGCAACCTTGACTATCTTGAGCAGCTCAAGGGCCACGGCTTCGCCGCTACGACTCTCGCGCCGTTCCTTGGGTACTTCGAGTTGATGGATCGGGGGATCGGCTTTCTGACGCTCAAGGACCCCTGGTGCGTTCCTCTGCTGATTGGCACGGCATTGCTCGAGTGGCTGCGAGACCAGGGCGCGCGAGGACCACGAGAGGGCGTGATGTTCCGGGGAATGTCCGGAAGTGAGTACAGCCACAAATACCACACAGCACTTGAGCTCTACAGGCGCCTGGATCTTCCCTGCTTCAACCCCTTGCTGGGTTTCAGCAAAGAAGAAATCCTGGAGGTGATCCAGACGCGCTACGGATTGCCGCTCAACCCGATCTACCAGCACATGGACCGCACCTACTGCATCTGCTGCTATACCTCAGACGCTCGGCGACAGGCATACAGCGCCGAACACTCCCCTGACGTTTGCAGGTTATACTACGGCCATATTGAGGAGATGCTGTTCGGCAGTGGCTTGATTCAGAAGAGCCGCCTCGATGCTGAGCACAAGACACGCCAGGAGAAGTTGGATCGGCACGGCTTCGTCCACTGGCGGCGTCTGAGAGCGCAAGACGTTCTGGGCGCTGCAAAGCGACGCCTCCCCGGAGGTGGTCTTTCCTACCGCATTCGCGACCCACAGTGGATCGCGACAAAGCACCTTCGCCCGGTCGACGGGAGGTGGGCCTGCAAAGGCGATGAGATTCGCTTCTGGCATCTGGAGGAACGGATTGCAGATGCTCTCGTCAAGCGGATGCTCAACTGCCTGGACTGCGGCTTCTGCCTTGTTGAGTGCTTCGCCTGCCGCCGGTTTGATCGCAAGGCCAAGCGTCTTGTGATCGACGGGTGTATCCAGTGCGGACGCTGCCTGCGCCTGAAGTTCTGCATGGGTTGGCGACACCGGTTCTGGCGCCGCATCATCGTGGAGGAACCGTGAGATGAGCAGCATCAAGAAAGTGCAGACGGCTTATCTCATTCCCGAAAAGGACTGCCGGGGATACTGCGAGCCGGTGCTCGTGAGCGCGTGCTTCCTGGGCATTCCATGTCGCTGGCACGGCCGACGCGCCAAGCGGCGCGACGCGCTCCTTGCGCGTCTCAAGAAAAAGTACGTCCTCGTGCCCGTGTGCCCCGAACAATTGGGTGGCATGCCCACGCCGCGAAGCGGCGAGTATCTGCGGGGCGGAACCGGCGCGGACGTACTTGACGGCCGCCTGCGTATCGTCGACTCGGCGACTGGGCAGGACCTGACGGACTTCCACGTGAGCGGCTCGCGGTACGCCCTTGAGATCGCCGAGATCGTCGGCGCGCGGCGGGCGTTCCTCAAAAGCGGCAGCCCGTGCTGCGACCGCGACGGCGTCACTGGCGAACTTCTGCGCAGCGCCGGCATCGAGGTTATTCGCGTACCGTAATGCCGCCGACCCAGCCGCCACCGGCCTGCACCGGGAACCACTCTTGTTCTTGCGGCATTGGGTTCCCCGGTGGTCAAGTCACACGCTATCTGCGACGCCACTCATGGGTAAAGGGGGGCAAGACACCTGGATACCGATATAGAGCAACGGTTTCGAAAACCGCGTCTCTAAGGTGTTCGGCTGTGCGCCGGAGATCCCTTGCCAGGAACGGCTTACGAATGCGCTTGACCGAACGGGAGCGTCAGGATAGAAGTTTTTGGCGGCTCAGGCGGTTGTCGTTAGGGTTGTCGGCCCTTTGGAGGCGTACGTCCCTAAGCATTTGGTGCCACATTGTTTGCGCCCGTAGCTCAGGAGGATAGAGCGGCGGTTTCCTAAACCGCAGGTCGGGTGTTCGAGTCACCCCGGGCGCACCATCTTCGACGCGGAACTTGTGCCCGCCGGTCGTTGGGCCGGCGGAGTCCGGCCCGCCCCGCCACAGGCGGGTAAACTTCGTACCGGCCTCCTCTCGCGGAAGATGTAAATCGGGGATTTTTTCCGGTCCGCCTGCCGAGCCAGTGTGTTAAACTGGGTGCTACACCGCCCCGGCCCCCGTGGGCGGTTGCAAGAAGTTTTGCCGCGCGGGGGCGAGGCACGACGGAAGGCGCCTCGGCGCGGAATGACGGCGTGTGAGAATCGCGAGAATGGCGGCGGCCGTTCGGTCAATCGCCCGGAGTACGGCAAAGGGCGGGAATCGCACCGCAGGCATGGACTTGGAGAGGAAGACATGACAAAGCGAGAGAGGTTGACGCGACGTGAGTGGCTGAAGAGTTCGGCGGCGATGGCCGGCGCCCTCGCGCTTACGGGCCCGGGCGTGCACCGGGCGTGGGCTGCGGGCAGCGACGCGATCGGCGTCGGCGTAGTCGGCTGCGGTGGGCGGGGGACCGGCGCGGCGAAGAACTGCGTCGCCTCTTCGCCCGGCGTGAAGATCGTCGCCCTGGCCGACGCCTTTCCGGACCGCCTGGGCGATCTCAAGGGCGAGTTCAAGGTCCCCGACGCCCGCTGTTTTGTGGGGCTGGATGCCTACAAGAACCTGATGGCCCTGGAGGATGTGAACCTGGTTATCCTGGCGACGCCGCCCGGCTTCCGGCCGGTGCAGTTCGCCGAAGCCATCGCGCGGGGAAAGCACGTCTTCATGGAGAAGCCCGTGGGGGTCTGCCCGACGGGGATCAACCTGGTTATCGAGGCCTCCCAGAAGGCTGCGGAGAAGAAACTGGGCGTGGTTGCGGGCACGCAGCGTCGGCACCATCCGTCGTACGTGGAGACGATGAAGCGAATCCACGACGGCGCGATCGGCGACATCGTCTCGGCCCAGTGCTACTGGGACCAGGGCGGGCTGTGGGTCAAGAAGCGCCAGCCCGGTCAGAGCGACGTGGAGTGGCAGATCCGCAATTGGCTGTACTTCACGTGGCTCTCGGGCGACCACATCGTCGAGCAGCACGTGCACAACATCGACGTGATCAACTGGGCCATCGGCGCGTTGCCCGAGAGCCTTCAGTCCCTTGGCGGGCGGCAGTACCGCACGGGCCCGGAATATGGCAACATTTACGACCACTTCGGGACGGAATTCTTCTACCCCGGCGACGTGCGGACCATCAGCACGTGTCGCCAAATCGAGGGCACGACCTCGCGGGTTGGCGAGCGCGTGGCCGGGACGAAAGGCACCAGCAACTGCTGCGGCATTATCGAGGGCGAGAAACCCTGGCGGTACGAAGGGCCCAACGTCGACGCCTACGTGCAGGAACATGCCGACCTGATGAAGAGCATCCGCGACGGCCAGCCGCTCAACGAGGGCCAGCGGATTGCCGAAAGCACGCTCTGCGCGATCATGGCGAGAGAGTCGGCCTACACGCGGCAGCAGTTCAATCGGGCGTGGTTCCAGAGCAAGTGCACGCTGAACCTGCTGCCGCCCGAGGGACTCAAGATCACGGATGCCAGGCCGGTGGACCCGGTCGCGGTGCCGGGGAAGTACCAATTGCCCGGTTTGGCAGGGGGCGAGAAGAAAAAGACGCGTTGAAGCAAAAAGTAGAAACGGCGCAAGCCGGACTACGGTTGGACGAACGAAGGCGCAGGTTGGTACCGTCGGGTGAGTGGGAAAAAACCTTCAGAGGAGATTGCGGATGGCAACGCCGAAACAAGACAAGCGAACCCCGAAGAAGAACGCAACCAAGGCCGCCGGCGCGTTGGCGCTGGCCGGAGCGGTAGCGAACGTGGCTCACGCCCAGGGGTCGGGCACAATCAAGGTGGGTCTGCTGGGGTGCGGGGGCCGGGGCAGCGGCGCGCTGCGCCAGTGCCTTCAGGCCGACCCGGGGGTGGTGGTGATCGCCTTGGCCGACCTCTTTAAAGGCAAGGTCACCGGGGCCAGAGCCGGCCTCCAGAAAGAGTCGGCGCTCAAGGATCGGGTCAAGATAGACGACGACCACCTGTTCTGGGGCTTTGACTGCCACGAGAAGTTGGCCCGCTGCGAGGCGGACCTGTTGGTGATGGCGACGGCGCCGGCGTTTCGCGGCCGGCAGTTGCTGGCCGCCGTCAAGGCCGGCAAACACGTCTTCACTGAGAAGCCGGTTGGCACCGATCCGGCCGGGTGTCGTCTGGTCATGGAGGCTGCCAAGATCGCCGAGCAAAAGAAACTGGCCATCGTCGCGGGCACGCAGCGCCGGCACGAGTTCAGCCGCGTCGAACTGATGAAGCGCATCCACGACGGAGCCCTCGGCGAGTTGGTCGGCGGGCAGTGTTACTGGTACGGTGGCGGCATCTGGTACCGCGGCGCCGACGAAGGGATGAGCGAACTGGAGTGGCAGTGTCACAACTGGTACCACTTCACCTGGCTCTCGGGCGACCAGGTCTGCGAGCAGCACATCCACAACATCGACGTCATGAACTGGTGCTTCAACGGACCGCCGAAGAATTTCTCCGCCGTGGGCGGCCGGGGATGCCGAGACTATAGTTCCCAGGCCAAGGCCGTCTGCAAGGCGTTCAACAACGGCAGCGAAGAAGGGTGGGAAAAGTACAACGGCGACATCTGGGACCACCTCTTTGCCGAACTCGAGTACCCCAACGGCGCCCGGGCGCTGAGTTTCAGCGGCCACGGACCCGGCACGGGACGCAACGGCGAAAAGATCGTCGGCACCAAGGGCACGAGCAACTGCTCGAACGCCATCGTGGGAGAGAACGCCTGGAAGTATGAGGGACAGGGCGTCAACGGCCAACAGCAGGAACATATCGACATGATCAAAAGCATCCGCGACGGCAAGCCCCTCAACGAGGGCCGGCGGGTTGCCGAAAGCACGCTGACGGCCATTGGCGCACGCATGGCCGGCTATACCGGCCGTGCCTTCTCCTGGGACTGGCTGCTGAACACCTCCCAACTCGACCTCGTGCCGAAGCAAGAGGCCCTCAAGCCGGGCCCCGGCTTCTTCCACCCGATCGCCACCGGCTGCGACAAACTGGTATAGGGAGTCAGGCCGGCGCTGGGTGTATGCGGCTGCGTAGGGTGTTCCACCGCCCGGCCTTGCGTCAAAGGATGGGGCCGGCGTTCTACCCCGGATGGGTTGGGAGGTCCCTGGGGCTCCCCGCATATTTCCGTCGCGTACGAGGGCGCCGGCATCGTCCCGGCTTAAACGGGTTTTCAGGCTTAAGGAGCACACGGATGGCCTTCACCCGACGTTCTTTCCTGCGGCAAGTTGCCGTATACGGGGTTGTGGCAAGCGCGTCGGGCGGGCTGCGTGCCGTTGCGGCCGAGCCGCGCAAGCCCAACATCATCTATATCATGTCCGACGAACTGGGCTACTACGAGTTGTCGTGCATGGGCCACCCGCATTTCAAGACGCCGAACGTCGACCGTCTGGCGGCGGAGGGCGTGCGGTTCACCCAGGCGCTGGCGGGCTCGTCGGTGTGCGCGCCGACGCGCTGCTGCCTGATGACGGGCAAGCACTCCGGCCACACGTCGGTCCGCAAGAATGACGGCGGCACGCCGCTGCGGGCCGACGAGGAGACCGTCGCCTCGGTGCTCCGGCGCGCGGGGTACGCCACCGGCGGATTTGGGAAATGGGGCTGCGGCGGTCGCGGCTCGACCGGCGTGCCGGAGAAGCACGGCTTCGACGTTTTCGTCGGCTACTACGACCAGGTGCACGCCCACTCCTACTACCCTGCCTACATCGTCCGCAACAGCGAGGAGGTGCCGCTCGAGGGCAACAAGGGCGGCCGCAGCGGCCAGACCTACTCGCACTATGTGATTTTCGACGAGGCGAAGAAGTTCATCCGCGCCAGCAAGGACCGCCCCTTCTTCTGCTATTTGCCCGTCACCCCGCCGCACGGCATGCACGACATTCCCCACGACGACCCGGCCTGGACGCTCTACAAGGACGAGCCGTGGTCCGACGACGCCAAGGGCTACGCCGCCATGGTCAACATGGTGGACCGCCAGGTGGGCGAGGTGCTCGCGATGCTCAAGGAGTTCGGCATTGACGAAGAGACGATCATTTTCTTCTGCGGCGACAACGGCGGCGATGACTACTTTGCCAGCAAGAACCATCCGCGCGGGTTCCACGGCCCGAACGTCAATCCGAAGACGGGCAAGGCGTTCCGCGGCCGCAAGGGCAACCTGTACGAGGGCGGCCTGCGCATCCCGATGATCGTGCGCTGGCCGGGAAAGGTTTCGCCCGGGCGCGTGAGCGACTTCCTGTGGTACTTCCCCGACGTTTTGCCCACCCTGGCCGAACTGGCGGGCGTGCCCCCGCCGAAGGACGTCGACGGTATCTCGATCGTGCCGGAGTTGATCGGCGAGGCCGCGGCGGGACGCAAGCAGCAGACGCACGAGTTCCTTTACTGGGAACTCGACGGGCAGACGGCCGTGCGGACGGGGCACTGGAAAGCCGTCCGGCCGGGCAAGGACAAGGGCTGGGAACTCTACGACCTGAGCCGGGACCTCGAGGAACAGAACGACGTGGCCGCACAGCACCCGGACGTGCTGGCCGGGATGACCGCCTTTGCCGAGCAGGCACACGAGGAACCGCGGGAGGGCGTGTTCCACGACCGCGCTATCCACGAGAGGGATCGCCGCGCCAAGTTCGGCGACCCGGCGAGCCCCCCGAAGAAGGCCGATACGCGGCCGCGTTCATCGTGAACCGGTGGCCGGTCGAGGGGACGGTACAACAGGCTCATGGTGCATGAGATGGCTTTCGGCAAAGAGGCTGTGCGGATGAACAGGCGCGAGTTCCTGGGGCACATCGGTTTCGGGGCGATGGGCGCCACGGCCCTGGCGGCCGGAGGCAGCGGGGGTCGGGCCTTGGGGGCGGACGCCGCTTCACGGGACGCCGGCGGTGGGGAGTCCGGCGCCGGCAAGCCGAACTTCCTGGTCATCCTGGTCGATGACCTCGGCTGGGGCGACCTGTCGAGTTACGGCGCGGCGGACCTGAAAACGCCGCACATCGACCGCCTCATCGCCCAGGGCATGCGGTTCGACCTGGCATACGCCAACTGCCCGGTGTGTTCGCCGACACGGGCGGCCCTTCTGACCGGCCGATACCAGGACCTGGTGGGCGTGCCGGGCGTCATCCGCCACTACCGCGCAGGCTCGTGGGGGAACCTCATCGAGTCGGTCCCGCTGCTGCCGCAGGTCCTGAAGCCCGCCGGGTACACGAGCGCCCTCGTCGGCAAGTGGCACCTGGGGTTGGAGCCGCCCGACACGCCCATGGACCGCGGATTCGACCACTTCCACGGGTTTCTGGGCGACATGATGGAAGACTACTACACGCATCGCAGAGGTGGCCATAATTACATGCGACTGGGCCGGCAGGAGATCGACCCGAAGGGGCACGCCACCGACCTCTTCACCGAATGGGCGTGTGCGTGGCTCCGCGAGCAGAAGCCGGCCCGGCCGTGGTGCCTGTACCTGGCGTACAACGCGCCGCACGTGCCTACCCAGCCGCCCCCGGAGTGGCTGGAGCGCGTCAAGGCGCGCGAGCCCGGCATCGACGAGAACCGGGCCCGGCTGGTCGCCCTCATCGAGCACATGGACCACGGTATCGGGCAGGTCCTGGAGGCGCTGGACGAAACGGCCCTGGCGAAGGACACGCTGGTCGTCTTCACCAGCGACAACGGCGGGGAGACGGGCTTCGGGGCCCGCAACGGCCCGCTGCGCGACGGCAAGGGGACGTTGTACGAGGGCGGCATCCGCGTGCCCATGGGCGTGCGCTGGCCCGGCCGCGTCGCCCCCGGCAGCCGGAGTGAGCGGATCGTCCTCTCGATGGACATCCTGCCGACGCTGTGCGAGGCCGCGGGCGTCGCCGTCAAGCACGAGATCGACGGCGCGAGTTTCCTCTCGACGCTGCTCGGCAAGGGCGGCGCCGCGCCCCAGCGCGACCTCTTCTGGGGTCGCCGCGAGGGCGGACCGTTCAAGGGCGGCGCCGTCTACGCCATCCGCCGCGGCGACTGGAAACTGCTCGAACCGATGCCCGGCAAGCCCCTCGAACTCTATAACTTGGCCGACGACCCGCTCGAACAGAAGGACCGGGCACAGACCGACCGGGCGACCTTCGAGGCGCTCAAGAAGGCGCTGGACGCCCAACTGGCACGCTACGCCAAAGTGCCGTGGAAGCCGGAGGGGAAATGACCCGTTTCCCGGTGACCCGGGCAACGGCAGAGTTTTCGGCGGCGTGTGGCGCGTCCGCCCCTGAAGACTACTTCGCCATCGAGGTCGCCGACGCCGACATCGGCCGCGGCGGGCTACAAACAGCTGACGCACGAGGACGCGCGTGGCGGGGAACTTCCCGGACGGGTGCTGTGAGAACCTGTTCTGCGGCAGGGAATAGTTGCTTTCCGCGCACCTGGTGGGTATCCTTTGTTGGGTCAAGGGAATGAGGTCATAGGGAGGGGGTCCGAGCCATGAACGAGCGAATTGTGATCGATCCTCGGATTCAGCACGGGAAGCCCGTCATACGCGGTACGCGCGTTCCGGTGGCGCGGATTGTCGGCGGACTGGCCGGCGGGATGACCTTTGAGGAGATCCAGAAGGAGTACGGCATCGCCCCGGAGGACGTCCGGGCGGCCTTGGAGTTCGCCGCCCAGATTATCGAACAGGAAGAACACCATACGTTGCCGGCGTAACCGGCTGCGCCTAGCGGAAGGCATTTCGAGGTCCCGCCATGAGGTTTCTGATTGACGCCGACCTTCCCCGTCGGACGGCAGGACTTCTCAAGACTTACGGCCATGAGCCGGTGGACGTTCGGGATGTGGGCCTTGGCGGCGCGAGCGACGAGCAGGTCGCCGCGTATGCCCGTGCCAACCGGATGTGCCTTCTGACGGGCGATTTCGGATTCGCGGATATCCGCAACTATCCTCCCGAGCGATTTGGCGGCCTTGTGGTCCTCGAGATTCCCAAGAACGCGACGGCCGACAGGATCCTCAGGCTGCTGGAATCTCTTCTGCGGCAGGCGGACATCGTCGAACGGCTTCCGGGCCGGCTCGCGATCGTGGAGTGGGGCAACGTGCGCATCCGGCCCAAGGCATAAACCCTGGGTACGGTCTTTATGCTGCCTGCCTTACCGGCCGACCAACATCTCCAGGCGCCTTCGCGCCTCGCGCTTGCTCAGGCGGCGGACCGGTGCCATGCCGGCCAGTTGCTTCTTCCGCGGCCGCGGTTTGCCGGACTCCCAGGAGGGCGGCGGCCCGGGCGATAGGGTTTGACAGGCGCCTCGCGGGGCGGTACGTGTAGGTGTTGGAAATTTCCCCGAAGCCGGGTTTGCTGCGAGGCCACCAATGAAAGCAATCAGCATTTTCAACCACGTGATCGGCCCCGTGATGCGCGGGCCTTCCAGTTCGCACACCGCCGGGGCGTTTCATATAGGCGCGATGGCACGCTCGCTCGCCGGCGGGACGCCCAAGGCCGTGGTCATCGCCTTCGACGCCGACGGCTCCTACGCGAAGTGCTACCGCGAGCAGGGCGCCGACCTGGCCTTTGCCGCCGCCCTCATGGGGTGGTCCATTACGGATGAACGTTTCCCCGACGCTTCCAAGGCGGCAGCCGACGCGGGCATGGCCATCGAGTTTGTCGTCGGCAGGCTCGAGCAGGCGGATCATCCGAACGCCGTGGACATCCAACTGACGACGGCCGACGGCCGCACGCTCCGCGCGCGGGCCAACTCCGTCGGCGGCGGCGCGATCGAGTTCGTCCGGCTGGCGGGCTGGCCCGTGCATTTCACCGGCGACGCCCACGAGGTCGCCGTCGAGGTGAATCGCGGCACCGAAGCCCAGGCCCTTAATCTCCTCGCTTGCGACGGGGCCGTGATCGGCGAGCCGGACCGCGCGGCGCGGGAGGCGCACTCCCTTCTTTGCGTGCGGCGCCGGCGCCCGTTGCCCGAGGAGGCGCGGCGCAGGCTGGCGTCGCTGGGCGGGGTTGAGCGCGTCTGGATATCGGAGCCGCTGTTTCTGGTCCAAAGCGGAGAGCCGCTATTCACCGGCGCGAAGGAGATGGTGAGCCTGGCCCGGGATCGCGGCCTTTCGCTGGGGCGCGTGGCGCTCGAATATGAATCCGTCCTCCTCGGGCTCTCTCCCGACGAGGTGCTGGCGGAATCGGCCCGGCGATTCGAGGTGATGCGCCGCGCGGTCGAGCGCGGTCTGGCGCCGTCGCCGCCGAAGATGCGGCTTCTCAGCCCGAGTGCCGGCCGCATCTACGAGGCCGAGGCCGGGGGCCGTCTCGCCGTCGGGGGCCTGCACGCACGCGCCGCGGCGCGGGCCCTTGCCGTGATGCACGTCAACGGCGGCATGGGTGTGGTGTGCGCAGCGCCCACGGGCGGGTCGGCGGGCGTGCTGCCGGCGGTGCTCGTGACGCTGGCGGAGGAAAAGCGGTTGGAGCCGGAAAAGGTCGTCCTCGCGCTGCTCGCCGCGGGGGCCGTGGGCGTGGTGGTGGCGAGCCGCGCCACCTTTGCTGCGGAGGTCGCCGGTTGCCAGGTGGAGATCGGCGCCGCCGGTGCGATGGCGGCCGCGGCGGTGGTCGATGCCGCCGGCGGTTCGGCCGAGCAGGCGTCGGATGCGGCGGCCATTGCCTTCCAGAACACCATGGGCTCCGTGTGCGACCTGGTGCAGGGGATCGTCGAAATTCCCTGTCACACGCGCAACGCGGCGGCGGCCTCCAACGCGTTTCTGTGTGCCGACCTGATCCTGGGAGGCTATGCCAATCCGATCCCGCTCGACGAGACCGTCGATGCGGCATACGCCGTAGGAAAGATGCTCCCACGCGAACTTCGCTGCACGGCGCTTGGCGGCCTCGCCGTGACGCCGGCGGCGCGGGCCATGAAGCGACTCCGGTAGGACCGTCGGCACGCCCGAGGAGGGCCGTCATGAGGCGGCGAACGCTTCGGTTCCTTTCGGCACGCGATGTGGTGCAGGCGCTGCCCATGCGAGAGGCCGTGGCCGCCATGAAAGAGGCCTTCCGGCAGATCTCTGCCGGAGAGGCCGTCGCTCCGGCGCGCACGCACATCGAGACGGCGCCGCCGCCGGGCGACGCGCTCGTCATGGCCTCCTACAGCCCCGCCGCCGGCAGGATGGGTGTCAAGGTCATCACGCTTTTCGGAAGCAATGCGGCCTTGGGGCTTCCGCGGATCCAGGCCCTCATGCTGGTTCTGGACGCGGCCACCGGCACCCCCTTGGCCGTGATGGACGGGATTTCTCTTACGGCCATTCGGACGGGCGCCGCGTCGGGAGCGGCCACGGATCTTCTCGCTCGCCCCGACGCCGCCGTCGTCGCGGTTTTCGGCGCCGGTCCCCAGGCGCGAACCCAGTTGGAAGCGGTCTGCACGGTGCGTCCGATTCGGCGGGCCAGGGTTTTCGATGTGAGCGCCAGTCAGGCGGCGGCGTTTGCCCGCGAGATGTCGGAAGGGCTCGGCATTCCCATTGAAGTGGCACGCTCTCCGTCCGACGCGCTGGCGATGGCCGACGTGGTCTGCACGGCAACGACCGCATCTGTGCCCGTGTTTGCCGACGGCGACCTCACCCCGGGCGTTCACATCAACGCGATCGGTTCCTACAAGCCTGCCGTCCGGGAAATCCCGGGCGAGACGGTCCGGCGCGCCCGCGTGGTCGTGGATCACCTTCCCTCGGCCCTGGCGGAGGCGGGCGACCTCCTCATCCCTATGAGCCAGGGACTTATCGGGAGGGACCACATCCATGCCGAACTGGGCGAGATCGTCAGCGGACGCAAGAAAGGCCGAGAGTCGCAAGACCAGGTTACGTTGTTCAAGTCGGTAGGGGTCGCGGTGCAGGACCTGCTTGCGGCCGACAAGGCCCTGGCCAATGCCGAGCGATTGAACCGCGGCGCCGAGTTGGCGCTGTGACACCCGCGCGGTGACCAGTGCGACTTTGTCAACTCCGCTCCTCGGCAGGTAAGCGGAGGCGTGGTGGCCATTCTTGGTCACCGCGCGGCGGGCAAGAATGCCCGCCGCGCGAGCCCCTCTCTCGGAGGGGGGAGGGGCGTACATACTACTGATCAGGTTTATCGTGAGCCTGGCCGGCCACAAGGCCGTGAACGGTTACGTGGACTGTTACCTGAAAAGGAAGTGACCATGAGCAAAAAAAATGGCCCCGTAGAAATGAACTCCGTAAACCAAGGGCCTTGCGGTGGCTGCTGGAGTCCGCAGGCCGAGGGCGGTTTGTCCCGTCGGCATTTCCTGCAAGGCATGGGCGCCGCGGGCTTGGCAATGGGGGGGCTCGCCGTGGCCGCCGCCAACGTCTGCGGAGCGGCTGCCGAGCCGGCGCCCGCCGAACAGCCGTTTCCCCCGGGCGCCCCGCTTCGCGTCAAGCCGATCCTGGTCTTCGACATTCCCAGACGGCGGGACAAGTCCTCGTGGCGCGGCTACGGTGCGATCCACACGCCGGACGCCGCCCGGGAGGAGGCCGCCCGCATCGAGAAGGAACTCGGCCAGTTGAAAGAGAAGGCCGAGTTCCCCATCCAGGTGCAGCCCGTCCAATCGCTCGACTCGCAGGCCAAACTCGGCCAGGTGGCTGTTGACGATACCGACCTGTGTATCGTGTACGCAGCCGGGTCCTGCACCCAGTGGCCGCTGAAAGTTCCGATGGTGATGTTCGTGCGGCACCGGTCCGGGCCGTTCTACCTGGGGTTCGAGATCGCCCACTGGCGCTTCTTGCGGCAAAGCGGGGATGCGTTTGCTCTGAAAGGATTCGACACCGACGACGTGGTCGTCGACAACTACGACGAACTGCTCTGGCGTCTGCGGGCGATGTACGGCCTGAAGAACGCCAGGGGCACGAAGATGCTGACCATCGGCGGGCTGGCCGCGTACAGCCGCGAGGCGCAGGAGAACGGACCGCGGGTGGCCAAAGAGGTGTGGGGCTACGATTTCGTCAATGTCACCGACGCGGAGTTCAGCAAGCGGCTGGGCGCGGCTCGTGCGGACGAGCAAGTCGTCAAGCAGGTCGAAGCGCAGACGGCCGCGCTTTTGAACCTGCCCAACGTCAAGTTGGAGACGGACCGCAAGTTCGTGTTCAACTCCTGCATGGCCCTTTACGTCGTCCGGCAATATCTGCACGAGACCGGGGCGAGCAACTTCGGCTTCGCCCAGTGCATGGGCCACGGCCAGATCACCATGCTGGATACCCCGCCCTGCTTCGTGCTGAGCCTGGCCAACGACGAGGGATACACGGCGTATTGCCACACCGACCTCTCGCACACCATGCCCGGCGTGCTGCTGCGCTGGATCGCCAGCCGGCCGGCGTTCGTGTGCAACTCGCACTATCCGCACGACGGTCTGTTCTTCGTCGCCCACTGCCAGGCTCCGCGGCGGATGAACGGACGGGACTTCGAGCCGGCCACGATCATGACCCACTACGAATCGGACTACGGCGCGGCCTGCAAGACCCACTACACGAAGGAGCAGGTGGTCACCGCGGTGATTCCCAACCTGGTCTGCACCAAGTGGCGGGGCTTCCGCGGCAAGATCGTCGGCGCGCCGTCCTATCCGGCGTGCCGGTCCCAGATGGAAATCCTCGTCGACGGCGATTGGAAGCGGCTCCTCCGTGAAATGGAGGGTTTTCACGCCCAGGTGGTCTACGGCGACTACACGCGGGAGGTCGGCTACGCCCTGAAGAAGTTGGGCGGGCAGATCCAGTGGGATTGCTTTAGCGAACCGGTCTGAACGCAGCATGGGGTTCCAAGTTGGATGCCCGCGGGTTAGCCGCCACGCCATCGACCTCCCGCCTTCCCGGGACAGCCGTCGGATCTTGGCGTTACGGGATGGCCCCGTGCTCGGTCCGCGAAATGATCTCCTCCTGGAGTTCCCGCGCCAAGTCGCAGAAGTAGTCGCTGTAACCCGCCACGCGGACGATGAGGTCCCGGTAGGCCTCCGGCTCCGCCTGGGCCTTGCGGAGCGTCTCGGCCCGCACCACGTTGAACTGGACGTGGTGGCCGTCCATCCTGAAGTAGCCCCGGACCATGTGCCCGAGTTTCACGATTCCGTCCTCGTCGGCCAGGAGGGCCGGCGTGAACTTCATGTTCAAGAGCGCCCCGCCTGTCTTGATGTGGTCCATCTTGGCCGCCGACTTGAAAACGGCCGTGGGGCCGTGCCGGTCCGCGCCCTGAACGGGCGAGATGCCCTCCGACAGCGGGAGTCCCGCCTTGCGGCCGTCCGGCATCGCCCCCGTGACGGAACCGAAGTAGATGTGGCTCGTGGTCGGGAGCATTTCGACGCGGTACCGGCCGCCCTTGGTGTTGGGCCGCCCGTCCACTTCCTCGATGAGGACGTCGAACGCCCGCACGGCAAGGTCGTCGGCGTAGTCGTCGTCGTTGCCGTACTTGGGAGCGCGGTTGACGAGGCGCTGGCGAAGGATCTCCTTGCCCTCGAAGTTCGCATCGAGCGCCTTCACGAAATCGGCGAGCGGCATGGCCTTGTCATCGAAGACCGTCTGCTTGACGGCCGCCAGGCAGTCCGTCAGGCTGCCGATGCCCACGAACTGGATATAGGAGTTGTTGTACCGCGCGCCGCCGGCGTTGTAATCCTTGCCCTTGCGGATGCAGTCATCGGTGATGACCGAAAGGAAGGGCGCCGGCATCCATGTGGCATACATCTGTTCGATGACCTGGTTGCCCCGGATCTTGACCTCGATGAAGTGGTGGAGTTGTTTGCGGAACGCGGCGAAGAGGGCGTCGAACGAGGCGAACGACCCCGGCGCCCCCGTCCGAAGGCCCAACGGCTTTCCAGTGCGCGGGTCGAGCCCGTCGTGAAACGCGAGTTCCAGGACCTTCACGAGGTTGAAGTACCCTGTGAGGATGTACGCCTCCTTGCCGAAGGCGCCGGTTTCCACGCATCCGCTGCACCCGCCGGCCCGGGCGTCCTCCAGAGTCTTGCCCTGCCGCAACTGCTCCTTGACCACGGCGTCGGTGTTGAAGATCGACGGGAAGCCGTAACCCTTCCGGACGACGCCCAGGGCGCGGTGGAGGAGGGCGTCGGGGGTCTTGCGCGCGAGTTGCAGGTTGCTGCTGGGCTGCACGAGGTGCATCTCGTCGAGGATGTCCAGCAGGAGGTGGGAGATCTCGCTGGAGCCGTCCGAGCCGTCCGCCAGGAGCCCGCCGAGGTTGATGTTGGCGAAGTCCGTGTACGTTCCGCTCTCGGCCGCCGTCACGCCCACCTTGGGCGGGGCGGGGTGGTTGTTGAACTTGACGAAGAACGCCTCCAGGAGTTCCCGCGCCCTCTCGGGCGTCAGCGTCCCGTCCTCCAGGCCCTTGCGGTAGAAGGGCAGGAGGTGCTGGTCGAGGTGGCCGGGGCTGAACGAGTCCCAGCCGTTCAGTTCCGTGATGACCGCCAGGTGGCAGAACCAGTAGTACTGGAGGGCCTCGTGGAAATCGCGAGGCGCGTGGGCCGGGACGTGCGTGCACGCGTCGGCGATCCTTTCGAGTTCCGCCTTTCGCACGGGGTTGGACTGGCGAGCGGCCTGCTCGCGGGCCAGTGCCGCGTGGCGATGCGCGAAGAGGAGGACGGCATCGCAGGCGATGTTCATCGCCAGCAACTGTTCGCGCTTCGCCGAGGCCTCGGGGTCGCCGACGGGATCCAGGGCCGCCATCGCCTCGGCGATGTCGCGCTGAAAGTCCAGCATCCCCTTGCGGTAGATTTTGCCGTCGAGGACCGTGTGGCCGGGGGCCCGCTGTTCCATGAACTCCGTGAAGATGCCCGCGTCGTAGGCCGCCCGCCACTCCTCCGACATGGCCCCGAAAATCCGGTCCCGCATGTTGCGGCCGCGCCAGTAGGGGATGATGGTTTCCCGGTAGACCTTCACGCACGCATCGGAGACGGCATAACTGGTCTTGGGGCGCGAGTTGAGGATCCCGAGGTCCTCGAGGCTGTGGCACGTGAGTTCCGGATACGTGGGCGTGGCCTTGGGCCTCGGTCCGCGTTCGCCGACGATGAGTTCGTCCTCGCCCAGGTAGATCGTTTTGTGCCTGCACAGGTGATGGAAACACTGCGCCCGCATGACCGGCGCGGAGAACCTGCCCGCGTTGGCCTGATAGAACCCGGTCACGAGGACCGCGCGCTCCTCGGCGATGCAGGGCTTCGCGTCGAGGCTCGCCTGCCGCAGCCTGGCTGTCCGTTCCGTCATCGCGCTACCCGCCTATCCTGACGTTGAGACCATGGCCCCGGAACTTCGCCGCCACGTCCTCCATGCGCTGGGGCGACGGCGGCGCAATCTTCTGGAGCCGATACGCCTTGCCCACGCGCGGAGACTTGTACGCCCCCGCCTCGTGATACGGAAGCACGTTCACCTGGCGCACGCCCGGTATGGAAGACGCGCACCGCGCCAACGCCTCCAGATGGTCGGCGCTGTCGTTGATGCCCGGGATGATGGGGACGCGGATCCAGATGTTCTCGTGGACCCGGCCCAGGGCCCGCAGGTTGTCCAGGATGCAGGCGCCCGACGCGCCGGTGTACCGGACGTGCGAGGGATCGTCCATGAACTTGAGGTCGTAGAGGAAAAGGTCCACGAGCGGCGCGATGGCCAGAAGGTCTTCCTTCGGGGCGAAGCCGCAGGTGTCCACGGCCGTGTGGAGGCCCGCGCTGCGGCAGGCCGCGAGGACGGCCTTCAGGAACCCCGGCTGGAGGAGCGGCTCTCCGCCGGAGAAGGTCACCCCGCCGCCGGACTCCTCGTAAAACACGCGGTCCTTGAGGACCTCGGCGAGCACGTCCGCCACGGTCATGTGCCGGCCCACCATCTGCCGCGCGCCCGTCGGGCAGGCCGCGACGCAGGCGCCGCACCGGACGCATCGCCGATTGCCGGCCGGAGTCTTCGGTGCGCCGGCGCCCTCTTGCGGGCAGGCCTTCCGGCACTCGCCGCAGCGTATGCAACGGCCCTCGATGACGATGATCTCGGGCTCCGGCGACTGGCTTTCGGGGTTGTGGCACCACCAGCAGTCCATGGGGCACCCTTTCAGGAACACGGTCGTCCGAATCCCGGGACCGTCCTGAATGGAATACCGCTGGATGTTGAAAACGAGGCCGGTTTCCATAAACGCCCCATCTTGGCGGCCGCGCGAACGGCGGCAACGGGGGCATTATACACTATTTCAGGCCTCGTGCTGCGCCGTCAATCGATTGGAAGTCCGCGGGTTCCGCACGGTGGTACCATACGCTGCCGCAACGGACCGCACGGCTTGTTGCGAGAATTGCAGCGATTGGAGAAAGGACGAGAGATGGCCGGCCGATTCCCACCGATTGAGCCGCGCCGCGTCGCCCGCGCGGGTCGCGCCGTTTCGAGCCCCGCTTTGCGGGCGGTGAGGTTCCCCGGCGCCCGGCGCCGTTCGAGCCGCGATCCTATTGATCTTTGCACTGCTAAAGTAAGAGCGCCGCTTTGCCGATGCTATGGAGTATGAGAACCAAAGGATCGGCGGCGGAACTGGAGCGGCGTCGACGGCAGGCCGTGGCGCTGTTGAATCAGGGAGTGAAGGCGGCCCAGGCGGCGCGGG
>Ga0315289_10003571_pt1 | contig 23468 bp, 17 predicted proteins | sample YL17G11_40_MG_FD_203452 | JGI IMG/M metagenome (GOLD analysis project Ga0315289, IMG submission 203452) | Sediment microbial communities from Yellowstone Lake, YNP, Wyoming, USA - YL17G11_40 | ecosystem: Environmental > Aquatic > Freshwater > Lake > Sediment | place: USA: Wyoming | collected...
CGGATACAAGGCCGCGCACCTGATCATCGGCGACATGCACATTTCCGCCGGCCGGCACGGCAATATACCGGGCCCCTGCCGCCTGATCGACCGGGGATCGCTGTCGGCGCCGCGCGCGGGTGGCCTCCACATCGGTAGGTAGGGACGGAGTTGACTTATTTGACTTAGTTACTAAGTCAAATAAGTCAACTCCGTCCCAAACCGTCGCTATTCCATCTCATAACACTGCACGATTTCCCCATAATACATCGTGTGATAATCTTTTTTGGGGTACAGCGGGCCAAGCGTTCCGATGGCCTGCAGAGGATCCATGGGCGTCGCATGGACAATCGCGCATTCGAAATGAATGCCGGGGATCTTGATGATGGGCGAAATGACTTTGAACGCGCCGGCGGCCGCCAGCCCCGCGGCCTTGAACTTGTCCGTATCCCGGCCGGATTTCGTGCCGCACAGCGACAGCGCCTCCTTCATGGGCCGCGCAGGGACCGATACCGTGAAATCAGCGGCGCGCTCGATGATCCCAAAGGTATGACGCGAATTGCGCACGGCCACGGTCAGGACATTGCGGCTCCAGATCACGCCGATCAGGGCCCAGCCGATGGTCATGACATTCAGGTCCGCGCCGGCCTTGACGGTAAGAAAAGCGCCGTCACGGATCGTGCGCAAGGCCTTTTCGCAAACGGAAAGCGGGTCGCGGGGCGTCATGGGGTCCTCCGTTCTTTCTGCACCAGCACCGCGGTGCGCGGATAGAATTTCCATCGCCGGTAGAACGCATATGCCGGTTCATTGCCCACGGCTATGGATACCGATTTGGATACGGCCTTGCGTTTGTCCATCCAGGCGACGATGCGGCCAACGAGTTCCGTTCCTACGCCCCGGCCGCGCCAGGCATCGATCACAAAGAGCGACTCGATGTCGCCGTTTCGTTTCCTGTCAATAACACCAACGCAATAGCCGATCACCGGGCCCTCGGCCCCCATGCGCGCCAGCGCGATGCGCAGCGACCCGCGCGCGGCTTTTTCCGCAAGGTCCGCCCTGCGGTCGGGCCAGCGCAACTCGCGGAACTGGCCCGAGAAATAGGTCGATATGCCGGCGTGATGGCGCGTAAGCCTGCGCCAGAGTGGCGCGATCCGGTCGAGGGACGCCGCGCCCGCGAGGGAGTAGTGAATCGCCTTTGATGTTCGTGAAGCGGAAGACATGGCGAAGGATAAAATGCTTTTATGCGCCCGGAATCTCAAGCCCTGGGAGTTGCGGCGCTATCTTCTCCCACGCGCGGCGGTCATCCTCATTGTCAATTTCCGGGACGAAGCCGAATGACGCGTAGATCCGGATTGCCCGGATGCGCGCCGAATCCGTCATCAGCCACAACCGGTCGTGGCCGAGTTCCGCGCACCGTTCGCAGCAGCGGGAAATGAGCGGCCGCGCCAGGCCTTTTCCCTGAAATTCCGGGTGTATCGCCACCCAGTGAACGCACCCGTACACTATTCCCGGATGACCGGTATTGAACCAGGCGGTTGCCGTGCCCACGGCCCGGCCTTCGGGATTGACGATAAACATCATGCGCCGCGGCAATTCGTGCGGCGCGGAGCCGAATTCGTTCTGGAACCGCGCGTCATCGATGGACAGATACTTCTCCGCGCGGCCCTGGATATCGAGCCATGATTTCTCATCACCCTCGGCAAAGAACCTGAAGGAAAACGGCGCGGGAAGATCATGCCGCGGTATGTCCGCAATTGAATTGCGGACCATGCGCATTGAAATCAAGGGACCGGCCATGAGTGAGTCCGCCGGATCAACGCGGAAAGAATGCCGTGACCCGTTTTTCAATCTGCTCCGGCGCGGGAACCGTGCCGGACCTCCGGGCCAGCGGCTGACGCACGGGCAGGTCCAGAATCCGGACTTTGGGGTTTGCATTAAAAAAAGCCACGAACCATGCGGGTTCCTGCGGGTTTGGGCAGGAACTCGGGTCTTTATACCAGGTATGCGGGTCCAGCGCTGTATCGGAACTGACGAACATCACATTCCCCGACATGTCAAGCGACACGGTCACGGTCTGGCTGTCCGCTTCGCCAAAAAGGCGGAATGCCGCGCCCGAAAGCTTGGTAATAGTCACGGCGTAATTGAAGGTATCATAGCCGCCCAGCCAGGGGCCTTGTGTGGAATCGGCGAGTTGGCGGATCTGCTGGTCGGCCCAGGAGACAAGGGAGGTTGCTTCTGTTGTCAAGGCATTACCCGATGCGAGCGTAATGGAAACGTCCCGTTCGGCAAAGAACGTGTTCATCTCGGCGATCTGCGCGTCCAGATCGTTCTTTTCAGCAGGCGAAAGCGTGCCGGCGATCACGTCGTACCCGAAGACGGGCGATTGCCAGGTCCCGGCAAGACCGGCGTTGTTCGATGAGCTCATCATTAAATACATCCGGATGCCAGCGGTCCCATACGAATTATCGGCCAAAATGAGTTTGAGCGTCTGCCCGCTGAGATCATATATCCCCGCGAGAGTGTCCGGCCGGGTGGCGGAACTGTCGATCGTCAATACGCCAAGAATGCATCTATGCGTGATCCGATTGGTCGGCAACGTGATCAGATAAAGCGAATCGCCGGAGGTATGCCAGGTCCCGCTGGATTCAGAGTGATCGAAGGCCCATGACGGACCATTGGGAATGTTGGTGCCGCTGGGGTTCGAACAGACCGTCAGCAGGCCGATTGCCGTTGAAATCGCCACAAGCCGGATGACGGATACGGGCATGGGAACCTCCGCTATGAAATCATGATGGATCGCGATACCAGCGTATTTACAAATATATACAATGGCGCGAGGTTTGGGGCAAATTCGAACAGCAGGATGGCGGCGACATCACCGGCAAGGGCGGAAACGGAACGCTCCAAAGGGGGGGGGAGCAGGAGCATCGCCGTTTCCACCGCTTGTCCGGCTTCTTTGCGCGCGCTTAGCGAAGGACGAATCCGGATTCATGGCGCGCGCCCTGGCGTGTGATCACGAGCCGATATGCGCCGGCAGGGAACGATCGCAGGGAGACGCGCGCGCGCCCGTGCGCGATGGTCCGGCATACGGTTGCTCCATGCAGGTTGACGATCAGGACCGCGGCGGCCGTCTGGCCGGGAAGGTGCAGCGCGATTTCCCGGTTGGAAAGCATGGACGCCGGCGCTTCACCTGCGGGGTTTTCGCGCAGGCTCTCCGGCATGATCGCCGTGGCGCCCGGCACCTCGTGCCATGCGCCCTGAAGGTCTTCGTATTTGTTCTTCTGCGGGTTGTTGACCGGATCGTCGATCCACATGTCGCCCGTGGTGTTGTTCCAGCGATAGGCAAGCCCCGCGGCGGTGCGGGGATTTTTTGAAATGTTGATTGCCACTTTGTCTACCCAATTGCCCACGACCTGGTTGCTGCCCATGGACAGGCTGGCGGCATGCCCCTCCCAGCCGATCTCCTGCAGCACCCATTTGTCGGAGTTCACCGCCCAGCGGATGTGTTCGGAACCGGCGCCTATTTTCTCGCCGGCCCAGACTTCAAGGTCGGTGTGGAGGTTCACGTTCCCCGCCGATGTCACGCACGGCTGCGAGGCGCCGGCGCCCACTGCGAGATTCAGGTCTTCATGCGCGCCGCCCATGTACGATCCCACGATCTGGCCGCTTGGCGAAATGGCAATATTGCAGGCCGCGCGGGAGCAGATGTAGGCCGAGCCCAGGTTGCACCCGCCCGGGAAATTGTACAGGGCATTAGCGGAATTGGCATCGACAATCTGGGCCGCCATGTGCGTTGCCGTCACATCCAGAGTAAATCGCCGGAAAGAACCGGAGGAGGCGAAATTGCACGCGCGCACGTTCTCATGCGTCACGGCATTGACTTTCCAAATGTCCAGAGATCGGGTTCCGTCGGATTTGGGATACTGATAATAGATCCACTCGCCCGCCGGCCAGTCGAGGTTCCAGTTCTCCCCGCTGGTCAACCGCGCAGAGGGAAGATCGCAGAGATTGATTAATCCCGTTCCGTTGGTGTTGATCAGCGAAACGGTGTTTTTTCCTCCATTGACGGAAACGCATGCGCTGCCGCTTGCCGCGGGCGCAACATTCTCGCGGATGAACGCGATGCGCGTTCCCGTCAGGTCAAATGACGCCGCCGCCGCAAGCCCCTGCGTGCGCCCGTAAATCGTGTCCGCATGCGTGACCGCGGCGTTCTGGATCGTATAGACGCAGATCGATCCGTCGTCGAAGAAATCATTCTCCCCGCACTTGGGCGTTGGATATTCCCAGCCTGCGTTGATCCATTGGACCGAGACGGCCCTGGCGTTGACATTTTTCCCATTATACGCGGAAATTGCGATGGGCAGCATGGCGATGACGCCGATGATCGAAAGCTTTGCGCGGAATGAATTCATGGCCCCCCCTTGATTGAAGTTGGTGATATGGGATTTCGACAACTATAATTTGCGGATCCTGGTGTGCAGCGTATCCTTCATCGACCGGGGATCGGTGGCGGCGGGCGCGCCAGGCGCTCCGAGACCGAATCGCCCCGCCGCTGAGAGCGGACATTATTGAACAAACGCCCGATTCTTATCTCATCATGCAAAGGTTTCGGGTACTCGTGCGGTTGCCGGATACAAGGTTAACGATGTAGACGCTGTTCGGCCTGATTCTCGTGTCAAGCACGAGGCCGCTGTTCCCACTGCCCCACTGCGCGCGATACACGATGCGGCCGCGCGCGTCGAACACGCGCACGATGCCGCGTTCCGCGAGGGGCGCATCGATCAGCAGCCCCGCCTCGCGCGCGCGCAGCTTCATGCGGGAACCAGCGGCGCGCCATGGCGCCTCAGGCGCCAGGGCGGCCAGATCGGCATTTACATCCGCAAGCGGCGCGGTCACCCGGAAATCGCCCGCGTCGTTGCGCCGGAACTGCCCGGTCCAGTTGCTGTCGCATTTCGGAATCCAGGTCGGGTCGGAGCAGGAGCGCCGGTTTTTCGAAACGTTCACGGCAATTCCGTCGCGCCAGTTCAGGAGCGTCTGGTTGCTTCCGCAGAACGCGAAACGGCCGGTGTTGCCCCAATCCTGCGGTAATCCTGTTTGCAAACACACCCATTTTTCGGAATTGCACGACCAGCGGTTCGATTCCATTTCGCATCCGACCGCTACCAGCATCCTGGAGCCGTCTTCCATCGCGCAGGAAGTGGCGATAGTGAGCGCGTTCACAGCCCACGTGTTGAAGTCGATGCAGCTTATCTGGCGCTGGGTACGGTTGGTCTGCGCGCTGTCCCACTGCTGGAAGTAGACCATGTCGTGCTTGCCCATCATCAATCCGAGCCATTGACCTGACGGTGAGAGTATGGTTGCGCATCCAATGCTGTATCCGCACTTGTTAGCGGCGGAAAAAGTACCGTTGCCCGGCAATTCATAGCGGATCCGGTCGCAGCCCGCGCCGTCGTTGTTGCTAAGCCGGATATGCATTCGCTTCGCGTCCGCCGACATCTGCCATTGCCAGATACGATAGCTGAAGGCGACGACACGTTCGGGGTTGTTCGGATTGTCAACATTCACGCGCCAGATCTGCTTCGAACCGTCGTTGCCGTCGCCCATGTTGTAATACACCCACCGGCCGCGCGGCCAGTCGAGGCAGCCTGTGACATCATAGCCGGTCTGCGCCGGAATGGCGGCAACGTCGTGAAGATTCGCGCCCGAGACATCAACAACCGACACATAGCTCTTGCCGTCTTTTGTGCAACGGAAGAATGCTACCTGCGTGCCTTCCATGTTGATTGCCGGATAGCGGGCGAAACTTGCAGCTTTCGAATCGTCGCCTCCTTTGCCATCAAAAAGCACTGTTGAGGATATCGCATCGGAGTTTTTAATTTCATAGGCAACGATATCACCTCCGGGATAGGCGGGCCAGGTGAGGACCGTTCGCGTTGAAACTGCCAGCCCGTCAACCGCAAGGCAAACGGCCGCATGAACCAGGAAAATGGCGCCCGTTGCGGCCTTAAGAACCTTTTTACTACGCCGCATCCTTCGGAATGAATTCATGGCCCCCCTTTGATTGAAGTTAGTGAAACGGGATTCCGACAACCATAATCTACGGATCTTGATGCGCGCTGGTATGAAATAATGCTATTTTATATAGGAAAGATATGCAATAATCAGTATGCCAATCGCTGCAGGGAACGGCCGTTCCGCGAGGAACACCGCATGACCACCCGAAAAGCCGGCCGGAAGCCGATCTTTCTTCGCATTGCCGCGGAGCTTCGCGACCGGATCTCACGCGGCTTTTTCGATGAGCCCCGTAGCATGCGTGACCTTTGCGCGCTCCATGCGGTATCCCTTCGCACCATGGGGAAGGCCGTCCACCTGCTTTCCGACGAGGGGCTGATCGATTGCTCCCAGGGCAGGCGCCTGCGCCGCGCAGGCCGAGAGGAACGCCCTGCCGCGTCCCCGGCCGAATCCCGGTTTTACGAAACCGTCAAGGGCCGCATCCTTGGCGGGACCTACCGATGGGGCAGGCCGATACCCAAAGTCAACTACTTCGCGGCCAGCGACAGCGTATCGCCCAATACCATCGCCGCGGCGTGCGCGCGGCTGTCCCGCGAGGGATTGCTGCATAAGCAGGGGAAGCAATGGCTGGTCGGCACGGCCGCGCCGGCACTTCAGGCCACGGGCGCGCGGCGCAGGCCAACGATCCTGTTGCTGTTTCGGTTCGGCAAGGAATGGCAGCCGTTCTTTTCGCACACCTGGATAGCGCGCTATTCAGCGCCTTTTGCCGCGGAATTGCAGCTTGCGGGAAGAGAAACCTCCATGGCGTTCATGGATAGCGGCGATTCTCCGTCGGAGCTCCCGGTGCCGGCCGGCGCAAGGGAAGTCGCTGCGTATGCGCGATCGCTGGGCGACCGGTATGAGGGCGCGCACGTTTACTTTGGCATCAGTCCGCCGCCCGAAGGAGGAGAATGTATCGAGGACCTTTTGCGAATCGGCAAACCCGTGGTCTTCTTCGATCATAACGATCGTCACCGCGCCTTTGCCGAGGAATTCGCGCGCAGGCACCGGAAGCTTTTCTTCCGCTGCCACATGGACGAGGAGCGCGCCGTGGGGCTTGTTTTGCGCTCGCTGACGACACTCGGACATACCAGGATCGGCGTGCCGACCTATACATCGCCGCTGCTCGACTGGATACCCCGACGCGTCGAACGCATCCGGGAAGCGGCGCGGCGGATGGAGCCGCAACCGGAGATCATTTTCGCGGAGCAACATGAACCGTTCTGGCGCTATGATAAGGATTTCGATCTCAGCCTGTACACGCAGCAAATCGCATCGGCCGTCAACGGACGTTCCGGCGCCGCACCCGGACCCGCCGTCCGGCATACGGCGCTGCGTTTTCGGCTTTTGGCCCATACGCCGTCGATCACCGGCCTGCTTGACAAGGGGGTCACAGCCATCATCGCGCTCAACGACGGCATGGCGCGCGAGCTGTACCTCTGGTCCCGGTATGCGGGCCTGCGCATTCCCGGCGACGTATCAATAATTTCATTTGACAATAGCGTTGACTGCCGGAACATTCCGGTCACCACGATCGATTTCGGCTTTGCGCACCTGGGATATCTGGCGGCGCACGCGCTGATCGGCGACCTGCCGGTCACCGGCGACCGCAGGGGGAACATGCCCGGAGAATGCACCGTCATCGACCGGGGATCGGTGGCGGCGGCGCGCCCCTGAACCCGATTCCGCGTTCAGAACGGAACCATCGCCGTGCGCACGCATTTTCCCTTTGCGCGCAGCTCAATGCGGATGATTCCAGGGCAGGCGCGCGCGGGTATCAGCGCCCGGTGGATGCCGGAACAGGCCGGGTACTCCGTTGCGGCGGCGATCCTCCCTTTCAGATCGTACGCAAGAAGCATCGTTGGCCCCAGCGACGTCGCGGCCCAAGTGACCTCAATGCCGCGGGCGGTCCGCAGCACCCCAAACCGGCGGTCCTCGACCACGGCGGCAGGCTTGACATCCCGGACGTCTGTTTTCATGAGTTCCTGAACCTGCACCGGATCGTATGCCGTAAACAAAGCGATGTTGCCGCCCGCCGGGCTCACCGTCCTGCCGGCGCCCGCGGTCCCGTAGAGGATTTTCGTGGTTGCGCCGCGCGTCTCCGAGATGAGTTCATCGTAGCCGCTCCAGGGATTGCAGAAACTCTGCTGCCACAGGCCCGCCACCGATACGTTGGCGCTGTTCCCGATGCTCATCAGGTATTTGCCGGCTTTGCTGTCGCAGGTCGTGGCATATTCCCAACGACCGAGGATTTCGGTGAAACCGCCCGGACACGACGTCTGATTGGTGCCGCCGCCTTCGTGATAATCGCCCACCGCGCGCATCATGCCGTTGTTTACAGTCAGCGAGCCTTCCCATTGCCACATATATACCCTGGCCAGAGGATTGTCGACGGTGACCTCCATGACAACGTCGGTTATGTAGGTTTCCCCGCCGCCGGTGACCGACACATGAAATATATCGACGATGCTTTCAAGAACGAGCGTGCGGCTGGTGCGCTTGATAAGCTGCGCCGAATTTCCGGTCGAAAAAGCCGGACATGAGATGTTCTGAATCATGACAACCGGCGCGGACCCGTCATCCACGATAAGCTGGGCGTTGGTTGAGCTGGTGGAGGCGAATTCCGCCCCGGTGCCGATGATACGGTTGATGGCGCCGCGCACATACACCGCGCGGTCCAGCTGGTACTTGTTCTTTCCCACCAGACAGACGGTGGTCTTTGCCGGATCATCAATTGCCGCCTGGAGCGCCTGCGCATCGTTGCGGCCGCCGGTCCGGTAGTCCTCGATGAATGCCCATTTTGTAAAGTCATTCTCCCAGGCGACTTCGGGCGGATATCTGGCGGGAAGATTCATGGACGCGGTGGCGGTGGAAAAGAGCGAAATGCATCCCGAGGGCGAGTATTCGGCGAACGAGGAAACGAGCGGCGGCCGGTTGGTGCCCACGCTGCTGACGGCGAATTTGTAGCCGGTGGTTTTTATATCGCGAAAAAACGACGATGTGACGAAATTGCGGATGCCATAGGCGGTGGGCGATCCGCCCGAAAGCACCGCATTTGTCAATAGAACGGGCGCCTCGGCCTCCACCGCGATGCAGGTATCGCTGCTCGTCAGGCTGTCAATGGTCAGATTGCCGCAACTCGCCCAGATGCCGTATTTGCTCTGCCCCTCAAGCCGTATCTGCGATACCATCGAACTCTGGGTCCCGCAGGCCCGCAAACCGACCTGAAAGCCTTTGATATAGGTGCGCCTGATGATAAACGGGCCATTGCCGCCCACGGCCGATCCGGCAAAGTTGCCGGCGGACTGGATCCCGTAGGCGCCTTTGCCGTCGGCGGAGATAACATTGACATCCGATAAAAGGCCGGTGTTCGTACTGACGTAAACGATGCCGATGGCGCCGGCATTGTTGCTGTCGACCAGCACCGTGAGGTTGCGGATGTCCTTGCTGAAGTTCTGTTCGACCCCGGCGCCGGTTTGTATGACCCCCTTGAGTTCCGTGCCCAGGGGCCAGGTCCCTTTGGCCAGTTTGATGACCGCGCCCGTGCGGCTCTGGCCCAGCAGAAGAGGACCGTTGCCGTTGCCTGAGGCGTTCAATCTCCAGCCGAAGGTGTTTTTCACCAGGTAGGTGCCGTTGGGCAGATACAGGATCCCGGGCGACCAGCTGGGAATGGCGATGATGTCATTCGCCGCTTTGGACAGGATGGCCGAAACGTCGGTGGCGCCCGTCCGATCGGCGGAATACGGGGCTTTTGTTATGTCAATGACTTTGGCTGCCGCGGGAAAGACCCAGTCGACCGCGGAGACGTTGATGGCGCACAGGAGCATGCACGAACACACCGACGCGCTGAATTTCAATTTGTCATGTGGCATAAAGGCCTCCAAATGGCAATACGGGAATAATGTAACCCGCGATCGTTATGCTCATACCGGCGCGCCGAATTGGCCCCGCTACCAGGCAACGAATCTCCTGGCCGATACTATCCGCCCATCAACGCGCGCTTTCAGCAGATAGGCGTCGGCGCCAATCCCGCCGGTCGGCAGTATCAGTTCTGATGTTTGTCGAAGGCCCGCCGCAACGTCATCGGATCCTTCTTTACAAGCGCGTATTACCGCGAAATCGCCATCATGGCTCTCAAGCCCGCGGCTCCCGGTCTTTCCGCGCGCACCTGATAGACCCCGGCCCGGAGCGATCCGTGCGCGAGGATCAGCGACCCGCGGGCCGTTCGTGTCAACGCGGTCCTCCCCTGCATGTCAAGAAACCTCACGCGGCAGGTTGATCCGGCCGGCAATTCGATGCGAACCGATCCGGCAATGTCGGTGCGGATTTTCCCCCAAGTGCCTTCGAAGGGATACTCAATGCCGGCGCGCGGCGCATCGGCCGGGCGCGCGACCCCCGTCAGATACGCACGAAGGTCCTCATTGACGTCCGCGGCCGTAGCGCACCAGAAATCGCCCGCGTCGTTCTGATAAAACCGGCCGCTCACGAACGGCAGGTTCTTGTCGCAATTGGCGCGCGCCGAACTATCCACGCACATGCGCGGGTTTGAGGATGCCATCACCGTGATTTTGTCGTTCCAATTACACAGCACCTGGTTTGATCCGCACATGGTAAACATCCCGCTGCCGGCGTCAGGCCATCCCATGCACAGGCAAAGCCACCTGTCCGAATTGCACGACCAGCGATTGCAGGACATGCCCACGCCCACGACAATCGTTCCCCAATCGGGACACGAGGTGGTGAAGGTCGCGCTTCCGTTTGCGGCCCAGGCATTGATGTCGACGCTGGTACTGTTGATACCATGCACGGCCGGGTCGTTGTTTGCCCAATCGTCAACACGGAAAAAATTATGCGTCCCGCCCTGCATGTATATAAGATACAATCCCGAGGGTGAAAGGGCCACGCCGCATCCGGAGCCGAACGCGACCGACATTTTGGTATCGATGCTTCCGTTGCCCGGCATGAGATAGCGGAACGTCTGGCCGACAGGCTGGTTTTCCGACAGGCGGAGAAACGCTTTTGCGCCGTCCGAAGAGAGCCCCCATTGCCACAGATAGTATTGAAACGCGACAACCTGTTCGTTTTGCGCGGGATTGGCGGCATTGACGCGCCACATGAGCTTATTGCCGGCCTTGCTGGAATTGCCGCCGCCCATCATGTAATACACCCATTCATTCGGGCCTTCGCGCACCCAGTGGAGATATCCCGTGCCGTCATAACCGGTTTGCGAAGGAATGCGCGCAAGATCGCGCTTGCCGGCGCCATCGATATTCATGACCGAAACGAACGCGCCGCTGTCGTTGGTTATCCGGTAAAACGCAACCTTCGTGCCTTCGACATTGATCGCGGGAAACCGTGCGCGACTCCGTGCCCCGGCGGCATCCCCGCCGCCGCCGTCGAACAATCTGGTTGTCTTCACGACGCGATTGGCGCTGACATCGTAGCGCATGATATCGCCGCCGGCCTGCATCTCGCCATTGGTTCCCCATAGGAAAACGTTGATCTGCGTTGAGACGGCGATGCCGTCGACAGTGTTGCCGGGAACGAAAAGCGAAAGCGTTGAAATCGCCGTGATGGCGACAATTCGCATGTTTTGCACGATTGCTCCGATAATTGTTTTACCCGCCGGCGCCGCGCGCCGCTCAGCGCAGAGCGCAGACTTTCCACATACAGGCGCCATCGCCCTGCGCAATGTTCACCAGATATACGCTGCCGCGCAAGGCCCTTGTGTCAATGGCCAGCGCACGTTGCTCCCTGCTCCACTTTGCGCGATACATGATGCGGCCGCGCGCGTCGAACACCGTGACGGTCCGGTCCTGCGCGAACGGCGCGCGCAGTATGAGCGCGCCGCCGGCGCGCGATATGGATGGCGCGGAAAAGGCGCCCCGATCTCCAGCGCCGGCAATAACGCCCGCGGGCGCGTTTCCCGGCGGATAGGTCCAGGGCGTTTCCGCCCAGTCCGGCCCCGCGGTCCAGGCCGTATCGCCGTATTCAAAGGCGCCCAGGTCCGGGGCCGCGCCTTTGTATGTGTCAACCCATCCGGGAATGACCTCGCCTTTGTCAATGGCCGGCGAACCGGCGCGCAGCGTATAGTCGCGCCGTACAGGATCGGTATACAGCCATTTGACGGTATCGCTATTGCCCCAGAGATTATTCTTGTTCAGCGCGCCGAACGGCTGGCCGCTGAAGGTGGTAATGGTCTCCCAGTCTTTATGCGCCGGGTCGGTGGTATCCACAATCGTGTTGTTGAAACACTTCGCCGAGGTATCGCCCATGGTAAACGTCCAGTCGCAACACCGCAAAAGGGAGGGTTTGCCCCAATCGGGCCAGTAGACGCACGAATCCCCGCGATAGATGACATTATGATGAATGATCCAGTGCTGGGCGCCGAAATCGGACTCGGTGCAGACGCTTGCCATCTGGATAAACCCGACATCGTGGAAATAATTCCGATACACCTCGCCTTTGCCGCACGACTGGGCCGCGATCTGGCCGCTCTCGTTCGTTTCGTACACCGATGTGCCGAAATTGTTATTATGGATTTTAATGCGGACCGCGGGATCGTCGCTGGTTGTATGGCAGCCCACCTGGATGCAGGCGCGCATGTGATAGGCGAAATAACTTCTGTTGATGTCGATTCCCGCCGGCATATTGGTGTCGGACCAATCGCCGTTGTTCGCCTGGACCAGGATTCCCGCATGATAGGTGGGCGAATAATTGCAGGCGGTAATGATGCTGTTGGTGACGGTGCAGTACTTGCCGCTCAGCACGATCCCGGAAAATGCCGAGCCTCGCACCAGACATTTGCGCAGCACATTGTTCCTGCCGCTGACATAGACGCCGAGATGACCATCGCTGCAATCCTGCTTGATCGCGTAGTAGGTGCCCATCTCATCCTTGGTGGGAACGTCGCCGTGCGCGACATACTTGAACTGGCAGCTTTCGATCGTGCAGTTCTGCGCTTTACTGAGCGTCATGGAAGCGCCGATGAAGCGCAGGTTCCGCACGGTCACGTACTGTTTTCCCGTCAAATCAAAGCCCAGCACCCGCCGTTTGGCTTCCACCAGATGGTCCGCCGGATTGCCTCCGCCGGGCGCCCAGAGATAGAGCGTCTGGGTCGCGCTGTCAAGATACCATTCGTTGGGAGCGTCGAGGAGCCCGAAAAGGTGAGAAATCCAGCCGCCGCCGCCGCCTTCCTGCGACATGGGATTGATTCTGCCGGCGTCGATCTCCATTCTGGTCGCGCTTGGCGAACGCGATGCGGAGATCAGACCGGATCCCGTCCAGTAAATTGCATGCACCGAGATAAGCCCGCCTTTGAAAAAGTCCGCGGGACGGCCGAACAACTCGGCCGGCAACTTGTTGGGCGCCGCTTCGTCATTGAGAGCGAAATTGTACGACGAACCGACCTGGCCGTAGCCGGTGGTTCCGTTACTACCGAAGTTGACGCGCTGGGGAACGACAATCGGCTCGGTCAGCGTCTGCCACCGTCGCCGGTCCACAAACCCGAACCAAGCGCTGTAGGGATTGGGCACATACGCGGCGTCGACATTCGGGCTGCGGGCCACCCATGCCATTTTCCCGTCGACGATGATCTGGTTCTTATACCTGCCCAGGTTCCACGGCATCTGCGCTTTGTAAATGCTTCCGGAATGGACGGTCCAGCCGGTGACCGGCTCAAGGCCGCTGATATACACCGAATCGTTGCCGTATGCCTCGAAAGTGAGGGGCGCGCCGGAACGTCCGGTATTAACCGGCTTGACGGTTTCGCGATAGATGCCCTGCCGGATAAGGCACTGATCTCCTGCCTGCATCACCGCCGCGGCCTTGCCGATGGTGGCGAACGCCCGGTCAAGCGCCTTCCCATCATTGCCGTCGCTGCCGGCGGTTGACACGTAGTAGGTCGTGCCGCTCCCTTGGGCGAAGAGGGCAAGGGGAAGACACATCAGTAAAGCGCTTAACAATCGAGATGTCTTCATGGGTGTCCGCTTCATGCGGTACCTCCGTGGGTTAAAGGCTATCGTAAGTCAATATGCTGTCTCATCTTCGCGAACCGGCCCGCGCAACCCGCATGATTATCGGCCGGCCGTCACGGCCGGACCGAAAACCGGCCCGAAACCGCGCTGAGATCGGGAACATAGCCGCCGCTTTCGTATTGAGAAAGCTTGATGCGGCAGGAGTCGGAAACCGGCGAAAAAGCGTCGGTCCCCCCCGCTCCGGACATCGAAGCGGTCAGCTCGATTTTCATGGTTGCGGTATTGCCGCTGTAAATGGTTGCGTCGGATTTTGACGGCTGACATGCGCCGCCGCCCGCTGCCGGCACGCAGAGCTCATGCCAGTCGGCAGAGGCTGTGCCGCCGTCATGCGTGCTGAACAGCACACTCACGCGGTCCTGGATGCAGATCGGATTGATCGTCCATGACAGAACCAGCGTGTCGCCGATTTTAAGCGTTGCTCCCGGCGTAGGCGCAAGCAGCGTGATCGCCGGCCCGCCGAAATACGGGAAGGTCACGCTGTCGATCTGCGCCACGCAGATCGAATCGGTCACGCCGCTTTTGCGGTGGACGACCAGTTTGTTGGAGGCGCTGAAGGTCACGCTGTCGGCGTCGGCCGGGGCCACCGTATCGAGCGCGCCTCCCTTTTTGTAAATATGTAGCACGCGGGGGACCGATATCTGCGCCATGGCGGTCGCGGCGAGTATCAGCATGGTAGCGAGGGCCTTCATCATGTGCGGTTCCTTGATTACTGGATAATGATGCTCCGCCGCAAAACCGGCGATCCATTCAGCGCTATCCTGATGATATACACGCCCGCGGAAATTCGGCGGCCGTCCCGGCCCCGGCAGTCCCATGCAATCGTCGCGGGACCGGACCGCTGGATGCGCGCACCAACCGTTTGCACCAGTTTTCCCGACGCATCGCATATGGTCGCGCCGAGATCGCCGGACCGGATTTGCCGGAAGGAAAGAAGGACCCCTTCGCGCGTACAGGCGATCGCGGGCGCATAGGCCCGCGCGGGCGCATAGGCCTGCCGGACCGATGTCATGCAATGATCGTTCGGATCCACGGCAAAGACGATCTTTGAAATCACGGTAAAGGGCGGCTGGATGGCGCCCACCACGCCATTGTCAAGCGTGTCGATTGACAGGCTAATGGGGTTCGACGGGGAGAAGAAGATAAACTTGGCAATGCTCGAGATCTCCCAGGCGCGGATCGCGGTCCCCTGGTATCCGATGATCTTCATGGAGTCGCGCACCTGCGCGAATGCCGTGACGCACAGCATCAGGACCGCAAGGAGAACCGCGCATGGTTGAATTCTTTTCATGGTGTTCCCCGCATCATCAGCGCGCTACGGTGACTTTGGCGGCGCTGGTAACGGCGCCCTGCCGCACGGTCAGCAGATACGTGCCGGGCCGCAGCGTTCCCGCCGGTTTCGCGGCCACGTCCGCCGACCAGACCGTTTTCCCGCGCATATCAACCAGGCGCACAAACGCGGGACCGCCGGTCCAGCGTTCGACGCGGATGTTTCCCTTTGCGTCAATAAACGCCGCCAACCCGCGCGTGTGGCCCATGCCCGCGTGAACATCCCCGGCTTTTGTATAGGGGCATTGCCCCGTCCAACCGGGAACGCTGTGCCATGCGCCGGACCCGTCTTCGTATTTTCCCGCATTGTCCGGTCCGCCGTCCACCCACAGGTCGCCCGCGGTGTTGCCCAGGTATACCGTCCCGCATCCACCGCAGCAATCGGGGCCGGGGATGCCGTAGGCCGGGCAGGTTTCGCGCGCAAGCTTGCGGTTGTTGGAAATCCGGATCGTTGCCATGTCGGCCCAATTGCACGCGACCTGTTCGGTGCCCAGACCGGTCATATCGGCATGGCCCCACCAGCCCACATGCTGCAATACCCATTTGTCCGAATTGACAGCCAAGGCAAGGCCTTCCACATCATTGCCGAACGAATCGCTGGTCAGGGCCTGAAATTGATACAGGACAACGCCGGTGAACGGCCCCCCGCCAAGATTGATATTGGTCGGCGGCGCCTTTACGCCCGAGACGCCCGGATAGGTCGACAGGCAGAGCTCCGTATGATTGCCGTTGAATTTGGCCTGATAATTTCCGCTTGCGGAAATTGCGGAATTGCAGTTCCCGCTGCGGGTGGTAATGGAGCATCCGTTGGGAAACGGCCCCACATCGCTGGTAAACCAGCTGCCGTCGATCACCTGACACCCCATGCGGTCTGCCGCAAGGTCAAGAGACCACCGCCGGAAGCGGCCGCCGCCCAGATCAAAAGTGCAGACCCTGGTGTTTTCTTTGGTGGTCACATTTACTTTCCAGACTTCATTCATGCTCCCGCCGCCGGTTTTGGGCATAAGATAGTAGATCCAGTCGCCGGCCGGCCAGTCAAGCCCGCCGTTGCCTCCCTTGCCGCCCATGGAAGGTTCCCCCGGCAGATCGCAGAGGTTGGTGACATTGCTCCCGTTGATGTCCATGACCGAGATGGTGGTTTTCCCGCCGTTCGCGGAAACCGACTGCGCGCTGGCGCTGCCGGCGCGGCCCAGCCGGTAGAACGCGATTTTGCTCCCGCAAAGGTTGAATGCTACGGAAGCGCAAAGGCCTTTGGAGCGGCTGAAGATCGTGTCGGTGCGCACGACCTTGCCCGCGCTGATGGTGAACAAATCCACCGAGCCATACCAGCTGCCGTCGGCATCCTGGTATTTCAGTCCCCAGTTCAACGGCGCAAAACGCCAGTTGACGGACACGGCGCGGCCGTTGATTGCCTTGCCGTCAATCGCCCCCAGGCCGGAAAACGCCCCGGCAATCAGGCCGCAGAGCAACGACAGCGCCATGATTCTTCTCATAATCCCCCCAGCTTACCGAATGCAAAGATCCGTTTTCAGCGCGCGTACGGGACCATTGCCGGTCCGCTTGATGTAAACCCCGTGGGGAACGTGCGCACCCGCAGCCACCCTGCCGCGCAGGTCAAATATCCCGGAAATCGCGGGTGCGGCAACGACCCGTACCGCCGGGATTTCGTTTTCGATCCCGGTGGTCGGAATTGTGCGCCACACGCCGTCCGCGCCTTCATATTTTCCCACATTTGCGGTGCCGCCGTCTACCCAGAAATCGCCGGTACAGCTGCACCACCCGTTGCCGCTTGCGTTCTGCGAAGTACGGAATGCCTGGTTGTCGACCCAGTTGGCAATGACCTGATTGCTGCCCGACAGAATCGCGCCCGCGTGGCCCTGCCAGCCGATCTGCTGGCATATCCATTTGTCCGAGTTCACGGCCCAGCGGATAAGCTCGCCCCCGGCGCCCACATCGCCCGTTTTCGATTCGATGCTGGAGAGCTGGAGACGCATGGCCGAAGGGCCGATGGCGCCGGGCAGCTTCGACATTTCCACAACGTCATGCGCGGTCTGCATGTAGCCGCCGCAGTAGCCGCCGGAGCAGGAAAGGGAGATGTTGCAGGAACCGGCGCCGCCAAGACCGCATCCGGAGCTTTTCACATTGCCGCCGGGCGGAGGAAAGCAATAGACACCATTGCAGTTCCATCCCCAGTTCACGCCCTGAAGCGCCGCGCGCGTTCCGTCAATAGAAATCTCCAAACGCCGGAGGGCGCAGGGAAACATCGGGCCCCAGCCGCTGGCGACAACAGGCATGGGATTTCTTCCGTCGTTGATATACACATATTGTTCGTTGACCCTGGTGTCGACATTCACGCGCCAGACATCGACATTGCCCCGCGTGGCGGCATCGTCTGTTGCTGTTGATCCGGCATACGGCCGCGTATAGTAAATCCATTTGCCCGCGGGCCAATCCAAGGCCATGTCGGTGATGGGATTCGCGGGGAGCGCGCAGAGGTTGGTCACCGCTTTGGTGGCCAGGTCAACGACCGCTATCTGCGACGGCGTTCCCCATCGATAGAAGGCCACCTTCGTGCCTTCCGGATTGATGGCGGGATACATGGCGTAGCCGTTTGCCATGCTGTGAAGCGTATCGCGTGAGGTGACGCTGTTGCCGGAGATGATATACCGCACCAGGCTGCCGCGCCAGTAGCCCCAGTTCGACTGTGAGGATGAATTGTAGGACACCGATACGGCGATGCCGTTGGCCGCCCATAGCGATGCCGCGGAACCTGCGAGCGCCAGAATGACGAAACGTTTTTTCATGATACTCCCCCCTGAAAATTATAGTATTCTGAACAATTTGACGGGATTAACAGGATCGGATCCGGGATCTGGACCGATTGATCTTCAGATAATCCTGCACAAACCGTCAGTCAGAATTCTGTTTTATTTCATCGATTTTATTGGTTCTGTTTAGGATTTTGGTCATTCGAATTTGTTTCGGATTTCGAATCTCCCTGCTGCGGCGCCTGTTCTGAGCAGTCGAAGCATCGCCGCGCCAGATATCCTGTAAATCCTGTCAATTCTTGACTCCGGCTATTTTCCCGCCGCGTCCCCTCTTCCGCATAAAAACAGTCCCGGCGCGGATCTGAGGGGGTAGGTATGTCCGTCGCCGGGACGTTCAATCGCGCCTCAGCGCGAAATTGAAATCGTTGCGGCCGCGATGACGCCCTCATGTTCCACGCGGACCAGATAGATCCCGTGCCCGAGTTCAGATGCCGGCGCCAGCGCCCCACCCGCGGCATAGGCCGCATACACGACGATCCCCCTCACGTCAATCAGCTGTACCCATGAACGCCCGGCAAACGGGAGGTCGATGCGAACGTGTCCCTTGCCGTCAACCGATGCGGCCGGATGCCGGACGGAATGTCCGGCCGCCGGCATGTACACGCCCGTTTGAATATAGCCGGGCACCGAATGCCAGGTTCCCGATCCATCCTCATACTTTCCGGCATTGGCCGCCCCGCCGTCGATCCACATATCGCCCGTGCAGTTTCCTGTGTAAATTGCCCCGCATCCGCCGCAGCAGTCCTTCTGGCCCGCGACATTGCAGGGCTCCTGCGGGACTTTGGGATTGTTGGAGATCCGGATGGCAACCATGTCGGCCCAGTTGCAGGCGACCTGGTTGGTGCCCTTGCCCATTGAGCCTGCATGCCCATACCAGCCGATCTGCTGCAATACCCACTTGTCCGAATTCACCGCCCACCGGATGAGTTCGGCGCCAAGGCCGGCGAATTGGTCGGGACAGACCGCCTGCCATTGGTCTATAGTAACCTGAGAAGGAGCGCCGCTGCCGGAGAAGCAGATGAAGGAATGCCCGGTGCCGAAATAATAGGCATTATAGCCGCCGCTTGCTGAGATGGAGATATTGCAGTTGCCGCCGCCGGCATTGATATCGCAGGTGCCGGGGAAGGAAACAATGTTGTTGCAGAACCATGAAGGATCAGTACATTGATATTTCTGCAGAGCCTGCACTGCCATTTTGTCCGCCGCGAGATTCAGGCTGAACCTTCGGAAAATGGTGCAGTTCGGCATGCTCTTGCCTTGCGCTGTATATTTGCAGATCTTGACATTCTCGCCGGTTTTGGTATTGACTTTCCAGACTTCGTTGTTGTCGGTCGAAGCGTCGGTGGGGAACGCCGTGCACTGCGGGTAGACGTAATAGACCCAGTCGCCCACCGGCCAATCAAGCCCGCCCTGCCCGGGAACATTGCAGGGCAGATCGCATACGTTCGCGACCTGCCGGGTGGCGATATTCAGCAGCGCGATCGTGTTCTTCCCGCCATTGACGGTTGCGCAGGTTGTGCCGGTTTTCCCGGTTTTGGACCGGTAAAAAACGATTTTCGTGGCGTCGAGATTGAAGGCGGGATAATACGCGAATCCCTGGGACCCGTCATAGATGGTATCGACCGCCGCGACCGCTCCATTCTGGATTGTGAAGAGGTCGATCGCGCCCTTCGATCCGATCCCGCAGTCGCACGCCGCCGGTCCCCAGTTCAGGCCCCCGTTGCGCCAGTGAACAGACACCGCGCGGCCGCTGACATGTTTGCCGTCCACGGCATAGGCCGCGCAGAATGATCCGGCGATGATCGCGGATGCAAGCAATAACCTCGATACGCTTTTCATGGTTCCCCCCCCCTGCGTACGGATTGTTTCGATATGCGGGTCAAACCCGGCAACGTGCCTGGCAACCGGTGTATATAAATCTATGGAATTCTCCGCGTCTATCAGAATATTTTAGGCATTAATGTTTCCTCGTATATATTTTAGTTATAATGAGAGCCCAATTCTTCATAACGCTGGCGAATTCGCTTGAAAAAAGGGTCCGCGAGGACCCAGGCTTCGCCTTGCCCTCGCTGGTGACGATTGCCCAAGACCATGGGGTTTCATACGTTACGGCATGGAAGGCCATGCGCGAACTTGTCAGGCGAAACATTGCCGTTGCCCTGCCGGGGAAAAAGATCGCAATCCATCCGCTGCTTCGTCCCGGATCCAAACCTTCGCCCGCCACCTCTGCCGAGCGGCTTGCCGGTACTATCGAACAGCGCGTGACCGATGGAAACTATCGATTCGGCCGGCGCATTCCTAAAAACGATTACTTCGTGGCCACCGAGCATTGTACGCGCAGCACGGTGCTGCATGCGCTCAGAATATGCGCACGGAAAAACATAATTCACAAAGAACGGAATCGCTGGATTGCCGGTCCCCCGCATTCGCATTCTTCCTCCGGCGCAGCTCTTCGTTTGGACGAAAAGCCGGTGATTGTCGTGCTCATCAATGATCCCAGGAACTGGACCAGCCTGTTTCAGAACCAGTTCAGCAACCAGTTCATGTCGCATTTTGCCCAGGAAATCGCGGCCCATTCATTTCAGCTTGTTCCCATCTCCCGGGAGTCGATGCCCGATACCCGGTTTCTGGCGATCCCCTTCGGCATTCAGGATGCCCGGTCCACCATCACGCGATTGGGCAAGCGCTATTGGGGCGCGTTGATCTGGTCGGTGGACCCGGAAATCGAGCGCATCGAGAGCTGGATATCGATGTTGTCAAGTTTTTCGCAGCCGATCGTCTATATGGACAGCGTCGATCGGGGTGAGGGGTACACGAGAAAAAGCCTGGGCATGCGCCGGTATTTCCGTTTGTATCTTGACGAAAAAGGGGCCATCGAAACGGCGCTTTCGGCGTTCGTCCGGCACGGCCACACAACCATCGGCGTGCACAACTGGACGAAAACCGACTGGGCCAGGCGCAGGATTCTCAAGATCAGTGCGGTGGCGGACGGCATGCGCAATCGCCCGGACATCGTCATCGGCCCGCCCGCGGAAAAAGACTGGACCATCGCCACCTGGGCAAGCATGAATGAATTTCTGGCGTCGATTGCCCGGAAAAACGGTCTCAGCTTATTCGATAATCAGGGAAATATTTCCCGAAACCGGAGCTTTATGGAATCGCTGCGGCAGGCGTCGGGTTCGCTTATCGCCCTGTTCCGCGATCGCGGCGCCACGGCGCTGCTTTCGCTGAGCGATCGTCTTTCCCGTGAATACTTCAGCTGGTGCAAAGCGCTTGACGTGCGCGTTCCCGACGAGCTTTCGATTATATCATTCGACAATACGCCGGAATCGGTTTTTTTCCCGGTGTCAACCATTGATTTCGGCCTGGCCCACCTGGGCTATTGCGCGGCGCATCTGTTCATCGGCGATATGGCGATACGCGCCGACGCCAACGGCGCCATCCCCGGCCGCTGCACGCTGGTCGACCGGGGGTCGGTGGCGGCGCCGCCGGGCGAATCACACGGCCACAGCTGGTAGTTCTGAAAAATTGCCGCGAAATATTGCATTTCTTATGCAAAAATGATATATTAGTATATAAAAACATTGAAATCATGAAACATGATACATAGATTACTCAGAATTCCTGAAACATCATCATTTTTTTTATTCGGACCTCGCCAAACCGGCAAGAGCACGCTGATTAATGCATTATTTCCTGAGCGCATGTGGAAAATTGATCTGCTGCTCAGCGATCAATTGCTTTTCTATTCAAAAACGCCCTATATATTCAGGCTTCAAGCGGAAGAGAAAATCACCCGGGAATCCATTACAACAATCTTTATTGATGAAATTCAGCGGCTGCCGATACTCCTGGCTGAGGTTCATTTTCTTATCGAAAAATATTCTCATTGTCGCTTTATCCTGACAGGATCGAGCGCTCGCAAGCTGCGGCGAAAAGGTGTTGATCTCCTGGCCGGACGGGCCGTTGAACGGTACCTTTTTCCCTATTGTCACGAAGAGATATTCGATCGTTTCAACCTGGAACGTGTATTGCGATTCGGGACGCTTCCCGGTATCTGGGAACGGACCGATGAAGACGCCGCCGACCGGCTCCTGGCGTATGTTCACACCTACTTGCAGCAGGAAATCATCGCGGAGGGAATATCGCGCAATCTGGGAAGTTTTTCGCGGTTTCTTGAGATTGCGGCGGCCCAGAGCGGTGAGATTGTAAATTTTACATCAATCAGCCGGGATTGCGCTTTGCAGGCCCGGACCGTTCAGGGATATTATGAAATACTCGAAGACACTCTCATTGGTTTCCGTCTGGAGCCGTGGGGCGCAAGCGAAAGGAAACGGCTTGCTTCACATCCCAAGTTTTACCTCTTTGATTGCGGCGTAATTAATTCCATAAACCGACGATTAAAGGAGGGCCCTGACCCGATAGCCAGGGGCCGGCTGTTCGAGCATTTTATAATCCTGGAAACCTGGCGCCTTCGCAGCTATCTTCAGTCCGAGGCGCGGCTTTTCTTCTGGAGAACATCCAACGGGTTGGAAATCGATCTGCTTATCGAAAAGCACGGTACCATCGTTGCGGCATGCGAAATTAAATCATCATCGATAATTGAGGGAACAAAATTAACGGGGCTGCGTTCATTTTCAGAGGAATATCCTGATGTCCCCCGATTTGTGGTCGCGCAGGTCGAGAGCGCCTACGAAATCAGTGGTGTTCGCGTCATTCCCTGGCAGCGGTATCTTGAACTGGTGCGCACATGGCTCTGAGCGGATAGCGCAGATTCAATGACTGGTGCCGTGGACGCGGCACGGGGTGCTATGTGAGTGCCATTTTCCCGCAAGCGCAAGCAATATTCCCGCGCCATACAGCGGCACATCACTCTCCGATCAGCCACTGCCACGCAGGCATGATATGCACGGTGCAATTATCCACGGTGCGCGTCGCTTGCTGATCTTCGGTGAGAATGATGCCTTCCGAAAGCCCGAACGATTTGAGGGCGGCGCACAATCCCGCTATTTCCCGTTTCTCATTATCCGGCGTCAATACCTGACATGCCTGAATGCAGTTTGTCATGCGTTGGCCCCGCTTGATGACAAAATCGCATTCGTGCGCGTTGTTGTCCCAATAATACGCTTCGCTCTGGTCGCGCGTCGAGCGACGCCATAGCTCGATGGCAATGCAGTTTTCCAGAAATCGACCTCGATTGGGAGAAAATTCTACTATGACCGATTCAATGATGCCGTTGTCGGTGATA
>Ga0315289_10003573_pt1 | contig 23451 bp, 11 predicted proteins | sample YL17G11_40_MG_FD_203452 | JGI IMG/M metagenome (GOLD analysis project Ga0315289, IMG submission 203452) | Sediment microbial communities from Yellowstone Lake, YNP, Wyoming, USA - YL17G11_40 | ecosystem: Environmental > Aquatic > Freshwater > Lake > Sediment | place: USA: Wyoming | collected...
GGGGACAAGGTTGCAAAAATACAAAAGATAAAAAACAAAAAAACTCTTTGTTCTCTCCTCTTCTCTCTTCCCACTTCCTCCTCCAACCAACCAACAAAGCAACCAACCCACGCTACCGCCGGTAGAACGTCCTCTTGAAATTGAAGTAAAGCTGCAGGATCCCCCTGTCAAACACGCACCGGAACCCCCTCGACCTCTGGTACTCCCACTCGCGATTCACAATCCTGAAGACCAAGTCGTCGTAGGGAGCCCCCGCCGAGAAGCGCAGCAGGCAGGTGTCTCCCTGCGGGCCCGCCCTCGGGTCCCTCTCCAGCGAGTACTTCGGAGCGTTCTCGGGCTCCCTCGGGTCCAGGAGGTCGGGGTAAAAAATGTTGAACTTGTACCCCTGGACGACCTTCGGGGGTGGGTTGTCGGTCGAGTAGTGCGTCGAGTTGTACTTGTTCCAGTCGAACCCCGTGTGCACCCTGTTGTGGAACAGCGGCTTGCGCGGCCTGTAGCGGTCGTCGTCCAGGAGGGGCGAGGGAACGGGAGCTCGGCGGCGGTGGGAAGCGGAGGAGAACGGGACGTCGGAGAGGGCGTCGGCGGTGAAGGGGAAGTCGCCGGCGCCGCCGGCCGCGGCCATCGCCGAGGCGGCGAGCTCGCGGAACGCCGAGGCGGCGGCGGCGGCTCCGGCGGCTCCGGCCCCGCCTCGCCCTTCGTCCTCTTCTTCCTCCTCGAGTGCGGCCGCTCGATCCGCGGCGGAGCCGTGGGCCAGGGCCAGCGCGCGATAGATCGCGGAGGGAGAGGTCGCGTCCCTCTCTTCGTCGTCGACGTTGAAAGATCTCCCTGTCGCCGGGCCCGAACCCGAGCTCGAGGCTGCGGCAACAACCGAGGCGGCGAAGAGCCTCCTCGCCGCGTGGTATCGCGCCCTGGCCCTGAGGTAGGTCCGCAGCCTCGCGTCATCGTCCGCGTCGACGAGCTCGACAAACGCGCCCAAAGAAGACGAGGCCGAGAGGGCGTCGGCCTCGGACGACGAGAGCGGCGGCGGGGAGAAGCGCCCATCGTTGCGCTCGGCCGCGGCCGCGGCCGCCGCCGCCGATGCCTTCCGTGCCCGCTCGCCTTCGCCCTCTCGGTCCTCTTCTCCTCCTGCTCCTCCCGAGCCCCCCGGAGAGAGAGACCTCCTCTGCTCCGCCTCCCTGTTCCTCCTGTCGATGCCCGCGTTCGCGAGCACGGAAGCGGCGGCGGCGGCAGCGGAGCCCGGGGGCGGGAGCGGCTTGAGCGGGGCGGCGGCGCCGCCGCCGCCCTCGCTCTTCCTCCGCCGCGCCTCCTCCTCCTCGGCGGCCTCCGCGGCGTCCTCCGCGGCGCACGCATCAACGGCGACCGCCACCAGCTCCCGGTGCATCTCGCCCAGCTCGGCCCGCGCGCGCGCCCTCGCGATGCGCCGGAGCACTCCCGCCCAATAGTCGGGGTCGGGCAGCTCGCCCGAGGCGAGGCGCGCCCGGATGCCGCGCTCGAGCTCGAGCAGCTGCGACGGTCCTTTTCCAGAGAGCATCGCGCGGACGTCGGCGTCGACCGAGGCATGGACGCCGACATCGCTGGTGGCGGCAGGGACGGCGGAAGCGGAAGAAGAAGAAGCCGAGGAGGTTTTCAAAAAATCCGCGAGCGCGTCCTCGGCCGCGACGAGCGCGGAGGACCACCACCTCCGAGACGCGTCCTCGGCGCAGTCGAGCTCGATCCAGCCGCGCACGTCGTCGACGAGCTCCTTGAGCTCCTCCAGCGACAGGGACCCGTCGCCGGTATTTGCTGCCGCCGCAGCCGTCGCGCCGAGGCTCCCGGAGTCTGTCCTCACCCACGACAAATGCGGCGGCGACGCCTCGGCGGGCAGCCTCCACGGCGGCGCGAGCAGGTGGAGCTCCTTGGCCAGGACGTCCGCCGCCGTCCCTCGCCCGTCGACCAGCCTCGCCGCGGCCCGCACTTTCGCCTGCTCGAGGTGGAACGTCTCCTCCTTCCTGTTGAGCTCCAGCCCTTCCTCCCAGGCCTTGACGCGCGCAGCCTCGACGGCCTCCTTTTCTCTCTGCGCCTTTTCTTCTTCGCGCTCGAGCCTGCGCCGCTTCACCTTCTCGATCTCCTCCGCGCGCTCCGCGGCCCTCTGCGCCGCCGCCCGCGCGGTCATCGCCGCCGCGTCGCCTCCCCCGCGGATCTCCCTCTCGATCTTCTTGCCCCACACGAAGCGCGAGGAGAGCGCGGCGTCGTTGAAGGGGTTGTCGTCGTCGAGGTAGCCGTGGTGCTGCTGCTGTTTCGAAGCTCCTCCCGCGCCGTCGGCTCCGCCGTCTTCGTCCGCTTGGACGCCCGCGGCGTGCTTCTGGAGGTGCTTGGTGACCTTGGCGGCCTGTTTTTTGGGTTTGGTTGGAGGTGAAGAGTTTTCGGAAGGGTGAGCGTCGAGTGAAAAAAAAGAAAAACAGCGGAGCATTGAAAACGTAAACTAGTCCGGCGTTCTTCCGCTCTCCCTCGTCCAGATGCTTTGAAACCCCGACACAGGCTTCGAGAGGGATTTGCTCGATCTAGCCGTCGCGCGAGCGCGAGCAGAAACGGAGAGCACGCTCTCCGAGAACAATCAATCTGACGTCAAAAAAAGATGACCACCACCACCACCATCGACGTCTTTTTTCTCTTCTTCCACTTCCACTCTCGTTCTCCTTACCAGCTTGGAAGCCCTCGCGAGCCTCCTGGCCTCTGCTTCACCGCGACCTCCACCATCGCTGTCGTCGGAAGAGGAAGAAGAGGACGGAGAAGAGCGCCTGCTCTTTATCTTCTCCTTCTTGTTCTTTTTCCTCTTGTCCTTTTTCGAGGAAGAGCCGTCGCGGCCCATTGCGGCAAAAAACGAACAAAGAGAAAAAGTGAGAGAAGAGCAGAAAGAAAGAGAGGAAAGAAACGAATGCTTTTTCGAAGCAAAAAAATCAAACTCGTGTTTTCCCTCTCCTCGAACGCGAAACTCAAGCGCTCCCGCTCGGCGATTATCGCTGGGGAGCACGCTCCTCGATAACGCTCGAGACCTCCCACCGGCGCGGCAGAGGCAGCAGAGGCGCCGCTTCTCTCTTCGGCGGGCGTACGCAGAGAATAGGAAACCATCGATCGATTGAGCAGCAATGCCGCAACCTCAACCTCAACCTCCTCCTCCTCCCCCTCACCTCATTGAAATGACGCCAACGACCACAAAGTCCTCCCTGCTGTCCAAGATCGCCGGGGGGTTCCGGAGCCTCAAGGACTGCTCTCCAGAGCTCTGGGCGATCAACGCCGTCAAGGTAAGGAGGGGAGGGGAGAAGAAGAGAAGGAGGGGGAGAGAGGGGGAAAAGCGTGGGCGCCCTCTCGCCTCTCCCGCTTCTCGACCCTCAATCCTCAAAAAAAAACTCAGGTCCTCGAGTCCTTCAACTACTTCTCCCTCTCCATCACCGCCGCCGACTACCTCACGGGCGAGTTCGGCGTGCCCGACGTCCAGGCCGGCTCCATCTACGGCGCCTGGGGCATGCTGATCGTCCTGTACGGCGTCCTGGGGGGCGCGGTGATCGACGCCGTGGGCGTGCGCGGGTGCCTGCTCTTCTCGGCCGCCGCGACGGGCGCCGCGCGCGCTGCGCTCGCGCTGACGCGGTCGAAGGGGGTGGCCCTCTTCTGCTTCTTCGTCCCGGCCGCGATCGGCGGGGCCCTGGGCGTCCCCGTGCTGACCATCGGCGTCAAGAGGTGCTCCCCGCCGCACGCCCGCGGGTTCGCCTTTTCGATCTTCTATGTCGCGATGAACCTCGCCGCGCTCGTCGCGGGCCTGCTGCGCGACGTCTTCCTGGTCCACGTTCCCTTGACTTCCAAAGCCAGGCCCCCGCCGGGGCTGAGGGCGTACATGGGGCTTGGGGCGGCTGCCGCGGCGCTGCAGATAATCGTGGTGGCGTTTTTCGTCAAGAGCGGCAAGTGGCAGGAGGAAGAAGAGGAGGCTTCCGCTTCTTCTCCGGCCGCGACGGCGGCGACGGTGACGGCCGCTGGCGCCCCCGCCGCGGCCGCGGGAGACGGCTCCGTCTCTGCGGTCAACCTCCTTCCCCGCGGGGCCACGCGCTCTTCTGTCTCCTTCGACGGCGTGAGCCTCGCGAACGACGACGCTGCCTCTCCTCCCGAAACCTCGGCCGCCGCGGCCGCCGCCGACGAAACCAAGAGCGTCTCGGAGCAGCACAGGCGGAAGAAGAGGAAAAGCTTCTCCTCCTTGCTCGAGGCCTCGTGGCTCGCCGCCACCTCGACGCTCCGCGCCGTCGCGGGCCCCGAGCTCTACAAGTTCGTCGCGATGAGCATCCTCACCGTCAACCTCAAGTCCATCTTCCGACACTTGGACGCCACGCTGCCGAAGTTCGTCGCGCGCGCCTTTGGCTGCTCGGCCCCGGCCGGATCCATCTACGCCATCAACCCTGCGATGATCATGACGCTCGTGCCCGTCGTCGGGGCGGCCCTGGCGTGGCTCGAGCCCTTCGACGCGATCCATTACGGGGGGTACATCTCCGCGGGGTCGCCGCTCGCGATCGTCGCGGCGCCGTCGCTGGGAGGCACGGCGGGCTTCGTGGCGCTGCTGTCTGTCGGGGAGGCAATCTGGAGCCCGAGGTGGTGCGTTTCTCGTTGTTTTTTTTCGTTCGTGTTTTTTTCTTTTTTTCGACTTTTTTTTCACTCACAGCAGCAACCTCTCGACCTTTCAAAAAAAAAAAAAAACGATTCTCTGATCTCTCTCGATCAAAAGGTACGACTACTCAATGGCGGTCGCCCCAAACGGCCGCGAGGGGCTCTTCACGGCCCTGGCGTCCGCTCCCTTATTCCTCGCCAAGCTCCCCACGGGGGCGCTGTCGGGCGCGCTCCTCCAGCGCTTCTGCGCGGGCAACGGCCCCTGCCCGAGCACGAAGAAGAGGAAGGCCGGGGAGGCCCCCGGACCTCCGCCTCCGCCCGGGAACTGCGACGGCAGGGCCCTCTGGGGGGTCATCTCCGCCATCACCTTCACGACGCCGTTCGCGATCTTGTTCCTGCAGCGGTGGCTCAGGCCGAGGCCGGCGCTGTCGGCGGCGGCGGCGACCTCTCCGAGGTCCGTCGTCATCGTCTCCTCTTCCGTGGGGGGAGGAGGAGAGGACGGAGGAGGAGGAGGGCGCGGAGGTGCGTCCAGCACAGGAGGAGGAGGAGGGCGCGGAGGTGCGTCCAGCACAGGAGGAGGAGGAGGAGGAGTTGAAAGTGCGGGATACCAGAGGATGCGCTCGCTCGACGGCGTGGTCCCGGCTCCGGGGCCGCGTCGATGAGGGGGCTTCTGAGGTTTTGAGGTTCGTCTGGTTAAAGTTTGAAAGTGTAAAATCTCCCCGAGATCGAGGACGTCCTCGAGGACGTCGGTCTCACTTTTCGTTTTTTTCTTCTATTCTCTGTCTTTCTTTCTTTCTTCCTCTCGCCATGGCCTGGGCCTACGACCCGGCGTCGCGCTCGCTGCTCCCGCCGCACGTCGCGGTCGGTGCAGGCGTGGGCGCGGGCCCCCCGCAGGGCTCCAGAGAGAGACAGCCCGCGGCGTTCTGCACGATGAATTTCGGAAACTTTCTCAAGGTGAGAGAGAGCTTGAATGGGTTTTTTCGATGGACAATGATGTTTTTTTTGCGGCTTTGTTTTTTCCGCTTGCGGCTCGTCTGCTCGCCTTTGTTGCTGCACTATGCCACCAGGCACTCTGAGAGCTTCACAGAGAGCCAGAGAAAGCGAAGAAAGAAGAACACACCAAAGCAGGACAAAGAGGGTAAAGATGACTGTTTTTCAGCGTCGTCCCCCTCACCTTTCTCGCCACCTCGACGACCCTGACCTCCACGTCAAAAAAACAAAAAAACATCTCCCAGGTATCAAAGGACAAGCTCACCGTCTCCTACACCGGCTCCGGCTCCCACACCAACGACGTCGGCGCCATACAGGCCGACGCGCCGGCGCCGCGAGCCTGCGCCATCGCCTACTTCGAGATCGAGGTCGTCTCGGTCGGGGAGCGCGGCCTGATCGGCGTCGGGCTCACCGACGCCTCGGCCAAGCTCGGGAGGCAGCCCGGCTGGGAGCCCGGGACCTTCGGCTACCACGGCGACGACGGCAGGAAGTACCACGCTCGGGGCTCGGGGGAGCCCTACGGCCCCAGGTTCGGCAACGGGGACGTCGTCGGGTGCGGGATCGACTGGGAGGCGAGGGAGGTCTTCTTCACCAAGAACGGCAAGTACCTCGGCGCGGCGTTCCGCTCAGCCTCCCCTTCCTCGAGCGCCGGAGGCGGGTCTGCTAGCAAGGCTTCTGCCGCGGCGATGGTAGCCTCCTCCGCCGCTGCCACCTCCGCCGCTGGCGCGCTCACGCCCATGACGGTCACCACCTCCTCGCTGACCTCGGGGTCGCTGTACCCAACGATCGGGCTGCACTCGCGCGGCGAGAAGGTGACCGCCAACTTTGGCGCCGCGCCGTTCCGCTTCGACCTCGAGGGTGCCGTCGACGCCGCGAGGGCGCGCGCCAGGGCCGCCGTTGAGGCCGAGGCCGCGGCGGCGATGGCTCCGTTTTCGGCGTCGTCTTCCTCCTCCTCCTCTTCCGGCGACGTCAGCGGCCTCTACCTGGCCCTCGTGAGGGACTACCTGCTGACGCAGGGGTTCGAGAGGACGCTGGGAGCGCTCGACAAGAGCGCGGGCGCTGCCGACGGCGGCGGCGGCAGTGGCCACGCTTCCGCTCCTCCTTCTTCCGACGACGGCCCGACCCGGCTCGTCGCGGAAATAACCTTGCCCTCCCGTGCGGCGGCCAGGCGCGCGCTCGTGTCGGAGGGGGACGTGGAGGCGGCGAGGGGGGCCAGCGGGCGCGTCAGCGCCGGCGGGAGGGGGGAAATGGCAGCGACCGCTTTCGAGGCCATAATGGCGGCCGCGGTCGCCGCCGCGCACCCCGTCGTCGCGGCGGCAGCGCTCGCCGAGCCCGAGGTCGCTCTGCTGCTCGACGCGCAGGAGCTCATCGAGAGCCTGCGCAAGGGCGGAACGAAGGAAGGCAGCAGCGACGACGAGGCCTGCGAGGAGGTGGAGGCCGCCCTGGGGAGGGCGCAGAGGTCGGCGGCCTTTGCCCGCGCGCTCTCGCCGCCGCCTGCGCCGGCGTCTCAAGGCGGCGGCGGCGGCGGCGACGGGAAGCGTCCGCCCCCTCCCCCGCCTCCGTCGCACTCGGAGTTCGCCTGCGACGTCCTCGCGCTCGCGGCCTACCCGCGCCCGCAGGACTCGCCCTTCGCCGGGCTGGCCTCGAGGCAGCAGCGGCAGGCCGCCGCCGACGCCCTCAACGCGGCGCTGCTGTGCCACTGGCGAGCGGTGGCCGAGAGGGGCGGGGGGGGCGCCGGCGGCGAGGCTCCTTCTTCCTCGTCCCCTGCTGCCGCCGCCCCGTCGCCGCCGCCGCCCTCCTCTTCTTCCTCGTGGCCGACCTCGAAGCTCGATAGGGCCTTGAGGCAGCTGGTGGCCGCGGCGGCGGAGGCGCACTTTGCCGGCGGCGGGGCCGGGGAGCCCTTCAGGCTCGAGGAGCTGGTGCCGAGCGGGGCGGCCGAGGCCGCGGCCGCGGCGGCCGCGCCGCTGCCGCCCTGAAAAAACTCGAAGATTTTTTTCACGCACTCTCTCTGCTGCTCTTTCTTCTTCTGCTTTGTATCCTCCCTGAATTGTCCCGCGGTGCGCGTCGCGTTAGATTGACTCGCTCTTTCTGTCTTCGCTGCGTTTGTAAGAGTAATTTTTTTTTGAAACTTTTTGCTTTCTTTTTTTTCAATGTCTTTTCTCTCTCTCGCTCTCTCGCTCTCTCGCTCTCGCTCTCTCTCTCCCCCCACCCCACCCCACCCCCCTCTCTCTCCCTCTCTCTCCCCCTCTCTCTCTCTCTGTCTCGCGCTCCAGAATGGAAGAAACTCTATCAGTCGCTGCGCGCGTTCGGCTCCATGCTCGGAGTCCTGGTCTGCTGCGACCTCGAGCGCCCCCTGCGACCCTCGGAACCACCAGCAGGGGCGGCAGCGGCAGCGGCAGCGGCAGCAGCCGGCGGCTCCTCCCCTCCGACCTCGACCTTGTGCTCCTCCTCCGCGGCGAGAGCAGCCGCGGCCGCGGCCTCCGCCGCAGCCTCCGCCGCCGCAGCCTCCGCCGCCTCCGCGGCCTCCGCCGCCACCTCCTCCTCCTCCCGCCTCTCGGCCTCCTCGCTCATCGGCGGCAGCGGCACCGCGCCCTCGTAGGCCCCTTCCCCTCGCATCGCCGCCTCGACGGGCATCAGGAACCGCAGGTAGTGCGTCCGGACGAGCCAGCCGGCGTTCGTGATCGTCTTGTTGTCGAGGCCCATGCCGGCCGCGATCGACGCCCACTTTTTCGCCTCCGTCGTTCCCGTGTAACCCCCGTGCGCGTGGGCCCTTTCGAAGATGAAGCGGAGGTCGAGGGGCTTGCCGCTGTTTGTTTGGTTTTGTTTTTCTTTCGAGGGAAAAAAAGGTGAGTTTTTTTTTCGTTCGATTTGTAGTGCTCTCTCTCTCTCTCTCTCTCTCTCTCTCTCTCTCTCTCTCTCTCTCTCTCTCTCTCTCTCTCTCTCTCTCTCTCTCGCTCTCTCGAAGGAAATAAAAGGGGGGAAAAACTCACGCGATGATGGGCCTCCTCGGCGCCCCCATCTCCCTCCACGGCGCCCTGACGCTCTTCCCGAGCAGGTGGTCCCGGAGCATGGCGTCCGCCTGCGGCTGCCTCACGCCGACGGGGAACGAGCCCGAGCCCGAGCCGCCCGAGCCGCCGCCGCCGCTGCGGGAGGAGGGGCGCGATCCGGAGGCGCGGGCGGCGCCGGTCGAGGCCGAGGCGCCGCCTCCCGCTCCCGCTCCAGCTGCGGCGGCCGAGGGCCGCCCGGATTTCCCGCCGCCGCCTACCCCGCCCCCGCCCCCTCCTCCTCCTCCTCCCGCCCCGCCGCCGCCGCCGCTCCACCCGCTCCCGACGGGCTTCCTCCTCGGCGCCGCGCCCGTCGGCAGGCCCTGTCGCGACCACGGGACGTCCGGGGCCGGCACCGTGGGGGGCCCCCTCCCCCTGGGGGCCGAGGCCGCGACGGCCGCCGCGATCTGCGCCGTCGTCGCCCTGCTGAGGTCGAGGAAGGGGGCGCCGGCGCTGGCGGCGACCCGCGAGGAGGAGCGGCGGCTGGAGGGGGCGTCTGCGGCGGCACCGACGGACGCGGCGGCGGCCCTGGAGGCGTGCGCGGCAGCGGCGGCCGCGTTGGCGCGCTCGTCGAACCTGGGCAGGCTCGGCGCGCCCGGGTCGCAGGCTAGCAGGCAGACGAACCCCCCCGCGCCCGGCGGCGGGAGGTCCTCCGCGCGCGTGGGAGGCGGCGGCAGGCCGGCGTGCGGCTCGCCCCAGGGCGGGAGCTGGAACTGGAAGGCCGGCGCGGAGAGGCCCCCGGGCTGCCGTCCTTCGCCGCCGGCAAGGGAGGTGCCGCCGCCGAGGCCGCCTCCCCCGCTGCCTCCTCCTCCGCCTATCCCGCCTCCGGCGTAGACGGTGCCCCGCGGCAAGGCCGGCGGCGGGGCTCTCTGCCTCTTTGTGACTGCCGCGGCGGGGCCGTCTGTCAGGATGGGCGGGCGTTTGTCGCCGGAGCCTGTTTTGTTATTGAGGTTGGAAGGAGGTGGGATTGATTGGATTGAGGTGCGGCGAAGCGACGGCAAAGGGAGACGGCGACGTCACTCGCGCCCTCTCGCTGATGGCGCCGAGCTCTCTCTCTCTCCGGCTCGCTCGTTCGGCGCATCGCTATCTTTGCTTCGTACCTGGTCGCTGGTCTCCGTCTGAAGAGGAGGCCGGGCCGTCGCGGTCTTCAGAGGCCGCCATCGATGCTTTTTTGTCTTTTTTTTCCTTCTCTCGAGACCAAAACGCAATGTGGTTCTGCCCCGGCTGTCGGCCCCGGCTGCCCTCTCGGAAATCATTCAAGTGCTTAACCGCCGTCGTTGGCCGGTGGTGTTATATTACAACAAGCTGAGCTGTTTACACACGTCTGCTCCTTTCTTCTCTCTATTGCTTCCACTGATCCGACGGGGGCGGCGGCGGCGGCGGCAGGGGCGTCGCCGAGGCGGAGCGGCGGCTGCCACCGTCGTGCCGCAGCGGCGTCGCCCGACCTTCTCCTCCTCTGCCCCCGCCGCCTCCGCCTCCGCCTCCGCCGTAAGACGCCCTGAGCCCCAGGTCTGACGACGCGGCCGCGGGCGTCGCGGAGCGCCTCCCGAGAGTGCTGGCGAGGCGGAGGGCCGCGGGAGAGAGCAGGCGCGGCGAGGGCGAGGGCGCGGCGGCGAGGGCGGAGCGAGGGCCGCCGCGGACGCCGCCGCCCCTCGCGGCCAAGCTGTCGGCCGCGCCCCCCGACCTCCCCCGCGCCCGACCCCCGAGCGTCGCGGCGAGCCGCTCGCGCTGCCTCGGCGCCGGCATCGAGAAGCGCGGGCCGCCGTCGGCCGCGGCCGTCGCCGCCGCCAGCGCCCGCGCGTCCCCTTCGATGTCTTCTTCGGCTCCTCCTCCCGCTCCGTCGAGCCGCACGGGGGTCGCCGCGAGCTCTCCCCAGGTGATGAACGGAGAAGCTCCGCCGCCGCCGGCGCTGCCTCCTCCGGCGCCTCCTCCCGGGAGCAGGTCGGGGGTCTCCAAGCGCCGGTACTGTCGAGGAACGGCAGCAGCAGCAGCGGCAGCGGCGGCGCCGTTGCCTCCGTGTCCCCCTGCTCCTCCTCTCTCCCCGTTGGGCGAGTCGCCGAAACCGCTGCCGCTGCCGCCGCTCGCCAGAGAGAGGCCGCCGCCGCTGCCGCTGCCCGAGACCGGCGTGTCCATTCCCGAGAAGGTCGACGCCCCCACGCTCTGCTGCGCGCGACTTCCCCCGGGGGCGGCGAAGCGGGTCGCCGCGGCGTTCGTGAGCGGCCGGGCCGGCGGGCGCTGCCGCGGGGCCGGCGCCCGGACTGCGCCCCCTCCTCCTCCTCCTCCGACGGCGGCGGCGGCGGCGGCAGCGACGACGGCGAGGGAGCCGGAGGGAGGCGCGGCTGCTCCGGCGGCAGCGGCCTCGATGGCCGCGACGGCAGGGGCTCCCGCGGCCCCGCCGATAAAGAGGTCCCTGGTCGCGCCCGCCGCGGCCGCGGCCGCGGCCGCGGCGGCAGCGCCAGGCCCGAAGCGCGCCTCGAGCCCCTCGAGCCTCCGAACCGCCGCGGCCCGCATCGCGGCGGCAAAGGAGGCGTTGTCCTCCGAGGTGTGCCCCGCGAGGAAGTCGTCGAGGGAGACCGGGGGGGCGCGGAGCTGCTGCTGCTGCTGCTGCCACTGCAGAGCTCGTTCCGAGGGATCGCCGTCGTCGCCGGCGACGGACTCGGCGCCCCAGGTCGACTCCCTGCCGCCTGTGCCTCCTCCTCCGGCTCCGGCCGGGGGCGTCGCCGCAGCGCCTCCGGGGGCGCGCGAAGAGGCCCTGGACACGGGGGTCCATCCTCCGACCTCGCTCCCTGTGACGGAGGGCGGCGTCTCCGCCCAGCCCTCGCCTCCGCCTCGGAGGGAGGCGTCGGCGCCGGGCCCCGGCGTCCGCAGCCCCGCCCGCCGCGCCGCCGCGTTGGCCTGCGCCCGCCGCAAGGCGCTCGGGTCCCCGGAGCGCACCGCCCTCAGCCACTCGAGCCTGCTCTGCAGCCTCGGCAGCTCGGGGAAGTAGTCCCGCTCGACGATGGCCTCGATGGCCGAGGTCCACTGCTCCTCCTCGAGGACGACGGGGTCTTCTGGCGGTGGTCGCCGCGGCCGCTCGCGGGGCGGCGGGGGCGGCATGGCCGCCCGCGCCGCAGCCTCGGTGTCCTCGCGCGATGAGGCCGCGGCGAGGGCGCGGGCTCCCACCGAGCTCGGTGGTGGGTCGTCGTGGGTGATGCCGCCTGATGCTGTTGCTGCTGCTGCTGCTGCCGCCGCCGCGCGTCCGTCGCCACCGCCGCCCGGAGGCGGCGGCGCGGAGGACATTTTAATGCAATGCAAAAACGAACGGGAAAAAAAGCGACGTCGAAAAACGGAAAAGAAAAGTGGTTTTGTCACCTTGCATTTTCTCTCTCTCTTTTTCGATCGACCATGACGGAGACGGAGACGGAGACGCAGGGGCCCTCCGCCTTCGGTCGCTCAAATGGCGCGCCAGACGCGTCAGTGATGCAAGACGCCCTCCTGCGCCTGCTTAGCGGGCAGAGAGCGGCATCAGAGGTGCGGGGGCTGCCTCTTTTTTAACTGCACGGCTTGATGATGGAAGGCATCGCCGTCGCCGTCCATCGATCGACCTTCCACCTCACCCCTCCGACGTCCTCGACTAAAAAAAAAAAAAAACTCTTCTCTCAACTTCAGGACCGACCCGCCCTCGCCGCGGACCGCCTCCTCTCGCACCTCGCCTTCCACCCCGCGGCGGAGAGGTCACACATTTTTTCGTTGAGCCTGGCCACGCTCTTCCCCGAGGCCTCGGCCTCCGTCGTCGCGGCGGTCCCTCTGCCGCCGACGGCCGCGCTCGTTGCGGCGCCGCTTCCGTCGTCGTCGCCGCTGAGCGAATCGGGAAACTCTCCTCGTCTCTGGAGAGAGCTCGATCTCCGCCCTTCGCCTTCCTCCTCCTCTTCTTCCTCCTCGTCGCACAGTTGCCCCCTCGACGCCGCCCTGGCGGCCACGCTCGCGTCGGCCCCTGAGCCGGGAGCGGAGTCCCTCGCCGAGGCCGCGGGGGCCGAGCGCCGCGGGGGGGCCGCTGGCGCCCTGCAGTCCACGCTCGGCAGGGGAGGGGGCAGGGCACCCGGGGTCGCGGCCTCGCTGGCCCGCGGCGGGTCCCCGGGGGCCCCCGCCGCCCCCGAGGGGGCCTCGAGCGGCCTCTGGCTGGCAGAGTGGGAGGCAGGGAGGCACGCGCGGGTCGCGCCGCCGCCGGGGCTGAAGAGGCTCGTGTTCTCTCCTTCCTCTCCCGAGGGGGGGCGAGGAGGGGAGTCGGCGGCGGCGGCGGCGGCGGCGAAACCTCTGCTTCCTCTGCTGCGCCCCTCCGACTTCTTCGGCGGAGGAGATGAGAGCGACTCTGACGAAGAGAACTACGGCGACGGGGCCAGGGAGGCCCCCTCGACGAGCGACGAGGACGAGGAAGAGACCGCGGGAGCAGCCGCTGCTGCCGGCGGCGGCGGGAGCAACGAAGACGAAGAAGGCGCAGACTCGCTGCTCGCCTCCACCGCCTCCGCCGCGGCCGCCGCGGCCGCCGCGGCCCCGCGGGTCTCCGCCCGCAGGAGGAGGGGCAGGGACGGGACCCCAGCTCCTCCGACAGCAGCAGCAACAACAACAGCAGCAACGACGACTACATCGACGACAACAGCAGCAGCAGCAGCCTCGGCCTCCTCCGGCGGCTGGGCCCACCGCGGCGACCCGAGGCATCTCGCGGCAGCGTTTGAGGCGCTGCGCCCGCGCCTCGCGCTGCGGTTCCCCTTCGAGCTCGACCGGTTCCAGAAGGAGTCGATCGCGCTGATGGAGGCGGGCGAGTCGGTGTTCGTGGCGGCGCACACGAGCGCGGGGAAGACGGCGGTGGCTGAGTACGCGGTGGCGCTCGCGGCGGCGGCTCGAGGTACAGAAGAAGCGTTTTTAACCTTGTCCATTTTTTTCTTTTTTTTCCAAGGGAAGTTTTTTCGCTCTCGCTCCTCTTTAAACTCTCCATCTCTCCCTCTCTCTCTCTCTCGGAAACTCCTCCGAAACAAAAAAAACGCACTCTTCCTCCCAACCAGGCAAGGCCCTCTACTGCTCCCCGATCAAGACCATCTCCAACCAAAAGTTCCGCGACTTTAGCGCCAGGTTCGACACGGGACTGCTGACCGGAGACGCCTCCGTCAACCCGGACGCGCAGTGCCTGGTGCTGACGACCGAAGTCTTGCGGTCGATGCTCTACCGAGGGGCAGACATGATAAGGGACGTAGAGTGGGTCATCTTCGACGAGGTGCACTACGTCAACGACGCCGAGCGCGGGGTTGTCTGGGAGGAGGCCATCATGCTTCTGCCGAGGAGGGCCAAGCTGGTGATGCTCTCTGCGGTGAGAGTTCACTTTTTGGACCTTTATTTTTTTTTCTGCACTCTTCTTTTTTTTTGCTTCATTATTTTCCAACTTTTCGCGCTCACATTCTTTTTCCTTTTCTCTTCCCCCTCTTTTTCTGTTCCCTCGCACTTTCTCGACAGACCGTGCCCAACGTCGACGAGTTCGCGGGGTGGTGCGGCAGGACCCGCGGGCGCTGCTTCTGGATCACTGGCACGACCAAGAGGCCCGTGCCTCTGGAGCACGCGCTCTGGTTCCCCTTTGGCCCCTCTCCCTCCTCTTCTTCGAGCTCTCTTTCTTCTTCCTCCTCTTCTTCCGTGCTTTCGAGCCCTGCACCGTCGGCAGTAGCCGCAGCAGCAGCAGCACCTGGAACGGCAGCGTCGGCGGCTGCGGCGGCCAAGGGACAGGCCTTCGTCGTCTGCTCCGAGGCGCTGGGGTGGAGCTCCAAGGGCTTCGGCGCCGCGAAGGCGGCGTGGAAGCTCTCCAAAGGAGGGGGAGGGGGGTTGGGCAGGGAAGGGCCGGCGAGCAGCGCAAAGGACGCGAAGGCCGCGAGGCCGACGGGGCGGGGCGGCGGCGGCGGCGGCGGGGGCGGAGGCAGGGGCGGAGGAGCTGCAGCCGGAGCTGCTTCGGGCGGCCGCGGCGGCCGCGGCCAGCAGCAGCAGCAGCAGCAGCCCCGAGGAGGAGGCGCCGCCGGCTCCCTCGCCCGCGCGACCGCCAACTCCAACGCCGCCTCCGGCACATTCAGCAACAGCGGCCCGCGCACCGATGCGGCGCAGTGGCGCGTCCTGATCGCCTGGCTCCGCGCGCGCGACCTCGTCCCGGCCGCGTTCTTCTTCTTCTCCAAAAAGAAGATCGACGCGCTCGCGGCCTCGCTGCGCTCTTTAGATTTAAACTCCGCCGCCGAGCGCGCCGAGGTCTCCGGCTTCGTCTCCCGCGCCCTCCGCAGGCTGCCGCGCGAGGACAGGGACCTCCCGCAGTGCAGAAGCGTCGCCGATGGGCTGCGGCGAGGCGTCGGCGTCCACCACGCCGGCCTGCTGCCGATTTTGAAAGAGGTCGTCGAGATGCTCTTTTGTCGGGGGTTGGTCAAGGTGCTGCTGTGCTCGGAGACGTTCGCGATGGGGGTCAACGCTCCTGCGAGGGCGGTGGCGTTCGCGCAGCTGAGGAAGCACGACGGCGCCGGGTTCCGAAGTGAGAGAGGGAAAGAAGGAGATTTTCCTCGAGGCTTTTTTTTAGTTTTTTTCCTTCAAATTTTTTTCCTTTTTTCGCTCAGACACTCCCTCGCCCCTCTCCTTTTTCCTCTCTATTTTCATCTTTTTTTTCTTTTTAACAAAAAAAACACTACCAGGCCTCCTCCCGGGGGAGTACACCCAGATGGCGGGCCGCGCCGGCCGCCGCGGCCTCGACAAGGTCGGCTCCGTCCTCGTCCCCGTCCTCGGCGACGCGTTCCCGCCCCCGGAGGAGCTCGAGCTCCGGCGCGTGATGACCTCCCCGGCGGCGAGGCTCGAGTCGCGGTTCCGGCTGACCCCGGCGATGATCCTCAACTGCGCGCGCGGGGAGGACCTGAGCGTCGAGGCGCTGATGCGGCGCAGCTTCGCGGAGTTCCACGCGGCGAGGGCCGCGCCGGCCGCGGCGCGGCGCGCGGCGGCGGCGAGGAGGAGGGCCAGGGAGTTCGCCGCGCTGCCGTGGCCGCCGGGGTGGCCGAGGGAGGAGGAGGTCGAGCGGTACGCGGAGCTCACGGACGCCGCCGACCGCGAGGACGAAAGCGGGGCCGGGGGGGGAAGCCGGGAAGGGGCCGCCGCCTTCGCCGTCGCAGACGCTCCCGGGGTGCTGCAGGCGCTGGCCCCGGGGAGGCTGGTGCTGGCGAGGACGACGCGTTCCTCCCCGGCGACCCTGGCTGTCGTCGTCTCCTCCTCTTTTTCCCGGAGCGGGGGCAGCAGCAGCGGTGGCAGCGGCAGGAGCAGCGGCAGCAGCGGCAGAGAAGTGGTCGTGCTCGCGCTGGTCGAGGGAGAAGGGTGGCCTCTGGTGGAGCCGGAGGAAGACGAGACCGACGGGAGCGAGGGCGGAGGCCGCGTCGGCGGCGGGAAGAAGGCTCCCTCGACCCCCTCTCCCTCCTCCCTCCTCGTCCCCCTCCCCTCCAAGAAGGACGACAGCAACCCTTTCGCGGGGATGCGCGCGCTCTCGGGCAAGAAGTCCGGAACCCTCGGCCCCCAGCTCGCCGCCCTCTCCCTTTCGAGCGCCTCGCCTCCTCCTTCTTCGTCCTCTTCCTTGGAGTCGCTCGGGCTCCCGCAGCGGGCCGAGGCCGCCGGCGTCTCGTTCGCTCTCTCCGCCGTGGCCCCGCGGCTGGTGGACGCGGTGTTCTCGGAGAAGCTCCCGCACCTGGACTGCGAGGGGATCATCGCGGCAGCGGCGGCGAGCGCGAGCGCGAGCTCCGGCTCCGACCCCGCCGCCGCTCAGGACCTCTCCTCGTCGCCGGCGGCCGGCGCCGCGGCGCTCGCCCTCCGCCGCGCCCGCGACGACGCCGCGAGCAGAAGCCCCCCTTACCCGGCCCCGCCGCTCGACCCCGTCTCCGACCTCCGCGTCACGGGCATCGAGGCCTCGGCGGCGGCCAGGAGGCGCGCCGGGGCCGTCGCGGCCCGCTCCGCGCTTTTCCCGTCGCTGCCGCCGCCGCCGAGCGCCGCGCTCGCGGCGGCGCTGTCTCGCGTGCGCGCCCGCCGCGCCGCGGCCTCGAGGGCGGAAGCAGAGGCCCTGGCAGCCGGCGGGGCCGCGCTGGAGGCCCTCCCGGAGTACAGCGCGAGGGTCGACGCGCTCGTGAGGCTGGGATACCTTGAGGGAAGCGTCGTTGCCAGCAGCGATCCTTCTTCTTCCGACGGCGGCGGCGGCGGCTCTCCCTCCTCTCCCGCCTCCTCCGGCAACGGCGTCGCCCTCAAAGGCCGCGTCGCCTGCGAGCTCGCCGCGGCCCACGACGGCCTCGCCCTCTCCGAAGCCCTCTTCGCCGGCGCCTTCGCGTCCCTCACCTCTCCAGCGGACGCCGCGGCACTGCTGTCCTGCTACGTCTTCCAGGAGAGGTCAAGGGACGAGGACGGTGACGTCTTCACCTGCAGGATGCCGAGTCCGGCTCTGGAAAGCGCGTTCGCGACGGCCGTGGAGGCCGCGGCCGCGGTCGGGAGGGCCCACGAGGACGCCGGGCTCATCGGCAGGGGAAGGGCGGCGAGCCCGAGCGGCGGCGGCGGCGGGAGCGAGATGCTGCCGGCGTCGGTCGACGAGTGGGTCGCCGCGGCGCTGCGCCCCGGCTTGGTGCGCGCAGTCCACGCTTGGGCTTCGGGAGCGAAATTCGTGGAGGTCTGCGAGCTGACTGAGGCGATGGAGGGGACGATCGTGCGGACGGTGATGCGGGTCGACGAGGTGAGGAGAAGGAGGGAGAAGAAAGAAAGGAAAAGACAAGAAAAGGAAGGGCGAAAGAGAGAAACGGAGCGGCGGGAAAGAAACGAAGCAAAAAAACTCACCTTTCCCCCCCCTCCCTCTCGAAATTCAAAATGCACCCCCCCCCACACACACACACACACCAAACTTTCTTCAGGCCGCCCGCGAGCTCCGCGACGCCGCGCGCGTGATGGGCGACACGGCGCTGTGGCGGCAGATGGAGAGGGTCTCGGAGGCGGTGCGCAGGGACGTCGCCTTTGCGGCGAGCTTGTACGTCTCGTGACTTCTCTATCTCCCTGTGTTTTTGGATTCCCTTAACCCTTCTTGGTTCTGCTTGTGAAAAGTGACTCGTTCCGTCGTGTGGTGGGCGCATGCGGCGTGGCGCTGTTTTTCTTTCCTTTTTCTCTGTCTCCTCGCGCGAGCAGAAGAGGGAAGAAGCAAGGTCGGGGTTGAAAACAAAATGGAAAAAAAAGGCTCGAGAGAGCAGCCTTCTTTTTCGACACTTTCCTTTCTCAACCAATTCTCTCCACCTCTTTCTCTTCGCTCGACACCCCTTTTCAAGGAGGGCGCTCCTCGCTCCTTTTCTTCGACACCTTTGCCTGTCGAGGGATCGAGCAGAGTCTCTTCTCTACGGGCGGTCGCGCGACAGAGAGCGGAAAGAGCGGACGCTCTCCCGCTGCGCCTTGCCGGCTTTCTTCGGCATTAGTCGTCTAGGTGAGTGTTCGATGCGAGCGGCGTTGCTTGTCGCTCCAACTTGCTTTTTTCCCTGTTTGGTAAATCGGCGCTCGATGAAGACCCTCGCGCGCGACTCGAGCGCGCCTTCTCGCAAGCGTGTAGCGCAGAACTATGCAGTCGAGGCCCATCACGGGAAAGGCAGAGGCGATTCGAGCTCTGGAAATGCCCAAACGCGTCCGCGAATCGGAGTCAACGGGGGTGGCGATTTGAGAGGTCGAGCGCCTTTCGCACCGACTCTGAGCCATTTTCGCTCGGTCCGCGGGCTGCTTCGAGCGCCTTGCATTTGCCCGTCCCTGTCTCGTTCTCGCCTCTCTTCTCGCCGATTACGCCTCGTACGTCGTGTCGCGATCGATCTCGGGCAAGAGACAAGAGTCTGAAGCCCGCAATTGCGCATGGCGGGAGTCGACGATGCCGGTGACACTAGCCGATTCGTGGCCTGTCCCTCCGGTTCAGAGGGAACAAAGCCGCAGGCCGTTTTTTTTCGCTCCTCGCCGAGCCTCTGCTCTTTCAGGGCGCGAACCGACATCAAGTCTTCCCCCTCATCGCTTGCGCACCCCGTCCCGCGCCTTTCTGGTCCCTAATTGCGACTGCTCTTTGCATACGACCCGTCGATCTTTGTCTGCTACGCTTCTATGCAAAGAACGAAGAGATTCGTTCTTTGCTTCGAGCCCCCTGCGTGATTGCGATTGCTCTCTCGAATCCGATGATGCCGACCACGCGCAGCAAGGACGCTACCCTCTTTTTTTCTTTCCTCTTTCTTTCTCTCTCCCTCCTCTCACGTTTTCTTTCCTCTCCTCTCTCTCAAAACCCTCTCAAAAAAAACTTCTACACGCCAGGGTGCGCTCAATCTCCTCCCTAGGCACGCCTTGACTCGAATGGCCCGCCGCCGAGCCGCCTCGCGGCGGCCGGTGTTGGCCCGCCGCGCCTCGGCCGCGGCCCTCGCCGTCGTGGCCGTCGCGTTCCTGCTCGGCCGGGCGCTGCCTTTCCCGTCTCCTTCCTCGGCGGTCAGCTTCCGCTTCGCGGCGGCGCAGCCGATCACCTACGCCGACCTGCTTTCCAACCTCCCGGACTCCAAGTCGCCCAAGATCGACGACGAGAAGCCCGCTGCCGCCGCCGCCGCGAAGCCTGCGGCCTCCTCCAAATTCGCTACCGGCGATGAGCTCGTCCCCAAGGCGCGCGCCGCCGCCGCAGGAAGCGAGACCGCCGCGGCCTCGACGACGGCCGCGCGCTCCGACGGCAACGCCGGGGCCGCCGCCTCGAGGGCGGGAACCTCCGCCGCGGAAGACCTCGCCGCGAAGCGCAACGCCGGAGGGCAAGACAAGCTCGCCCCGATTGGAGGAAGCGCCTTGGTTGCCGCCGCGCCCGCACCCGCGGCGCCGACCCCCGCCGGCGCTCCCGCGCCCCCTCCCCCGCCACCGCCGCCGTCGGACCCCAAGTCCCTCGCGCTGGCCGCCGCCACCGCCGCCGCCCGCGGGGAGGCGAGGCCTGCTGCCCCCGCGGGCCCGGCCCTCGGCGCCGTCTCTGCCGGCGGCGGCCCAGGCGTCGCCGCGGCCGGCACCCTCGTCGGCGCAGCCGCGGCCCGCGAGGCCCCCTCCGCTCCCGCCGCGGGAAACCTTCCCGTGGCTGGCGCTGGCGCTGCCGCCGCCGGCGTCGCTCCCCGCGGAGGCGTGGCACTCCCCAACGGCATGACGGTCCTCACCAAGGCCGACGCCGACGCTCTCCTGTCCCTGCGCGACGCCGTCGCCAACTGGGACGAGCTCGTCGGGTGGGGCCTCAAGGGGTGGTCGCCCAACTCCAACCCGTGCGCGGGCTGGACCGGAGTGTCGTGCTCGAACGCCAAGCGCGTCATCGGCGTCGACCTCTCGGGCTGGATGGTGAAGGGGACGCTGCCCGCGGAGCTCGCCCTCCTCGACGAGCTGCGCACATTCAACGCCAGCGACTGCGACCTCACCGGGGGCTTGCCCATCGGATGGGCCGCCAACGGCGCCTTCCCGCGCCTGAGCGTGCTCGACCTGTCGAACAACGCGAGGCTGGCCGCGGAGGTCCCGGGCGAGTGGGGCGACGCGCGCGCGTTCCCGTCGCTGACGGTCTTGGCGCTGCGCAACGCCGGGCTCGCGGCGCCGCTCAACGAGGCGTGGCCGGCGTCGCGCGCGGCGATGGCCAAGCTCGCCACCCTGGATCTCTCCGGAAACGCCATCAGAGGGGTCTTGCCCCCCGCTTTCGGTTCGGGAGGAACGCTGACCAAGCTGCGCACGCTCCTGCTCAACAACAACTCGATCGCCGGCACCCTGCCGAAGGAGTGGGGCAGCGACAACGAGACGCTCCCGTCGCTGTCGGTGCTCGACCTGTCGCGCAACGTCTTGGAGGGCAGGCTCCCCAAGCCGTGGGGCTCGAACGGCGGCTTCTCGCAGCTGACGGAGCTCCATCTGCAGGTCAACCGCCTGGCCGGCTCGCTGCCGACCGAGTGGGGCCAGGGCGGGCGGTTCCCGAGGCTCGCGTGGCTCGACGTGTACGGCAACAGGCTCGCGGGCCCCGTGCCCGACAGCTGGGGCCGCCGCGGCGGCGGCGTCTCGAGGCTGACGACGCTGTCCCTGCGCCCCGGCAACGCCAAGCTCTGCGGGAAAGTCCCGCTGCAGCTGCGCAACGCCGCCGTGGGCGAGAGGGCCGCGCCCCTGGGCCCGGCGCCGCTGGGCGCCTGCCCGGCGCCCGTTCCCAGCCCCGAGCCGCCCGAGGCGCCGCCGGCCGACGCCGTGTCCCCGGTCGACGACCCCGCCGAGCTCGACGAGGCCATCGCGGGATCCCCCGCCGGGGCCCCACTGCCGCCCAGGAAGCCCCGCAAGAAGGCTCCCGCGGTCCCGGCCGCCGCTCTCGTCGACCCGGACTTTGACGAGTGGTTCTTCCCCGAGGACGAGGGCGACGCCGGCGGCGCCGCGGGCGTCGCCAAGGCGCCCGCCGCCGGCGACGAAGCTTCGCCCCTGATCGCCGGCGCTCCCTCCTCGGCTCCTGCGGTCCAGATGCAGCGCATCAAGGTCGGCGACTTCGACATCGTCGTCCCGGCCCTGGGCTCCGCGGACAAGCCGCTGTTCCGGCCCCCTCCCGAGGCGTTCGCCGCCGCGCCCGCCCCGGCGGCGCCCAAGGCCGCCGACCGCGAGCCTGTCTCGTCGCACGGCAAGCGCAAGCGCGGCGCCGCCGGGGCCCCGGCCCCGAGCCCCGCGGGCCCTCCGGCGCCTCCCCCCCTGCCCATCATGACTCCCGTCAAGGTCGCCTTCGTTGAGGCCACGTTCAACTTCACGGGCCTCAACCTCGACGTCGCTAACGCGACGCTGCGGCGCGGCGCCGAGAGGGCGATGCGGCGCGCGCTCGGTGGCAGCGGCGGCGGCGGCGAGGACGGCGGCAGCGGCGGCGGCGGCAACGGCCCAAACGTCACGCTCCTGGCGCTCCGCGACGTCCTCCCCGACGGCACCGTCGACGTGTCGACCGCGCTCCCGCCCCTGCCCGACCAGGGCTCGCTGGCGGACGTCGACCCGGCCCTCGCCGCCGCGGACAAGGCGCTCAGGGCCAAGGCCAGGGCCGACAAGGAGGCCGAGAGCGTCGGGTTCAGGAGGAGGCTGGCGTTCGCCTCCTCCTCCGGCCGGTCTCTCAACCAGGCCACCGCGGACGACACCGCCCCCTCGAGGACCGCGTCGCCGCGCGGGAAGGCCGGCATCGAAGACGCCAAGCCCGCCCCCGCTGGCGCGGCCGGGATCGAAAACACCGTCGCCGCTCCCGCGCCTCCCGCTGCTCCTGCGTCCAAAAGCAAGGGAGTCAAAGGCGCTGCTGCCGCCGACGACACCGTCTCGGCCGCTGTCAGGACTGCCCGCGCCGCCGCCGCCGCCGTCGCGGCCGCCACGGGCGGCCCCCTCTCCGCCGAGTTTGGCGGCGACGGCAAGACCCCGGGCGGCGCCGCTGCCGCCGAGAAGAAGGCCGAGGTTCCTGCCGAGGACGAGAGGGCCTCCTCCCCGGCCCCGATGAAGAGGAACACCATCCAGGCCACCTACCTCCTCTCGACCACGCCCGGCGACGTCCTGGGCGCCGTCTCCCGCTTCAACGAGTCCGGGCTCGCCGACTCGCTGAAGAAGGAGCTGGCGCGGGTCGGCGTCAGGAACGTCCGCGTGAGGCTGGCCGCGGTCGGCCAGGTCGGGCCCGACGGCGCCGTAATCCCGGCCGAGAAGCTCCGGAAACCCGCTCCCCCGCCCGGAGCCGCCGCGGCGCTCGCCGCCGAGGCGGCCGCGACCGAGGGCGCGTCGAAGCAGAAGAAGGCCGGGGCCGCCGGCGCGGTCGTCGGCGTCTTGCTGGCGCTCTCCGCGGCCGGCGGGGCCGCAGGCTTCGTCGTCGTCAAGAGGAGGCGCGAGGCCGCGGCTGCCGCCGAGGCCGAGGCCGCCGCCAAGACAGCCGCCAAGGGAGGCGACGACGGCGGCGAGGGCGGCAAGGGCGGCAGCGGCTTCTCCTCCAAGGGCGGCAAGCTGCCGACGGGCCTGCCCGACGCCGCGGCACTCGAGGCGCCGACACCGGGCAAGAAGATGCTCGACGCCGCGCTCGAGAAGGTCCGCGCGTCCCGCACCGCGGACTCCGCGGCGAGCATGCGCGAGGCCGCCGCCGCCACCGCCGCTGCCTCTGCCGCTGCGCTGACGACCGCCGCCTCCGTCGGCGCAGGAAGCCGCCGCGTCGCCCCCGGTTCGGGCCCGGCCTCGACCGCCGGCTCGTCGTCGACGTCGTCCGGCGAGGGCATCGGCGGGGCCGCCCGGAGGCCGCCCGCCCCTCCCGTCCGCCAGGGCTCGCTGCAGCGCAACCGCTCCGGTGAGGGCCTGCCCGCGAGCGCGTCGGCGAGGCAGCTCCAGGCGCTGATGCTGGCGTCGGGAGGAGGAGCAGGGGGCCAGCAGCAGAGGCCGAGGTCGAGCCCCGCCGCTGGCGCCGCCGCCGCCAACGGCCAGGGCATGCGCCGCTCGCCGTCGTCGTCCAACGCGCTCGCGCTCGCCAACGGCAGCGGCGGCGGAGGGAGGCGCCCGCTGGCCCCGGGCTCGCTCGCGATCCCCGGCGCCGGCGGGGGCACCTCCCTGGCGACGCTGACCGCCCCTGGCGGTCCCCTGGCGGCGCTGGCCCGCGAGCTGAGCGCGACCGAGGCGTCGATGAGGGCCGGCGGCGGGGGGGGGGGCCTGCAGCGCGCCGCCTCTGCCGGCGGCGGCGGCGGCGCCGGCCTCGCGAGGACCTCCTCCGGCGTCTCCTCCTCGTTGTCGTCGGCGCTGGGCCGCTCCGGCG
>Ga0315289_10003575_pt1 | contig 23444 bp, 18 predicted proteins | sample YL17G11_40_MG_FD_203452 | JGI IMG/M metagenome (GOLD analysis project Ga0315289, IMG submission 203452) | Sediment microbial communities from Yellowstone Lake, YNP, Wyoming, USA - YL17G11_40 | ecosystem: Environmental > Aquatic > Freshwater > Lake > Sediment | place: USA: Wyoming | collected...
ACAGTTCCCAGCCACTTTAGTGGCGTAAGCTCTACGACCTGACTGAAGTCAGTTAGAACAATAGTGGGAATATTTAGTAAGGTTATAAAATCCCCCTCAATCCCCCTTTTATAAAGGGGGAAGATAGGGGGATTTTTTATAAGGGGGATGAAAAGGGGATTTTTTTCAGAGACCAGATAAAAAAGCCTTGACATTTTTGGATTTTTTAGTAAACTAATAGAGGAAGGGGTTTCAGACGACAATAATTTATATGCACAGGATAATTATCTCTTTGCCTAAAATTTTCTCATAAACTCTAAATCAAAGAAAGGAGCATCCAAAATGCTATTCCCAAAATTTTCCATTTTGGTAGGTGTTATAGTTCTTTTCTTGGGTGTGGCAACGGGTCTGGCACAGGTTGATGTCAAGACCAATCCGGACCCAGGACCTTTGATGCAAAACCCAACCAGCCAGCCGTATGCCTGTGAGGATGACCTGATCGAGGTGATGTTCACACAGGATTCCCGAGTTCGCCTTCGCAACGGGGCATTGGTCGATCAAGCAACCAACGCTCTGGCAGGCGTCGATGGTGTGCTTCAGAGGCTTGCTTGGCACGAGTGGTACCGAATCTGTGATGTTCCAGAAGAGAAGCTGGACGAGATCCAGGCGAAAGGTGAAGCAAATACCGGCAAACCTGTGTATAATTTGAACAATATTTATCGCCTGCGTATTCCAAAGGGGCTGGATGTCTGGGCAATAAGCCAGGAGTTGGAAACGCTCCCTGGGATCATTCTTGCCCGACCTGTGCCGAAACCAATGCCTCTTCCCAATCCCCCCAACTACGCTACGTGTAGCGGTGACACGTGTCAAGGTTACTTGCGCTCGGCGAGTTCCACCCCAGTAGGCATTGACGCTGATTATGCCTGGACCCAAACAAGGGGAGATGGAACCGGCGTGACCGTGTGTGACCTGGAGTATGGTTGGAACTACAATCATGCTGATATCACCAAGGCAGTTGGTTCCCAGATCAATCCGAACCCCATATTCTATCCGGCTAACGCGGATACCAACCACGGTACTGCCGTCATTGGTGAGCTGGTTTCCGATAATAACGGCTGGGGAACCACAGGGATTTGCTACGGCGCTACTTTGAAAACTTGTGGCACCGTATACAATAGTTCCACTAATTGGGATGTCCCTGGTGCAATGGCTTATGCGATTGCCGCTCTTTCTCCGGGTGATGTGATCCTATTGGAGCAACAGTGGGATTACACTGGTTCCGGTGGTTACATTCCCATCGAGTGGTGGCTTAATTATTCTCCAAATCCTCAGTCGTTCAACGCAGTTTATGCCGCCATTGTTAATGCTGTGTCGAATGGCATCAATGTGGTTGAAGCGGGGGGGAATGGCTATGTGAATACCAATAATCTTACCTGGTATGGGAATTCGGGTGCTATCATCGTAGGGGCAGGCGGGGTATACCCTGGAGGCACTTGGCCCCAAGGAGATCTCGCCAAACTTGTCTTCTCCAGTTTTGGCAGACGTTTTGACCTCCAAGGCTGGGGCGAAAATGTGACCACAACCGGATACGGTAATCTTTACAGCGCCCAAGGGTATAACTATTGGTACAGGAAAAACTTCGATGGAACCTCCAGTGCTTCTCCGATAGTGGCGGGTGCAGTTGCCTGCTGCGTGGGGTATTGGAAGGCGATTATCTCCGCTACCCCGCCATCTCCAGCGTATCTCCGAACCGTTCTGATAAACACCGGTACGCCTCAGGTGGGTCCGCAATCAGGGTGGATTGGTCCCCGGCCGGACTTGCGGGATGCAATTGCCGCATTTAACGCCGAGTGGGTTAATCTGACCTATCCTCCTCTCGAAGACACGAGCGTCTCAATAGGCGCTGCTTGGGGTGACTATGACAACGACGGCGACCAGGATATTTATTTGGCGAACGGTTGGAGTTCCAACAAGCTTTTCAGGAATGAAGGCGGTGGTGTTTTTGTTGATGCCACCAGCGGACCTTTGGGAGATCCCGACTATGGCACTGCCGTAGCCTGGGGGGATTATAACAATGATGGCAATCTGGATCTATATTTGGCGAACTGCACAACTGGTAACAAGCTTTTCCGAAACGATGGTGGAGGGACCTTTGTCGATGCCACCAGCGGACCCTTAGGAGATGATCCTGCATGTGGTGTCGGCGTGGCTTGGGGAGATTTTAATAATGACGGCGACTTAGACATCTATTTGGTGAACTGCGACAGTACTAATAAACTCTTCCGAAACGATGGGGGTGGAACCTTTGTTGATGCCACCAGCGGTCCGTTGGGTGGTCCGGGAGACGCAAGAGCCGTAGCTTGCGCCGATTATGACAATGATGGGGACCTCGATATCTATCTGGTGAACGGAGCCATGCTTCCTAACAAGCTTTTCCGAAACGATGGAGGATTGGTATTTGTTGATGTTACCAGTGGTCCATTGGGAGATCTGGGTAGCGCTCGGGGAGTCGATTGGGGTGACTATGACAACGATGGCGATCTGGATATCTACTTCGCCAACTATAACGAGGGAAATAAGCTTCTTCGCAACGACGGTGGAGGAACATTCGTTGACGTCACCACCCCCATCCTGGCGGATGGAGGAAATCCCACCAACGTGGCTTGGGCCGACTACGACAACGACGGCGACCTGGATCTCTTCATCGCAAAAGTTCATAGTGTGTTTCAGGGAGAGATTAAGCTTTTGCGTAACGATGGTGGTGGGGTTTTTGTCAACGCAACTTCCGGAGCCTTGGCGGATACGGGAATCTGGTACACTTCACCCTTGGGCGATTTCGATAACGATGGCGACCTCGATATGTATGTAGCTAATGCCGGTGGGTCCAACCGATTATTAATGAACCAGAAAGGTTCGACAAACCACTGGCTGCACGTCAACTTGGTGGGAGTCGTTTCCAACAGATCAGCCATTGGTGCCCGTGTTCGCGCTGTCTCGGGTAGCTTGTCCCAGATACGAGAGATTTCAGGCGGCTCAGGCTATTACTCCCAGAACTCTTTGACCGCTGAGTTTGGATTAGGTTCAAGGACCATTGTGGATACACTGGTGATTAGATGGCCCTCCGGTATCATACAGAAACTTACCGCAGTTCCGGTGGACACGCTACTGCAAATTTATGAGGCAGCCTTTATTCGCGGCGATGCCACTGGAGACGGGGTGATAGATATATCTGACGTCGTGTATCTGCTAAATTACCTTTTCGTAGGCGGACCTGCACCTGTGCCTTTAGCCGCGGGGGATGCTAATTCTGATGGAGTAGTCGATGCTTCCGATCTGGTCTATCTGCTCAACTATCTATTTGTGGGCGGTCCCCCGCCACGTTGCGGGTAATCTTGAGACCATTGCCGAAGTAATATGAAATGAACGTACAGTTCCCAGCCACTTTAGTGGCGTAAGCTCTACGACCTGACTGAAGTCAGTTAGAACAATAGTGGGAATATTTAGTAAGGTTATAAAATCCCCCTCAATCCCCCTTTTTCAAAGGGGGATTGAGGGGGATTTTTTCAGAGACCAGATAACTAAGCCTTGACATTTTTGGATTTGCATTGACAAAATGGATTTATTTTTCTTGACTTTAACCAATGAGATGTTATAATAATCCTTCAATTTATTAAAGGCTTAATCGGATGAGCAAAATTTGGCAAATATTTTGGTGACAAAAGGAGCGGGAGTGGTGGCAATCTTCACCAAAAGGCTTTTGGGAAATAAGAAGGCAATCACAAACGGAGATGGAAGGCAAACCCGCGATTTCGTCTTTGTGGAGGATGTGGTCGAATCCAATGTATTGGCTCTGAAATGTCCCCAAAGCGATATTTTCGATATCGGGACCGGCATAGAAACAGATATAAATTGTATTTTCAGGATATTAAAGGAGAAAAGCGGATTAAAGCAAAAAGACTCATGGTCCTGTAAAACCGGGAGAACAACAAAGAAGCGTGTTAGAGTGTTTAAAGGCGGAAAAACTTCTTGGATGGAAACCAAAATACAAATTGGAAGAAGGGATAGTCAAAATACTAGAATATCATAAGGTGGCCGCGGATTAAAAGGTTTCGAGGCCCGTCTCACGGTGACGAGGTTCGTATCGAAGCCCGAATTACGAACATCGAGCGTCGTTACGAACTTCGCCAGCGATAAACGAGTATCGCGGAGCACATAGGCACAGTAGAATGAGCAGACCACGGATCATTATCTTGGGCTCTTCTTCCGGCATGCCCTCCCCAGCCCGCTTTTGTTCTTCATTTTTATTGGAGACGGAAAAAGGGAAATACCTCTTCGATGCCGGGGAAGGGACAAGCTTTTCCCTTTTAAGAAATAAAATAGATTTTAATCAGATAAATTTCATCTTCATCACCCACAGCCATATTGATCATTTAGGAGGGCTTTTCCTTCTCATCCAGATGATGCATTTGACTCAAAGAAGGACCCCATTGAATATCTACCTTCCCCAAGAAGCAGTTTCTGGTGTGGAGAGCTTTCTTCAGAGTTTATATCTGTTTAAAGAAAAACTCTCTTTAAGGCTCAATCTCCATCCCATAAAGCCTAACTTTGTGTTTAAAAATGAAGAGATTGAAATCAGCGCTTATCTAAACCGGCATCTTTCGGGAAATGAAGAGGTGATAAGAGAATATAATTTTCCTAACCAGATGCAGAGTTTTTGTTTTGTGATTAATTTGTCCGCAGGATCCACGGGAGATGACAAAAAGCTGGTCTATTCCGGAGACATTGCCTCTTCAGACGATCTGGCTAACATCATCTTCGATGCCGACCTTCTGATCACCGAATGCATGCATCCGAGGTTGGACAGATTACTAAACCTTATAAAGGAAAGCAAAGTCAAATCTGCAATCTTCACTCATATCCCCCTAGAGCTGGAGGGGAAAGAAAAACTCTATTTGGAAAAAGCTCGTGAATTCGATTTCCAGAATCTCTTGATCGCCCATGATGGCTTGGTGGTCGAGATTTAATTGGTGATTAAGGGAATTTGTCAGTGCGATCTTTCTTTGGGACAGATTACAACGCATTATTCCTGACATAAAGTTACTCCCTCACCCCTTTTCCTTCCTAAGAGAATGGGCCAGGGGATGAGTTCAATGTAACACCCCCTCCAACTCACCCTTGCGCCAAAGGCGCATCCGCCTATGGCGGAAAATCCCTCTCTTGAAAAGAGAGGGACTTATTAGGTTTTTCAAACAAATATGGGATTGTTACTTTCAAAAGGTTTAGCTTTTTCAGATGTTGTTACTCTGTTTAAAACCTATAAGCTTAACTGCCGGAGATCAGTTTTACCCTGCCAGTACTACTCAATACGTCAACGGTGAAGGAGCCATAGGCGCCAGCGGAGGAGTATAGTCCAATCGTGCCGCTGTTGGAAGCTGATCCATCCGGCTTGAAAATGACTACAAAATTGGGGAAACTGATGGAGCCAAAATCGACGTTGTGGGGCAGGGTTCCGGTCACCATGTCGGAATCGGAGCCGGCATCATAGGTGAAATTCCCCGGATTGGTTTTATCCTTGAAAAGAACATACCGGTTTGAATTCAAATCGAAATAGACCCCAAACTGGGACCTTTGCAAAACCGCATCGGATCTTGCTAATCTCAAGGAGGAAATGATGTCCCGTCCCGCGTTTTTCAGCTTCAATTTCTCCATCCCTTGTTCAAACTGTGGCATGGCAAGGGTTGCCGTGATTCCAATTATCACCGCGATGATCATCACTTCCAACATAGTGATACCTTTGTTATTGTTCTTCATCTTGCTCCTCTTTGTAGTTACAATGCACCTCAACTCCCTTTGACTGTCTTTTAAGCTTTACGGCTTCTCTAAGTCACCCCCACATCCCCATAGAAAGATTATCGGCTATTTGACGCTGGTTCTTTTTGAATTAATGCTTTTTTGCTTAGAGCCTCGTATTTCAAAAACAACTTAAAAGCAATCTCCATGCCGATGCCCAACTTTTTCCCTTTTACCATGGAGATTACGGAACCTGTTGATGGTTATTATATTAACCGTTTAGAAAACGTGAGGGAAAAACAAGGACGTAAGAACCGATTTCTTTTTCCTTCTAATCATTGACCAAAAGCAATATAGTATGGGAAATTTACTATACTTGTCGCCACCCGTTGGTTCGGGATACCCCCACCCCGAACCGGTTCTGTTGCGGGGTAAGGGTACTCCGCAACAATGGTATAAAAAATCTGGTCAAGCTAAAGCTTGACACTCCTGTCCTATTATCCTTCCGCTGAATCTTCCCATTCAGCGTATAGCTTTTCCAGTTTTTTAGATAACGCCTCTTTTTCCTCGTTCAATTCCAGAAGCTTCTGCCAATCGGTGTAGACTTCTTCGGTGGAAATTAAGTAATCTATCTCCTCCATTTTTTGATCGATTTCGGAAATCTCTTTTTCTATCTGGTGCAAACTTCTCTTTTTGATCTTTGGCTTAGCTTTTTTAATTTCTGCCTTCGCTTTCTTTTCCTGTTTTACAAGCTCTAAGCTTTTCTGCAAGGTCTTTTTCTCTTCTTGTTTCTTTTCCTCATAATAGGAGTAATTCCCCAGATATTCTTTTAAAGTTTTATTCTCGATGGCATAAATTCTATTCACCACTCTGTTGAGAAAATAGCGATCATGGGAGACCACCAGAATGGTTCCGCCGAATTCAGAAAGAGCATTTTCCAAAACCTCTCTGGAGGCAATATCCAGATGATTGGTGGGCTCATCCAATATCAAAAAATTGGGATTGGAGAGGATCAGTTTCGCTAAAACCACCCGGCTTTGCTCTCCACCACTGAAGGTCTTTATTTTTCTGAAAACGTCTTCTCCGAAAAATAAGAATTTTCCCAAGAAACTGCGCAAGTCCGAGCCTAACATCTGTGGTTTGATTTTCCAGACTTCATCCAAAATTGAGCTTTCGACATCCAATCCATGGTGTTCTTGATCGTAATAGCCAATATCGAGATTAGAACCGATCTTAACCTCTCCAGAAGTGGGCGTTTCTTTTCCGAGAAGCATTTTAAGAAAGGTGGTCTTGCCCGAGCCATTAGGACCGATCAAGCCAACCCGATCGTATCTTTCTGTTAAAAAGTTCACATTTTCGAAAAGGGTATGTTCTCCGAACCTTTTGCCCAGACCCTCAGTCCACACCAGTCCTCTTGAACTCCTCTGGGCTGGGGTGAAAGAGATTTTTACTTTTTTTGCTTTGGTTTTAGGTTTTTCTAATCTTTCCAATTTTTCCAAAGCCCTTCTTCGAGACTTCGCCTGCTTGGTCTTTTGTCCGGCGATGTTTCTCCGGATGAATTCTTCTGTTCGGAGGACATATTCTTTTTGCTCTTCATACTCTTTTAAACCCTTCTCTTTTCTTTTTTCTTTCTCCACCACGTAAGCCGAAAAATCCCCAGCATATTTTTCTATCCGATGATCTTCTAACTCCACCACCTCCTGGATGACCCGATCCAGGAAATACCGGTCGTGAGAGACCACGATCACCGTTCCCGGAAATTCCGAAAGATATTTTTCCAGCCACTCGGTTCCCTCGATGTCCAGATGATTAGTCGGTTCATCCAGTAAAAGAAGATTGGGTCCAGACAAAAGAACGGAAGCCAAAGCCGCCCGGTTTTTCTCTCCCCCGCTTAGGATATTTATATTTTTATCAAAATCCTCTTTTTTGAAACCCAACCCATAAAGAACAGTTTCAATTTTGTTTTCGTAGGTATATCCGCCTTTGGTTTCATATTCTATTTGGCGCCCACCGTATTGTTTCATCAGCTTATCCAGATTTCTCCCAGAAGACATCTCCTTTTCTAACCTTCTCAATTCATCGTGCAACTTTAAAAGATCGGAGAATGGTTTTAGCATCTCATCAAACAAAGTTAAATCATCCGCAAGTCCGAATCTGGATCCATAGGACTCGTATTCCTGTCGCAAAAACCCGGTCTTCAAGTTTTTGCTTCGGGTGATGCTCCCTTTATCTATTTCCAGCTCCCCATTGATTATCTTAAAGAGAGTGGTCTTCCCGACCCCATTTGCCCCCAAAAGCCCGATTCTTCTTCCCTCCTCAATTGCCCAAGTGATGCCGTTTAAAACCAGGTTTCCCCCATAAGATTTTGAAATGTTATTTAAGCTGACTAAGGTCATTAACTCCACCTATGTTCATTGACTTTCCCAGACAGAAGTAGGTCGGGCTTCCGAAGGATGCCCGACAATTCTTGTAATGTCGGGTAGCTTAGCAACCCGACCTACAATTTCTCATTCAACTCCACTCATATTGGTTAACTCTGCTAACGAAGATAATATACGCATGCTTGTATATTAGCATGCATACCTAATTCAGTCAATGCTAATCTTGACGACTTAACCAAAATTGTGTATATTTTTTGCGAAGCATTGAATATATTGAATGAGTTAAAAAAGAAACAGGGGAATTGGAGTAGCGACACTTGTGTCGCGTTGTATAGTGTCATGCTGAGCGAAGGAAATCCCGCAATGGCGAGGCTGGGCGGAGCGAAGCATCTGGTTTTTTAGCGCGTAGGCAAGCCTTTATGGCTTGCGAGCTGAGATTCCCAATAGATGAAACAGACGAAAACAAATGACGAATGAAGGATAACGGACTTGTGGTGAGCTTGTCGAACCATGACGGATAATGAATAGAAAATGACGAATGGTGAAGGACGAGACCAGCACCTAACTTAAGTTAGGTGCTGGCTTGAATTTCCCCTCACCCTGTTTCCCTCTCCCCGCTGGGGAGAGGGCATCTGGTCTCCTCTCCCCTCCGGGGAGAGGATCAAGGTGAGGGGGAAATCCTTTTTTTACTTTTCCTTATTTCTACCCCACAAGGGAGCAGAAACAAAGCCTGTGAGGTCGCATTCATGCTACCCGGACGGGCTCAATCCTTCGACAGGCTCAGGACGGTGAGCGAAGTCGAACCGTAAATCGAGCCTCTACCACTGTTTTATATTATTAACAGCAAGGTTGCGGACCATTTATGAATAGGTAGTTGATTAGATAGACCACGTCAGAGACATCAACCACTTCATCACAATTAGCATCGCCAGCGTGCAAGATCGGAACAGGAGAAGGTCCATTTATAAACAGATAATTTATTAAATAGACCACATCCCCAATATCCACGACTCCATCCTTATTGGCATCGCCGCACAAAAACTGGACATACTTTATGGTAACATAATCAAAGTTTGTCCCATTGCCGATGCTCCCTCCGGTGATATAGACATAGTGAGAATCATCCACGGCTATGGCTGAAGCACTGTCAGTGGAGTTACCCGGTCCGTTGTATCTTTTTACCCAGCGTTCATTGCATGAAGAGTCATACTTAATAGTAGCATAGTCCCAGTCTGTTTGATTGCCGATGCTCCCTCCGGTAACATAGACGCTGTTAGAATCGTCTATGGTGATAGCTTTAGCGTGATCATACCATCCGCCTGTTCCGTCATATCTTCTTACACATCGCTCACTGCCATTTTGGTCATAACTAACGGTGGCATAATCAAAGTCTCCCCCTTGGTCGGCACTATACCCGGTCACATAGACATTGTAGGAACCATCTAATACTATTGCAAAAGCATCATCAATGAAGTTTCCTGGTCCGTTGTATCTTCTTACCCACCGCACATCTCCATTAGGAGTATAACTTACGGTTGCATAGTCATCGTGTGGTGCACCGCCGTAACTGAATCCGGTCACATAGACATTACCTGAACCATCAACGGCTATCGCATAAGCAATGTCGTAAAGGTTTCCTGTTCCGTTATATCTTCGAACCCAAACAGTATCTCCATTTGGGTAATACTTTATGGTGGCGTAGTCACGTTCTCCTACCCCACCGAAGCTACCTCCGGTAACATAGATGTAGCCAGAACCATCTACGACTATGGATTGAGCTATATCATACCAGTTTTGTGGTCCATTGTATCTCCTAACCCAAAGTTCATTTCCTAAAGAATCATACTTTATAGTTGCATAATCACCAGCTGTTGTACTACTGATACTGTATCCGGTTACATAAACATTGCCAGAACCGTCTACAGCTATGGCATAAGCCTCATCGCTGAAGTTTCCTGATGGTTCGTCATATCTTTTTGGCCAGCCAGGAGCAATGTCTCCATTGGGACGATACTTTATGGTCGCATAATCATAATCTGCTTCGTTGCCGACACTTTTTCCTGTCACGTAGATATTGCCAACCCCATCTACTGCTATGGCATAAGCCACATCTTGTCCGTTCCCCGGACCATTGTATCTTCTTACCCAGGCTGTATCACCATTAGGATAGTATTTTATGGTGGCGTAGTCGTCTGATATTAAATCGCCTCCGTAACTATATCCGGTCACACAGACGTTACCAGAACCATCAACCGCAATGGCATAAGCATAATCAATGCCATTTGCCGGGCCGTTGTATCTTCGCACCCAAACGGTGTCAACGGACTGGGCAAAAGCTGGAGTGGTTACCAAAGCCAAGATCGCCAAAATGAATAACTTCCTCATCATTTTTTGGCTCCTTTCTCAAAAAGGGTTATAGGTTGACCAAATACCGCTTTTCTGTAAAAGTTATCTGCTATAAGTATAAGGCAAAAGTGAGAAAAGGCAAGGGAAATTTTTAAAAACAATGACGAATGATTAATGACGAACTTGTGGTGAGCTTGTCGAACCATGACGAATAAGGGGCGGGATAAATTCCCGCCCCTATGAATTTTTCGATCATTTGTAGGGGTCGCATTTATGCGACCCGATCGGGCGCGATCCTTCGACAGGCTCAGGACGGTGACAGTTCGACTTCGCTCACTGTCCCTGAGCAAGGTCGAAGGGAGCGAAGTCGAACCGTAAATCGCGCCCCTACAAATTCCCCCTCTCCATTTTATGGAGAGGGGGAGATAGGGGGTGAGGTAGAAAATTATCCGAATAACGCCTTCATCTTCAGCTTGGCAATCCAGTTCCCAGCCACTTTAGTGGCGTCAACTCTAAAACCTGACTAAAGTCAGTTAGAACAAACAAATCTCCCCCTCTCCTTAAATAAGGAGAGGGGGACAAAGGGGGTGAGGTCTATCCAAATAATGCCTTCATCTTCAACTTAATTATCCAGTTCCCAGCCACTTTAGTAGCGTTAGCACCTAAACCTGACTAAAGTCAGTTGGAATGTTCTAGAATTCTTAGCCACTTTAGTGGCGTCAACTCTAAAACCTGACTAAAGTCAGTTAGAACAAACAAATCTCCCCCTCTCCTTATTTAAGGAGAGGGGGACAAGAGGGGGTGAGGTCTATCCAAATAACGCCTTCATCTTCAGCTTAATTATCCAGTTCCCAGCCACTTTAGTGGCGTGAGCTTCCAAAACCTGACTAAAGTCAGTTGGAATGTTCCAGAATTCTTAGCCACTTTAGTGGCGTCAACTCTAAAACCCGACTAAAGTCAGTTAGAACAAACAAATCTCCCCCTCTCCTTATTTAAGGAGAGGGGGACAAGAGGGGGTGAGGTTTATCCAAACAACGCCTTCATCTTCAGCTTGGCGATGGCTTTGGTGGGGTCTATCTTTTTGGGGCAGACTTCTTGGCAATTGAAAATGGTATGGCATCTGAAGACCCCGAAGTCAGAAGCCACGAATGCCAGTCTCTCTTTGCCGCCCCCATCGCGGGAGTCATCAATAAACCTTAAAGCTTTTGCGAAAGCGTGCGGTCCTAAATATTTAGGGTCGGTGGCTTGAACCGGACAGGCGCCATAACAAGCCGCACACAAAATGCAGTCGACCCAGGGATCTATTTTTTTCCTCTCCGCTTCACTTTGAATGTATTCTTTTGCGGGTGGATCATTTTTAGGAATCAAATACGGCATTACTTTCTTATAATTTTCGAAGAAAGGCTCCAGATCCACCACCAGGTCTTTAATTATGGGGAGATGAGAAAGAGGTCTTAGCGTGATCTTGCCGCCATATTTGTCAATCTGCGTTCGGCAAGACAAATTGTAAAGACCATTAATGTGCACGGCACAAGAGCCACAGACTGCGGCTCGGCACATTGATCTGAAGGACAGGGTTGGATCAATATTCTCAAAAATATGAATCAGCCCTTCCAGAACGGTCATCCCTTTCGGGCTGTCAAAAGTGAAGGTCTGAAAATAAGGCTCCTTATCCTTATCCGGATCGTATCTTAAGATTTTGAATTCTGTCATAATAATATTCCCTTTCTTTTGAAGTCATTGAAAAATATCTCTTATGTCATTGCGAGGACCCGTAGGGGACGAAGCAATCTCTAACTTGTTGATTATTAGAGGCGAGATTGCTTCCCCCGCCAAAGGCGGGGTCGCAATGACAGTAATTAGAGTTTTTCAGTCTCAGTCCCCATCTCAGTCTCAGTCCCAGTCTCAGTCTATTAGTATTTCCTTTCCTCAGGCTGATACTTAGTTATCGAAACCTCTCTATAAGAAAGCTTTGGTCCTTCGGGCGTATGGATGGCAAGGGTGTGCTTCATAAAGTTGGTATCGTCTCGGGTCGGGAAATCTCTACGAAAGTGGGAGCCGCGGCTCTCCTTTCGTGCTAAAGCTCCTGCCACTACTGCTTCCGCTACATCGAGATTCCCCTTAATCTCCAGGAACCAAATCTTATCTAAGTTAAAACTCCTGCCGGAGGCGACCGGTCTTATCTTTTTGAATCTCTCCTTCAAAGCTTTAATCTGGGCTAATCCCTCGCTCATCTTCTTTTCATCGCGGAAAATACCCGCCTTCTCGGGCATCAGCCTTCTTAATTCGTTATTAATTTTGTGGGGATTTTCTTTACCATTAGACTTGAGCATCTGATTCAGATTATCTTCTTCTCTTTTCAAAGCTCGCTCCAAGGCGTTGGTCCGGGGCTGTTTTGATTTATCTTTTGTGTATCCTGCGGCAACTGCTCCGGCTCTTTTTCCAAAGACTAAGGTATCCAGAAGTGAATTCCCGCCCAATCTATTTGCCCCGTGCACGCTAACGCAGGCGCATTCTCCTGCGGCATAAAAACCTTTAAGCGGACTTTCTCCGTCTACATTGGTGTCGAGTCCTCCCATGCAATAATGTGTCCCCGGTTGAATGGGAATAGGTTTTTCAATCGGATCCAAGCCAATGAAATCTAAGGTGATTTCTCTGATTCCGGGAAGCTTTTCCATGATTTTGGCTTTTCCTAAGTGTCTTAAGTCCAGATACACATAGGCATCCTCAAATCCACGCCCTTCCAGAATCTCGGTCATTATACTGCGGGCGACGATGTCCCGTGGACCCAGCTCCATCGCTTTAGGAGCATACTTGGTCATAAACCGTTCCCCATCCTTGTTGATCAGGGTTCCCCCCTCCCCTCTGCATCCTTCAGTCATCAGGATGTTGTTAGGATAAAGTGAAGTCGGATGGAACTGTATAAATTCCATATCCTTTAAAGGAACACCGGCCCAATAGGGGATAGCCACCCCAAAAGCAGTGGAAGTTATGCCATTGGTGGAGTTTCCATATATTCGGGCGGAGCCGCCGGTGGCAAATATCACGGCATTTGCCCCTATGGCCTGAAGCGTCCCCGAATGCATGTCTAAAGCGATCACCCCGCAACAGGTATCCACATCCTTTGCCAAGCCGATCACTACCCATTCATTGTAAACCTTTATATTATGTCTGACCGTCTGCTCAAAAAGGGTTTGTAGCATGTAATGACCGGTTTTGTCTGACCCGTAACAGGTGCGGGGGTATCCTGCTCCACCAAATGGTCTTTGAGCAATCTTGCCTTCCGGGGTTCGGCTGAAAGGACAGCCCCAGTGCTCTATTTCGAAGATAGCCTCAGGCGCTTGTCCGGTCATGAAGATGGAAGTTTCCTGATCTGCTAAAAAGTCACTCCCCTTGATGGTATCGAATGCATGTTTCTCCGGCGTATCGTCTTTGGCCTGGGGATTATTGGCTAAGGCAGCATTGACCCCACCCTGTGCCTGACCGGAGTGCGACCTGACCGGATAGAGCCTGGAGACTATAGCCACATCCGCTTTTTTCTCTGCGGCCGCAATTGCCGCCCTCAAACCAGCTAAACCGCCGCCGACTACTAATACATCATGAAATATCATATTTTCTCCTCCTCTTTAGTAAAGCTCGATGCTTGGTTGACGTGGGCGAAGCTCGTATCGATGCTCGAGTTTGGAAGTTCGAGAAGTTGCTTGATCAAAGCAGTGTTCGAGTATCGAGCTTCGAAATGACGAGCTTCGATACGAGCATCGAAACCGACAAACGAGTTTCGAGGACTCATTTTACCAACCCTAATGATGTGAAAATACTCTAGGCAAAAAGACGATCAAGGTGACGATCAAAAGAATCGAAAATATAATCATGGCTATCCAGAAGATCGTCTTATGTGCCTTGGTTACAAAAAAGAAGTCGGTGATAGTGATCCTCAGACCGTTTAAAAGATGAAAAGCTACCACCGCCGCTAATCCGATTTCCAAGAAGTGAAATACTGGATTCTGCACCGTGGAAAGCCATTTGTTAAAGTTCTCTCCGCCACCCAAAGATGAAGACAGCACAAAAAGATGCATGAAGAGATAAATGACCAAAATCACCCCGGTGAGACGGTGCAAAAACCAAGCCCAAGTTCCCACATTGGGATTTAAACCGACTTCATCTACATACTTTTTAAAAAACCCAGACTTTGATTCATACATGTTTAAGCTCCTTTTGTAAATGTAACTATCAAATAATATCCGTAAGCGGAGATGGCAATCCCTAAGATCCAAAGTAAGGCTTTAACGGTTTTTTGGATTCCAAGTTTGGGACGATAGTCTCCGATCACCTGCCAGGCTCCGTTGAAAGCGTGAAAAAGCCCAGCCGGCACAAAGATCAGATAAAAGATCACCCAGGCGGTGTTATCAAATCTATGGGTGACCAAATCGAAATCGATCTTCCATTCCTTGGTGAAATGAAGGACTTGGAAGTGGAGGATCAAAAAGAAAGCCAAGAAGATCCCGGTGATCCTTTGAAAAAGCCAGCCGTAAGCACTCCCTTTTTTAGGTTTTTGGTTCATAATGGTTGCTCCTTTGAAGAGGTTAGCGGTTTAAAGCTGAAAAACTATAACAAACGCACAGAATGAACTGTCATTGCGAAAAGCGAAGCGACGAAGCAATCTCAAAATAAATTCCGGAACAGCATAGAGATTGCTTCGTCCCCCCGCCTTTGGCGGGGGGACTCGCAATGACAATTAGAATTTCTTGTGCGTTCGTATTAATCGCCACAGTCAAAGTTCCTTGTTACTTTTGTCACAAAGTAAGAATTTATTTCATCCTGAGCAAAAGTCAACAAAAAAATTTTATTTTTTTCGAAATAAAGATAAAGAATAGTTTTCTTTTGCCGACAAAATTAGTGCAAGTCTTTTAGGGTGACAGAGAATCTTGGGGACAAACTGCTTTCCTAAAGAAATCATTTGTGCAAATAAAAGAGATATCCTACGGAGAGTTCCCGGAAGTTTTGGGTTTGAACAAAAGGTTCAAGCCCGGGGGTAAAAAGCTTAAGGTGGTTTTGGATGTCTTTTTGCCGAAAAAGAAAAACAAAGTAGATTTCTCTTTAGTTTATCGAAAGCTTTTGAAATTGTTACCTTCTTTAGAAAAGCACAAATGCGGGGAAGACCTCTTTAAAAACTTACAGAGCCATACTGATATCTTTTCAGAAAAAACGGAAGAAATAACGCACATCGCTCATTTAATAGAACACATGATTATTGACCTTCAGTCAAATATCACTAAAATGGACTCTTGCAGCGGGATAACCTGTGGATATAAAAATCCGGAGAATAGGTTTGATCTATTTATAGAATGCAAAGATGAGGAGGTGGGAAAATTTTCCACCTTTCTTGCGGTCGATTTAATGGAAAAATTGCTTTCGGGCAAGAATTTGGCAAAAAAATATTTCCGGATGATCGAGTTAGTCAAATATCTTCGAGAGAAACTACCCTTGAGTCAAAAAAGCGAGCCGGTCAATTTAGAATCCAAAATCGCATCCGATCTGGGCTGGGCCAAAAGATCGGTGGTTTCTCTGTTCAAAGAGTTAAAGAATTTTGGGCTTGGGGACTCAAAAAGGGCTTTGCCAAATTTGCCAACTCTTTAAAGGAGTGAGGTGAAAAATGAATAAACTCCACTGGAAAAATCCTGAGGACTTAAAAACAAACATTGACCCATTCTTAGGGTTTGTTGAAAATTCAGGCAAAGGCGGGGAAAAAGAGGAAAAGCTTATCCCCTCCTCCAGAAAGACTAAAGATCAGGGTCTTGAACAATTGAAGATGCCCTCAAAATATGCCACAATTTTAACCTGTTCTTTTCAAAAAGATCAACAAATGAATTTGAACTTGAAAATGCTTTCTTAAAAGATTCGAGCAATAAGGTGCATCCCAAAAAAGAGGGGGTTCAACCCGAAGGGACTTGTCCTAAAGACAAGTCCCGAAGGAAAACAGAGCGAAAGAGAGGGGGTGAAAAGTATGCAGAGATTCAATTTCCATGATTTCAGAACAATAGAGAGAAGTCCGATGTCTCCATCCTATCTGCAAAGAAGGATCAGCGACCTGGTCTCCTCTTCAATAAACGCCAAGGTTAAGGTGGATTCGATCAATCCGGAGACCGGAGAGTATCGTATCGTCCTCCATGGCTGTTTGGATTGGGAAAACCCCGAGACCTGGTGGACCAATCGTTAAAATATTTTTGAGCACCAAACACTAAAAACACTTATGTGTTTATTCTCTCTCTTGTTTTGGGAATGTATCTTAGATCAATAAAACCAAAAACTTCTAAAATCAGAAGGGGGTGAGAAAAGGTGAACAAGTTCAGATATCAGAATTTTCAGGTTTTGGAGAGAACTCCAACCTCTCCTGCCGCTCTCGAGCATTGCTTGAACGATCTTCTGTACAACTCTACCACTTGCAGGGCTAAGGTGGATATGGTCAATCCGACCACGGGAGAGTATCGCATAGTGCTACAGGGCACACTGGATTACTGGGAAGAGGCAAAAACCACGCCGACTCCGTACAATCAGTAAACCGCAGGTCAAAAAGGATTCACCTAAGGGGGCTTATCCTGAAGGCTCGTCCTGAAGGCTCGTCCTGAAGGACTTGTCCTGAAGGATTCACCCTGAAGGGTTGAATTTTTGAGGAAAGGGCTCTCCTCCACCTTTGGCGGAGGAGAGCTCTTTTCCATGTCGGTTTATAAGAATGTTGGAGTGTCAAGCTTTAGCTTGACCAAGGTTTCGCTAAAGCGAAACACTCCATTTTGCTTCAAATAGGGAGGGCTAAAAATGACAAGTTATAGAGTTTCTTCCCCGCCAAGGGCGGGATTTGCAACACCCAAAAAGAAAATGACCAACAAGAAAAGATCATTTCGGACCCAAGGAAAAACTAAGACCACCTGGGCTGACCCGACCGTTCCGATAAGCAAAGTTTCTAAGAGTAAATTGACTAAAAAACAGGCTCCTCAATTAAGCTGTTGGTTGTTCGGATAAAAAGATAAAGAATGCCTCATCGCTGATTCATCCTGATCCCCCGCCAAAGGCGGGGGAGAACGGACGAGGGCATCCTTGACGAATGAGGAATGAAGAAATGCTTGTTAGACAGTCCCATGCACGCTTCCCTTCTTCCGACAGGACGCAACTTTGTCCTAACAGGCGATAATTTTAATCTCCTTTCCATTCCTTTTATAAAAAATCCCCCTCAATCCCCCTTTATAAAAGGGGGATTGAGGGGGATTATAACCCTAAGCAATAGCAAATTGCACTAAAACCTCACTCATCATTCTCACTAATGTTGATTGGGCAATGGTCTCAAGATCCCCCAAGTGGGGGAAAATTGCCGAAGCAAAAAGCTATCCCGTCTGGCGGGATTTTCAACCTTCCCTCTCCCCGCACCGGAGAGGGCATCTGGTCTCCTCTCCCCACTGGGGAGATTGAGCGTAGCGAAATCCGTAGGAGGATCAAGGTGAGGGGGTATCTTCGTATCAGAAATAGATACGTGTGTATTAATAGCTTCCGGCTTTAATCTCGCACCGCAAAACCTATCACCTATCACCTTTCACCTGCTTTTACCCGCAAGGCGGCGGTCCGTCTATGAACAGGTAGTTGATCAGGTAAACCACATCCGAAATATCCACCACACTATCGAGAGTAGCATCCCCAGCCAAGAAGGGAACCGGAGCGGGTCCTTTTATAAATAAATAGTTCAGCTCATAGACCACATCTGATGCATCTACTACCCCGTCTCCATTACAGTCTCCGCACAGGTAAACATAAAAACTCCAGGTCTGGTTTGACCATCTTACCGCTCCCCATTTGTCGTATGCTTTTACTTTCCAATACCAGTCCTTGAGCTGAAGGCTGTCTGTAAACGTGGTATCAAGCAGGCTGTCATAGACTACTGTTGACTCAGGAGAAAAGACAACAGAACGGCTGAGATATAAATCATATCGAACCGTGTCATTGAGATTTGGGTCTCTTAGGAACCAATTGAGGTCTACCGGGTTTGTAATAGAGTCTTTATCTGATGGAGTCAATAAGAATAAAGCAATTGTCAAATTTTTTAAGATGGAGACATTGTTGCCATCATCATTTGCCACCGCCAAGTCCAGATCATTATCATTATCTAAGTCCGCACAGAAAACAGAAACACACCAATCTCCTGCCCCATAGTTGACCGCAGTTTGAAAAGTCCCATCTCCGTTGTTTTTCAAGATGGAAACATTGTCGCTCCAAATATTTGCCACGGCTAAGTCTAAATCACTATCCCCATCTAAATCCGCACAGAAAACTGAAGAAGGATAAGCTCCTGCCCCATAGTTGACCGCGCTGGCAAAGGTCCCATCCCCGTTGTTCTTTAAGATGGAGACATTGTAGCTCCAATTATTTGCCACGGCTAAGTCCAGATCACTATCATTATCTAAATCCGCACAAAAAACAGAAACAGGATAATCTCCTGCCCCATAGTTGACCGCGCTTTCAAAAGTCCCATCCCCGTTGTTCTTTAAAATGGAGACATTGTCGTAACCACTATTTGCCACGGCTAAGTCGAAATCATTATCATTATCTAAATCCGCACAGAAAACAGACGAAGGAAGACCGCCTGCCCCATAGTTGACCGCGCTGGCAAAAGTCCCATCCCCGTTGTTCTTTAAGATGGAGACATTGTGGCTAAAATCATTTGCCACGGCTAAGTCGAAATCATTATCATCATCTAAATCCGCACAGAAAACAGAAAAAGGAGTATCTCCTGCCCCATAATTGACCGCGCTGGCAAAAGTCCCATCCCCGTTGTTCTTTAAGATGGAGACATTGTAGCTACCAAGATTTGCCACCGCTAAGTCCAGATCGTTATCATTATCTAAATCCGCACAGAAAACAGAAATAGGACGATCTCCTGCCCCATAGTTGACCGCGCTTTCAAAAGTCCCATCCCCGTTGTTCTTGAAGATAGAGACATTGGCGCTAAACTGATTTGCCACGGCTAAGTCGAAATCATTATCATCATCTAAATCCGCACAGAAAACAGACGAAGGACTATCTCCTGCCCCATAGTTGACCGCTGGTGCGAAGGGGATGGAATCTGGGTTGGGTTGAAAGCTTTGGGAGTGAAGACTATTAAGTGAAGCAAATGATAGAACCAAAAAGAGAAAAACGATGAACAAGGACTTAGACAACAAAGCTTTATTTATGGAAAACATCTTACCCTCCTGTGGGTTTGAAAGTGAATGGTTTAGACACTTTTTCCCTCGTTTGAAGGTGTGTCCGGTTGATTGTTTACTTAGCATGGATTATATAATATTCTTGTGTGTTCTTGTCAAGACAAATTTCAAGTTTTTTCAAAAGACCTCACCCCCTTCGATTCCTCCTCTCCATAAGTATGTTGAAAATCCCGCCAAAGGCGGGGGAGAGGGGTTCACCCTGCACTTCGTCTCCCGCCGAAGGCGGGATGTCGAAAGAAAAGGATTCACCCTGAAGGGGATACAGGGGGAGAGGTAAAGCTACTGTGAGTTCCCAACCTTCAAACCTTCAAACTTTCGAACCTTCTAACCAAATTTAACAAAATCACCATAACTTTGATTTATGGTGAGCGACTTGTCCTGACGGTTCGACTTTGCTCACCCTTCAACTTTGTTCAGGGTGACCCTGAATTTATTGAAGGGTCACCGTCCCTGAGGGTTCGACCTTGCTCACCCTCCCTGAGCGAAGTCGAAGGGAGCGAAGTCGAAGGAAGTCGAACCATGGTGAAAGGGATAGGGGACACGTTAGTGGAGAATGTTTAGATTGTAGGGGTCGGATTTATCCGACCCGAAAAAAGAGGAGGGTAGGCGTTTTCCCCGTAGGAAGGACGCCCGACAAGTAGGAATCTGGAGTGTCCCGCTTTAGCGGGACCAGTTTTACAAAAAGAATAGAACTTTGATGGTGATGCGGATAGGGTGCACGTTAGTGGAGAATGTTTAGATTGTAGGGGTCGGATTTATCCGACCCGAAAAAAGAGGAAGGTAGGCGTTTCCCCCGTAGGAAGGACACCCGACAAGTAGGAATCTGGAGTGTCCCGCTTTAGCGGGACCAGTTTTACAAAAAGAATAGAACTTTGATGGTGCTGCGGATAGGGTGCACGTTAGTGGAGGAGATATATATGGAAAAGGATAAGGTCCAATTTTTAAAAATTGATTCCCATGGTCACTACTGAAGAAGAAATTTAAAAAACAAAGTTCAGATTGTTCAGATTGTTCAGAAAGTTCAGATTCTTCAGTCAACGTCTCAAGATTCCACCCCAGGCGGGATCAGAACAGGTTTTGACGCTTCCAGAAAATGTTTTGTATGACGCGAGACAAGTGCGTATGCATTCATACGAATCTCGCTTGTCCTCGTTTAGATCTTTTATCTTAAATGGAGCAATTCCACTTTCCCACATCCAGATGAGATTTCGCCTATATGAAAAGCGGGTTCTTTGATATTAGATAAGTGTCTCAAAATCTTTGCAACTTCTTTTTTCGATACCACCAAGATCATGCCTATGCCCATGTTGAAAACCTTATACATCTCCGGAGTTTCAATATCACCGATATTTTGAATGAAATTAAATACTGGAGGAACCTTCCAAGAATCAATAAAGATTTTGGCATCGCAATTTTGGGGAATGATCCTTTTCAGATTCCCCTCGATTCCTCCACCGGTGATATGCGCCATCCCTTTGATAGGTTCGCTATGCTCACTTAAAGCCTGAAATCGTTTTAACAGCTTGAAAATCAGAGGTGCGTAACATTTATGGGTTTTTAAAAGCTCTTTGCCGACGGTGGTCTTTAATTCCTTAACATTATCATCCACCTTAAAGCGACCTATCTGAAAGATGGCCTTTCTCGCTAAGGAGTACCCATTGGTATGCAGACCACTTGATTTCAAGCCGATGACCTGATCACCCGGAATGATCTTCGACCCATCGATGATTTTTTTTCTCTCCACCACCCCCACGACAAATCCAGCCAAATCATATTCGCCCTTTTTGTAAAACTCAGGCAACTCCGCAGTCTCGCCACCGATAAGAGAACACCCGGCTTTTCTGCAAGCTTTGGACAAGCCTTTTACGATCTGTTCTATTACCTCTGGGTAAAGTTTTCCAATACCAATATAATCCAGGAAGAACAAAGGTTTGGCGCCATGCACTAATATATCATTTACGCAATGATTGACTATATCCTCCCCCACGGTATCATGTTTTCCCATCATGAAAGCCACTTTCAATTTAGTTCCTACGGAATCCGTGCTGGAAACCAAAACCGGATCTTTGTATTCGTTTCTTTTGAATGAAAAGAATCCACCAAAGCTCCCAATATCTTTCAATACTTGAGAGCTGAAGGTGGACTTGGCTAAAGCTTTTATCCTTTGCTTGGCTCGATCGGCGGCAGAAATGTCTACACCTGAGCTTTTATAATCAATTTTCTTTTTCATGACTTTTTGAAATTTTTCGGTTATACTTCTTCAATGACTTGGAGGATATTTTTAATACAAATGCATCCATGTCTTATATGAGGCAACCCCCTCACCCCTTCGCTCCGCTCAAGGCAAGCCTTACCCTCTTCCCACAGGGGAGAGAGATTTGCATTAATTTTAACTTTCTAACTTTTCCGCCAGAGGCGCCCGCCTGCCAATCTTTAGCGGGCAGGGATCTGCCTATGGCAGACAAACCTTCTAACTTTTCAACTTTCAAACTGCCTTAAAGAAGCCTTTGCCCATTTATCTCCAATTGGAACTTTTGCTTCAAAAACTCAGCCGCCCTTCGGCAGACGATCATTCGAGACAAAAATATCTCGAAATATTCCATCACCTGGGAGATGGAGGTATCGATCTTGATCTCCAAAGTGATGACCCCTTTGTCTTCCTCCACCCTTAAGAAGGAGCTTTTAGCCCCGTAGTTCACCCGATCATGAATGTCCTGTTTAATCATCTCCAGAGTGCGGACCCGGGAGCTGTGCACATCCGATTTATCTGCCAGAATCACTGCGGCACAAATATCCGATATCGGATAACCATCCCTTTCATCATGATTTCCAATGGCGGCGATGACCTCCATTACGTCCTCCAAAGGCATCTTCATCTCCAAAAGGATGTCCCGGGCTAACACCGCTCCAGTTTGGGCGTGATAATCCCGATTGATCACATTTCCTATGTCATGCAGATATGCGGCAATGGCGGCCAGTTGCACCCTCTTTTCCAAATGTCTCAGCCTGGTAAGGACATTATGGGCGATGTTGGCACACAGGCCCGCATGTCTCTGCCCATGTTCGGTGTATCCGATAACCCCCAGAACTTCATCCGCCTTGGCGATCAGTACCTTCACATGCTCGTTTTTCTTTACATCCTCTAAGGTTACCATCAATATCTCACCTCTTTAGCAAAAATCAGGTGTTAGGTGAAAGGTGTTAGATAAGGGTTACGCAATCTCCGAGTCTGTTGCTTAAGCCTGTTTATGCGTATGCACTCATATGAGTCGTTTATCGGTTATGGTTTAGTTCGACCCTTCGACAGGCTCAGGGCGGTGAGCGAAGTCGAACCGCAAGCTCACTACAAGTCGGTCACGTATCGGCTTCGGATGCACGAAGTCTGTGTCTTGAGATCGGTTTCGTCTTTAGTCTTAACACGACAAACGACAAACACTTCACGATAAACGATACGTAGCCGCAACCGAAACCTTTCTTGCGAAACCCACAAGAGAAATACTTGGACAACACTCCCCAAAAGGTTATGCGATCTCCTTATTGCAAAATATCGGCATCCTAAAGCATGTTCACAGGATCCACATTAATTAAAATACGACAAGATTCTTTCTTTTCTCCAAAAGATTTTGAGGAAAAGCTTTTCCCACCCTCTAAGATCTTCCCAATCAGATCAACGACCTGCTGGGTGACTTTGGTTTTGATGATC